>WNFP01003241.1_pt1 | contig 15903 bp, 14 predicted proteins | sample 5400201 | NCBI WGS metagenome assembly WNFP01 (sample SAMN13153355, study PRJNA577476) | soil metagenome | isolation source: 115 cm saprolite under Madrone tree | place: USA:California | collected 2016-06-14
GGGTGCGAACCGAAAGGAGCATGGAGCGTGCGCCATAATCGGACTCGGCGTTCGAAAAGCTGGAGATGCCGGGAATATTTATGGCCGACGCGCCAGTGGCGGAAGCGCCAGGGCCGCCGCGGTCAGAATTGGAAGCAACGTAAGAGGACTTTACGCCCTTGGCGGCGGCCTGAAGAAGTTCCGCGTTGGCGGTGAAGTTCTGGACGATGCGGAGGGCGCCGGTGAATTCAACGACGGCCATCAGGTGGTCTGGCGCAGTGTTGGAGTCAATGAACTTTGTGGCCGCGGCACGGGCGGAAATTTGGTCGGGCAAGGCCATCGAGGAATTGTCAAAGAAAAGAACGAGATAGTGTTTTTGCGGGTTCTGAGGAGTGGCGGCGTCCGCCCCCGAGGAGAAACTGACCACGGTCTGCTCTTTGTTATCTTCAAAAACGCGAAAATCATTTTTCGTCAAATCGTGAAGATAATTGCCTTTTTTGTCGGTAACGACGGTGTCGACGAGGACCAGGCGCGCCTCTTTTGTGATGGTGGGGCCGACCTGCATGGGCTGCTGTTCTGTAGCAGCCTGAGGCGCTGGAGCCGGAGGATCCTGGGCGAGGCAAGACAGCGCGACAAGCGAAGAAGCAAAAACAATCGCGAAGGCTAGACGCAGATAAAATAATTTAGGAGAGATCATATTCATTCCTCCGTCAAGACGGAATTCAGAAGGACATAGCCCCAATCAATTGGGGATAACGACAGCACCATTGCGCGCGGCCATCATTTCGCCTTCTTTGTCGCGGACGACAAGCCGCACAAGATAGCTGCCGGGTTTAACGTCGAAACTGGATTTTACGGTGATGCCAGAACGGTCCAGTCGGTCGAGCGTCGAATCAAGCAGCTTCATTTCCAGGATTTTTTCCCCGCCAGTGACATAATTGCCGTTCTCGTCAAAAATCACGGTGGCTAGAGTAAGGTCGTCATGATTGCGGCCTTCGAATTTGCGGAATTTTATCGATTTGAGGTCAACATGCGCGAGCACGGAAAGGCGCGCCTGGGCCTGGTCTTTGCGGAAAAATTGCGTTTGCAGGTCAACCGGCAAATCCCGGATTTCTTCCTGGGAAAAAACCGCTTCCTGAATTTCTTCCTTGGCGGTCTGAGCCGGATCTTTTGCGGTGCGCGGAGCGTAATAGCCGCGGCGAGCCTGAATGCTGAACTTCTGCTTACTTGTGAGAGCTACTTTCAGAGCGTGAAAACTGCCGTTAAGCTTCAAATTCTGCGGAGAAAATCCCAAGAGGTAGGACGCCACAGGAGCGGCGACTGCTTCGCGTAGCGCCACGTCAATGTCGTTGCGATTGTGATAAAAAGTGCCACCGGTTCCGGAAGCGAGATCACTGAGGATTTCTTCCTGCGCGAACTGCGCTTGAGTGCGATAGCTGGTCTTGAAGCCTGCGGTCCTGAAGGAGTCCACTGAAGGACTGGCAATGTCGCCGCCAAGATCAGGAGTATAGAGGCCGCGGGCGTCCAGGGTATCGATCACGATGCCAGCACGGTTGGAGCGGTCAATGATGTCAACGCGCTCCAGCAAAAGAGTGGAGAGAATGAAGCCGGGCGAAATGAAAACAAGTTTTCGCTGGCCGGGCATGGCGCTGAGACGACGCAAGGCGTCTTCCATGTGGCGATAGGTGTAATCAGAAGCCGCGTCGCCACTGCCAACGGTTCGGGCAGCCACGCTTGAGGCCAGGGAACGCGCCGAGGCCAATTTCGTTTCATCTCCGTTAAATGCGCACTGTACGGCGTCCTCCGCGGCGAGGGCCAACGCCTGAGGGTCTTGTTTGTTTTGGATCAGGTCTGCCTGGTAATAAGAAAGATCGGGACAATCATGGAATGTGGAATCAGCCAGGGGACGAGGAACGATCTGATTCAGAGCCTTTTTCAGCGCTTCCCGGTCGGAAGTGAATTCCTGAGCGAACTGGCCGGAAGTGGTGTAAATCCCGACGCGGTCTGACGCCGCCATGGCGTCGAAAATTTTGGAAGCGGCAACGCGGTCATAGTTGGCGTCTTCCATCGAGAGATGCAGATCGTCAAAAAGCAAAGACACAAATCGCTGTGGTAATGTTGCGGCGGCTGGCTGGACTTTCTCGGCGTCGGCCTCCGGGTGATCGGACACGACAACTACCGGAACAATATGGGAGGCCGGTGTTTCCAAGCTAAAAGTGGAAATGGTCTGTGGTTTGCGGTTATCGAAGAGTTGAAAGTCCTCCTTCTTCAAATTGTCCACGACTTTGCCGTTTTGATCGCGGACAACCACGCGGACCAGCACTACGTTTACGCGGACTGTGAAGGTGGTTGAGGAATCGCGAGTGACGACTTCGGTTGTCGAAGGCTGCTGCGCTGGAGTCTCCGGAGTCTTTGCTGGCGGCTGGGCAGAATTATCCTGGGCGGGAGGCGCTTGCCCGAGAAGAGAACAGGCGAAGAAAAGAGGCGTCAAGGCCAGAAACAGCAAAAAAAAGGGAAGGCGCTTAAAAAGAGTTAACACGAGAGAACGAGGCGTTTGGCGCATGATCCCTTCTAAAAAGCTCTGGCAGAACGGCCTCGACGCGGATCAGTTCGAGAGAACAACGGATTCCTGAGGTCAGTCGCGACTAAGCGACTATACGCTGCGGCGAAAAAGGCTGTCAACGTACCGAGCGGCTGGGTACGGCGTGGCCGGCTACGGCACGGCTGGCGCGGATGGAAGCAGCTTCGGCATTCCAGGCAGCGCCGAGAAAAATGATGATCGCGGACAAGTTCATCCAGATCAGGAGACCGATGACCGCGGCAAGGCCGCCGTACACAAGGCTGTAGGGAACACGCCGGACATAAAATCCAAAGAGAACGTCAACGAGCCACCACAGGAGCGTTGCCACAATGGCGCCCGGGATGACATCGCGAAGGCTGGTTTCTTGAGGGCGCGCGACGATCGGTGATCCAGTGACGCAAGGGGCGCCCGAAAACGCCGAGGATGGCCGCGATTAAAAGAGGCGCGATGGTGGCGAGAAGCAGAAGCAGGGCGCGCAATTGCCGGTGCAGAAAGCCGGGCTTTTCCGAATCGTCGTAGATGATGTGAATCCCTTCCATGATGAGCTTCATGACTTGCGAGCCGGCTATGGCGGTGCCAAACCAGCCAATCAGGGCCCACTTCCAGGCTTGCGGACCGCGCTTGATTAGGAACTCGGAGACGATTTGGCGGCTGCCGGGGGGCAAGTACTTGGTGAAATTGGTGATGAGGTCGAGGAGGTTGGTGTGGCTCCCCCAACGGCTGGTGGCGATGGCGACGGTGAGAAGCAGAGTCGGGAAAAAAGCCAGAAAGAGATTAAAAGCGATGGCTTGCGAAATCATGCCACAACGCGGAAACACGCGAGCGAAGATGCGCAAGCCGCGTTTAGAGAGCAAAGCTGCTGAAATCATGTGCGTCCAGTATAAACAAAGAACGTTCGAGAAGCAGGAGATGTCGTGGCCTGCTTGCCGGGTGCGTGTGCGCATCGTAAACTCAAGTCGGACCGATGGAGACATGGAAAATACTCAGACTGGCTAACGCTGCCACTACGGAAAGAATGCGGACTCGGCAGTTAATGCCAGGACGCGAGTCGCGCGTGACGTGGTGGATGGCCGCTTTGAGTCTGCTGATTATTCTTGGTGCGACCCCCGGGTTGATTGCCCAACAATCCTCGAAACAACAATGGAAGACGCTGCCGTTCGCGATCGTGCGCTACAACGACGACGCGCCGAAATCCTGGAATGTTTATCGCGGCGAACGCAAGGGGATCTATCTGGTACGTTTGTGGAAGCGCTATCTGTTGGTTGACACGGATTCGCAGAGCGTGTTTGAGATTGATCCGGAGAAGGTGAAAGTGGAGGGCGACAAAGCAGAGCTCGCGGCGCAGGACATTCCGGAAGAGCCGGTGGAAACCTCCGAATGGAAAACCAGAAACGCAGGACCGGTGCTGCGCCATAGATTCCGTTTCGGGAAGTCCGGAAATTTCATGGAGCTGCAGATTCCGGTGCTGCCCAACGGCCGGCCGGCTTACTGACTTGCTCACATACCTCTCACTGAAACGGTTTGCCTTGACGATAGACGCCGTAAACCCAGGGAATTCCAAGGACACCAGGCTCGACGGCCACTTCAATTTGATCTCCGACGTGGAAGCGTTCGAAGTCGTCTGGATCAACCGGGATCCGTTCGACTTTCTGGCCGGGTCGCCAGGATTGCACGATTAGGCGGCGGGTTCCTCGAACCAGACCCTTCATCAAAAACTTACCTTCGACGCGCTCAGGAACATAAACTGGCTTGCTGGCTGAATCGAGTTTGCCATTGAGGAAAATTGCGAAGGCTAGAATCCATGGCAACGGGATAAAGCCGGCGTAAATCCTTTTGAGGATTTCGATCTCCAGATGCTTGCGGGCGCGGCGATCGAGAACCACCGCGATACCCAAGGCAATGAAGAACAGCACGCCGAAGAAGACCAGCATCAAGTCCAGATCCAATGGCGGATAGATTTGCGTGAGATAGGGAAACAGCAGCGATCCGGCCAGGAAGAAAGTGGTTTGCTTGATGAGCCTTTTGCGGAACATGTATTCGGCGGCCGCCGAAGTAAGTCCGCAGGAGGGGCACTGATCCGAAATGCGCGCTGAACCACAGTCGAGGCAGCGGGTCATGCGCTTGAGTATACCGTCAGGTCTAAGGTTGCGTCCCTGAAAGCCTGGAAATGAGCTGGAGGTAGGTCTCGTGCTGCTGCTCGGGGAAAGAAACCGAAACGCCCATGCCACGGCCTGGTTCGATGCGCTTGACCGAGCAGACGACTCTCACGGGCTGGTCTAGCTGCAAGCTCGCGGTAAAACCAGCTCCAATCCAGAGCGGATCGGCGGATTCGATGAACATGCCGTTCGAACTGATATCGCGGGTGCTGGCGCGCAACACTGCTGAGCCCCATTCGATATCGAGGGTGGCGCGGAAGTCGTAGCGTGGCGCCCAGCGGCGTTCGAGCCGGCGAGCAGATGTATCTGCAATGCCCATGTAGCTGGTGAATTCCCCTGCCAGGGTTCGCAAGCTTCGGCGTACGGGCGTTCGCGCCGATCGTACATATTGAGAATACTCTCACTGCAAGCACGAGACTACGACACCGGCGAACCCTGTTTTGTTCCCACCAATGACCAATACGCTAACACAAAGTACTACTTAGGGCTGTTAGTGCCGGGATTGTCCGCACCGCCGTCCGACTGTGATTTGGGGTTTTGCAAACGCCTGTGGATTTCTGCCTGCACATAATGGCTGAGATTTTCTGGCAGGATGCCGGGGGCCGCCAGCGCTCGCAGGTCGGCAACGGTGAGCTCTGGAAGAAACGCGAGCACGGTGGCGAGAGTGGTCGAAGGCTGGCGAAGGAGTGCGATGCGCACGTTGTACATGTGGCTCCACTTCTCATGCTGGGCAACGGATTGCGTGACGATAGGCGCCAACTTATCTTTCGCGAGCACACGGAGCACTTGCGCCTCGGTAAGATTTGGATTAGAAAGCGCGGCATTGACGATCATCGGCTGGCCGTCTGCCAGGAGTGCTCCGGCAATACGCGCAGGCGAGCGCCGGGCCAGCGTAATTTTCTGGCCGAGCGGAAGCTGCGCCATTTTTGCAATCACCTGATCTTCCGCTTTGCGCTTGAGCTCCGGCAGAACTCCGGGTGAAATCGCAAACTGAATCAGATCCATTAAATATAATTCGCGAATCAAGCGAAGAGTGTCAGTGCGAGGCGTGCGCGGATGAAAGGCGAGAAGCTTTCTGACGAGATATTTCTTCAGGAAATGGCGGCGTTTGAGAACTTCGGCAAGGAAATCGGCCGGCAGATCTTTGCGGTGCAAGAGCAGAGCGAGAGAGGTTTCGTCAAGCGCGGGATTCTCAAGAATCGGGAGCAACTGGTTGGGAGGAACTTCGTGAATAAGGCGCACGAGTTCGTCACCGGTAGCGGTTTGTAGTTTTGGCAAGTCTCCGGAACTCACGGCGCGGCTCCTGCCTGGTTCGTGAAGAGCTGCAACGCAAGCCAGGCGGCAATTTCTGCTGGCTCGACCTGCAGCGGAGTCATGATGGCGTTGGAAAGCTTGCCGCGCAATTCCCTGTCAATGGCAGAATCGAAAAAACGCGAACGTCCAATGGTGCCGCCTGTTTTGCCCAGGTGGAATGGCTGTTGCAGCAGATTCAGCGATTCGGCCAGGCGCAGGGAAATGGCGGCGAGCTTTTCTGCGGCCGCATTCAGAAGCGACTGAGCGACGGAGTTGCCATTGTCCGCAGCTGTCGCCACCGCGGGAAAAATCCGAGGATAAACGGAATCAGCATCGGCGGCGGATTTCGCGTCCACTTCGGTCCAGTTCGATACGGCCAGATGCTGAAAAATTTGGCGAGTCAAATGGTCTGACTCCGCGTTCGAGTCTCCGGCGCGAGCCGCTGCAATTGCTGAGCGACCAATGTCAAAGGCGCTTCCTTCATCGCTGGTCGCGGGACCGAGGCCACCTTCGCGCTTCAGCGTTCCCGAGATATCTCTACCGATTGCGGCGGAACCGGTGCCGACAACCAAAACGATGGCCGGACCCGGAGGCATTGCGGCCAGGGCGAGTTCGAAATCGGCGCGAACGTCGACGACCGTTTTAGGAAATCGTTGCGCAAGGAATTGCCGCATCTGGTCGCGGTTTTCCTGGCGGCCAGTGCCGGCAAGCCCAGCGCATAGCGCGAGAACATTAAATTTGATGCGCGTAGATTGCAGTGCTGAATCACAGGTTTCTTTGAGTGCGGCGAAAGCAGCCGGAAAACCAATTCGAGTGGGATTTGAAGCCGGGCCTTTTGCGCGAGCGAGAATAGCGCCTGCTTCGTTCAATACCACGCAGTCGGTTTTCGTGCCGCCTCCATCTATGCCCAAAAAGCAATTCATAGAGAAAGCTTACGCGAAAATGCGACGTGCGAAACGGGGCAGACGGACAAAGTTTCGAAAAACAACCCAGGAAAGTACATTCGGTCTAAGAACTACAAACGCTATCGGACTTCCTTGACGCGGGTTAGCTGGGCCTCTATCCTCGGACGTTCTTTGCAATACAACCAGTTTGCAGTGATACGCGGGAATGCGCATACATCCTGTTGATCTCACGATCGTAGTGGTCTACCTGCTGGGCGTGACGACGCTGGGCTTGCGGTTCCGTCGCGGACAACGCGATATCCGCGACTATTTTTTGGGAGGACGAAGCACGCCGTGGTGGGCGTTGGCGCTTTCGATCGTCGCCACGGAAACGTCGACGCTCACGATTATCGGAACGCCGGCAATTTCGTATTCGACCAACCTGACTTTCATTCAATTGGTGTTCGGATATCTGGTGGGCAGGGTTCTGATCGTGCTGTTGTTTTTACCGCGATACTTTCGCGGAGAAATATTCACCGCGTATGCGCTGATCGAAAAAAGATTTGGGACGCGAATGCGCGCGGTCGCGGCGACAACTTTTCTGGTGACGCGGGCGGTTGCGGAAGGTGTACGTATTTCGGCGATTGCTCTGGTGGTCAGCGTAGTGTTGGGAACGTCGGAGCAACTTGCCGTGGTGCTCGTAATTGCGTTGACGATTCTTTATACGTTTGAAGGCGGAATGAAAGCGGTGATCTGGACCGACGTGGCGCAATTGCTTTTGTATCTGACCGGCAGCGCTGTCACGCTGGGATTTCTGCTGCATTCGATTCCCGGCGGCTGGAATGAAGTCAGACAAGTCGCGGCGGCTTCCGGCAATAAGCTGCAATTTCTCGATTTCTCGATGCGCGTTGCGACGAAGTACACCTTCTGGTCCGGCGTGATTGGCGGTGCGTTTCTTACCATGGCGAGCCATGGAACGGACCAAACAATCGTACAGCGACTGCTGGCGGCCCGGAACGAAAAGGACAGCCGCAAGGCACTGCTGGCCAGCGGTGGCGTGATACTGGTGCAGTTTGCGTTGTTCCTTTTGGTCGGAGTGTTGCTCTACGTTTTCTCGCAGCACACGCCGTTGCTCGCGGCAGGCGAGCGTGCCGACCGCATACTTCCATTGTTCCTGGTGCGCGAGATGCCACCAGGCTTGGCGGGATTGCTGCTCGCCTCGATCATCGCAGTGGCGATGTCAAATGCCAGCGGTTCGCTGAATTCCCTGGCGGCATCGAGCATATTGGATTTTTCGGCGGCTGCGGGACATCGGCAGGACCCGGCGAAATTTTTGCAGCTGTCACGGCGGATGACGCTTGTGTGGGGTGTAGTGTTGATGGCTTTCGGATTTGTGCCTTGGGGCTCGTTGCTTGAAACCGGTTTGACCGTGGCGTCCTTTCCTTTAGGGAGTTTGCTGGGATTGTTTTTGCTGGGCACGATTGACCGCCGCGCGAACTCAACTGGAGCGCTTACCGGGATGTTCTGCGGGCTCGCCGCTATCATTGGCGTGTGGAAATTTTCGAGCGTCGCCTACACTTGGTACGTTCTTGTCGGCGCCTGCGTGACTTTTCTGCTGGGAGCGTTGGTGAGCCGGCTCGACGGCAAGGATGCGATGCAATTCGAAACGTCCGGACAAGCCGAGCTAAAGCAGGAGCTTGGATGAGCGCGGAGACAAAGAGCAAACGATTGGAACTAGTCCGAGGGCTTGGCCCGTGGGCTTCCGCGGCGATCGTCGTAGGCACGATGATCGGAACGGGAATTTTCCTGAAGCCAGCGGAGATGGCGCGCGAGGGACGGTTCGTTTCGATCGTGTTCGCTGCGTGGATTGTTGGCGCGATTCTTTCGATGTTCGGCGCACTTTCGTTTGCGGAACTGGGCGCGGCGATTCCCGAAGCGGGAGGCGAATACGCGTATCTGCGGCGAGGCTTCGGGCCGCAGTGGGGATTTATGTTCGGCTGGATGCATTCCATTGTCGGCAGACCATCTTCTATGTCATCGATCGCAGCCGGAATCGCACGATTCGCGAGCTTTCTGATTCCGGCGGTTGCGGCGCCGATTTTTACTCTGCATATGCCGGCGTTTGCCGGACTGAAGCCGTACGATTTTGTGTTTACGTGGGCTCAGCCTGTGGCGGTTTTGTGGCTGGTCATCATGACCATCGTGAATTACCTGGGAGTGCGATTGGGCGGAGCGGTACAAGTGGTTTTGACGCTGGTCAAGATTCTTTCAGTGCTCGTGGTTATTGGAGTGGCGTTTTTTTCTGGCGCGGGCTCGGCGCACCCGGCGGATCCCGTGTGGCCGTCTGCACTGAACGGCGGAATTCTGACCGCGTTTCTGGCCGCGTTGGCCGCGGCTTTGTGGGCCTACGACGGCTGGGAAGATTTGAACCTGGTGGGATCTGAAGTTGAGAATCCGCAGAAGAATTTTCCACGGGCACTGCTGGGCGGAGTGGCGCTGGTAGCCGCGATTTACCTGCTGTTCAGCGCGGCGTGCTTGCGCGTTCTGCCATTCGACGCGGTTGCGAATTCGTCGCATATCGCGTCTGACGTGGTGGAGCGGGTGGCGGGGCACGGAGCGGCTTATTGGATGACGTTGGCCATGGTGATTTCGGCGATTGGATCCCTCAATTCGTCAGTGTTGAGTGGGGCTAGAGTCCCGTATGCGATGGCGCGCGATGGATTGTTCTTTAAAATTGCTGATGGCATTCATCCGAAATTTCTGACGCCGTCTCGCGCGCTGATCTTTCAAGGAATTCTGGCCGGGCTGATGGCGTTGACAGGCACGTTTGAAGAATTGACCAATCTTTTTATTTTTGCGGGATGGATTTTTTACGGGTTGGCGGTAGTGGCGCTGTTCCGGCTGCGCAAGACTGAACCGGAGATGTCGCGGCCGTATCGCTGTTGGGGCTATCCGTGGGTGCCAGGAATTTTTGTTGCGGGCGCACTCGCGCTGACGCTGAGTATTTTGGTGCAGCGGCCCGGGAGATCGCTCATCGGATTGCTGCTGATCGCGGCAGGATTGCCGTTTTACCGACATTGGAACCGGTCAGTCTCAGCTGCCAAAGACTTGCGTGGCGCCTAACCGTCGGGAAGCAAAATATTGGACCGGCCAGCCACCAGCGAGTAAGGCCATCGCGGGAAAAATGACCCATGCGGAAAGCCCAACGAAAAATGCCGGAATTGTGATGTTGTGGGCGACTTGGTCATCGAGGATCAGCGCCAGAGGAAGGCCAATCACGAAAAAGGCGACGTAGGGGAAAACAGGGAAAACGATCGAAGAGAAAACGGTCCGGGACCGGCCCCCGGCACGATTGGAGAGATATGCTCCCAGGGCGCCGATGAACGGCAAGAAAATCAGCCAGGATAATGTAGACAACTGCGAGTGGAGTCATGCGAAGCCGGGGGCCGCCGGGCATCGGAGTAACCCAGGGCTTGGGACCGAAGATCTCCAAAACCGCGAGAAGAACCATCGAGAGCGAAAGGGTCAGGAATGCGGGGAACCAAAATTGAGTCACGCGTTTGTTCATGATTCGCTCCTTTTTTCGAGAAGATTCGATTTTCCGTTGCAAAACTTTCCAATCGCCAACGCCGGCCAGCGATCGTCTTACGGCGTCTTCTTCCGAACAGCCTTCGCCGAGCAACGATTGATAGTCTTCTTCCAGATGGCTCGCGAGCTCGTCAAAAACTTGAGCTGCGTCGTCATCCGGCAGCGCCAGACTGGCAAGTCGCTCGCGGACGATTCGCGCCCAATCAGCCATTGGAAGCTTTCGTAAGGTGGCGCAGAGCGCTGAAGAGCTCCGACCATTCGGCGCGAAGCGGCTGGAGCTTCTTTTTTCCGTGCGATGTGAGCCGATAGCAACGGCGGCGGCGACCGTTGGAACTGGTTTCCCACGCACCGCGAATCCACCGGCGCTGTTCCATGCGATAAAGCATCGGGTAGAGCGCGGCGAGGCTAAAGCTTAATGAGCCTTTGGTTTGCGCTTCGATGCGGCGGGACAACTCGTAGCCATGCAGCGGGCCGTCCTCCAAGACGCTGAGGATGGCAAGTTCGGCGGTGCCTTTCTTAACGCCTGTACCGATCATCAGTCCCTGCCTTATATGTAAGAGTCTTATATATTGGAATGACTGTGCCAACTGGACGTTGGTACAGGTGTGCGAGACGCGATGTACGTGAGAGCCCTGCGCTACACCGAGGTTGCGTGTTTTGCAGCGGCGATAGGATTGATCGCGGCTTCTGCTTCGCTGCTTACTTCGATGGCAGGGTGCAGCAACTTGGCGAGAATTTCCAGGCCGATGACAAGACGAGGACCGGGACGCGAGAAATAGCTATTGGCATCGAGCGCGCAGACACGTCCGTTTCGAACGGCAGGGATATCTTGCCAGCCAACCGGGAAATCGATGGAGCGATATTCTTCGCGCGCTTGCGTTGCGGTATATCCGCACGGAGCGGCGATCAGGAAGTCCGGCTGCGCGGCGACGACATCCTCGAGCGTCACGCGGAAGGAAGGACGGCTGGGCTCGCCAAAGACGTCGCGGCCTCCAACGAACTTAATCATTTCCGGAATCCAGTGGCCCGCAACATAAATTGGCTGGAGCCATTCAAGGAAGGCGACCGCCGGGCGATCGCTAAGTGGCTGCTCTTGCTTCGCGGAAATAATTTTCTGTTCGAGCGCGCCAATTCTTTCGCCGATAGACTCAATCAGCTTCTCGGCGGCATGGGGGCGGAAGGTTTGTTCGCCGACCAAGAGAATGTCGCGCCAAACGTCGCCGAGATCGAGAGGATTGAGGGACAGGACTTCAGGCTTGGATTCGAAATTCGCGAGAACCGCGGCGAGATCTTCGGGCGACGCGGCGCAGACGTGACACAAATCCTGGGTGACGATGAGATCGGGCGAAAGCCTGCGCAGAACTTCGGCGTCAACGGAATAAACACTCTCCCCGTGCGCGCTGAATTCGCGCACCAAGCGGTCGATCTCGGCAGGTGCGGCGTCTTTCGGAATGCGCGAGTGGATGACAACCTTTTTTGAGCGGGCGGCGGGCGGAAAATCGCACTCGTGACTAACGCCAACGATTTGCTGCTCGAGCCCGAGAGCGAAGAGAATCTCCGTGGCGGACGGAAGCAGCGAAACGATGCGCATAGGAGCCATTCGTGCACTTTAGCACAACGCATTGCAAGCAGCTATTTCGAACTATTTGTAAAGCAGATAGCGGCGGCGCGTTTTATCGTAGTCGGACAGGCTGGCCTGCCAACTGGCTACGATCTCCGCCGGCGAGGCGTCCTCCGCTAATTTCTGCACGGTTTCGGAGTTGCCGAGGAGCACAATCGTTTTCGAAACGTCGAAATTCTGCGGATACATTTTCTGCAGGAGCGCGGCGATTTCCAGACCCATCCGCATCGAACGCACTGCACCACGGTCTCCAATGCGAATACCAACGCCATTGCAGCGCTTTCCTGCGTACAAACCAGTGACTGGAATAAAAGGTTGCGAAACGAACTTCAGCCCAGGCAGATGCGCCGCGTTCAATGCCGACGCCACTTTTTCGCCGTCCATCCACGGGGCACCAAACTCTTCGAACGGCGCTTCGGTTCCCCGGCCAACGGAAACGCCTGCGCTTTGCAGGATTTCCAGGCCGGGATAGACGATAGAGCCTTTCAATGTGCGCAGGTTTGGCGAAGGCGGAATCCAGCGCACGCCGGTGCTTTCGAAAAAATAATTACGGTGCCAATTCTTCATGGCGATGACGTGAAGATCAGTATTGATGTGATTTTCGGAGTTGAAGAATTGCGCGAGTTCGCCGATGGTCAGCGCATAACGCACGGGAATTGGAAAATAGGCGACGAAATTCGTTTTGTCCGGGTCGAGCATCGGGCCTTCGATGATTTCTCCGCCGAGAGGATTGGGGCGGTCCAGAACGTAAAACGCGATATTGCGTTTGGCGGCTTCTTCCATGGCATAGGCCATGGTGACGGTGTAAGTGTAAAAGCGGACGCCTGCATCTTGAATATCGAAGACCAGCGTGTCCACTCCTTTCAACATTTCGTCGGTGGGCCGTAGAGTTTCGCCGTAGAGCGAGAAAACGTGCAAACCCGTGGAAGGATCTTTGCTGGAGGAGAGCCGTTCATCCAGTTGGCCGCCTAAGCCGTGCTCGGGACTGAAAATGGCGACGACCTGCACGCCCGGCGCGTGTGCGAGCAGCTCGATGGTGGATTTTCCCTGCGAATCGAGACCAGTGTGATTGGTGATGATGCCGATATGCTTGCCGCGCAACGGTGCGAACTTTTGTGATTCGAGAACATCCAGGCCGGTTTGCACCCGCCCAGCACGCGGAGTTGATTTGTGTCTGGAGGTTGTGGCGTTTGCAGTAGCGATACAAGGATGAGGCAGAAAGGAGAAGAGCGTACCGAACACACTGATCAAAATGCAACGAGATGCTGACGCGCGGTCCGGCAAGATTTCCTCCTGGTTCGTTTCGATTGCAATGATATTCTGGAACGCCCTGTAGCAAATCGCGTTGTCGCACTGAGTTGCGTGTGTTATCAACAGAAGAAGCAGGGCGTGACTCCGCGAGATTCCTGGCAATTCGGGAGAATTGATGCCACTGAAACGCCGCGCTGTGATGTGCCTGTTTCTACTGCCGTTCGCGCTCCTTATGGCAACCAAATTACGAAGTCAAAGCCGCGCCGCCGCGGCGACAGAACAAGCAAAGCCTGCGCCAACTCGCAAATCCGCTGGCGGGTTGCGCGCCTTGTCCGCCGCTCAGCGGCAATGGGTGGATGGCACGCTGCGGAAGATGACCGTTGACGAAAAAATCGGTCAACTGCTTTTCACGACGTATCACGGAACATTTACTGCAACCGACTCGCCCGCCTACCAACCAATGATGCACGACGTGCGCGATCTTCATGCCGGTGGATTTATTCTGGTCACGCGCATCACTCCGCTGGGAATCGAAAAGAGCCAGGCTTATCCGACGGCGGTCTTGAATAATCAGCTGCAGTCCAAATCCAAATTGCCGTTGCTGATTGGTGCGGACTTTGAACGTGGCTCGGCGATGCGGCTGGATGAAGGCACATCGTTTCCAACCCAGATGGCGATAGCGGCTGGCGGAGATCCGCGCGATGCGTACATCATGGGAAAAATCACTGCTCTGGAAGCGCGCCAGGCGGGTGTGCACTGGATCTACGCTCCGGTGGCCGACGTAAACAACAATCCGGGAAATCCCATCATCAATACACGGTCATTTGGCGAAGATGCCGCGCGCGTTTCGGAATTTGTTTCCGCCTACGTGCGTGGAGTGGAAGAAAACGGTGGACTGGCCACTGCCAAACATTTTCCCGGCCACGGCGACACGGCGGCCGACTCGCACATTGACCTGCCGGTGATTCGCGCGGATCGGCAGCGGCTGGATTCTTTGGAGCTGGTTCCCTTCCGCGCGGCGATAGCCGCGGGAGCAGGCAGCGTGATGACCGGGCATCTTAATGTTCCAGCGCTGGAGCCTGATCCGAACACACCTGCAACTTTGTCGTCGAACATTCTGACTGGTGTTCTCCGTAAAGAACTTGGGTTCCAAGGTTTGGTGGTTACCGACGCCATGGACATGGGCGGCATCACGGTTCGTTTCGCGCCCGGAGAAGCCGCAGTGCGCGCCGTGCTGGCGGGCGCCGATTGTTTGTTAATGCCGCCGGTTCCCGACGCCGCATTCGAAGCGCTGCAGCACGCGGTCAAGTCCGGAAGAATTTCTCGCGAGCGATTGGACGCTTCCGTGCGGCGAATACTGGAAGCGAAGGCACGGCTGGGCCTGAACAAGAGTCGGCTCGTGGATGTAAACGGAATTAATGCGCACTTCGCGCAGACGGCCTGGCAGAAAGAGGCGCAGGAAATTTCTGATCGTGGAATCACGTTGCTTCGAGATACGCCGCATCGGTTACCACTGGATGGAACAAAGCCATCGCGAGCGGTGCTGCTGGCGTTTTACGCCGATCCTGAACCGACTCCCGGCGAAGATTTGGAACGCGAACTGAGAAGCCGGTTCGATTCGGTGACGACAATCCGCGCGGATACGAGATTTCGAGACGCGGCGAATATCAAACTGCCCTCGCCTGATTCTTATGATGTCGCAATTCTGGCGTTGTTCGTACGCGTCAGCGATCGCAAAGGGAACGTGGACGTGCCGCCGGAACAGGCCGCGCTCGCCAAGCACATTTATCAATCCGGTAAACCAGTCATCACGCTTGCATTCGGCAGTCCTTACTTGATCGAACGTTTTCCGCAGGCCGAAACCTGGCTGGGCGCGTTCGGTATCAGCGACGTGGCGCAAATTTCCATGGCTCGTGCGCTGTTTGGTGAGATTGACCTGCGCGGACACTTGCCGGTGACCATTCCGGGCCTGCAGCTGAAAGCTGGCTTCGGAATCGAAGTGCCGGCCGACCCGATGAAACTGCAGCCCATGGACGTACGCAGTGAAGCGCAACTGCAACCGGCGTTCGATGTAATTGAGGCTGCGATCAGGGACAAAGCGTTTCCGGGGGCAACGCTGGCCGTCGGGTACCGCGGCAAAATTTCGCTGCACGCGTTTGGCAAACAAACCTACCAAGCCAAATCTCCGAATATCGCGATCGATACCATGTACGACATCGCTTCGCTGACCAAAGTAGTGGCAACTACGACGATGGTCGCAAAACTGGCTGAAGGCGATTCCCCTGTTCGCCTGGATCTTGACGCGGATGTGGAGCGCTATCTGCCGGAGTGGGGCAACGGTCCGCAACCTGAATGGCGCCATCGGGTCACGGTCCGTCATTTGCTTACCCATACGTCCGGGCTGCCGCCATTCAAAGAATATTGGCGTACCTCGAAATCGAAGCAAGACACACTCGACAAAATATTTGTTGAGCCGCTCGACTACGAGCCGGGTAGCAAAGAAGTCTATTCCGATCTGGGAATTATTTTGATGGCGGAAATTATCGAGCG
>WNFP01004833.1_pt1 | contig 15900 bp, 12 predicted proteins | sample 5400201 | NCBI WGS metagenome assembly WNFP01 (sample SAMN13153355, study PRJNA577476) | soil metagenome | isolation source: 115 cm saprolite under Madrone tree | place: USA:California | collected 2016-06-14
GCTCGTGCAGCGCAGGGCAGTGACAATCGCCTGCGCTTCCCGTCCCGCGCGTTCCACATCCTCATTCACGATGCAAAAATCGTAGTACTTGCCGAACTGCGCAATTTCGTCGCGCGACTTGGCCAGCCGCCGCGCAATCTCCTCGTTCGAATCCTGACCGCGGCTGCGCAGCCGGCGCTCCAGTTCCTCGCGAGACGGCGGCAAGATGAAAATCGCCACCGACTCGGGAATCTTTTCTTTCACCTGCGCGGCGCCTTGAACATCTATCTCCAGCACCAGATCGAGTCCCTTCTTCCGCGATTCCTCGAGCCACTTCAACGGGGTGCCGTAGGAATGCTTTCCAAAAACCCGCGCGTACTCCAAAAATTCGCCGCGCGCGGCCATGGCGTCGAATTCCGCTTCCGTCACGAAATCATAGCATTTCCCGCTGGCCTCGGTCGCGCGGCGCGCCCGTGTAGTACATGAGATCGAGGGCATCGTGCCGGGAAGTTCCAGGATGCGCTGCACCAAAGTCGATTTCCCCGATCCCGACGGCCCCGACACGATCAACAGCAGCGGCGCGATCTCAGTCCCCGTGCTCATTCGATGTTTTGTACCTGCTCCCGCAGTTTTTCGATCTCCGCCTTGATTTCCAGCGCCACTCCAGTAATCGCCAGCGCTTCGCTTTCCACGCCGGGCGTCTTCGAGAGCATGGTGTTGGCCTCGCGATGCATTTCCTGCAACAGAAAATCCAGTTTCTTCCCGAGCTCGCCGGCTCCGTCCAGCAGCTTGGTGAACTGCTGCAGGTGGCTCCGCAAGCGGTCTAATTCTTCACTGATATCGCTGCGTTCCGCAAGCAGCGCGGCCTCCTGCGCGAGCCGCGCCGGGTCGATGCCCACTCCGCCAAGCAGTTCCTTGAGCTTGCTATCCAATCGCCGAGTGAAGGCCGGGCGCAGCGTCGCGGCGAGCCCGCGTACCTGCTCGACATGTCCGCCGATGCGCGCGACCCGATCGCGCAGTTCTTCGACAAGGTGACGCCCTTCCGCGCGCCGCATATCATCCAGCTTTGCCAGCGCGTCGCGCAAGCCGCTGTCCAGCACTCGCCCGAGCCGCTCTTGCTCTTCTTCCGACTCCGGCACGGCGGTGGTAACGCCGGTAATCACTCCGGGCAATCTCAAGAGCGCGACGACGTCCATATCCGTTGCGGCTCTCGTCTCCTGCCGCAGCGCTTCCGCGGCTTTCAGATAGGATTGCACCAACTCACGATTGACCTGCACCGGCGCCGCTTTTCCCGGCTCCACGCTTACGGTCACTTCCACGTGCCCGCGGTGAATTTTTTCGCGCACGATCTGCCGCAGCCGCAAATCATACAAATCAAATCCCTCCGGCATGCGCAGCTTGAGATCCAGGAACCTGTGGTTGACACTTTTCACGCTGACGCGCACCGCCCACCCATCCTGCTCTGCCCGCGCTTGCGCGTATCCGGTCATCGAGAAGCATTCGATTTTCTTGGTTTGCGCTGGAGTCGTTTGGCTCATATAGAATTCGATGCATCGTTCAACTTTGCCGGTGCGGCCTGCGCCGGCGCCAGCATGTCCTCGTCCGCAAACTGCAAATCGTGCAACCGGGCATAGGTTCCGCCGCGCGCCATCAGTTCCGTGTGCGTTCCGCTTTCACGGATTTGTCCATCTTCGAGGACGAGAATTTTGTCCGCGCGGCGAATCGTAGCCAGGCGATGCGCGATCACGAAAGTGGTTCGCCCAACCATCAGGTTGGCGAGCGCCTTCTGCACAAACATTTCGGACTCGGCATCCAGCTCCGAAGTTGCTTCGTCCAGGATGAGAATGGGCGAATCTTTCAAGATGGCGCGCGCGATGGCGATGCGTTGCCGCTGCCCTCCGCTCAAGCGCGTTCCGCGTTCGCCGATCACCGTATCGTACCCTTGCGGGAGCTCCATAATGAAATCGTGCGCCAGCGCCGCTTGCGCGGCAGCAATGACTTTATCTTTGGGAATATTCGTCAAGCCGTAGCAAATGTTGTTCCACACGGTATCGTGAAACAGGATGTTTTCTTGCGTCACCATGGCAATCTGTTCGCGCAACGACTTGATGGTGACGCCGCGAATGTCCACGCCGTCGATGCGAATCGCCCCGGAAGTCGCTTCATGGAAGCGCGGCAAAAGATTCACCAGCGTGGTTTTGCCGGCGCCGCTCGAGCCCACCAGAGCGATGACTTCTCCGCGGCGCGCGCGAAATTGAATGTGTTGCAGGACGCTGCCCGAGTCGCCGTCTTCATAGGCGAAACCTACGTGGTCAAAGATAATCTCGCCGGAAAACGGCGCAAGCGCCACGCCACCCGGCTGCTCGCTTTTTTCCTCCGGCCGGTCGAGATAAGAAAATACCTGCGCGCTGATTCCGCTCACCGCCTGGAGTTGCTGATAGATGTAGCCCGTGCGCTTGAGAGGCATGTACGCATTGAACATGGCGTAGAGGAAAGCAAAGAACTGGCCTTCGGTCATGACATGGAGGCGAATTTGCTGCCGGGCATAAAGCAGAAGAAGGGGAATGGCGATGGCGCCGAGGAGGTCCATAAGCGGCCCGGTGATGACCGCGGCACGCACCCAGCGCATGTTTTCGCGCAGCAGTCTCTTCGCGGCTTCGCGGAATTTGCGAATTTCAAAATTTTCCATGCCGAAGGCTTTGACAACGCGATTGCCGCTGACGGTCTCCTGCAGGATCTGGCTCAAGTCGCCCAGGCGCGTCTGGCTGTTCTCGGCGGAGCGGCGAATCTTGCGGCCGAACTTGTTGATGGGCCAGGCAACCAAAGGCAGCAAGACAGCGCAGCCAAGCGCCATTTTCCAATTGATACCGAGCAGCACAGCCAGGAATACGATGAGCGTGAACGATTTTTGAAATAGATCCGCGAGCCATTCGCTGAGGGCAAACCGCGCGCGTTCGACATCGTTGATGGTCGTGGAGATCAGCCGCCCGGTTGGATTGTGCTGAAAAAAACCGATGGGCTGGCGAATGATGCGGGCATAAACCTGGTTGCGCAAGTCCGTGACGGCGGCGAGACCGGAGTATTGAATCGAAGTTGTGCCGAAGTATTCGGCAAGCGCCTTTGCGAAGAAGAGAATGATCAGCGTGAAAGCAAAAACGCTCCATACATACTGAATGCGTGCGGGAAAATAGTCATTGAGGTAGACGATGAGGCCGCTCCACGGAAGGGTGCCGAGAGGCAGCCGTGAACCGCTGACTGTGGGATTAAGAACATAATCGACGGCCAGCTTGATCATCAGGGCCACGGCGCCTTCAGCAAGCGCGACAAAGGCGACGAGGATTACCCCCAGACCGAACCGGAAGGTGTAGGGCCGCAAATATCCGAGCAAACGCTTCAGTTGTGGTGACAAAAACGAGGCCACGCTGCAAGGCTCCCCTGACTTGTACTCTTGGTACGCTATTCGCCGTGTCGCGGCGTGTCAAGTTTTCGCGGCCGCCTAGTTCGAGTCAATTCTCCGGTTGCCCGAATAATCAGGGGTTGGCCACCACCAATAAATGCCTGACAGCAGTTGGTAACTATTCCATTCCGGCACGGATGACGTGTTACAAGACGGGCGAAAAACAACGCAATGCCTGATCCAGCTTTTCCGAGCTTGCAATCCCGCCCCAAGGGGGATACGTTTTGAGCTCAGCTTTTCTTTCTTGGATCAACCGATAGTCACTTCCGCGCACGCGCGGCGGGAGGTTTTCATGGCCCTTAACATCACTGCCCGCAGGACAGATGGAGTCGTTGTCGTCTATCTCAGCGGCGTCATTTTCTTTGGCGAAGAGTCGGCATCATTGCGCCTTTTTGCGAAGGACTTGTTGAATAAATCCCGCCAAATCGTGTTTGACCTCGGGGAGGTCACTCACATCGATAGCGGCGGCCTAGGTACCCTAGTGGGTCTGTACGCATCAGCTCGGAAGGTCGGCGGAGACATCAAGCTTGCTAACCTCGGCAGTCATGCCCGCGAGTTGCTTCATATTACAAAACTCGTGACACTATTTGAGGTATTCGACACAGCGGAAGAGGCGGTCGCATCTTTCAATAAAGCTGCGGCTGCAAAGTAACAATACCGTTAGGAAATTACCGGTTGGGCCGGTCCCGCTGAATTCGTCAGCGTCGGAGGCGGCCTGTTTACTTCTCGATGTCGCGGTGAATGACTTTGGCGGAGAATCCATGCTTCTCGAACGACTTCTGCACCGCCTCCGCCAGCATTACGGAGCGGTGCTTTCCGCCCGTGCACCCGAACGCAATGGTCAGATAGCTTTTCCCTTCGCGGATGTAATGCGGGATCAGATAGGTCAGCAAGCCTTCGATGCGGCGTAGGAATTCCCCGGTCTGCGGAAACGACCGGATATATTTCCGCACTTTCGGGTCTTTGCCCGTGAAGGGCCGCAATCGCGGCACGAAATGCGGGTTGGGCAGAAATCGCACGTCGAGAACCAGGTCCGCGTCTGACGGCACGCCGTAGCGGTACCCGAAACTCACCACGGAAACCAGCATCGGACGTTTGTCCGGATTCTTGAACCGCTCGGTGACGAAATGGCGCAACTCATGAACGTTGAATTGCGTGGTCTCAATCACCACATCCGCGAGCTTGCGGATGGGCTCCATCAGCGCGCGTTCGTGCGACAAACTTTCCCGCACGGAAAAGTTTTTCCCCAGGGGATGCGGGCGCCGCGTCTCGCTATAGCGCCGCAGCAAGGCATCCTCGTTCGCTTCAATGAAAACCAGCGTGATGGGATGATCTTTTTTTAGATGTTTCAGGAGCGGCGGCAATTTTTCCAGTTGCGCGCCCTCGCGAGCGTCCACCAGCAGGGCCGCACGCGCAAAGTCGCCTTCGCCCGCCGCGTGCAGTTCCGCAAAGATGGGAATGAGCTCTATGGGAAGGTTATCCACGCAATAGAAGCCCATGTCTTCGAAGGCGTGCAGTACGGTGCTTTTCCCGGAACCGGAAAGCCCGGTGAGGATAACGAGTTGCCGGGAATCGTGTCGCGTCGGCGGCTTCACGGACGACGCCGCTCAGTTCTTTTCCCGGCGCTGGTGGGTGCTGGGAATTCTCATGTCTTCGCGGTACTTCGCGACCGTGCGGCGGGTAACGTGAATGCCCGCATCGTCCAGCTTCTTGGCAATCTGTTCGTCGGTCAGCGGATGCGTGGCGTCTTCCTCTTCAATCATTTTCTTGACGAGACGCTTGAGCGTCAGCAGCGACATCCCGCCGCCTTCCGGCCCGTTCACGGATTCGCTGAAGAACGACCGCAGCTCCAGCACCCCCTGTGACGTGTGCGCGTATTTGCTGGCCACCGCGCGGCTCACCGTCGAGGGATGCACTCCGACCTCTTCCGCCACTTCCTTGATCATCATGGGCTTCAGTGCATCCTGGCCATGATCGAGAAATTCGCCCTGTCGCGCAATGATCGACTGGCAGACGCGCAGTATGGTGTGCTTGCGCTGCTCGATGTTCTTCATCAACTGCACGGCGGCCGTAAATCGTTCCTTCACGTAGTTGCGCACGTCGCGGTCTGCGGCATCCTTCACCAGCAACCGCCGGTACGTGGGGCTCAGCCGCAGTTGCGGCATGTCGTCTTCATTCAAAAACGCCTGCCACTGATCATCCACTTTGCGGAAGTAGACGTCCGGCTCGACCAGGCGCGGCTCGGTCTTGTTGTAGCGCAGACCGGGCCGGGGATCGAGCTTCTTGATCACTTCCAGGGCGTGCTTGACGATCTCCAGGGGCCGGTTCAGTGCGCGCGCAATCTCTTTCAACTGGTTTGATTGCACTTGCTTCAGATGTTCGGAGACGATTTGCTGGGCCAGCGTGTTCTGCGGATCGAACGCTTTCAACTGCCGCAACAGGCATTCACGCAAATCCCGCGTGCCCACTCCGATAGGGTCGAAGTCCTGCACCACAGCCAGCGCGTCCTCCAGATCGTCCTGCGAATACTTCCCATTCTGCGTCAGCTCTTCCATGGACGCCGTCAGATAGCCGTTCTCGTCCAGATTGCCGATGATGCTGTCCGCAATCTCCTTTACCGCGTCTGAACAGATGGTAACGCTCAATTGCCACTGGAGATGGTCGCTCAACCCGCTCGGTGAAGAGAGGAACTTCTCGAAGGAAGGCCGTTCGGATACTTCGCGCTCCTGCGATTGCCCGCCGTCGCCGCCGGTATCCAGATATTGATTGAAAAAGGTTCCGACGTCGAATTCGTCAAATGGATTCGCTTCCGGTTTCTCTGGAACTTTTTCGGTTTCCGCTTTCAGGAAGGTTTCGTCGCTGTAGTTGTCGGTTTGCGTGGGTTCTTCGCTCTGCTCTTCGAGGACTGGGTTGGCGATCATTTCCTGGTTGATCATCTCGCGCAGCTCGAGCCGGTTCAGCGCCAGGACGCTCACCATCTGCACGAGGCCGGGCGTCAGAATCTGCTTCTGTGACACTCGGAGATTGAGTTTGAGTCCCTGCCAGGCCATGGATCGTCCCGCGTTTCCCTATTCTAACCCCAATCATCTAAGTCTAGTTCAGGCGGAAATGATCGCCCAGATAAACGCGCCGGACTTCGGCGTCATTGCTCAATTCGTCCGGGCGGCCCTTCCGGAATATTTTCCCATTTTTCAGGATGTATGCGTGATCCGTCACGTTGAGAGTTTCCCGGACGTTATGATCGGTAATAAGCACGCCAATTCCCGACTTAGCAAGATCCCGTATGAGTTCCTGCAGATCCTTCACCGTTAGAGGGTCGATCCCCGAAAAAGGTTCGTCGAGGAGAATAAAAGAAGGTTGCAGCGTGAGAGACCGTGCGATCTCCAACCGGCGGCGCTCCCCGCCGGAGAGTGTGTACGCCTTGCTCGTTCGAACGGTTTCCAGCCCCATCTGCGCCAGCAACTCCTCCAGCCGGTCGCGCTGCTGTTCCGGCGTCAACGGAAGTGTTTCCAGCACCGCGAGCAGATTCTCTTCGCTGGTCAATTGGCGAAAAACCGAGGGTTCCTGAGGCAGATAGCTGATTCCATTGCGGGCCCGGAGGTACATGGGGAGGTCCGTGATTTCCTCGCCGTTTAGGAGAACACGGCCGGAGTCGGGCCGGGTGAGACCAACAATGATATAAAAGGTCGTCGTCTTGCCCGCGCCGTTGGGACCAAGCAACCCGACGACTTCACCCTGTCCAATCTCCAGTTCGACGTTGTCAACGACCTTGCGACCTCGGTAGGTCTTGCTCAAATCGACGGCCTGGAGCTTCAGCATACCTCTTCACGGGCGGCCGCGGAACAGTGCGTCATTTATCGACTCGGTGTTTCGTCAAAGTCCGCGATCCGTTTTCTGAGTCGACGATGATCGTATCATCCGCTAAAAAGAAGGTCAATTGATGGCCAGTCGTGGTCCCTTCAACGCTGTCAAAAATCGTAGGATTTCCGCCGCTCATTACGAATTTTCCGTCGATGGCGGAATACTCCCCGCGTTCGGCGGTTGCTTTTCGGGTTCCTTGTTCGACGATCGCGCCTCCCGTGCCAACGGCCCGGCTGATCTGCTGTGCGTCGGGCGCTGGAATTGCCGGAGTGGAACCTGTCGCTCCATTCGAATTGGACGTCGCGGTCCTGGTGAAATAGAGATCCACAACCGCGGCATGCATCTTCTGGTCCGCCGACTGCGCCACTACGTTTTTTTGCAGGTGCGCGCGGCTCTCGGCATCACTGTATGTCAGCGTCCCCGCTGTCAAATGCCACAACTTCGGTTTTTTCGGACCGGCCTGCGCACTCACCGTCTGCGCCGTCGACTGGCCCGCGGCTTGGGGAAATATGGCGCGAACATTCCCGGTCGCATTCATGACCCGCGCGTCGCGCAGCAGCTCGATCGAATCCGCTTCCATCACCGAATCACCCTGCCACAATCGCGCATGTCCGGTGTACAGCGCGCGTCCCGCTTTTGAATTCGCCTGCATCCGGTCCGCTGAGATATTCGCAGGCACGGGAGCAAGCTGCGGTCCGCCCCCCTTGGCTGGGAACTCTGTCGAGCGCACGCCTCCTTCGGCAAGAATTTCTCCCGTGGCCTGTACAAAGGTGATGCGCGGCGCCTGCGTCTCCGAGGTGGCATCGCGCGCCAGCGCTTTGCCCGTCAGGACGGCTGTCTGCGTGGCCCGCACAAACGTCGCGTGGTCCGCCTGTCCGCCACGGTCGCCTTCCTTCAATCTCACATTTCCTTGCAGGTCCATTTGCGACCATCCGCCGCTGGCCGGCAGTTGCGCCGTTCCGCTCTGCGCCGTCGCCGTCTGCACCGGCTTGCCGCCAACAGCTCGCTCTGTTGAAACATTGCCAGTAGCCACCAGCCTCTTCGCCTTGCCTTCGGCTCCGAATTCCATTTCGAGCTTATCTGCCTGCAACTTTGTCCGCGCGGCTTCACTGTTTGCGCGAGCTCCCGGCGATCCACTTTGCGCCGCATCCGTCCATTCGATGCTTCCCGCGCCCAGGGTCTCCGCTCGCTCGAGCTTGCCGCCTTCGCCTTTTTTCCCGCCGGCGAATCCCACGCGCAACTCGTTCGTCTGCAGTGTTCTCTCCTCGCCGGATGTGTCTGCTTGTGTTTTCAGCTGCACGCTTCCTTTTAAGTTCAATTCTCGCGGCTGGTTTACCTTCGGCCACAGTTCCATCGCGCCGTGCTCCGCGCGGAAATCATCGATCTCTTTTCCGGTTCGCCGCGAGCCGCGAACGCCTCCCGATCCTTCGATCCTCGTCAGCCACCCTTCGGGGGCCAACTGGGCAGTGATGGTATCCGCGCTCAAATTGGTCGAGCCCTCCGCACTCTGGGATTCCAATTCGGGCGTTCTCCCATTCGGCCCCGGCGTAAGCACTAGTCTCTCCGCGCGGAACGCCGCGTCCAGCATGAGCGTCAGTTTCCCCGCATGCAGGCGCGTCGCCCGCGTTTGCGCTTCCACCGGCCCGTTCAACTGCATCGTTCTGGTCTCTCTCTCGAAGTCGAGGCTCTTCCCCGTTACACGTATGGGGTCATTCGAACGCGCACTCCCCGCCCTTTTCTCAGTCGCATTGCTCGGCGCCGTCAACAAAAACCGCACATCCTTCAACAGCCGCACCGTTCCTTCTTCAGAGAGATACTCGACTCCAACGGCTTCGCCATTTCCATTCGGGAAGACGAATTTCACCGGCTGGTCCGTCCGCGCAAAACCGGAGGCGCGGTTAAAAACGACGCCGCGGGTTTCCACGTGCACCTTCTGTTGCTTTGCTGTTTCCGGATTCTTCGCTGCACGCTCGGCTTCCGCTTTGCTCTCCAGGTCAAACTGCACTTCGCCGCTGCAGGCTATGTTTCCGCCCAACTTTTCGTACTGGCAGCTTTGCGTGTGAATCGTGTCGTTACGCTCTCCGGATCTCCCGAAGATCGTGATTTTCACATCTTCCAGCAAACTGGCGTCTCTATCGCGGAAATCCGTGGCCTTCGACGCCTCTACGGTAAAGATTTTTTGTGTTCCCGCCTCCTTGGAAAACGTAAGCCCGCTCGATAACCGCGTCACATCCTGCGGAGCCGCAGGCGGCGCCTTTTGCTTTTCTCGATAGGCGACCCACTTGCGCTCGAGATACACCCCGGCCGTCAGAGTTGCCAGCAGCAATGCCGCTGCCGCCGACCAGCGCGCATACTTCGCCGCTTCGCTTCGCCTCATGTCTTCAGTTAAACAAAATTTTCGGAGAGTGTATAGAAGCGGAAATGTTCGTACAGAAGTGAAGAGAAAGCTTAGCCGGCGGATTCAGCGGTAGCGACATTCGGCAAAATTCCGATATTCGCCGCGGCCACGCTGTCGCGCTTCGTATTTTTCACCAGGTACATGGCCTCATCGGCAAGGTGCAGCAATCCTTCCTTGGTTCGAGAATCCACGGGGTAGGATGCCACGCCCACGCTGGGCGTCAGCTTGATGTTCAAGCCTTGATCCACAAGCCAGGTGCTCTCGCGGACCAATTTGTGCAAGCGCCGCGCCACGTTCAGCGCGTTCTCTTTCGAAGTTTGAGGCAGTAGGATCACGAATTCATCTCCGCCATACCGGAACGCAAAATCGATCAGACGGCAATGCTCTTTCAGCGCACTTCCAATTTCCGCCAGCAGCCGCGAGCCCACCAGATGCCCGTGCGTATCGTTCACCTGCTTGAAATGGTCCAGGTCGATGAACACGATCGAGAATTCGTAATTGTAGCGCTGCGAGCGGTAGATCTCCGTCTCCAGGATGAAGCCCATATGCCGCGCGTTATAGAGCGAAGTGCAATCGTCGGTGATGGTCAGCTCGTGAATTTTCTTGACGTGCCGCGCGTTTTCCAGCGCAATGGCCGCAAAGTCCGAAAGCGCTTCGAGCAGTTTCAGGTCCCGCGGATCGAATCCGTCCGGCCCCATACAATTGATCAGCTCGATCACTCCGAGGCAATTATCGCGAAATCTCACCGGCACGGCGACGATCGATTGCGTCTCGGTCTTGGTCTTCTCATCCACCTTCGAGAAAAACCGCGTGTCCTTGGAGGTGTCCGGCACTACGACGGTCTCGCCGTGCTGCGCGACCCAGCCGGCAATTCCCTGCCCGATCTTGATGCGCACGTCCTTCAGCGCTTGCGAAGCCTTTCCCACCGCCAGTTCAAAGTACAGTTCCTGCTTGGCTTCATCCAGGAGCAGCAACGACCAGTTGTCCGGGCGCAGAAACTCATCGATCTTCTCCATAATGGTGCGGAGAACCTGATCGAGCTGCAGCGAAGACGTCAGCGCCTTCCCCAACTCCTGGAAGACGGCAACTTCTCCCTTTTCGCGCTGTCCCGACGGCAGCCCGTCAGTATAGGCCCCTCCCAAAAAGCCATGCAACCCGCTCGTGGTACAGGCGTGGCTATCTCGCCATCCTCTTTTTAGGGGGTAAGTTGCAGTGAATTCGGTCCCTTGTCACAGCGCGTCTTCACGTAGCTGGCCATTGGAAGAGCGCGCAGGAGGGAAAGCGCAAGAAAAAGTCGGCCCGCTCCGTACGAATAACTGCGTGGTATAGCTGGAAGAACCAGACCCTTCATAACGTATATTCGCGGGCTACGTTTGACACTGCGGGACGGCACCGCCTATAGTCCGTTGAGGGATCCCACGCCGAATTTTCGCGAGCGCCGCCGCATCAGTCATTCTGCGGCGCCTTTGTAATCGACCGTTTCGCGCGGCAACGGGATTGTCGAGGACAGGTTCGGGTTCATGGCCAGGGGAAATTTTGGTGAACGCCTGAAGCGCGAGCGCGAACTGCGCGAAGTTTCCATGGACGAACTCACCAAGGCTACGCGCATCAGCACCCGTTTCGTCGAAGCCCTGGAAAATGAAGATTGGGCGAAGCTGCCCGGCGGAATCTTTGGCCATGGGTTTGTGCGCACCATCGCGCGCTACCTGGGCCTGGATGAAGAGGCGCTGCTCGGCGAATATGACCTTGCTCGCGCCGAACATTCGGCCCCCGCTCTCTCCAAGCCCGAGGAACGCATTCCAACGCCGCCGAAGTGGCTTCCGGTTGCAGCCGTTCTTGTAGTACTTTTCCTGGTTGCCGGTCTCTTCTACACGGGCCGTTACGGCTGGCGTCGCTACGCCGCGTATCGCGCGGCAAAAAAATCCGCCGCTGCTTCCCTGCCGGCGCAGCCGCAGTCCGGTTCCAGTTCAGCCGTATCAGCAGAACCGTCTGCTTCTACTGGTCCACTCGATCTTTCCGTCTCCACTTCCGCGGCAACGCACGTACGCATACTCGCGGACGACAAACTTGTTCTCGACGCGGAGCTGCCGGCCGGGGAGAATCGCCATTATTCGGCCAACGACCATTTCGAGGTGACTGCGGGGGACTCCTCCGCGGTGTTGCTAGAATTGAACGGGAAGGCTATGCCGCCCCTTGGACCGCCGGGCGCCTCCGGTAGAATAGTCTTGAGTGAGAAGGATCTGAGGCGGTAACGCAGTGGAAGCTCTTAGCCCGGAAATTCTCGAAGATCTGCGCCATGGGCGCGCCACACGCGAACGAAAAATGGCCGTTTGCACCGGCGGAGCGCACCTTGCTCCGGCGGATCGCGCGGAGATTCTTGCGGTTCTTGCGCACGACTCCGACGAGATGGTCTCCTCCCGCGCGCAAGACGCGATGCTCTCGCAGCCCGTGGAATCCTTTCTCGAGGCTCTCAAACGCGAGCAGGCGCTCCCTGCGCTCTTTTCGTACGCGGCAAAGAATCTTGCCGATAAGCCGGGCGTCTGCGACGCCATGGTGCAAAACAAAAACTGCCCGGCGGAGCATCTCGTTCCAATCGTCCGGCACCTTTCGGCTCTCGGCATCCAGGCGCTGATGGAAGAACTCGATCGCATCAGCGCATCTCCGGCGCTGGCTTCGGCGCTGGAACATTCTACGTCGGTGACCGTCGAGCAAAAGAATCAGCTCCGCGAACTGCACGGTCCGGGCAATCCCATCGATGAAGCCGCACTCGCTGAGGCCGCAGCAGCCGCGGAACCCGACATCGCGAGACGCCAGACTCTGATTCAACGGCTGGCGAAAATGACGGTGGCGCAGCGCGTACAGTTCGCCATGAAGGGCGGCTCGGACGCGCGGCGCACGCTCATCCGCGATAGCAACAAGGTCGTGCAAAGGGCCGTGCTTCAGTCGCCGCGCCTCACGGAACAGGAAGTCGAAGCCTTTGCAGCGATGTCCAGCCTCACCGATGAAATTCTTCGGCTCATCGCGGGTAACCGCGTATTTCGCAAGAACTACAGCGTCGTTCGCAACCTCACAACCAATCCCAAGACGCCGCTCGACGTCAGCCTGCACATGTTACCTATGCTGAACGCCATTGACCTCAAGCGCCTCACTACCAACAAGAATGTTCCCGAAACTCTGCGCACCACGGCTTTCAAGCTCCAGCGAACACGCACAGATCTGAAAAAATAGAACTTTTCTTGTGCAACGCTTCGCTGTTGCTCATCCCGCTTCGGTCAGGATGCAGGCGTTACCTTGGGATGCAGGAGATGGAAGCCCGTGGCTTCCTGGTAGCCGCGGGCGAAGGCCAGCAGTTCTGCTTCGCCGTACAATTTTCCGAGAAACGTCAAGCTGGAGGGAGTTCCCGGGCCGCCGGCATTTTGGAAATCGCTCGGGTCGTCGTTTGGCGGCTTGGGCGCGTCGCTGCCGCGCAAACCGTTGGGCAAAATTACGGCGGGATGCCCGGTAAGATTCGTAATCACCAGTTGCTCGCCGCAGGTGGGCGCGACGATGACGTCGAAATCGTCGAACACTCTCGCGACGGCATCCATTGCCATTCTGCGCGCACGCGCGGCTTGGATGTATTCCACGGCGGGTATGAAGCGCGCCGTTCGAAAGGTGTTCGGCCAGTCATAGTCCTTCTGGGACGTGAGCAGCTTGTCTTTGCCGGAGCGCGTCAGTTCATCGAACGCGGCCGCTGATTCCGCCGTCAGCATGGTCACCATGGCATCGTAGGGCAATTTGGGCATCTCGACCGGGACAAGATGCACTCCCATCTCGCGGAGCTTCGCGAGCGCGGCATCGTTGAATTTTCTGTCGTACTCGGCTCGTGCGCGCGCGGCTGCCCGCCGCTTCTTCTGTTCCTCCCGCTTTTTCTGTTCTTCGGGAGTTGCGGGCGGTTCTTCCTTTGCGGCCTCCTGCTGCTCGTCTGGTTTGCGTTCGAACGCGGATTTCAGATAACCGACGCGCAGCTTTCGCCAGTCCAGATTCGCGTCCCAATTGAAAGCCGCGGGCTGTACCGTGCGATCCTTGCCATCCTGACCGTAAATCGCGTTCAGGACCAGGGCGCAATCCTCCACAGTTCTGCAAATGGGTCCCAGCTTGTCCATGCTCCAAGAGAGCGCCATCGCTCCTGTTCGCGGCACTAGGCCGAACGAGGGCCGCAGTCCCGTGCAGCCGCAGCGCGTCGATGGAGAAGAAATCGAACCCAGCGTTTCGGAGCCAATGCTGAACGCCACGCATCCAGCGGCGGTTGCAGAAGCGGGACCCGCGGAAGACCCGCTCGAACCCTGGTTTGTGTTCCAGGGATTGCGCGTTACCCCGCCGAACCACACATCGCCTTGCGCCAGAGCGCCGAGCGTCAATTTCGCCACGAGCACCGCGCCAGCATCGTCCAACCGTGTTACGACTGTCGCGTCTTCATCGATCATCTGGCTTTCGAATCCACCGGCGCCCCAGGTGGTTCGATATCCCTTTACCGCCAGCAAATCTTTCGCTCCCCAAGGAAGGCCGTGGAGCGGTCCACGGTATTTCCCGGCGGCAATTTCCGCATCCGCTTTCTTGGCCTGCGCGAGCGCGCGTTCTTCCATCAACGTTACGACGAACTTCAGCGCCGGGTCGTATCTTTTCAAACGCCCCAAGTACATTTCGGTGAGTGCTAAAGACGAAACTCTCCTCATTCGCACAAGCTCTGCCAATTGCCGCGCGCTCGCGAACGCCAAATCTTCCAGATTGCTAGGAGCGCTTGCCGGGGCAGTATTGCCAGCTTTGGAAATCCGCAAAGGCTTTCGCTCGGTCTCGAACTGCATACCCGGAAGCGCGGGATCAAAAATCAACGCGGGCTCAACCGAATTGGGAATGTGAAGTTTGTAGATTTCTTCGTAACCCTTGGCCTGATCGTTCAGGTTTTCGAGCATCATCTCTTTGTATTCTTCAGAAATCGGCACGTCCGCGACGGCTGCGGCATTTTCAATCATTTCCTTGGTGATGTTCTTCGCGCCTTGCGCCTGCGCTTGCGCCCACAACAGGCCCGGAAGAAGTGTTCCTGCCAAGCCAATCCCCGAGCAAGTCCTCATGAAATTTCGGCGATCGATCATTTTTTGTCCTCCCGGTCACACAATCGCGCAGGCGCGCGCGTAAGATACCACAGCATTGTCCTCATCCACTTCACGCGGTTGATTGTTTCCTCAGTCGCGGCGTTGTCTCGGACTGGCCCACAGCTGCGCTTTTTTGCGCAGACGCTCAACAATGTTGTACGATTTGTGCATCCTGAAAGGAGTTCGCATGACACGGTTTACGCGATTTTTGGCTTTCCTATCGCTCTTGCTTCTGAGTTTCTCCCTGCGGCATCTGCCGTCGGCGATGGCCGGGAATCCTCCCGCTGAGGGAAAAGAAGCTGTCCTCAAAGCAGTGGACATCACCGCGAAAATTTTCCCGGAACATGTTTTTTTCCGCGGCCAGAGCGCGCCGGTCCAATTCCGCAACAGCGGCGGCGTGCACTTCGCTGACGATCTTTATGTTCTCGCGGGAATGGTGGACAGTTCCGGGTACTCCACAGCGATCAAGGAGAAATACCAAGCCTATCTGCTGAACGAAGTTACCCTCGAAGTCTCCGGTCAAACCTTGAAGCCCGGCGCTTACGGCATCGGTTTCCTCAATGGCGGAAAATTTGTGGTCATGGACTTGGGCGCCAATGACGTGTTGCAGGCGGCCTCACAACACGACGCGGAAATGAAGCGCCCCATGCCGCTGCAAGTGGTAGCGGCTCCCACCGCGGGAAGCTACCGGCTCTACGCTGGCCGCGACTACGTGGAGTTCCGCAGGGTGCACTAGTTCAGGTAACCGCTCGAAGAGTGGAGACGCGGAACCGTTGGCCCGGCAAGCCTTGAAAGATTCCTCTGCCTATTTTCCTGGGAATTCCGGCTTTTTAGTGGGAAGCGAACGGGGGCTTTGCCCCGCACCCCCAGGATTTAACGCTTTGATGCCTTCCCGATGAGGGCTCTTCAGTCCCAGTGCTTCAGCTGCGGCCACAATTCCTTCAACGGCTGCTTGAGCCCTCGGCAATAGAACAGGTCGACATGCTCGTACGGCATCGAGTATGGGTGGTACACGCTCGCGACCTTCTGCACGCTCGCAAACATTTGCTCGAGGCGCTCTTGGCTATCATCCA
>WNFP01009589.1_pt1 | contig 15899 bp, 12 predicted proteins | sample 5400201 | NCBI WGS metagenome assembly WNFP01 (sample SAMN13153355, study PRJNA577476) | soil metagenome | isolation source: 115 cm saprolite under Madrone tree | place: USA:California | collected 2016-06-14
CGGGAGTGCCGGTGGTTCACACGTTGGTCGATCGACCCGCTGCGACTTTCGAACTCGTCGCTTTTGCTACCAGACGGGAGCACGAAGGTCGAGTAGACAACGTCTTGATGACGATTCGCTCGAAGAAGGGCAAGGTTCCAGCAGTTCCGAAGATCCACGTGCGCTCCTGCGAACGATTCAAGCTCGTCAAAAACGAAGCTGGTTTGACGGTCGTTTCGAAGGAAGCGGCAAGCGTGCCGTACTTGATTGCAAGCAAACTGAGCGGAGGTCCTGGCTCGGCAACTTGGTGGGAAGAGGCCGGTTACACGTTGTATTTGGCTCACGGTGAAGCTTCCCCCGAAGAGCCTCTCCAATACCTGATTCGTTTGCCTCAGGAAGGCCAGACGGCGGAGCAACTGTACGGCACGGTGCGGAATTCCGGACAATTGCTGTTGGAAGTCCGACAGTCGTGGAAGGATTGGAAGCCATTCGGAAACGTCTCATGGGATTATCCCGGAAGAGCCGGAGAATTCCTGGTTGCCTGCGCGCGAAATATTCAGCAAGTGCGGGAATCCAAGAATGACCGCCTGGTTTTCCAGGTCGGTCCCACCGTCTACCGCGGTCTGTGGATTGTCGACGGGAATTTCCTGCTGGAAGCGGCCCGCTACCTGGGCTACGACAAGGAGGCTGACGAGGGACTTCGGTCGGAATGGGCCAAACAACTTCCCAGCGGCCAGGTCGTTGCCGCAGTTCCCGGCGAACATTGGAAAGATACGGCCATCGCCATGTTCACGCTCGTTCGCCAGTGCGAACTAAGACAGGATTGGACTTTCTTCAAAGAACTCGAACCGAATGTGAGTAAAGCCGTGGAGTTTTTGGTTGGACTTCGCGACAAGGCCAAAGGTGGAACAAGCACCAACGGTACATACGGCTTGCTAGCCCCCGGATTCGCGGACGGCGGAATTGACGGCGTTCGTTCCGAATTCACGAACACCGTCTGGACGTTGGCGGGACTGAAGGCAGTGTCCGAAGCAGCCGAGCAGCTCGGGATGAACTCCCTTCGCGAGGCGCGGACCTTTTACGACCAGCTACGCGCCGCTTTTCTTCAAGCGGCACACCGCGAAATGGTCAGACATCCGGATGGGTTCGAATACTTGCCCATGCTGGCCCACGAAGATGCCTCGATACAGGATCCCGATCCGTGGAAGCGCCCCAGACCGCAGAGCGCGCAATGGGCTTTGTCGCACGCGATCTTTCCCGGACTGGTGTTCGCGCCAGACCACGCTATCGTACGCGGTCACATCGCGCTCCTTCAGTCCTGCACGCGCGAGGATATTCCCGCGGAAACCGGATGGCTTTGGCACGAAAGCGTGTGGAACTACAACGCCTCGTTTGCCGCTCATGTTTATCTATGGGCCGGACTAAGAGATTGGGCGCAGCGCACCTTCACCGGTTTTCTGAATCATGCCTCGCCGCTCTACTGCTGGCGCGAAGAGCAACCTCTGCAAACTGCGCTCGTCGGCCAGGACTGGGGAGACATGCCCCACAATTGGGCGAGCGCCGAATGTGTGCGCTATCTCCGGCACATGCTCGTCCTCGAAGATGGCTTGCGTCTCCGTTTGCTTGAGGGAGTTTGCGCTTCTGAGTCGAAGGCGGCGGGAGCAGCCTACATCCTCGAACGCACGCCTACCCGGTTCGGTCGCGTCAATTTGCATCTCCAGCCCATCGATGGTGGAGCGCGGAGTGCGACCTTCGAAAGGGAACCGTCTGCGATCGCGCCGGCCTCCGTCAAAATTCCCGAGGCGCTTGGCCGGTTGCGCCTCTCCAATGTGGAAGGCGCTAAGTTTCAGAAGCGTGGCAAACAAGTATCCGTAGATCCGACTATCAACCACTGGCGAGCGATTTGGCGATGAGCAGCACCCGTAGCAACTTGAAGAGCACCATGGGAAACCACATTGGCATCGGCGGTCGTCGTCAAATTCAATTCAGCTTCTGTCTGATACTCTAAAGCCCCAATAGTTCATGCAGGTCGCGTTGCGGAAGAGAAGCCCGAGGCAGCGACTCTCTTCCGAAAATACTACATCGATGGCGGTCGCGAAGATTCTCTGCCTAAAAGCGCTCCGTCAGAAGTGGAACCGCGCCGAAAAGCGCAGCATTGTTCCCGAGTTGGGCTGCGTCGACCCGCACCTTTCCCCAATCCGTCCAGGCATGTTCATCAAGATATTTTTGAATTGCTGGAAGAATATTCTGAGCACTTTTCATTACTCCGCCCCCCACGACCAGAATCTCGGGATCGTAGGCATGTACCATCGACAGCGCTGCGACGCCCCAGATTTCCAGACAACGATCGCGAATCTCGCAAGCGACTGTATCTTGTTCCGCGGCTGCCTCGAACAATTGTTGAAAGTTCAAATGCGTACAAGCAGCAAGCTTGCTGGTTGCTATCCCGCTCCATTCTTTCGCCACGAGGGGAAGAGACCATCCCGCCGCCTCTGCCTCCGCGCAACCGACCGCTCCACAAATGCATCGTCGACCGTTGTAGAGCACCGGTAAGTGCCCGCCAAGGCATCCCGCCTGAGAATGCTTTCCGCGCAGGAGTTTTCCCGCGATCATCGCGGTGCCCCCGATTCCGGTTCCCAGAGTCATCATCACAATGTCGGAAAATCCGGCCGCGGCGCCCGTATAGCGCTCACCCAGCAGAGCCATGCGCGCATCGTTTTCCAATCGGAACTCCATACCCAGTTCCGCCCGGAACCACGACGTCAAATCAACGTTTGTGGCATCCTCGTATTTGGTCCGCGTGGACAGCACCCGCCCGCTGCGCGCATCCACGATTGCGGGAAGCCCCATCGCCACGCCCGCGCAATCGGCGGTCGTCAGGCCAAGGTCAGAAAGCAATCTGCGAAACGATCTCACTATTTCAGGAAGTATTGCGAGCAAGCTCTTTGCGCCCTTCGCATCGACTACTTCGTGCGCCAGCAGCTTTGCATCTTCCACCACCCCGCAGGTTCCATGGCTTCCACCGAGATCAACCACAAGAGCCCTCATGCGCGCCTCAATTAGGATTTTTTTGAGAAGGTTCGATGCGCTTTTCAGCCGGTGATTCGTCACGCATTCCACGGTCATTATGCACGAAGTTAACCAAAACGAACATCGGGACGTTCGTATTGACACAATTAGAACCAAACGCTACCCTTTGCGACTTCTAGTCTCGTTCGAATGCTGAAGGGAGCGTTGTGAATTCTCGATCTGGATTTCGGTTGGCCGCTTCTTTTGTGCTGGTTGCGTTCTTCTCAGGATTTTCGGCAGGACAGACTCCCTCCGAAAAGCGTTGGGCGGAACTTGCGGGGAGTCGCTACATCGTAAACCCTGATGTGGTCTACGGAATGGCGAATAATTACCTGCTGAGGCTGGATCTTTGGCGCAACCAATCGGCGAAAGGTGCGGTTCCCACGCTGATTTACATTCATGGCGGAGGATGGATCTTCGGGGATCGCACGGGCGCTTTCCCGCAACTCCTTCCTTACTTTGAACGCGGATGGAACATCGTGAACGTCGAATACCGCATGGCCTCTATGTCTCCCGCACCGGGTGCAATCGAAGACTGCCGCTGCGCTCTTCGCTGGGTGATTCGAAATGCGAAGCAGTTCAATCTCGATGTGGACCGCATCGTCGTCACAGGCCACTCCGCGGGAGGGCATCTCGCCCTCATGACCGGCATGCTGACGCCCGACGTGGGTCTCGATGTCGATTGTCCCGGTGACGAGCCGCTGAAAGTCGCGGCCATCGTTAACTGGTACGGAATTTCCGACGTAAACGACCTGCTTGACGGCCCGAACAAGAAAACGTACGCGGAAGCTTGGTTGGGTACGCAACAGGGGCGATCCGAAATTGCGAAACGATCCTCTCCTTTAACCTATGTCCAGAAGTCGGTCCCCCCGATCATTTCCATCCAGGGTGATGCGGATCCGGTCGTCCCGTACACGCATTCGGTTCGTTTGCACGAAGCACTGGACAAAGTCGGCGTACCAAATGAACTCGTCACGATAAAAGGCGGAGGCCATGGGGGATTTGACTCGAACGAAACCTTGCGTGCCTACGATCGAATCTGGGCATTTCTCGATGCGCATTTACCCAAGCCCGCCGCCACCCAGGCGAATCCCAAATGAAGCGACGTTGTCCCGAACACTGTCCTGGATTCTGCACAATCCAGAATTAGATCTTCATCTCTGCGCCTCTCACGGAGATATCATAGCGCTTACCTTGATGCCGTAAGTTTCGCAGAAGGGCCTGCGGGTCGAAGTCCGCCACCCGCGAATGAACGTGTACCCCGTCCGACAGCGTCAGGTCTGCCCCAAAAACGGAATCGATCACCATTTCCAGAAAACAGCCTCCGGCAATGCAGCACCAATCATTGAGGTACGGCGAATCATTGGGGCTCTTGAAAGCGCCACCTTTTTCCGCCGGGAAGAAATCCTCAACGAAGTGTGCCTGCCCGATGGGGCCTTGATTGGTAGCTTTCGCCAATCCACGCAACCACGAAGCCACGCGCGCGGAATCGTCCGTCTTGTACAGACCTTTCGCTGTCATTGGTGGCCAAGCCGAATATGCTCCAAGCCAACTGTGATCGGGCCGAATGTTCCAGGTTGCGTCGGAATCCAAAGGAGATAGCGCGCGCATCCACAGGGGAGTGTACAGTTCACGCCAGAAGAATTGGCTCATCTCCCGTTTCTGAGTGTGGGTCAAATCGTCCGCCATGTTGTCGAGAACGGACAGAAAATCGTAGCAATGTCGCACTTCGTTGAAAGAGCCGTCGGGCTGGCCACATTTCCACCAGCCCTTTCCTTTGACGTAGAGTGTCTCGTTGATCCGCCGCGCCAACGCCTTCGCATCTTCTCTTAAACCCGCAGCCCGCGTCGAATCACCTTGAATCTCCAGAAGACTGGCGACACAACGCATGCTCGACACGTTTCCCGCATTCATTCCAGAGGTTTCGTGAAGGTAGGTGCTTACCACTTCGAGAAGGTTCTCGATGGTTCCGTAGTCGCCGAGTCCTCGCCCTGCTTTATCCAGTTTCTTCCAGTAGGTGGCATGCTCAAACAGGAGTTCCAGAACGGTCTTGCCTTCCACTTTCTTTTGCAGCCAAGCGAAATCGCCGCTGACCCGCAAATAATTCTGCGCGCACCGCACGATGGCCATATCGTTCACCGCGTACCACGGTCCGACGGCCTCGCCGGTCACGTAATCCGTGGCCAGGTGCTCGTGCATATTCCGACTCATCCAGGTCTCGACCATGCCCCGGAGCGCAATCGGATCCAGAAGGGCCAGTCCAAGCGAGGTAACCGATGTATCCCAGGGAAAACTGAGAGTCGGGAGAACTTTGCCGCCCAACGTAATGTAGGCCGCGCCATACGCGGAATCTGGTGAAGTCCGGCGGGCAAACAGCAAGTTTGAAAATCCTGCTTGATAAAGTTTCCAAAGCGATTCGTCCGTCGTTTCGAGCGTCGGCAGGTAACCGGAGAAATCAGAATTCCCCGGAGTGAACGCCGATTGCATCAGGCGGCGCAACGTTGCTTCGTTCTCCTTGTCGGCCGCGTCGAATGCCGACTGCAGTTGCTGGTATTCGCTTAGGCAGTTCTCCTCCGTTTCCCCAATTGCGTTGACGTAGTGAAAAACCTTCGATTGTCCTGGACCCAGCGTGACGTCGTAGACCAGGGTGCGGCCCGCCTCGATTCGGGTCGTGACTGGCCAGACTCCCTGCACGGAAACCGCTTTCGACCGCCGCGCCGCGAAAACAATGCACCCGCGCGCAGCATCCCCTTGCGTCTGGTTGTCCGCTTCACCCGGCGAATTCGTGAACCACGCTGACGTCTTCTTCGCCACCGCCGCGCGCATGTCGAATCCGAGGGAGAACGTTCGAGTGCTCCCGGAATCGTTTCGCACAGAGATGCGTTCCGCAACAGCCCGCTTTTGCGAGGGCATGAACGTTTCGGTCGCGAAGTGGAGATATTCCACGCGGCACTCGCGAAGAATGCGGTGCGGATACCAGGTGCGGACTCCAAGGCATTTCGGGAATCCCGCAGCAGGCGTAGGGCGGAAACGAAATAGCCGTAATTCCGCTGACCGACTTTGCCGCCTGCGCGTATCCCCATTCATTCTGCGTCGTGAGTTGCTGGAATAGGTCGCGCATCGCATGCACGATGCGGTCACCCTTCAAGTCCACAGGTCTCGGAATAGGAGGGAACTTACGCGGCGCGACCGTGGCAGTAGAACGAAGGTCGGCGCTGGCCAGCGCGGCAGCGATTGCTCCGGCTTTCAGGAAGGAACGGCGGTCTACCATGCGCGATTGCTCTGTCGATCTCTCGCCTGCTGGTTTTGAAGTCACGCATCGCTCCTTTTTCATCCGGTAACCGCCCATCCCGTGTCGCCCCGAATCACTTCACCTGTCATGGGAAAGGACTCAGAGCTCAGAAGGAAGTATGCGATGCTTGCCAGCTCGAATTCGTCCCGCGGCTCAAATCAAGGAGATTGTCACAGGCAAACATCGATTCCATTTTTATCCATAACCCAGCGGGCTCCCACTCCTTTTGCAAACAACAATAGAAAGAGTGCACTTCTTTCGCCTGTCAAATTCCGGCGGTCCCGATCAGACTCGCAGGACTTTGAGGTTCGCCTTCTCAAAGGGTTCCGTCATCGCGGGCGACGAGCCAGAGTCGGTCACTAGGATGTCCAGGTCGCTGGTCTGACAAATCCTCCATCCGGCAACCACGCCAAACTTGCTGTGGTCGACAACCGCAATGCGGCGACGCGCGTGTGTGACCATCTCCGAATTCAGGTGTGCCTCATCCGGACTGAAACAACTCAGCCCCCACTTCGCGTCCATGCCGTCCGCTCCGAGGAACACCGTGGTAATCAGCAGTTGCGACAAGCTGTGCACGGCCGTCGGGCCGACAAGCGAAAACCAATCGCCATGCAAGTGCCCACCCGTCACGAAAATCTTCAAGTCTTTTCGTTTTGACAACTCCATGGCCACATTGACCGTGTTTGTTACCACCGTGATCTCTTGATTGAGCGGGAGCCCACGAATGACTTCCGTCGTCGTCGTGCCCGGTGTCAGCGCGATCGTTTCCCCGCGTTCGATCAGATTGGCCGCCGCTCTTCCGATGCGGCGCTTTTCCTGGGCGAACCGCTCCACCTGCGCTTGGAACGAACGATCATTTTTGAAGGGATCATAAAATAATGGCTCGATGGAAACCGCACCGCCATGCGTGCGCCTCAGGAGGCCCTGTTGTTCCAGGACATCCAGGTCGCGGCGAATCGTAACCAGCGATACATCCAGTCGCTCGCTCAATTCTTCCACGGCCACAGAACCGCTTTGCTGGAGATTGCTGAGGATGGCCGTCAATCTTGCCTTCTGCTTGTCGGGCAGATTCGCGTCGTTTGTTTCGGCCGTATCGGGAGTAGAAAGCACGTTTCCCGTTCGTTTCCGCTTCATTGTCCACCATCCTCCGGAAGTGACGGCTAACGATAACATACGAGAACGAAAGAATTTTGCTTCGCTTCGAAACTTGAATCCTATCTGGGAGCTCATAAATCGGAGATCTTCGCTTTGTTTTTGTATACAGAATGTTCGTTTTGGCATTATTCGCTCATATTTATGATTCTTTTCTTGCTTCGACAAGGTCCTTCGGCGTAGGATGGCTTTCCGCCTCGGAGCCTGCGTTGGAGTTGCCTGAAGCGTTGATTGGACCCAGATAAAGGATGAAGCGATGCTCAGGGTGAATTGGACCAACGGTGACTTGGAAGGCGTCGAGGTTCAACGCAGCCAGAAGACCATTCAGGACATTCGCGACCTCTTCGGAGACCCGGCAGCAGCTAAGCTCATACCGGCCGGAAGTCTCGTTTACTCCGTAGAGTGGTGGGCACCAGTCCCAGAAGGTACTGAGGGCGGACTGTTCTGGGGAACCACTTCCGTCCAACCAGGCAAGGTCGGTCAGGAATATTTCATGACTCACGGACACTTTCACGCCAAGGCGAACCGTACCGAATACTACGGGACAGTCGAAGGCAGAGGTGCCCTGATCCTCATGGACGCCAGCCGAGAGACTTGGATGGAAGAAATGGCGCCTGGCACCCTGCACCACATTCCGCCCGGAATCGGCCATCGCGTTGCCAACACGGGAGACACTCCCTTGAAATTTGTCGCCTGCTGGCCAAGCGACGCTGGGTACGACTATGAAATTGTCCGAAAATTGGGGTTTGGCGGTCGACTGCTTGCCATCGATGGCGTTCCGACCCTGGTGAGGAAAAAAGCGTGAACGAAGGTGCCCGCCCCGCCCCCAAGATCGTAAAGGCGTCAGAATTCGGTCTAGACGTTCGCTTTGATCTCAAGTCTCTTGGTATCGATTACGGCGAAGGAGTCTTCGGCTGTTTCTCCGCATTCGGGCTGGTCGGCGCCGGAAATCTTCGAGATATGGCATGGAAGCGCAATCATCTACGGACAAGAAAAATCTGGCGATGACCCGGGCCGCTGTATTGCCGTTCATGCAGAAAAGGGAAATGTCGTCGTAATGCCTCCGCGCTGGGCCCATTACGTCGTCAACGCCGATCCCGCCGACGAGATGATTTTTGGCGCCTGGTGCGATCGTGAGTATGGATTCGTATACGACGAAGTGCGATTGCACGGCGGCCTTGCGTGGTTTCCTATCTTTTCAGACAGCCGCAGCATCTCGTGGATGCCAAATCGCAATTACTCGCCTTCGGAACTGAAGCGACGCAAGGCCCGGGAATATCCGGAGCTTGGAATCAAGTCCGGAATTCCAATCTACGAATTATTCGCTATGGATGCCGAGAGTGTCGGTTGGGTTTCCGAGCCGGCCCGCGTTGCAGGCCTATGGGAAGAGTTCGAACCATAATTCCGGGTTTAGTCACAGAATTGATTTCTGCGTGAGCGAAAGGGTTTCAGGAATGACCGGGCCGTACCGTTCCATAGCAATGCAAGCGCTTCCGCTTCGAATTCTTGCAGCAGTGTTCTTGTCTGTCCTCCTCGCTCCGTCATACGTAGCATCTCGTCCTAATCCGCGTCGCGAACAAAGCAAAATCGAGACCGTCTATGTAATTCCCAGCAGTCATTGGGACCTGGGTTTTCTGACGCCTCCTGAAGAACTGCTCCCACGGGTGAAGCCCCATCTTGACGGCGTCATCGCCAACTGCAAGGCCGACCCGGAATTCCGCTGGACCGTAGAGAGTATCTGGCAAGTCCAGGAATGGTTGTCGCTGACCAAAGACCCGCAGCTCCTGCAGGATTTCGCACATCTTGTCAAATCGGGCCAAATTCAAATCTCGTCCGTCTGGGGCAGCCTTCACACCGAATTCATGGGAACCGAGCAGCTGAACCGGCTGGTCTACGGCGCAGAGGAGCTGCAGGATCGAATCCCGTTTCCAAGAGACCTCGCCATGATGGACGACGTTCCGGGCTTCTCACTTCGTCTCCCGCAAGTTCTGGCGCGAAGCGGTGTGAAGTATTTTCTGACCGGTTCTAATCTCTTCATCGGCGGCGGAACCAGCCTTCATCCATCCAAGAATCCCTTCTATTGGCAGTCTCCAGACGGAAGCAAGATCCTCATGTGGCAGACCCAAGGGAAAAACGGCGGCTACCCCGAAGCGATTTCGGATTATTTTATCGATCCGGTTGCCAAAGATCCCTACAAGCCAAACGAAGTGAGTTACTTTCACCCGAAAGAGTGGAATGGACTTCCGCCGCTCGAGATCATGCAGCGCGGAATGGACAAGCTTCTCGACGAATTCGGGCGAGCCGGGTACCCGTACGACGCCGCGCTGGTGATGTATCTTCACGACTTCATTCCGCCAACCTGGGAACGCGACCAACTACTGCCTAATGTGCGGGCGTGGAATGCGGCGGGAAAGCGCCCGAAGATCGTGGTCGCCACTCCTGCTGAATTCTTCAAGCACATGGAGTCCAGGTACGCGGGCAAATTCCCAACGTACTCCGGCGATTGGAGCGGCTTGTGGTCCGAAGTAAAAACCAATTCGCCGGGAATGAGCGCCAACGCTATTTGGTCGCAAAATCATTTCCCTGTTGCGGAGACCGTCGCCAGCCTACTGTCTTTCAAAGAAGGCTCCACGGCAGGCGATGGCGCGATCAATTCCGCTGTAACTAACCTTTACAAGTATGACGAACACTCCGGGGCGGGCCAGTACGGCTGGCCCAAAATCATGACCCGCGAAGAGGTGGAGCAACAGAATCGCGAATATGCCCAGTACACCAGTTCGGCAAGAAAATCTGTCGAAGGAGCTCTTTCTCACGACCTGACGGAACTCCTCTCTCAAGAACGAGACGCCACCAGCGAGGGACTCGTCGCTGTATTCAACCCGGTGAGCTGGAAGCGGTCCGGCATGGTGCGGCTACGGATTTCTTCTTCGCAGCATTCCGTTCGAGTAGCGGATCTGGCGTCGGGCCACGCCATAAACCTGCAGAGAGTGTCGCCGGACGAAGTGACGTTTGTGGCTGATGCCGTACCAGGCCTGGGCTATCGAACTTTCCAGATCACAAATGACGGAAACCCTCTCGCAGAAATCAGACCGACAAGAGAAACAGCCATCGAGAACGAATATTACCGTTTGGAAGTGCGGGAAAAAGACGGCGCGATCATCAGCCTGTACGACAAACAGCTTAACCGCCAGTTGCTCGATCCGAACGGCAACGACAAAATGAACGAACTCCTGCGCTGGCACGGGCTGAAGTCCCTGCCCGTGTCAGATGGAAGAGTCGCTATCGAGCGAAGACAAGGACCTGTTTTGAATCAACTGGTGGTTCAACGCGCCGACAGCTACTGGCCGCAAACCGTCATTTCGCTACCTGTAGACAGAAAGCAGATACTCATCGAGAACTTGCTGGACCGAGCCCGCATGCCCCGCGTCGACAGCGTGGAGCCGGTAGACGTGTACGGGTTCGCGTTTCCGTTCAAGTTTACAGGCTCGTCGCAACTGTGGGTCGGCGATGGCATCGGATTTCATCGGCTGCCGCAGGATTATCTGCCTGGTGCGCGCGTCGATGGTGCCGTTCCTCAACCGGCCGCCGTATTAGCCAGCAGAGAAGACTCACCACCCTTTAGCATTTGCTTGGCTCAAAGAGGCAGCTTCTACGAAACCATATCCTGTCTCCCGGGTCCTCAAAGCGGCTGCGGCACCTTTCTGAACCAACTTCGCCCCGATGCGATGCGCAAGCCGGACAAGGGTGACACAAGAGACCTGGGAGTAGTTGAATTCGAGACCACCGAGCCGGGACTTCCTTCTATATATCGATTCGATTTCGCCTTGTCGTCAGCCGCAGGAGGGCTCGACCCGATAAACTCCTATAGAAACGGAGCGGAGTTCGAACTCCCTTTTGTGACCGTCAATCTTCCCAAAGGAGCACGCCCAGCAAGCTGGGTCGGAGGCTTTCTTTTCGTCGATGCGCCAAACGTTGTGTTATTGGACCTGAAACCCAGCGTGGACGGATCTCCCGATCATTTCACCATTCGTCTTCAGGAGATTGCTGGAAAGAAAACGAAATTCAAGCTGCTAGGTCGGTTGAAGATTACGGCTCTCACGCGTACGGCCATGACCGAGAGAGTGGTCTTAGGACAAAATGTAAACCCGAAAAACCTCAGCGTCGGACCTCATGAGAGTTTGACCTTGCGGGCGACGATTCCGCACGATCAGAACAAGTGGAGGAGCCAGCCTTAGAGACTCCGGTAGCGAACCACGGGCGGGCAACAATGGCACGTCGATCGAACTACGACAAATTTCCGAGTGTTCTAGTGGACCCTGCTCCTGACTCTTGCACGGTTGGCTGGGACGAAATCGCGAGGAAAATCGCGGCATCGTGCTCCAGACCCGGCGCCGTTGCCTGCGTGGAATGCTATCCCGGTGTATTCGAGTCGGAGGTACTGGAAAAACTCAAGCTGCATTTGAAGCCAACGCTAGTCATTGAGACGGCGAAGCTTCTCAAGGCGCGACAGGTTATAGACGAATTGGTCGGCGCCTATTTGGGCGACGACCCCGTCTTCGGCCGTATGAATAGCTTGGGCATCGACGATTTCCTGGACGAGTCGGTTGTGCTCTCCGCCCGCCAGAAAATCAGCGCCCGCCGCGAAGGAATCATTCTGGTAGTAGGCACGGGCGCTTCCCTTGTGGCCGCGACTTGGGACGTCTTGGTTTATGCGGATCTCGGGCGATGGGAGATTCAGAAGCGACAGCGCCAAGGTGAAATAGGAAACCTCGGAGCAAACAACGCGTCGGAATCACCTTCCCTCAAATACAAACGTGCATTCTTCGTGGACTGGCGAGCCGGCGATCGCCTGAAAAAAAACTTGCTCGGGTCGATCGACTTTCTGCTCGACACCCACGACCGCCATCGTCCAAAACTCATCACGGGGGCAGCTTTCCACAAGGGTCTCCAAACTGCCTCGACACGTCCGTTCCGTGTAGTTCCCTATTTCGATCCGGGTCCGTGGGGTGGTCATTGGATGGAAGAGGTGTGCGACCTGCCGAAGGACCAACCAAACCACGCCTGGTGTTTCGATTGTGTGCCGGAAGAAAACAGTCTCCTTCTCCAGTTCGGTGCGGAGCGGCTCGAAATCCCCGCAATCGATCTGGTTTTTTCGTATCCCCGGGAGTTGTTGGGCCATGCCGTTCATGGAAGATTCGGCGCCGAATTCCCGATTCGCTTCGACTTCCTGGACACAATGGGTGGCGGCAATCTGTCATTGCAAGTTCATCCACTAACCGAATATATCCGGGACAAGTTTGGGATGAACTACACCCAGGATGAAAGCTACTACCTCCTCGACGCCGGCGCGGCCGGGAAAGTATATCTGGGGTTGAAGGAAGGCATCGACAAAGACGCGATGCTTAATGATTTGCGCCAATCGCTCGACGGGCATACGGCCTTCGACGCCGACAAATATGTGAATCAATTTCCAGCCCGGAAGCATGATCATTTCCTGATTCCCGCTGGAACGGTGCATTGCTCAGGGAAGGACAGCATGGTCCTCGAAATCAGTGCGACTCCGTACATCTTTACCTTTAAATTGTGGGATTGGGACAGGGTCGGACTCAACGGTTTGCCCAGGCCAATCCACATCGAGCACGGGGCTGCGAACATTCAATGGGATCGAACCACTCGGTGGGTGCAAAAGAACCTGATCAACCAGTTTGCGGAAGTCGCATCCGGCGACGGTTGGCGGGAGGAACGAACCGGGTTGCACGAACGGGAATTTATCGAAACCCGCCGGCACTGGTTCACGAAACCTGTGGCCCACCAGACGCAGGGTGGAGTAAATGTTCTGAATCTCGTGCAAGGCGAAGAAGCCGTAGTGGAAAGTCCATCGAACGCGTTTAAACCTTTCATCATCCACTACGCGGAGACATTTATCGTTCCTGCCGCGGTAGGGAGATACACTATACGGCCCATTCGAAACGGTTCCAGCCGGGAATGTGCCACGATCAAGGCGTTCGTCCGTCCTAATCCTTGAGTCACTATTGCAATCAGAATTGGGAATACGTGCTTCCCACTAAAACCGGTCCCAATGCACTGGCTCGGGACAGATTCGCACTTCATACCCGTAGCGCTTCACCGGTAGGTTCCTGTATACCGCCGAGCCATCAATTCCGCATACGCGCCAAACTGCTGCGACCAGTTCCGCGAAACTCCGCCGCCGCTTGAGTGGCCAACGAAGAGCGTCATTCACAGACGGCAAAGACTCCTGTCGATAGCAACGCGTGTCGTGCATGTCCGGGAGAACACACTGTGTGTTGCAGGACACGAAGCGAAACACGATTGCCATCCTGGAAATCCGTTACTTTCTGCTGAAAATGCTATGGCTGCCCATCTGCTATATGTGTAGAAGAATGAAGTTTGCGGAGTATGTCCAGGTCAGAGCGCTTTGAGAGAACCAATGGGGCCGGCACGGAAATACCTAATGGGCGGGATCGTAACTGGAGTCGCGGTTCTGGTTGCGCTGATGATTGGTTTCGGCGGCTGGCGGGCCGAGCGAGCACTTCGGCTTTCCACCGAGGAGGTTCACGCGGAACGAGAGATTCGGTTCGAAACACATCCTTTCGCTCCACCACTGGGAACCGGCTTTGAGCTTGTTAGCAATCCCGCAGTCTTTCTGCAAGCGGCGCGCTTTCGGGGCCACCTCTATATCGGCGGGCCGGGCGGCCTTCTGGAATATGATCTTAGCGGAGATCCTTCCCGGCAATTCATCCCTGGCAGGGACCTGCCATCGTCTCCGCTCGTCGCTCTTGCTCCGGCTCTGCTGGCAGACAGCCGGGAACCGGAGCTCGTGGTAGCCACCGCGCAGGATGGTCTGCTGGCTTTCAATGGCCAAGGTTTCCGCCAGATTCGTCCGCTGGATTCTGAGGCCAGCGAGATCACCTCGATACTCCCCGCATCGGCAGGACATCTCCTCATCGGGACAAAGAAGCGCGGAGTACTGATCTACGACGGCAAACATCTCTCGCCCTTGCATGCGTCTTTGAATGGCCTGTATGTCACGGTGCTCGCGGGTACTGAATCCGACTTGTGGATCGGCACGCTGAACCAGGGTGTATTCCACTGGCATGCCGGCGCGGTCGATTCTTTTGGGGAAGAGCAGGGCTTGCCGGACCGGCAGGTACAGTGCCTCGCAACCTCCGGCGAAAAAACCTACGTGGGCACAGTGCTAGGCGTGGCAGTTTTCGATAACGGGCGGTTTTCACATGTCCTTGCGGCGGGGGTACTCGCCACTTCCTTGCTGGCCACGGATTCGAATCTGATCGTAGGTTCCGAGGATCAGGGAGTTTTGACCATTCCGATAGGTAGCCCGCCGAGGGAGCCCCATTTGTCAAAGTTGAACAAGAGTGGGGAATTAGACAAGGTCCGCCAGCTTTTCGTGTCCGGAAACGACGTTTACTTGCTTTCCAGCGATGCACTCTATCGCAGGAGCGCGCGCGAGCTAGGTTGGCAACAAGTGTTGAGGCCGGGGCCTGCCATTCTCAGCGATCGCAACATTTCGGCGCTGGCCGCGGACAGAAGTGGGCGCATTTGGATTGGATATTTCGACCGTGGCCTCGATCTTCTGGAGGCGGATGCGGGGCGCGCGACGCATGTGGAGAACGATCACGTTTTCTGTGTCAACCGCATCGTGCCGGACGGCCGGACCGGAACCGTAGCGGTGGCCACTGCAAACGGCTTGGTCCGATTCGATTCGAATGCCAGCGAGCAGCAGGTTCTCACACGAGCCGACGGGCTCATTGCGGATCACGTCACCGACGTCGCCATTTACCACGATGGTTTGGTGGTAGGCACGCCGGCGGGTCTGACCTTCCTGGACGCGGCCAGCCCTCACAGCATGTATGCGTTTCATGGGCTGGTAAACAACCACGTGTACGCACTCGGCGTTTCGGGCGATGAACTCATGGTCGGCACGCTGGGTGGCCTCTCTGAAATCAGCAAAGAGACCATTCGAGTAAATTACACAGCGGGCGCTGGCTCCGGCCTGAAACACAATTGGGTTACGGCGGTTGTTCCCGTCGGCGATGAATGGATCGTCGGAACCTACGGCGCGGGAATTCTTGGACTGGACCGCTCCGGACATTTTCATTCTTTCGAAAGAGCCACCGCATCGTTCGAAGTCAATCCCAACGCCATGCTTGTGACGCCGCATCACGTTTTCGCTGGCTCGCTCGGAAATGGCCTTTATGTGTACGACCGCGATGCGGCCCGCTGGACGGTTATCACCGAGGGCCTGCCCTCTCTCAATGTGACAGCACTTGCGGAAAGCAACGGCACCATCTACGCGGGCACGGACAACGGATTAGTCAAAATTCTGGAGCAGAAACTGCGTCCGTGAAAAAAACACTGGTCGTATTTG
>WNFP01005386.1_pt1 | contig 15894 bp, 15 predicted proteins | sample 5400201 | NCBI WGS metagenome assembly WNFP01 (sample SAMN13153355, study PRJNA577476) | soil metagenome | isolation source: 115 cm saprolite under Madrone tree | place: USA:California | collected 2016-06-14
TGACCACCACCGCGGCGTCCTGGGCGTGTCGTCGGGCGGCAACCGCCACCCACTCAGCACGGATGCATTGTTCATTCCCGCGGCGAAGATTCGCTGCCCATCGAGGGAGAAGGCCAGCCGTGGCCAGCCGGACGGGTAGTGGAGGACCGCGCGGGTGCTCCGGCTGCGGAGATCCACGACCATCGACTGGGTCGCTCCCTGGTGCCCCGCGGCCGCCACGAGCTCGCCGTCCGGAGAGACGGCGCTTCCGCCCCCAGCGATCTGCCCCCAGCTACCAAACTTGGCCTCGGGGAGATCGATGCTGAAGTCTCCATCGCGGCCGCCGAGCACGTCGAGGCGTCCCTGCAGGAAGACGACCAGCCCGTGGCGACTGAAGCGAAGGCTTTGGAAGGGCTCGAACCTGCGACGGGCGAGCTCGCGACCATCGTCGAGGGCGACCAGGCGCAGCCCCTCGGAAGCGTCCTGGTATGCGACCTGCAGACCGTCGTCGGAGACGACGCAGTCCTCGTAGGGCGAGACGTCGGAGGCGACGACGCGCGTTTCACCTCCGTCCTGCTGATGGAGAAGTCGCCCATTCAAGATCACGGCTCGCGGGGGATAGGCCCCTGGACAGGGGAAGCCCGACGACCGAGGCCACGTCTGCAGCTCGCGACCTGTCGCTGCGTCGTGGAAAGCCCAGGCCCCCGCGCGCGAGAGGCGGAGCAGCCCACCGGGGAGAAGCACGGCATCGAGAAGCGGTTCCCCGGAGCGGGCCCACAACGTCTTTCCGCCCTCGACCTCCCGGATCTCGACTCGGTCCGAGGTGCGCCCGAGCGCGATGACTCGCCCGTCGGGAAGCACGCCCACGTCGGTGAGCGACTCGGCCGGTCCGTGCAGTGAGAGGATCCGCTCGGTGATCCGCTCCCTGGCGACCGCCAGCCCCCAGCGCTCCTCGGTCGTGTCGTGCTGTGCGCGCGCAGCAGCGAAGTAGGCGGCAGCCTTCGACCAGTCCCCTTCCTGCTCTGCACCGTAGGCGCGCTGGAGGAACGCACTCGCCAGGTCCACCCGCGTCTGGTGGAGGCGCACGGCCACGAAGACGCCCGTTACGAGCAGGGCGCCGGCGGCAATTGCCACCCCGGTCAGCATCGCGCGATGGCTCGACGCGAACTTCCGCAACAGCTCCCAGGTTCCGTACTGGTACGCACGGACTCGTCCGCCGGCCACGAAGGTGGACAGCTCCCGGGCCAGCGCAGCGGCATCTTCGTAGCGCTCGGCGGGGTCCGGGCGGAGCGCGCGCTCGGCAATCGCCGCCAGCTCGGAAGGCGCATCGGGGGTCAGCACCCGGACAGGCGCGAACCTGCCGGCGCGCACGTTCTCCATCACGTGCTCGGCCGTCGCGCCCTCGAAGGGGGGGCGCCCGGTGAGCACCTGGTAGAGGATGGCCCCCAGGCTGAAGACGTCGCTGCGCGCATCGATGGCCGCGATGTCGCCCCGCGCCTGCTCCGGGCTCATGTAGGCCGGCGTCCCCAGCGCCGCGCCCGCCACCGTCAGCCCCGGCTCTGACGATGCAGCCGACCCGGATACGAGCACCTCTTCCTCGGCTTCCTCGAGATGCTTCGCGAGTCCCCAGTCGACCACCACGGTCTCGCCGTACTCGCCCACCATCACGTTCGACGGCTTGAGATCGCGATGGACGATGTGCTTGGCATGCGCGTAGGCCACGGCCTGGCAGGCATCGATCACGTGCCGGAGAAGGCGGAGGCGATCGTCCAGCGAGCCGCAGCGCGCGAGCGCGGCCTTCAGCGTCTCTCCCCGGATCAGCTTCTCCGCGCAGAAGAGATTCCCGTCCTCGCGGCGCGCGAGCTCGTGGATGGCGACGATGCCCGGATGATCGAGCGAGGCGATCAACCGGACTTCGCGCAGGAAGCGGGTGATGGCGGCGCGCGACGGGGGGGTGTCCGGCGCCGCATCGGGGACGGACGCGAGCTCCTTGAGCGCGACCTCGCGTCCGACGATCCGGTCGCGCGCTGCGCGGACGACGCTCTGGCTGCCGCGCCCCAGCTCATGCAGCCGCGTGTATTGGCCCGGGCGCTCCAACGGCACCTCGGTCGCAAAGATGCGTGTCACTTCCGTCCGCGGCGCGATCGCCCCCGCCGCCGATTCGAGCGTCTCGAGCAGCTCCGCGCCCCCGAGCGACGCGGCCACCGCACGCGCGTCGCCCTTGCGCACCTTCAGGGCCGCCTCGGCGAGCGCCTCGAGAATCTTCCGGTGTTCCGCCGTGAGCGTGCCGGTCCGTTCCAGTCGCGTGAGCAGCGAGTCCGGCTCCGCATCGACCAGCCCGGCCGCCGCCGCGCTGAGCACCTGCGCTGGCGTCGCGAACCCGGCCTGCGCCGCCAGCACTCCGACGATCAAGTCTCGATCCTGCACCGGACCCCTCCCCAGACATCGAAGAACGTCGAAGCCTAGCAGAGCGCCGCCTCCGGGGACCATCGCTCCCCGCCCGCACAGGTCGTGTCGTTGGATGTGCCGGCAGGCGTGTCAACTGCGCTCGATCGGGCGCGGAACGGTCCTGATCGTCGTCATCTTCCGCTGGCCCGTTCGTTGCTCAGAGGCAGGGCATGCATTCGAAGCTCGCGACCCAACGCCTCTTCATAGCCAGCGCGACGCCACCACAACGAGGCCCGGCCGCGGCATCGGCCGAGCCCCGTGGCGCGCAGCACGGCGCCGGGGACTCGACCGGAGAGAAGAACGAGATCCTCGTCGACTTCACCCTCGCGATCCGCAATCCGATGGACGCCATCCTGGGGACGCTCGAGCGCGTCCTCGAGACGAGGCTCAACGGCGAGCAGCGCCAGTCCCTGGAAAACATCCGATCGTCCGCCGGGAAGGTGCTCGGCATGCTGGACGACATCGCCGATTCCGCCAACATCGAGATGGGCAAGTTCGAGCTCGAGTACTCGACGGTCCGCGAGTTGGCCGCCTCGATCGCCCACGAGATCAAACAGCCGCTTGCCGCCGTCGCTACGTATGCAGGCGCCGCGCTGCTCTGGCTCCGGCACGACCCACCGAACCTCGAGAGAGCGCGAGACGCGTTGCAACGCACCATCCAGGAAGGCGAGCACGCAGGGGAGATCGTCTCGCGCGTCCGTGCTCTGGTGGAGAAGGCGCCTCCTCGCACGGCAGCGGTCGACATCAGCAAGGTGATCCTCGAGGTGCTCGACCTGAGGCGGAACGCGCTGCAGCGGAATGGAATCTCGCTCCGGACGCTGCTGGCGGCCGATCATCCGCTGGTCCGCGGCGACCGAATCCAGCTTCAGCAACTCGTGCTGAACCTCGTCCTCAACGCGATCGATGCAATGAACGAACCGGGCACCACGCTACGGGAGTTGTCGATCTCCTCCCGGAGGGAGGGGGCGAACGAGGTCCTCGTCGAAGTCCGCGATTCGGGCCGCGGCCTGGAAGCCGAGACGATGGAGCGGATCTTCGATCCTTTTTTCACGACGAAGCCGGACGGGATGGGAATGGGATTGTCCATCAGCCGCTCGATCGTGGTTGCCCATGGTGGCCGGCTCTGGGCGATGCCGAACGAGCCCCGTGGAGCCGTCTTCCGGTTCGCGCTTCCTGCACTCGACTCCGATACCCCTCCGAAGGCGTAAGTCCCCCATCCCCAGGGGCACACCTGCGGCGTGCCCGCCCTGAGCATTGGCGGGGCCTTTGGCGGAGGCGGGTATGTCCGCAGACAAGACGCTGATGGTCGCAACCAAGACGCGTGACCTCGCGGCGCATTCCTATGCGCTCATGGTGATGACGCGGCTTGGACAGTCGTTCGTCCAGGCCGACCTCGCGGGCTCGTACGGGTTCTACCGGCTCGTCGCCTCACCCGCAGGCGGCGGCTGGGCGTCCGGGCGCATGACCCTCGACGACTCCGGCGACGTCGTACGCACTGCTTTCGGTCGCCGTGAAGCAACCCAGGCCGGTACGAACGCAGGCCTGCTCGGCGCGCAGGGCCACCACGGGGTCCACGCGCTTCGCCAAGCCGGCAGATCGCAAAGCTCCGTCAGGCGGGTTTCAGGCAGACGGCCTCGATGTTGACGGGCCGACCGGCACACCGACTACTTTCCGTAGGCTTGGGCGATTTGCCCGACGAGCTTGGCCCACGGCATATCGAGGGCATCATAAACAGGGCCAGCCTGCGGCGACGCGTTGTCCTTCAGAATCTCGATCATCAGCGAGGCGTAATCCGAGACGATCACACCGGCCTGCAGCATGCGTAGAAGTCCTGTCTGGCGCTTGGTCTCGCTGAACGTTCCCGACGCATCGACGGCGACATACGCGTCGTATCCCTTGCCCACTGCCGCCATCGCGGGGAATGCGGCGCAGACTTCAAGCGATACTCCGGCGAGAATCAGCTTCTTGCGCTCCGTCCGCTCGATGGCTTTCGCCACGGTCGGGTCGTCGAACGCGTTGACCGTCGATCGGTCGATGATTTTCACACCGGGAAGCGCTTCCACGAGTTCCGGAAACGTCGGCCCCCACATGCTGTCGCGTGCAGTGGTCGTGACGATGATGGGCAGATTCAGTGCTCTTGCTGCTCTGGCGAGGGAGACGACGTTGTGCTTCAGCTCTCCCGTCGAGTAGTCGCGCACTCCGGTCATCAGGCCGATCTGATGGTCGATGAGGACGAGCGCTGCGTTCTCGGACGTGAGGGGCAGGTACGCGCGGACTGAATCGGGCATATGGCATTCTCCTTCGATCGGCGGTCGCAAGTCGCGGCCGTTTGGCAGCGACGGCACACCATCTAGTCCGTGGACCGCGGTCTCAGAAGTCTCAAAAATGGAACGCAGCGTTCGGCAGGTTGGACGAAGGGAGTCTGCATGCTCGACTTGAACGACTTCTTCTATTTCGTGCAGGTCGTCGACCGTGGTGGTTTCAGCGCCGCAAGTCGCAAGCTGCGGGTTCCAAAATCGACGTTGAGCCATCGCATGCAGGAACTGGAGACGAATCTCGGGGTCCGGCTTCTCAATCGGACGTCACGACACTTCGGGATGACCGAAGCGGGCAGCGAGTTCTATCGGCACGCTGCCTCGATGCTGCAGCAGGCCGAACAAGCCGAGACCGCCATGCGCCAGCGCCTGGCGGAACCAGTGGGTACCGTGCGCTTTACCGCGGCCGTCGCCACGGCGCAGTTCGCGATGCGTGAGATGGTCGCTGATTTCCTCCTCCGTTTTCCAAAGGTCAATGTCGTTGGACATGCGACGGACCAGGCGATCGATATCGTTGGCGAGAACTTCGATGTCGCCATTCGCGCGCATTCACTCCCGCTGCCCGACTCGACGTTGGTGCAGAGACCGCTTGCGCCGGCGCCATGGTTCCTGTTTGCAGGTTCGGCCTATCTCGATGCGCATGGCTCGCCGCAGGCCCCACAGGACCTCGCGAAACATCCCGCACTTTTCATGATGCGCACCGGCGTCGCTCCCTCCTGGCGGCTTCGCCATTCCAAGGACGCTACGGACGAAGTCGTCGTGCATCTCGCGCCTCGCCTCCTGAGCGATGATATGGTCGGCCTGAAGCAGGCGGCGATTGCCGGTGTCGGCATCGTCGCGTTGCCCGCGTATGTCTGCCGCGATGAAGTGCGATCAGGTGCGCTGCGACGCGTCCTGCCCGCGTGGCTTGCTGGCGATTCCGTGCTGACCGCGTTGATTCCTTATCGGCAGGGGCTTTTGCCCTGCGTGCGCGCCTTCATTGCTCACCTGGCGGCCGAGTTTCCGAAGGCGGTTGTGCTGTGAGATCGCCCGGACCGCGCCGCTCTCCGGCTTGATCGACCATGAGATGGCGCCGGGAAAAGCGGTGGACGGCTGGGTGTCGCTGCGGGTCGACGTCTGGGGCAAGGTGCGCGGCGTCGGGGCGCTCCACGTCGTCGACGCGTCGATCCTGCCCGACATTCCCTCGGCGCCGACGAATCTGACGACGATCATGGTTGCCGAGCGGATCGCGGCCAAGCTGTCCGCCTGAGACCCCGGCGCGAATCCCGCATCGACCAGTTCATCGTAGGCACATAATATGATGACCGACCGACGAGACGAGCTGCTCCATCCCAGGCCGCCATACCAAGGTGTGGGGAGTCCGGGAATAAGCCGGGTCATCTTCAGGTAGTGACCAACGAATCCCACGAACCAGAAGCAGGAAGGAGACGCACCATGATCTCGAAACTGACACTCTCTCTCATTACCGCAGTCGGACTCTCCGTCGCGGCATCCACGGTGGCGCGTGCCGATCCCATGGCCGGCTCCGGCGAAGGCCGCGAGCAGTCGCTTCCGCAAGGGAACGACGCGCTGAATGCGGCGGAGCAGGAGAACCCGGACAGCCCGGATTTCAAGGACCGGAAGATCAGCGGCCGCCAGCCCACCAGCGACGAGATCGATGCGGCGGAAACGGGGAACCCCGACAGCGTCGATTTCAAGGACCGGATGATCAGCAACCACAAGACCACCAACGACGAGCTCAACGCCGGCGAGACGGGGAACCCCCACGCCGTCGATAACGCAAGCCCGTAGGCGCGATCAGGTGACGGCGCCGCCCGGCAAGAGCGCCGTCACCCTCCGCAGCTCGGCCAGCACTTCGTCAGTCCGGTCGGGCCCCTGGTTCTCGAGGGCCTTGGAGCCCGGCCTCTTCTGGGCAGACCTCTCGCGCACCGACTTCGCGGCGCGCGCGTGTTTCTTCCTCGCCTGCGTGCTGATCGCAGGCGTGTATGGTGGCCTGACTGCGAACCGCCGCATCCTCTATATACAGGCGCTGCCGGCGGCGGCGGCGCTCGCAGCGGTCTGGCTCAGCTAACCTGCCTGATCTTGCCTGAACCACGTGATCGCAAGCCGCGATCCCGGTTGCATGGGTCGACCCGCGTCCTCTCCTTCGGCGACGCGATGCTCATCGTCTAACGCCAGAATCGCCACCACGGCTTCTTCGAGAGCAAGCAGTGCATGACGAGTCAAGTCCTCCCCCAGGCGGCGCAGCCGATCCCCGGCGGGCCTCAGCGCTGACGCAGGCGGGCCTGGACCCGGTCGAAGGAGACCACCCGCAGCAGGAGGAAGAACCCGATCGAAACCAGCACGTGCCACCAGGCGTGGAGTTGCGGATTGGGGATGCCGTGGGCCGGGAGGGTGACCCCTACCAAGGTGCAGGCCTTGAGGTCCACGAACCAAGCCGCGATCCCCGTCGCATAGGCGGCGAGCCCCAGCACGAAGCTCCGCCGGACCGGTGCATTCTCCGGCTGGAGCGCGAGCCAGGTCACCCGGCCAAGACAGAGGATCTCCAGCGTCCCGAAGCTCAGGTGGAAGGCGAGGAACTGCGCGCCGCCGCGCTGGAGCGTCGCTCCCGTGGCCAGCAGCGCGTAGACCAGCAGCACCGCCGGGAACCAGCGGCCGAGCCGGGGCTCGGGGCCGTTCTCCACCAGGAGCCACACCAGCCAGGTGACGAGGTAGAGCATCGGAAGCTCGTCGAGCATCTGCAGCTCGAAGCGGAGCGTCGCGTGGAAGGCGATGCTCCCGAGCCCCACCAGCACCAGCAGGGCGAAGGCCACCCGCACCTCCCGGGCAAAGGTCTGCCGTGAGAGGCCCAGCGCGCCGGCGAGGACCATCGCCAGGCTGGAGACCGTGTTGAACGCCTCGCAGACCCACGGGAGGAGAGCGTAGTTCTGCTCGCACCAGTCGATGCTGGCGGTGGGAGGTCCCCAGAAGCCCACCGGATCGATTGGCATGGGCCCGAAGTGTACCGGAGCCCGCCCTACCCGGCGCGAGCGCCGTGGTGATCTCTGAGCTGGACCGCCTCGGCCGCCGCAGCATCGCCGAGGCTCGCACGCCGCTTTCGTGGCTCGTCGGATCGTACCTGGGCGCTTCGTGCAGATGGCCTCAAGGCCGGATGCGACCGCTTCAGTCGAGAGCGCAGATCGAACCGCTCCAACAAGCTGCTTCACCTCGCACGGCTTCTCGAGCGCGGAATGAAAGGTCAGCTCATTTACTTCCGCCAGGAACGCCTGGATTTGGCCAGACACCAGCACGACCGGCGTGTGACTGATCTCGGGATCTCGGCGAATTTCGCGCAAGACCTCTGCTCCACTCATGCGGGGCAGCGTAAAATCGAGCACGACAGTTGAGGACGATGTGCGCGCACTTGCGCGATGCCAAGCGCCCGATTTCCCGCACGAGACCGAGACGTTGCAGAGTGAGCCGCGTGGGGATCGAACCCACGACCCTCGGCTTAAAAGGCCGGTGCTCTACCAGCTGAGCTAGCGGCTCGCCTCAGCTTGTAGCGCATCGAGCCGGTGCGCGCATCGTCAATCCGGCGTGAGCCCGACGGATTTCGCGAAGTTGCGCCGGTCCCTCGGCGGCTGTACCACAGCGGGCGGTGCCGGTCCTCTGCAACGTCGAAGGAAAGCTGGTCCCGCCCGAGCAGGCGTCGGTGCCAGTCCTCGATCGCGGGTTCCTCTACGGCGACAGCGTCTACGAAGTGGTGCGGACCTACGCCGGGCGCCCGTTCGAGCTCGATCGGCACCTGGCGCGGATGGACAAGACGGCCGCGCGGATCGATCTCACGCTCCCCGCCCGGGAGACGCTCGTGCGCGAGCTGCAGCGCACCTTGGAAGCCGCGGGAAACGCGGAGTCCTACGCGCGCATCGTGGTGACCCGCGGCATCGGCGAGTTCGGCCTCTCGCCGCTCCTGGCGCGCGGCGAGAACCGGCTGGTGATCATCGTGCGCCCGCTCTCCCCGCCTCCCGAAGAGCAGTACGCGCGCGGGCTGCAGATGGCGATCGCCCGCACCCGGCGCAATCCGCCGCAAGCCCTCGATCCCGCGCTCAAGACCGGCAACTACCTCAACAACATCCTGGCGCTGCGCGAGGCGCACGAGGCCGGCGCCGACGACGCCATCCTCCTCGACCTGCGCGGCCGGGTGACGGAGGGCACCACCTCCAACGTCTTCTTCGTCCAGCGCGGCGTGCTCGTCACTCCTCCGCTGGCGCTGGGAATGCTGGAAGGCGTCACCCGGGGGCTGTTCATCGAGATCGCCCGCCAGGAAGGCTTGATCCTGCGCGAAGAGCCGCACGGCCCCGAGGCGCTGGCGGCGGCGGACGAAGTGTTCATGACCAGCACGCTGCGCGAGGCCATGCCGGTGACCAGTCTCGTCTTCCTCGAATCGCCCGGCGAGCAGGTCCGCACCGTGAGCGGCGGAGTCCCGGGACCCGTCTCCAAACGGCTGCGGGCCGCCTTTCGCGCCTACGTGGAGCGGACCCACCTGCGCAGATGAAGACGCCGCGCCGGACGTTTCTCTCCTTCCTCGGCGGCGCGCTGCTCTCTCGCGGGCTGCGCGCGCAGGACGATCTCTTCTCCGGCGCTCCCGCTCCCGACGATCCCCTGGAGCTTCTCTACTCGACGCGCCTCGCGTTCGAGGGTGGCGAGCCGCTGATCACGGTCCGCGTGCTGGAGGGCCGGCAGCAGATCGTGGTGGTGCCGCGCGGTCCCCTCACGGCCAAGGCGCGGACCGCCGAGGGCGGATCGCGGCTGGCGGTCAGCGACGGAGCATCGGGCCGGTGGACGCTGCAGCTCCTGGAGTCTTCGCAAGGGACGGGAGCGGCCTGGGTGGAGCTGGAACAGCTTCGCTACGACGACAAGAACGGCTTGCGGCGGGCGCGCGAGGAGTGGGCCGCCCGGGGTGTTCCCGTGCGCGTGGCCACCGTCGGGGAGGCGTACGGGATCGCGGGGCACGTGGTGGACACCCGCCGGTACGCCGTTCTCGCCGAGGGCGACGCGACGGAGGCGGGAGCACAGAGGCAGGCGCGGCAGCTGCAAGCGCGATTCGGCGCGCGCGTGCAGCTCCGCCGCGAGCTGGCGGTCCGTCCTCGCGCCCGCATCGAGCTGCGGGATCCGCGGGGCAATTCGGTGGCCATCGGCGAGAGCGCGATCGAGCTGCGCGCCGACCCCGGCATCGCGGTGGAACAGGTCGAGTTCGGGATGGGCTACGCCTTTCACGGCTACGAGGACCGCACCTATCCCGGCCGCCTGTTCGCGACGGTGGATGCTTCCGGGTCGCTGGCGCTGGTCGCGGCCCTGGGGATGGAACGGCTGGTGACGGGCGTCGTCCCCAGCGAGATCTTTCCCCGGGCACACGTGGAGGCGCTCAAGGCCCAGGCGGTGACCGCGCGCGGCGAGGTGCTGGCGAAGATCGGGGCCCGCCATCTCGGCGACCCGTACCTGCTCTGCGCCGAGCAGCACTGCCAGGTCTACAAGGGGCTCGGGGCCGAAGAGCCGGGCCCGGGCGCGGCCGTCGGACTCCGTCTACTCGGCCGTCTGCGGCGGGTACACGGAGGACAACGACGCGGTCTGGGGCGGCCCGGCGGATCCGTCGCTGCGCGGCAGGCCGGACTTCGATCCCTCGGCCCAGGGCATGGCGGCGTTTCGCGACGGCATCCGCGAAGGATTGGTGTCCCGCTTCGTCCGGCTCAACCCGGTCCCGAGCTACTGCGCGCAGTCCGGGTTCGCCAAGGCCGACAAGGTCCGCTGGCGTCGAACCTTTTCACAGGCCGAGGTCGACGAGATCTGCGCGCCGCTCGGCGTCGGCGCGGTGCGCGGTCTGACGGTCCAGGGCCGGGGCATCTCCGGCCGCGCCCGCGCCCTGCGCATCGCGGGCAGCCGGGCGACCGCCCGGGTCGATGGCGAGTTGTCCATCCGCCGCCTCTTCCGGAACCTCAACAGCGGGATGTTCGTGATCGAACGCGACCGCGCGGGCTGGACGTTCGCCGGAGGGGGCTGGGGACACGGCAGCGGCATGTGCCAGACCGGCGCCATCGGCCGCGCGGAGAAAGGCGCCAGCTACAGGGAGATCCTGGGCTGGTACTACTCCGGGGCCGCTCCGGTGAGGATTTACTAGCCGCCCCGCGATGTTGGAAACGGGTGCTGCCTCCGACGGATAGCCCAAAGCCGGAGCACCCGCGCGTGTTGCTAGAGTCGCCGAGCAGGCCTGCCCGGCGCTACAATAGGCGCGGCATGCCTTTGCCCCAGAAGCCGGCGCGGCGCGGGAGGCGCCTGACCCTGGCGGTCGCGATCTCGATCGCGGCGCACTTCCTTCTGCTGCTCGGGGTGGCCAAGGACGCGATCTTCCATCCGCCGCACACCCCGCCGCAGGTCGTATCGCTGGTCACGGCGAACCGCTCCCAGCTCCAGGGCATCCGCGGCGGCCCGCAGACCAGCGCGCAGGGGCAGCAGCAATTGCCCAAGCTCCCTCCCGCGGTCGTGCTCAAGCCGGTGGAGAAGAAGGAAGAGCTCGAGCGCGGCCAGGTGGTCGCGCTGGGGCCGACCAACGACAAGGCGCCGGACAAGCCCACCAAGTTCCTCTCGGAGAAGAACAGCAGCGTGGAGAAGGAGACGCGGGCGCGCGAGACCAGCGCCTTCTACAAGAACGCGCTCTCCAAGCTGCAGAAGGAAGGGCGCGACGAGAAGACCGAGCAGGGCGCCCCGCCCTCCAGCCCGCAGCCCGGCGACAACGGCAAGAGCGGCGGGGGCTCCCAGCAACGGCGGGAGAAGCAGGCCGCGGAGCTCCCCAGCAAGAGCCGCCGCGACGCCTTGCGCATCGCCGAGTCGAAGGATGGGACGGTGCGCAACCGCGAGGGCAGCGACGCGGTCAAGGGGACCGGCAAGAGGGTGGCGATCGCGGAACCGGGCAAGGGCGGCAACGCCTCCAGCATCGGCCCGGGCGCTTCGGGCGCCGCGCCGGGAACGCCGGGCGAGCAGCGGCCGTTGAAGCTCACCCTGGACGAGCCCATCGGCGGCGTCGGACCGATCGCCGGCGGGCCGATGCCCGACGACCTGCGCGGGATCGACGAAGGCGAGGGCACCTTCCTCAACGCCCGCAGCTTCAAGTACGCGGGGTTCTTCAACCGCGTGAAAGAGGCGGTGGGACGCGTCTGGACGCAGAAGGTGATCGACGCCGCGGGCAAGCGCGACCCGAGCGGCCAGATCTATTCGTACAAGGATCGGCGGACGGTGGTGGAGTTCACGCTGGACCGCAACGGGGAGATCACCGACGTCCACGTCGCCTCGTCCTCGGGAGTGCAATACCTCGACGAAGTGGCGGTGGACGCGTTCCGGGTGGTGCAGCGGTTCCCCAACCCGCCTCCCGGCTTGATCCAGGAGAACGGCACGACGGCGACCTTCCCCTTCGCGTTCACGCTGCTCGCGGCCACCGGCGGGATCCGCCTCCAGGTCGGGCCGGCGTACGTTCCCGGGTCGCCAGCCTCCCGCGGCTTCTGACCGCGATCTTTCGCGCGCCCTCTTCTGAAATGTGCTGTAGTCCGCCGCCCCATGGCGGGAACGACCCATCAGTTCACTGCCATCGCATTCGAAGAGAACCTCTCGCTGCGCGACCTCGCGCCCGCATTCCCCGGCGCCCGACTGGACCGGCGCGAGCTGTACATCCGGACCGACGGAGGCGAGATCTTCCTCTATCCTTTCGGCGCCGTCGTCTTCCACAACGTGCCGCCCGAACGCCGCGAGGCGGAGCTGGCGCAGCTGCATCGGGCGCGGCCCGGCCTCACCACCCAGGTCGTCCGCGAGAGCTTCACCGTGCGCGAGGAGCCGGGCGCGCGCGTCGACATCCTGGAGGGGACCCTGGTCGTCGACCAGCTGACCCCGGGGCGGGCGGCGGTGGTGGCGCTGATCGTCGCCCAGAGCGCCGCGATGGAGTACTACGAGCGCATCGTCGAGAAGCTGTTCACGCGCACGGACAGGCTGGTCGAGCCCCTGGAGCGGCGCGGCACCGTCCCGCTGCGCACGCGCGAGCTGCACCGGTTCATCGGAGAGGCCATCGGCACCCGGGCGGAGGTGATCTCGGTCCTCTCGCTGCTCGACAAGCCGGATGCCACCTGGGACGATCCGGCGCTCGATCGCATCTACGACGACCTGCGCGCGGAGTTCGATCTGGTCGACCGGTACAGCGCGCTGACGCAGAAGCTGCAGGGTGTGCAGGAGTCATTGGAGCTGGTCCTCGACGTGGCGCGGGACCGGCGCATGTGGCTGCTGGAGTCGGCGATCTTCCTGCTGATCGCGCTCGAGGTGGTGCTGGGCCTGGCGCGCAACGTGTAGAGCGTTCAGGTCGGCGTCGGCACCCGCTCGCCCAATGCGCGGGCGCGCAGGTTCAGCGCCAGACCTGCCCCCAGCGCCGCCGCCGCCCAGAGCGCCCAGGCGGTGAGGTGGCCGTGATCGATCAGCGCTCCGGCGATGGCCGGACCCACGATCTGCGCGATCGACAGCAGCGACTGGTTCAAGCCGAGCACGACCCCTTGCTCGCGCCGCGAGGCGTGCTGCGTGATCAAGCTGGTGAGCGCCGGGCGCAGCACGCCGGTGCCGAAGGAGGCGATGGTGGCGGCGATCATCAGCGAGGCGATTCCGTGGCTGAGACCGAGCAGCGTGTATCCCGCGGCGCCGCAGGCGAATCCCAGCGTGACCAGGCGCGCTTCGCCGAGCCGCCGCACCAGGACGCCTTGTCGCATCGAGCCCTGCACCAGGATCCCCACCAGGCCGGCGTACATGAAGGTGTAGCCGACCTCCTTGGGGCCGAAGGGGATCCCGTGCCAGCTGTACCGGCGCTCGGCGAACAGCGCGAAGCCCGAAGTGAAGATGGCGAAAGCAAAGGCGAAGAGGAAGAACTCCGCCAGCATCCGGTTCAGCACCGGCCGGCGGAAGTACTGCAGATAGGTTCCCCAATCGAAGATGCGCAGCCGCTTTCCGCCCGGCGCGACCGGCGCCTCCATCTCCTCCAGCGCCGTCGCGGGCAGGGCGTCTTCCGGATGCGGAGGGACGGCCGGAAGCAGGAACGCCGTCCCCAGGATGCTGAGGAAGGAGAGGGCGGCCGCGCAGAGGATCGGCACGTGATAGCCGTAGTGGGTGCTCAGGTATCCGGACGCGCCCGGTCCGATGAGGAAGCCGATGCCGAAGGCGATGCCGATCACGGCGAACGCCCGCGAGCGCTCCTTGGGGGCGGTGACGTCGGCGATGTAGGCCTGCGCGATGGAGAGGTTTCCCGCGGTCAACCCGTCGATCACGCGCGCGACGAAGAGGAAGAAGAGATTGGGCGCGTAGGCGAGGACGACGAAGCCGGCCAGCGTTCCCATCTGGCTGACGAGCAACACCGGCTTGCGGCCGACGTGATCGGAGATCTGTCCCAGCACCGGTCCGGCGACGAGCTGGCAGAGCGCGTAGGTGCTGACCAACAGGCCCACCACGAAAGGGCTGGCGCCGAAATGCTCGGCGTAGAAGGGGAGCAGCGGGAGCAGGATGGTGAGGCCGAGGATGTCGACCAGCACCACCAGGAAGATGGCGAGGAGCGGCGATCTCATCGCAGGCCGGAGAGCCTCCGGCATGCCTCGGCCAGGACGTCGTCGTCCTTGGCGAAGCAGAAGCGCAAGAGCTTCTCGCCTTCGGCGCCGCGGTAGAACGCGCTGCCGGGGACCGACGCCACTCCGGAGGTCTCGAGGACGTGCATCGCCGCCTGGCGGGAGGTGGCGAAGCCCAGCCGGGTGCAGTCCGCCAGCACGTAATACGCGCCTTCGGGGACGATGGGATCGAGCCTCGCCTCGCGCAGCGCCGCGCAGATCAGGTCCCGCTTGCGCTGGTAGCCGGACTGCAGCTCCTGGAAGTAGCTCGCCGGCGCCTCGAAGCCCCGCGCCGCCCCGAGCTGGAGCGGAGTGGGAGCGCAGACGAAGTACAGGTCGTTGACCAGGGTGATGGCGGCCGTCATCTCCTGGGGAGCGACGGTGTATCCCAGCCGCCATCCGGTGATGCTGAAGGTCTTCGACAGCCCCATGATGGTGACGGTGCGGTCGCGCAGGCCGGGCAGCGAGGCGGGCGAGACGTGCGGGCGGCCGTCATAGCGGATGTACTCGTAGATCTCGTCGGTGATGACGAGCAGATCGCGGCGCTGCGCCACGCGGGCGAGGATCGACAACTCGGCCGCGGAGAACATCTTGCCGCTGGGATTGCTGGGCGTGCAGACCACCACCGCCCGGGTCCGGGAGGTGACGGCCGCCTCCAGCGCGTCCTCGGAGAGGGCGAAGTCGGGCGGCGTGAGCGTGACGAACTCGGGGACCAGCCCCGCCACCGTCGCGGCATGCGGCATTGAGGTGGTAGCCGTAGTAGGGCTCGAAGAGGAGGATGCCGTCGCCGGGATCCAAGAGCGCATTCACCGCGGCGGCGTACGCCCCGCTCGCTCCGACGGTGACGCAGATCTCGGAGACGGGATCGGCGGAGAGGCCGTTGTCGCGCTGGAGCTTGCGGGCGATCGCGTCGCGGAGCTCGCGGGCGCCTTCCGCGAAGGAATAGGTGCTGCGGTTCTCGCGGATGGCGGCGATGGCGCCGTCGCGCACCAGGGGCGGCGTGGGGAGGTCGCAGATGCCCTGGCCGAGGTTGATGCCGTGGACGCGCTCGCACTCCCGCGTCATGCGGCGGATGTCCGACTGGGCCAGATCTTGAAGGCGGCGGGCGATGCGCATGCGGCGGCGGACACTACTACGGCAAGAGCGGATCCCGCAGCACGGGTCCGCCCGCCAGGTCGCGGAGCGTTTCCACCAGGACGTCCAGGCCGCGAGAAAGGTCGCGCAGCTCGATCTTCTCGTCCACGTCGTGGCCCGGATACGGCTTGCCCGGGAACCACATCCCGAAGGCGATGGCGTTGGGAAGCCGCTTCGCGTACGTCCCGCCCCCGGAAACGGCGAGGGGCGGCCGTTCGCCGGTCGCGCGCGCGTAGGCGTCCATCAGGCGCCGCACCAGCTTGGCGTCGGGGTTGAACACCAGCGGCTCGTCCTGGAAGTAGAACTCGGCCGGCTCGAGCCGGGGCGAGAACTTCCGCACCTCCGCGAAGAGGTGCTCCCGGGAC
>WNFP01002070.1_pt1 | contig 15891 bp, 10 predicted proteins | sample 5400201 | NCBI WGS metagenome assembly WNFP01 (sample SAMN13153355, study PRJNA577476) | soil metagenome | isolation source: 115 cm saprolite under Madrone tree | place: USA:California | collected 2016-06-14
ACAAACGCAATGTATTGGTCGCTCGGGTGATAATCCACGCCTATAATGATCACGTTCGGCTCCTTTCTCCCAAGCCTTTGGTCGTCAACAACCACAGTCTACTCGGGTCTAAGGAGCCGACGTTGTTATGAGATCACTGGGGTCAGCGCCCCTGTGGTCCTCGCTATGGTGAACGCGGAGACAGTACCCGTATTTGACGAATAGGCAAATTTGCCGCGGGGAATTACCGTGATGGAGAAAGGTCCGTCCTGCGCTGGAAAGGGAGAGCCGGGAAGTAGCGTCAGCGCGCCCGTGGGTTCATCGATGGCGTACGCCCAAATGTCCGATTGCCAGGAATCCGTGACGTACAAGATCCGCCCGGAGGGGTCAACCGTCACCGAGTTAGCCAGGGATTGACCAAAACTCGATTTGGGATCCGTTGGAACCGGGAAAGGCGATCCGGCGGCGGGCGTCAATGCGCCGCTGTTGGCATCAATGGTAAAAGCCGAAACGATGCCAGGCGAGCCACGATATCCGCTCGCGACGTAAACAAATCGGCCTGCGGGATCCACCGTCAACCCTCTGGGTATGCCTCCTGCGGGGAAGGGCGAGCCGGGAACCTGCGCTAGGGCGCCGGTATTTTGGTCGATGGCAAAGGCCCTAACATTGGCGGCGTAATAATTCGCCACATAGACGAACTTGCCCGTTGGGTCGACGGCCACCGCCCAGGGGAATTCTCCTTTAATCGTGGGATTCTCCGGAAAAGGCGAGCCAGGTACAGGTGTGAGCGTGCCTGTGACCCCATCGATGACGTAAGCCCCAATCGTGTCGTCACCGCGATTGGCGACGTAAGCGAATCGGCCCATGGGATCCAGCGCTATGGACCATGGAGTTGTCCCCGCCGGGAACGGCGACCCTTGGACTGGTATCAAAATACCGCTCGGGTGATTGATGGAATAAGCGGAGACAGTGCCGGGTCCCGGACCGCCGGCATTTGTGACGTAGACGAACCCCCCGGTCTGAGCGCGCAGAGCGCTCGGAGCCGCGCTCAACAGAACCGATGCAGCACAATTAAAGAGCCACGCTTTCCTTGACTTGAACATGAATAAGTTCCTCCCTCGATCGAGAATTTACGTGCGTGGAACGCTAGGGAGACTCATTGCCTGCCTGGCTGGCAAACGGATGATTCAACCTCTCAAGCTGGCCGGTATTGCTGGGGCCCGGCGCTTGCGTTCGGCGAGGTTCGCAGGATGACTTTTAGCAAGAACGGTACGAGATGAGAATCCGTCGAAGACATGCACTTGAGAGGGGAGAATTCCCCAAGAGTATGCAGGAAAAGACAGCAATGTACGGAAAGGGCGAGGGTACCGGGCGCTTTCGGCTACGCTGGAGACGGCCTTCGCACGGCGTGACAGCTCGGGGCCCAATCCAGGTGGAACTTATCGGCGGGCGGAGCGTATCATCTGGCAGGGGGTGGATCATGTATTGCGATGGTTGTGGCACCCAGCTCACCTCGGGCGGACAATTCTGCACCAAATGCGGCAAGCCGATTGTCCCGAGCGCAGTCGCGTCATCTCCTGGTCTGGGGCACGCTGGCGCGCCAGCCGCGGCAACGACCGTTTCGAATGGGCGCGTGCGGAGCAACATCCACCGTCTTGCGATTCTCTGGATGATCAGCGGGATTCTGCGGCTGATGGGAATCGGCTGGATGATGATTTTCGGCAAGATGTTTTTCCCGTTTATGCGTGGTTGGGGAGGCCCGGTCGTGTGGCCCATTGGGGGAAGATGGGGCTTGGACGTTCCTTTCATGGGCGGCCTCTTTTCCGTGGGCATTTTTCTGGGGCTCTTCGGCGTGCTGCACCTGGTTCTGGCCTGGGGACTCTTCGAGCGCGAGCCGTGGGCGCGGTTCCTCGGGCTAGCCCTGGGATTCCTGGCGCTGCTGCGTTTTCCGTTCGGCACCGCGTTGGGGATCTACACGCTGTGGGTGCTGCTGCCCGAGACTTCCGGCAAGGAGTACGAATGGCTCGCTCAGCCGGGCGGGCAAGTCAACTCTGCGCCGGTTTCTTCCTGAGTCTTTCGGCTGAGTCCGCGCCGCGAGAGCCAGCGCTTTGAATCCTCTTCCCCTCGAAGCTCGGGGCAGCGGGCCAGGCTCCTTCCCGTTGGGGAAGATGCTGCTATCGGCTTGTGGCGCGCAGGAGTTGTGCGCCACTCACCAGCCTCGCGCTTGTGTGAACGTTTTTCAGGACCCAAACCGCCGCACCGAACCAATGAAAATCCAGCGTGCGCTTAGAAATATAGGCGCAACGAGAGCTGCAAATTGCGCTCGCCGCCACCAACGCCGCCCCCCTTCGTGGTCACCTTTCCAAAATTCGAGCTAGTCGGGTCGAAGTTCACACCGCCACCGCTGCCTCCGCCCCAATTGGGGTGGTTGATGAAGTTGAACGCCTCGGCGCGGAACTGCAATCCTCTTTGCTCGTCAATGGGGAAAGATTTGAAAAGTCCGAGATTCCAGTTCTGGAATCCGGGCTGATGGATGAGGTCGCGAACGCGAGCGTGATTGAACGTCCCAGCTGCAGGCTGGACAAAGATCGACGAACCATCAGGGTTCTTTGTGGAGAACCACTGGCCGGATGAGCCGAACGTGCCAATGATTTTGGGAACTCCGTTGACGTTCCAATACTGGCCGTTGACGCCGCAGCCAAAATTGGAATCGAGTCCCACGCCGGCATAGTCACTGGCGTGTGCCGCACCGCAGGGCTGGCCTGTCTGAAACTGCGTGACTCCGCTGATTTGCCATCCGCCGAGCAGTTTGCCGCTTAAATTCGAGCGGTTCTTGAAAATGGGCAGGTCATAAAGATAGCTGAATACCATGATATGCCGGGCATCGAATTCAGATGGTCCCCAAAGCATCCTCGGGTCGTAGGTGTTGGGAATGACGTCGCGCTGGTTCGAGCCGTCATCCATGCTCTTAGACAACGTGTAGGAGACGCCGAACTGGAGACCGTCGGCGAAACGGCGGTTCCAAGCAACCTGCAGCGAGTTGTACATGGAATTGGCTACGTTATCTGTTTCGCGAATGGAGCCAAAGCCCTTATAGGGGCGAAGCGCATTGAGGTTTACGCCAGCGTTAGCTGGCGCGGTCACGACAGCGGTGGTCGGTTGGTTGATGTCTGACTCTCGTTGCAAATGCACACCGCGCCGCGCCACGTAGCCAACGCTGAGCAAGGACTTCCAAAACGTCTCGCGCTCAACGGTGAAATTCCAACCCCAGGCTTCCGGATTCTTAAAGCTTTTGCTCTGAGTGGTCACCACCAAAGCAGTGTTACCGCCAATTCCTGGGCCCAGTGCATCAACGATGCCATTGGCCACACTGGCGTTCGGCTGGAACGGCGGATTTCCTCCCAAAAATATCGAGTCACTTACCCCAAGACGTGTAACGAAGCGCCCCGCGCCAGCGCGGATCACCGTCTTGCTGCCCATCTGGTAGGCAATCCCCGCACGGGGCTGAATATCGCCCCACTGAACGTCTGAATATTGGTTGGGAACGTTGTGGAACAAGCGGCTGAAGTCGAACTGACTCGGGTCGGCTTCCGGAACGCGGCCTTTTGCGGAAGAGGGAAAGCCGCTGCCAGGAATAACCATTCCGTTAAGCGTGTCGGCCCCGGTCCCGGCAACAAGACCGGTCTTGCGATCGATCGTGCCAACGACAAGACCAGTCGTGGGATCAACGGTCACCGCCTTGTTCGAATCGTAAAACCTGGGGTCGAACAAAATCATGTTTCCCCACAGAGCATGGTAGGGAACGATAACCGAGTAGCGGAAACCGTAGTTGATGGTCAGATTCTGCCGGAACTTCCAGGAGTCCTGGGCGAAACTCTCATACATGTTGGCGCGAAAGATGGTGTACGCGCGGTGTCCGATTTCCGAGTAGCTGTCATACAATCCCAGAGCAGCGTTGGCGGCGGCCACGCCGGTTGTTGTTCCCCCCGCCCGCTTGTCGGTGAACGAGAATTGACCGTTCTGGTTGTTCGTGCAAGTGTTGCAGGCCTGCACGTTGATCTCATCGTTGTCATTTTCGCCCGCGCGCTCGAAGAGGAAGCCAAACTTTATGGTGTGGTTGCTCTTGATCCAGGTGAAGCTGTCCGACGCGTCATAGATGGGGCCGGCGGAGTGCGAGGGGTACGGCCCGCCGCTTAATGTGGAGAAGTTGGACATAGTCACCGTAGGGATGCGGTTCGGGAGCAGTTTCTGGCTTACAGGGAATATATATTGGTAAAGGTTGCAAGGCACCGTGGAGCCCGCGCAGGCCTGGGTGCGATTATAAAAGTTCGCCGTATCTACTGGGATTTTCACAATGTCCTCACTGGCGGACACGAGAACCTCGTTTACCTTGCTGGGGCTAATCGTCCAGACGTAGTTGAGAGAGCCAGTCTTATTGGGACGATTGAAGAATTTGGGCGTCCTGTCGGTATTGCCGTCGAGCGGCTGATATTCGAGGTAGGTGTAGTTCGTGAGCCGGAACCTCAGTCGCTGCTTGTCATTGACGTTCACGTCGACGGCTCCTGTATCTTTGCGCTGGTCGATGGTGTGCAATTTAGCGGCAAACCAGTTGCCGCCGCCAAGTAAGGTGTTGGGGACCGGCCACATATTCAGGATTCCTATTCCATCCGGGCTGAGCCGGTTGACCGGGATGACGTTGGGGCAGGAGCCGGTCGTGATCGGGCAAGCGGGACTATAGTTGGGGTCAGCGGGATTCGCTGATGCAACGAATTGTGCGCCCGTGTTGGGATCATTGATAATCTTGGTCGTCGAGTAGTAAGGATTCGGGTTGAGCAGTTCGCTGAAATCGCCCTGCCGCATTTTGACTGAAGGAACCAGCAGCAAGCCCGCCGATCCAACAGAGGAGCCGGACTCGGCGAAGTGGTATTTCAGCCACTCCTGTCCCAGATAGAAGAAAACCTTGTTCTTGCTGGGGTTGAATTTGCCAGGAATGTAGATGGGGCCTCCGATATTGTACCCAAACTGGTTGTAGTGAACTGGCGCTGCAGACGAGGTAAGGCCGTTGGGGTTGGCATTGCGCGCCCAAGTATTCGCGTTCAGGGCGGTGTTCCGCAGATATTCGTAGGCCGCGCCATGGAACTGGCTCGTGCCGGTCTTGGTGGTAAAACGGATCTGCGCGCCGGAAGTGCGGCCGTATTCCGGAGCATAGTCGGTGGTAAGAATCTGCACCTCCTGCGTGGAGTCAACGTCTGCGGCCCCCAAGCTAGTGCCGTTGGAGCGTGTGCGGGTAGCTGGAGCACCGTCGAAGGTGATAAGGTTTTCTGGATTGCGAGAACCGTTGAAGTTCGCCGGACCCTGGGTGAAGCCGAAGTTGAGATTGGCCAGCGTTGTCCCTCGAGCACCTGGCACCAACGCCGCGAGCCAAATGGGGTTGCGGCCATTGAGCTCGAGCGAGTCAATTTGCTCGCGGGTAATGAGTTTTTGCACGGATGCGGATTCCGTTTGTAGTTGCACAGTCGACGCCGACACCTCGACTGTTTGGCTGGCGGAGCCCACGGTCAGAGTCGCATCAATGACCAGGTCAGCGCTCGGATCGAGCTTGTTGTTTGTAGTCTCGTATTTCTGGAAGCCAGCGGCCTCGGCGATCATCGCATAGAGGCCGGGCGGCACGTTCGTAACAACGTAATAGCCGGAATCGTTCGTGGTGGTCTGGCGTTCGACGCCGGTGTTATTCCGGACCGTGACCTTCGCGTTCGCGATCGTGGCACCCGACGGGTCTTTGACAAAACCTGAAATCCTGCCCAGGTCCGACTGCGCGAACAGCATTCCCGAAGTCGCCAGGCTCATGAAAAGCACAAAAACGGTCCTACGGCATGCGTTCTTCATGCTCCCCTCCGTATCTCCGAAATCAACAAGCGAGGTTGCTGCTTTGGACTGCCACCTGCCCGGTAAGATGCTCTTAGAAAACTTACTTGTCAACGGGGTTTTCACGCGCGTACCGAGAGCAGCTTGCAACTCAGCAATCCAAAGGCACGGGCGCCAAAACCTTTGTTTCCCAAATCGTGAGAACCGACCTGGGGAGGCCAATAATATGTGGGAGGTGAAGTTTCTATCAGATGAACTAAGTATTTCGGCGTAGTGTATTTTTGCCTGCAGCGGCAGGTTGACAATTTTCCGGGCGGAGGGTTCCTGTCAATTCCCGCCTAATTTTCTGATGTCCTCCCTAGCGCTATCCGCGATGCTTTCCATTCTTGACAATGGCGGGGAGTGGGCCTACGCTCGCGCGATTCGCGGAGAAGTGCGAAGGACATGGCAGCGGAGGCGATCCCATGGAAAAGAAAAAACGAAGCGGGGGCAAGGTTGGGGCGGGTTCGAATCGCGTTTGTTCCGCATTCGAATGGATCGCGCTGAGCGTGTGGCTATTTGCGCCAGCAGTGATGGCCGCGGAAAACTACGAGGTGACGGTGGAGCGCAACGTGGCCGCGAAGATGCGTGACGGCGTGACGCTGCGCGCGGATATTTACCGGCCGAAGGCAGAAGGAAAATACCCCGTCCTGCTGGTGCGCACACCATACGACAAGACCGGGACGCTCCACTTTGGGTTGAAGGCGGCGGCACGGGGCTACGTGGTGATCGCGCAGGACGTGCGTGGGCGGTTCGAATCGGAGGGGGAGTGGTACACCTTCAAGTACGAGTCGCAGGACGGGTACGACACGGTCGAGTGGGCGGCGGCGCTTCCTTATTCGAATGGGAAGGTCGGGATGTTTGGCGGATCGTACGTGGGGGCGACGCAATATCTTGCGGTGATTGCGAAGCCGCCGCACCTGGCGGGGATTTGCCCAAACGTGACGGCGTCGAATTATCACGACGGGTGGACGTATCAGGGCGGCGCGTTCGAACAGTGGTTCAACGAATCGTGGACCACGGGTCTGGCGCTGAACACTATGCGCCGGCGTGCGGAAAAAAAAGCCGATGCGCTGGGCGGGACGAGGGTGCTTCCGTTGATTTCATACCCAGTGCTCGAGCCTCCTTCCGCAGAGGGGGTAGCGCCGTATTTCACGGACTGGCTGGCGCATCCGAATTTCGATGAATACTGGAAGCAGTTGTCGATCGAGGACCACTACGCGCAGATCCAGGTGCCGGTCTACGGCATGGGCGCGTGGTACGACATTTTTCTTGGCGGCACGCTGAAAAATTATGTGCGGCTGAAGACGGAAGCGGGCACGGAAGCGGCGCGCAAGGGGCAGCGGCTGGTGGTCTCGGTAGGGGGGCACGCCGGAGGATCGAGCACCGGAAAAGTGGGCGCCGTGGAGTTTGGCAGCAAATTGCCGGCGGATGGGGACGAAGCGATGCTGCGGTGGTACGACTGGCTGCTGAAAGGAGAAGCGAACGGCGTCGAGAAAGAAAAGCCGGTGAAGATTTTCGTGATGGGAAAAAATGAGTGGCGCGAGGAAGACGACTGGCCGCTGGCGCGCGCGAAAAATACGAAATATTACCTGCATTCGTCGGGCGCGGCGAACGGAATCGCCCCAAGCGGCTCCCCGTCAGTATCAGGGCAGGCGGGGCAAGCAGGAAACGGAACGTTAAGCACGGTGGCTCCCGCGGAGGAGAAGCCCGACCAGTACGTTTACGATCCGAACGACGCGGCGCCCACGATTGGCGGGCCGCTGTGCTGCGGGGCGTTGCCGACGGGGATTGGACCGCAAGATCAGCGGCCGGCGGAAGCACGCGGCGACGTGCTGGTGTACACCACGCCGGCGTTTGCGAAGGACACCGAAGTGACCGGACCGGTTTCGCTGGACTTGTACGCGAGCAGCTCGGCGGTAGATACGGACTTCACGGGGATGCTGGTGGACGTTTGGCCGAATGGTTTCGCGCAAAACCTGACGAGCGGAATCCTGCGGCTGCGTTACCGGAACTCGCAGGAGAAGCCGGAGCTGGCGAATCCGGGAGAGACGTATCACATCACCGTCGACCTGTGGGCGACGAGTAATGTGTTTCTCGCGGGGCATAAGTTGCGGCTGGAAGTTTCCAGCAGCAACTTTCCGCGGTTCGACCGCAACCTGAACACCGGGGAAGAGCAGGCGCGCGCGACGCGGATGGTCAAAGCGACGAATGTGATTTATCACGATAAGGCGCATCCTTCAGCGGTGGTAGTGCCGATCGTGCCGTAATGGGAACTGGCAGGTGGCCCGTGACCAGTGAGGGATGACTGGTAGGCGCACACAGCCAGGAGCGGCTATGCCACGAGGAGCCAGGGGTGTCATAAAATCTTGCCGTGATTTCCGATCGAGGTGGTTCTTCAATGTTCAACTGTAACGCCGATCGTGAGACGCCAACGGAGTGAAAGCGGACAGCACATTCACGTCGTACGCGGGCCAAACTTGGCGCACTTTGCTCGACACAGTTTCTCGCGGCTCTGATCAGAAAGCTGACCGAAAGGACCTAGCTTGCTTCGCGGGGATTCTTGCATCTTTTGCCGCGGGGCTCGCCGCCTCCTGGCAGTGTTGGGGCAATCCGTTGGTGGACAGCGGACGCGAACTGAACGTGCCTCTGCGGCTCATTCACGGCGAAATGCTCTATTCAGATGTGAACTACTTTTACGGCCCTTTCTCTCCTTACCTCAATGCATTGCTTTATCGCGCCCTTCATCCGTCGCTGTGGGTCCTTTGGGGCCGCGGCATGGTCTCGACCGTCCTTATCCTGGCTCTGAGCTATTGGATTGCCCGGCAGATTGCGGGCCGCTTTCCCGCGACGCTGGCGTGCTTGGCCATCACCTGGGTGTGCGCGCTGAAGTCTCAGGGAAATTACATGATGGCCTACGCCTTCGGCGGAGTCGATGGCTGCACCTTCGTTTTGGCGACCACGGTCTTGTTGGTCGTTTTCTTGCGGAAGAAGAGCCCTGCAGCGCTTTTTGGCGCAGGAATCTTGGCGGGGCTCGCGATCCTTTCAAAAACGGAATTGGGGGGCGTGGCCTTCGGAACCGGCGTGGCGGCAGCGGCACTGGGGGGGTATCCCCTCCTCCGGAGCCTATTCTTGTGGCTTGCGGTGTTTCTGGCTCCTGCTTTGGGCATGCCAGCGCTGGTTTTCTCGTGGTTCGCCGCGCGTGTGGGTTGGCGGACGCTCACGGTTGATAGCCATCTTTTCTTTGGGCATGTGCCTCGGCAATGGATGTACTACAACGGGGTGCGGTTTGGCTTTGCTCATCCGTGGCACTCGCTGGGCTTGATGATTGCTTCGATGATTCGCCTGATGGCTTTCGGCGGGCTATTGGTTTGCGTCAGCCTGCTGCTCGAAATGCGGCGGGCGCGTTTTCCTCAAGAGGATGGAGGTACTGCGCGAAAACCATGGCGGGCCGTGGCAGGACTTCTGATTTCTCTGGCAGGAATCGCGGTGTCAGGGATCGGTCTTTCGGACCTTGGGCCGTTCATGGCAATGCCGTTTCTCTTGCTCGCTCTCGTGGCTGCTGGCATCGGCGCCTTCGTGCGCGCTGAACGCTGTGGAATGCCGGCGGCACGGATACAGGCTGGCATAATGGTCATAATCGCAGCGTCTGCGCTCGGCAGCCTGGCAAGAATTATTCTTCGCGTTTCCACTGGCGGGACACTCAGCTCTTTCCTCTTGCCGGGCTCAGTGGTTTTGTTTGTGTACATTTGGCTGGTGATCTTCCCAGTCCTCTTGCCCGATCCCGCCACGCGCCGCCGGGCCACACAACTGGTATCGGTAGCCCTCGCGGCGAGCGTGCTAATAACCGCCGTCACGCTCTCCGTACGTTATCGGCGGAAATTCCCTTATCCGCTGGTGACCGCCAGAGGAACCTGGCGGACTCCGCCCGATGTTGGCATCGCCTTCACGCAGGCACTGCAATTCATCGAGAAAAGGACTGCGCCAGGGGATGCCGTGGCGATCCTGCCGGAGGGAACTGCACTGCTATTTTTATCGGAACGGCGCAATCCGCTGCGGGAAGAAATGGTTACGCCAGGTTTTCTGGATATTCCAGGCGAGGAGCGCGCCATCGAGAGTCTTCGGCGATCACAAGCACCTCTCATTTTTATCGCCAATCGTCCCACGCCGGAATTTGCGGAAATCTCGCTGGGGAAGGACTACAACCAGCGTCTCATGTCCTGGATCGAGCAGAATTACGATGTCTGCGGCGTGTTTGGGCCTCGGACCGACGCTACCCTTCAGATCGGCGCTCCGGTTTTCTTTCTACGCGCATATTGTCTCGCTTCGAAAACCCGCAAGCCGGTGACCGGCGAGTGGTGACTGGCAGGGGAGCACAGCCAAGATTGTATTTAGTCTCATGAAATGCTTTGCACCCTGATACGGGACATCCGTCATACTCGCCCGATCGGAGATTGACAGCAGAGGGGCGGCGGCCCTATGGTTTCGCGTAGAGATAAGGCTGAAATCGAACAATCCGGAGCAGAAGCAAGCGAAAGCGAAGAAGCGGTGGAAGCGAGGGGGTGACGCTGCGCGCTCGTTCGAAATTTTTCCAACCAGGCAGGCGCCGAGGGCCGAATGTTCTGGGGAGGCGGACAGAACGTTGAAGGTTACACGTTATAGGACGAGGGGGGAGCTTTGGAACGTCCGTACGTACATGTTAGAGGACAGGGGGAGCGTTGGAACGTCGGAACGTCTAAGAAAAAGGGGGCGCTCCCGCAAGAAAGACTGAGAGCCGCAGGCGAGATTGAGTGCGAAAGGAGAATTCCAATGAGGAGTCATGTGAGGAGACATGGGGCCACACTGGTAGCTGTTTTTATTTTCGCGGGGGCGGCACTGATTGCGTCTTGCGCGAAGCCTTACCACGAGGAAACCGAGCGCTACGTGTTCGTGGCTACGAATATCAACTTGCCGTACTGGAAGGAAGCGGAAGCGGGGTTCCTGGACGCGGCCAGAACGCTGGGGGTGAAGGGGGAACTGACCGGTCCGACGACGTACGATCCGCACGGGGAGGTTGGATTTTTCCGCAAGATCGTGGACCAGAACCCCGCCGGAATTTGCCTCTCCGCGGCGCGGCCCGAGATTTTCCAGGCGGACATCGACAAGGCGGTGCTGGCGGGCATCCCGGTGATCTGCGTGGACGCGGATGTGCCGGATTCGAAGCGCTTGGTGTACATCGGAACGGATAACGTCAAGGCCGGCCGAGAGAGCCTGAAGCGGATGGCGGCGCTCATTCCGGGTAAAGGGAACATCGTGGTCATTTCGATTCCGGGACAGCACAACGTCGACGACCGAGTGGCCGGCGTGGCGGACGCGCTGAAGAATTTTCCATCGCTGAAGCTGACCAAAATCCTGGATGACAAGGGCGACGCGGGGAGCGCGTACGACCAAGTCTCCGAGCTGATCCAGAAGAAAGAAAAAGTGGACGGAATTATTTGCCTAGAGGCGACCGGGGGCTCTGGCGCCGCGGGAGCGTTGCACCGCTTCAGCATGGAGGGCAAGCTGCCGATCGTGGCGTTCGACAACGATCCGGGGACGCTGGATTGGATCGAGCGCGGTGCCATTACCGCCACGATCACGCAAAAGCCCTACGTGATGAGTTACTACGGGCTGAAGTTCCTGGACGATCTGCACCACAACGCGGTACACCAATTCAAAGACTGGCGCACCGCGCTGGCGACGCCGATGCCGACGTTTGTGGATACCGGCACGGTCGTGGTGGACAAGACCAACCTAAAGGTCTATCGCGAGGCGCTGACCGAACACCCCGCGCCGATGTAGAAATGGCAATTACGTTGCGGACCCGACGAAAAGAGGTCGCCTTGACATGGGTGTTGACTCGGCCTACACTACGTAGTTTTTAGATGGTCCCGAAAAGCACGTAGAGGGGGACCATTATGGGCATGAGCATGAACAAGGGTTCGGACAAGGTCAAGGCAGGCATGGACAAGAAAAGGCTGGAGTATTACAAGAAGAAATTGCTGACGCGGCGGGAAGAGTTGACGAAGACCATCGCGCGGACACAGGAAGAGGGCCGCACGGCGGACGAAGATCCTACGGTGGACCTGGCGGACAAGGCGGCGAACTCCTATACGAAGGAGTTTCTGTTTGGGATGACCAATACGGACCGCAGAGTGCTGAACATGATCGACGCGGCGCTGAAGCGTATCCAGACAGACGAATACGGCGTGTGCGCGAACTGCCAGGAAGAGCTGCAGCAGAAGCGGCTGGAGGCGGTGCCGTGGGCCAAGCATTGTATCGCTTGCCAGGAAAAGATGGAGCAGGGACTGCTGCAATGATGGGCAAGGAACGGTTGAAAGCACAAGTCTGAAGACCCACCACTACTGGACCATTCCAGAAAGCTCGATTACTGCGACGTACATTCCCTCTTTAATTAAAATGCGAAAAAGAGTAGAGTTCCGGCTACGTGGCGGACGGAAGCTCATCCAGCGGCATGACGGGAGCGCAGCGCGGAGGTGTGCGCGGCTGGCCCCGGACTGGGCGGGGCTGGCTGGCGGAGATCAGCGACGCCGTCGTCAGCGTGTTTTTCCCCTCGGGTTGCCGAATCTGTGAGCGGCTGCTAACGAGCGCGAGCCGGGTACCCATTTGCGAGGAGTGCCTCTCGTCGTTCGAACGGGTGCCCAATATCGTATGCGAGATTTGCGGGCTGCTCCTGCCTGGATGGACGCCGAAAGAGGGAGAGGCGCTGCTCTGCCCGGCTTGCCGGAACAGAACCTATGCCTTTGACAGGGCGCGAAGCTTTGCGGTGTATCAGGACGCGGTGGTGCGGGCGATCCTGCTGTTGAAATTCGAGCAGATCGAGCCGCTGGGGAGATAGTTTGCCGAGCGGCTTGCCGAAGTGGTGAAAGCGGAGGGTGATAGGCTGGCGGCGGACGTGGTGGTCCCAGTACCGCTGCATCGCGAGCGCGAACGGGAGCGGGGATACAACCAAGCGGCGCTGCTCTCCAATCCCCTGGCAAAAAGGCTCCGATTGCCCCACAAGGCGGTGCTGCTGATGCGCACGCGGGCGCGGCCGGACAAACAAGTGCTGAGTTTGGAGGAAAGATGGGAGTCAGTGCGTGGCGCTTTTGCCACACGTCCAGGCAGCCAGGTTGACAATATGCGCGTCTTGCTGGTAGATGATGTATTGACAACTGGAGCGACGCTGGATGCCTGTGCAAGAGCGCTGCGCGACGCGGGAGCCAGGTCCGTTATTGGGCTGACCACAGCACGAGCCGTGAGAAACCCCCTGCCAAGCACCAGAGAGTGGTAAGATAACCCGAGGAAGGCGCGATGGGCGCAAACCGGCACATGTCGGTGGATTCCCGGGGGCGCTACACCCCCGAAGTGGCGGGCGAGGTTCTGCCCGGTTCCGAAGGTCCCGCAGGCAGTAGATCCCACAACTTGAATTCGACGCGCCGGGCATCGCTGATGCAGGAGCCGGTGCTGGTGCTGAACGCGACGTACGAGCCGATCAACGTGACGGCGGTGCGGCGCGCGATGGTCTTGATGCTGAAGGGCGTGGCGCAGGCGGAAGAGATGCACAACACGGAAGTGCACTCGGCGGCGCATGCGCACAGGGTGCCGTCAGTGATTCGTCTGCTGGCGTACCGGCATATTCCGCAGCAGAGCCGGGCGCTTTCGCGGAAGAATATATTGCTGCGGGACCGCAACACTTGCCAGTTCTGCGTGCGGGTATTCCCCAGCTCGGAATTGACCTTGGACCACGTGGTGCCGCGGTCGCGCGGCGGACGGTCCACCTGGGAAAACCTGGTGGCCTGCTGCTACCGGTGCAATAACAGCAAGGGCGACCGGACGCCGGAGGAGGCAGGGCTGAAGCTCGCGCGGAGACCCCGACCCTTTACGCTGCACACCTCTAGACAGCTCATGAGGCTGATCGGACACCGGGACGAACGGTGGCGTAAGTATTTGTTTTACTGAGATTTACGCTGCTAAATCGATTTTTTTAAAAAAGTTAGATCAAAAGGAAACCTTTTTGGCTGGCGGCCATCTAAGCTAGTAATACCACTTCGAGGACACACCCCGGGAGGCGGTTAGGGCAATGCCCTAACCGCTTCTCTCCTTTTCAGGCCAATTTTTCACAGATAACGGTTTACATAGTTCTTTGCGGCTTCTGGAAGATTCTGCGTCGCTTCCGCCGCTCAAGCGATCCACAGCTCGGAGCTACTGGCGCATGACTACGCGCAGTCCCCGGCGCCAGCTTTCGGCAAGGCCCACGCGCGCGACCTCAAGTTCCGGCGAGAGACATTTCAGAAGATCATCGGTTGCTGGATGGAATCGCAGGGCGGGCGCGACGAGATAGACGAGCGGCGGGGCCTGCTGCAAAGCGACCCCTTGAAAATAACCATAGCGAGCGATCTCTCCGCTCTGCAACTGCCGGCGAACACGCAACCAATAGTCCGCCGCCTGCAGCGGCAGATGGATGTGTGCGCGTATACGAATCGCTGATCGAGCATGGCATCGATGCGCGTAACGTCCTCGTGAACGATGGATTCCAGCCAGCGCTCGGGCTGGAGGCGGTAGAGCGAATGGCGCGTATCGCTGGAAAACGGGTGGCGGTGAACTTCCAGATCATGCAGAAGATGCTTCAGGGCGGGGCGCGAAGCGGGAGTGAGTTCTTCGCGGGCATCGTTGATTCCGAAAAAAACGCGGCCGCTATCCCAGCGCGCGAAGGGGAGGCCGCGAAAGCGCAGCCATACTTCGCGGGATTGCGCCGCGGGATGCAGGGTTACAGCGTGTGGCGCCACTGAAATGATGGCATCCAGCACGGGCCGCGCCTGATTGAGGAGAGTTTCCGACTCGCGATGCGGGACGAGCCAGGTATCCAGATTGCCCGCGCGTCGGCGATCAATCTTTTCGAGGATGTTCAGCGCGGGGTCATGCTCGTAAAGCTCCACGGCGAGTTGCGGGTCGAGTGCGGCGAGACGGTGCGCGACGATGCCGCAGGAGTTCTTGGGAAGAATGATGCGAACGCCGGTGACCGCTCCACGGCAACTCGATTCGCGCGTACGCCGTAGCCAGAGCAACGCGAAGGTGAGGCTATTGCCGGCCGCGTCCGATGATTCTCCGCCGGGCACAGCCAGCACCGCGACATGTGTGGAGCCGCGGCGGAGAAGTCCCCGGGCGTAATTGCCGGAGAAGGAGTGCTCGAGATCGGGAGAACTCACAAGCGATTCAAGCGTTTCATCCGGAAACTGCTCGGCAAGAAGGTGGGTGAGGCGGTCGCGGAATTCCTCGCGTGAGAGTTCGCGGGCGCCGCGCTCAAATTCCCTGCGAATGAATTCGAGCCGGTCCGGTTTGGCGCGGCCAAAGCGCTCGACGGCGAGGGCCAGCCGCTCTTCGGAGCGATCGGTAATCGCCAGGACGCGGCGCGTGAGGTTAAACTGATCCGACCAAGATGCAGCAATGGCTTCTCGCCGTTACCGCGCACTTCCCACGACATGCCGGAAAAAGGCGCGACGCGGCCGCCGTTCTCACGAACTTCAACGACTCCGGAGGCGGTAAACTCCCGGAGGCTAGCTTGCAGTTCAGCCGCAAATTCCATGGCTGAATTATAAATGAGATACGTAGCAGCGGGACTATTCTTTTTCGATTTCAAATAAAGGGCCAGTTTACGCTTCAACGGCCCACGATGAGCCGCTGGACCAGAGCCTCCGGGAGGTGGGCGGCGCGCATGCGCTCCTGGACGGCGGAAATATCGTAAGGCACGCGCCAAAACTCGGTGACCTGGTGCTCGAGGTCGGCGATGGCAAAAGCCGCGCGCGGATCCCCGTCACGCGGTTGTCCGATCGAACCAGGGTTAAGGAGATAGCGGCGGGGGAGCTCGATGCGCAGCGCTGCAAAAGGTTCGTTGGGGCGAGGACGAATCTGGAGGACCTCGAGCTGCGAGTCCTGATAGGAAAAACCGCCCTGGTGATGCGTGTGCCCGAAGAAAGTGACTTCGGCGGT
>WNFP01002746.1_pt1 | contig 15881 bp, 13 predicted proteins | sample 5400201 | NCBI WGS metagenome assembly WNFP01 (sample SAMN13153355, study PRJNA577476) | soil metagenome | isolation source: 115 cm saprolite under Madrone tree | place: USA:California | collected 2016-06-14
GGATCCTCGGGCGCCAGCCACGGCGCCAGCAGAGCCCCCAGCAGAACGACGGCGGCAAGCGTGAAGCCCAGCACCGCGGTCTTGCGACGCCAGAGCTGGCGCCCGAAATGACCCGCGGGGCGCGAAATCGCCGACACGGCGACGCCGGCGACACCGGGGACGGCAACCGGCTCAGCGACGGACACGGGGGTCGAGGGCGGCATGGAGGAGATCCACCACCAGGTTCATGGTGACGAAGACGGTGGCGAGGAAGAGCGTGGCGCCCGTGATGACCGGGAAGTCGCGCCTCTGGATGGACTCGAGCAGCAGCCTGCCGATGCCGGGCAGGATGAAGATCTCCTCGGTCAGCACGAGGCCGCCGATCAGGACGCCCATCTGCACGCCCGTGACATTGAGCACGGCGACGAGCGAGTTGGCGAGCACGTGACGGTAAACCACGCTCCGCTCGGGCAGGCCCTTGGACCGGGCGGTGCGGACATAGTCGAGACGCAGGTTCTCCAGGACGGAGGCGCGCGTCATCCGCACGATGAGCGGCAGCACGGTGAGCGAGAGCACGAACGACGGGATCAGCACCAAGGTCAGGTTCCGGCCCGGGTTCTCCGTGAAGGGCACGTACTGGAGAATCGGCATGCCGGGCCAGAGCAGCGACCCGGCCAGCACGGTGAGCGTGGCCACCCAAAAATTCGGCACCGAGTAGCCGAGCACCGAGCCGAAGCGGATACCGGCATCCGTCCAGGTGTCGCGGCGGACGGCGGACAGCGTCCCGATGGGAATGCCGAGGCCGAGCGCCATCGTGATGGCGATCAGCGCCAGCTCGAGGTTCACGGGCAGCCGGCGGAGGATTTCCCCGAGCACGGGCTTGCCCGACACGAACGACGTGCCGAGATCGCCGCGCAGCATTCCCGCGAGCCAGAGCACATACCGCTCGGGGACCGGGCGGTCCAGGTTGAGCTGCTGGCGGAGCCGCGCCTCGGCGTTCTTGTCGCCGAAGGCCTGGTCGCCGCCCATCATGATGTCGACGATGTCGCCGGGGACCAGGGCCTGCATGGCGAAGACGAGAAGCGACACCCCGAACAGGATCGGGATGAGGGAGGCCACCCGGACCGCGATGTACCGACGCACCTCAGGACACCTCGCCCGGCGGTGCCGGCACCCGGGATCGTCCGGACGCCGTCACCGCATGGATCTCAGCGCTCGACCCAGGTCTCGCGCAGGTAGATGCGCGACGAGTTGGCCATGGCCTGGAAGCCCTTCACGTTGGGCCGCCAGGCATTGAAGCGGGTGCGCATCGCGTAGGGAAAGATAATCGGCACCTCCTGCGCCCAGAGGCGCTGGAGATCTTTCCACTGGGCCACGCGCTTGGCGGTGTCGGTGGTGGCGCGCTGCTCGTCGAGCAGGCGGTCCGAGTCGGGGCTCGAGTAGCCGCCCACGTTGAACGAGCCCTTGCTGTGGAGCGTGTCGTACGTATAGCCCTCGGGATCCGGATACCAGATGCGCGCGAAAGCGATCGAGTGGAAGTCGCCGCCGGTGCGCGCGAGGTTGAGCAGCGCCCCCCACTCCACCTGCTCGATCTTGAGATTGATCCCGGCCTTGGCGAGCTGGCGCTGCATCACCTGGGCGGCGGGCACATAGTCGGGGCTGTGCGCGGAGGTCTTGAGCGTGAACTCGAAGCCGTTCGGCTGGCCGCCTTCTGCCATGAGCTTCTTCGCCAGCGCCACGTCGGGCTTGTAGAACGGCAGCGCCGCCGTTTCCTGGGGAGAGAGCACGAAGGGCAGGGTGGCGGGCGGGATGGCGGTGGTGAGCTTGCCGCGGCCGAGGAGCACCGTGTCGATGATCTCCTGGCGGTTCAGCGAGGCCGCCACTGCCTGGCGGAGCTTGACGTTGTTGAACGGCGCCTGCCGCGTGTTCAGCCACACGTAGAGGTGACGCGCCTCGGGCGTGTCGGCGGAGACGATGCTCTTTTCACGGCGGGCCAGCTCCTCGATCTCGGTGGCCTTGATCCACGTGAGGTCCACGGTGCCCTTGCGCAGGGCGGCCAGGCGCGACGACTCGTCCTTGATGACCTGGATGGTGAAGCCGTCGAGGTACGGCAGTCCCGGCTCGAAGTACTGATCGTTCCGGACGAAGCGCGCGTGGCTGCCCGGGACGTACTCGGCGAGCTTGAACGGCCCCGTGCCGACGGCGTCCTTCTGCAGCGTGCCGTGCTTCTCGACCTCCTCCTTGGGCACCACGTACGAGGCGCGCGTGGCGAGCATACCGAGCAGCGCGGCGTCGGGCTTGGCGAGCTTGAGGCGCACGGTGTAGGCATCGGGCGTCTCGACACGCTCCACGGTCGTGTACACCGACCGCAGCACCGAGCCGTTCTTGGGATCGCGGATGCGCTCGATCGAGTAGCGGACGTCCTCGGCGGTCATCTCGCGGCCATTGTGGAACTTCACACCCTTCCGGAGTTTGAACACGTACGTCCGCGGATCTGGGATATCCCAGGAGGTCGCGAGGTCACCCTCCAGCTCCATCCTGGAGTTGAAGCGGAGCAGCCCGCTGTAGACGTGCTCGAAGTAGTTGGATGAAGCGAAGGCCACGGACAGGTGAGGATCGAGCCCCACCGCGTCCTCGTCGTTACCGACGGTGAGGGTGCCGCCGCGCTTCGGCGCCTGGGCGTCGGCCGGCGGAGCCAGCAAGGGCAGCGCCACGACGACCGCCAGCAGAGCCAGGGACCATCGAAGTCGTCTCATCACGTTTCTCCTTTCGCTAGCCGTCACGTTCCCGATCGTACGCAATCTCACCACCGAGGATGGTTCGCTCGACCGCGATGTCCTTGATGGCCCACGGGTCGACGTTGAGCGGGTTCTCACCCAAGACCACCAAATCCGCCAGCTTGCCGGCTTCGATCGAGCCTTTCACCCCTTCGTCGAAGACCGCGCGCGCGCCGTTGGCCGTGTAGATCCGAAGCGCCTCCAGCGGGGTCACGCGCTCGGCGGCCCCGATGTCCATGCCCGAGCGCGTCCGCCGTGTGACGGCGCAGGCCATGCCCCAGAGCGGATTGGAGGGCCACACCGGATCGTCCGGCGTGCAGACGGGGCAATCGGAGTGGGCGCAGGGGCGCATCCCCAGGTCGATCGCCGTGCGGGCCGGCACCATGCGCCGCGCGCGCTCGGGGCCGATGAACTCGCCGATGTGCTGGTCGCCCCAGAACCATGGATGAAAGAGAAAGAGGTTCGGCGTGATGCCGAGCCGTGCCATGCGCTGGAGGTCCTCGAGGGTCGGGCAAAGCGTGTGCTCGATGCGGTGCCGCGGAGTCGGACGGGGATGCGTCTGCATGGCGCGCTCGATGGCGTTCACCGCCATGGTGATGCCGAAATCACCCTGGGCGTGGATGGCGACCTGAAAGCCTCGCCGGTGGGCCTCGAGGACGGCCTCGTCGATCTTGTCCTGCGAATAGCGCAGCCCTTCCCACCCGCGCGTGTCCTTCGTGACGTAGGGGTCGCGGAACGCGCAGGTGAAACACTGGATCGAGCCGTCCATGAAGAGCTTGACACCGCGAAGCTTGAGCCTCGTGTCGTCGAAGCCCTCGCGGAACAGCTCCTCGTTCGCCATGAGGAAGTCGTGATAGACGAAGAGCGACGTCCGGATGCGCCAGCAGCGCTCGTCCACCGCTTCGCGGTATGCCCAGTACGACTCCGGCCTCGGGGTGGCGCCGCAGTCGTGGGTCGAGGTGATGCCGAGCCGCAAAAACATCTTCTCGAGCGTCGCCAGCCCGTTCTTCAGATCCGCGGGGGAGCCCTGGGGCAAGGCGCTCCGTATCGAGGTGACGTCGCGGAGGACACCCGTGAGGTCGCCCGTCGCCGGGTCACGGTCGATGACGCCGCCCTCGGGATCCGGCGTGGCCTGCCCGATGCCGAAGAGATCGAGCGCGCGCGTATTGGCGACGCAGGCATGGCCGCCGCGGATGGTGAGGATCACCGGGTTCTGCGGCGCCACCCGGTCCAGCTCGTGGCGCGTGGGCCATCGGCGCTCCCGCATGCCGTTCGGCTCGACATTCTTGCCGCCGATCCACGAGCCGGCGGGGGTGCGCGCGGCGCGCTCCTTGACCTGGCCCAGCAGCGCCTCGACCGACGGCGCCAGCTGAGCCGGCAGGTTGAGCTGGTCCAGCCTGTAACGGAACTCTCCGACGAAGACGTTGTGCGTGTGGGAATCGATGAAGCCCGGCGTTACCGTTTTGCCCCGGCAGTCCAGCACGCGGGTCCCGGGGCCGATCAGGCTCTCGACGTCGTGGTCGGCGCCCACGCCCACGATCACCCCGTCGCGCACGGCCACCGCCTCGGCGTACGTGTCGGTCGAATCCATGGTCAAGACGGTGGCGCCCTTCAGCACGAGGTCGGCTGTCACGGCTTCGCCGGCCGCGTGGCTGCAAGCGCGGCGGAAAAACAACTCGCGAACTCCTCGATCGCCGACTCGGTGTGCGCCAGCGAGAGGTACAGCTTCGTGCCCATCGGGTTGAGGAATACGCCGCGACGGAGCAGCTCCAGCATCACGAGCCGGCCACGCGCGCGGTCGCTCGCCAGCCACGACCGTTGATCGGTGACCGGGCCTGCGGAGAACGCGACCTGCGCGAGCGGTCCATCGCCAAGCACCTGGCCGGCCTCGCCCGCGGCAGCGAGGGCGTCACCCAGGCGCTGTCGAAGCAGCCTGCCGGCGGCGTGCAATCGGGCATGCGTGCCGGGCTCGGAGAGCAGATCGAGCGTCGCGAGCGCTGCCGCGCACGACACTGGGTTGCCGCCCGCCGTCGACGCCGACCACGCGTACCGTGGGCCGGGCAGGCGATGCTCGCTGACCACGTCCATCAAGTCGGCCCGTCCGCCGTAGGCGCCGAGCGGAAACCCGCCACCGAGCGCCTTGCCGTACGCCACGAGGTCGGGCGAGACGCCGTAGAACTCCTGCGCGCCGCCGAGGGCGAGCCGGAAGCCGGTCACGACCTCATCGAACACGAGCACGACGCCGAGCCGTTTCGTGAGCGCGCGCAATCCCTGGAGGAAGCCCGGCTTGGGAGCGATGCACCGATGGAGCGGCTCGACGATGACCGCCGAGAGCTCGTGCGCGTACTGAGCAAGAATGCGCTCGGTGGTGTCGAGGTCGTTGTACGGCGCCACCAGCACGTCGCGCTCGACCCACGACGCGCCGGCGCCGCTCGGATCCGATGCCGGCAGAGCGGAGGGGCGACCGTCGATCATGCTCGCGACGCCGACAGGATGCTGGCCGTGGTACGCGCCCTCGAACTTCAGCACCTTCGGCCTGCCGGTTGCCGCGTGAGCCACCCGCAGGCAGAGCATGGTCGCTTCGGTCCCCGACGCCACGAATCTGATACGTTCGACGCACGGGGAGATGGCGGCGATGCGCTCGGCGAGCTCCACCGCCCGGCTGTTCACCGCGGCGAAATTCGCGCCGAACGCAGCCTGACGGGTCGCGGCTTCGATCACCTTTGGATGCGCGTGTCCGGCGAGCGCCGCGCCCCAGGCCATCGTCATGTCGAGAAACTCGCGGCCGTCGGTGTCCCAGACACGGAAGCCTTCGCCGCGCTCGATGACGGGAACGAGCTCGGGGGGAATGCCGTATTCACCGTTCGAGCCGGCGGGGAAGAGAGCGAGCGCACGTTCGCGATAAGTCATGTGTTGCTGCCCGCATTTCACAGCGGGCGACACCTCAAGTCAACCGGCAACTGAGTACCCTGGGTCAGCTCGAGAAGAACTCCAGCATCAGCCGGTTGACCTCGGCCGCGTTCTCGTACGCGGACCAGTGGCCGGCGCGCGGAATCCGGTGGAGGTCGAGGGCGCCGACGGCCTGCCGGATCTCGCCGATCAAGAGGTCCGCGGGACGGAACGGGGAATCGTCGCGCTCGCCCCAGAGGAGGCGGATCCGGCAGCGGAGCGCGCCGAGATCGCCCAGCAGCGTGCCGCCGCCGCTGACTTTGCGACTATTGAAGCGGCTTTTTCGGACGCAGTCGACCTGGATGTCGAGCGTCTCCTCGGTGACGCTCGCCGGGTCGCTCAGCATGTTGACCAGCAGGTTGTGGCGGCAGATCTCGCGGAAGAGCCCGTCGTCGTCGCCCGCTTCCCTGTAGCTGCGCGTCGGACGGTCGCCGAAGCGGCGCGTGGGAAAGCCGGCGGGCGAGACCAGGCAGAGGTGCGTCACGCGCGGGGCAAGCCGCCTGGCGAGGTTCGCCGCGATGGCCGCGCCGAAGGAAAATCCCGCGAATCGCAGCGGCGCCGCGCCCGGAAACATGTCGGCGAAGAGACGGTGAACGAGGTCCAGGTAGGCCGCGCCAGTCATGTCGCGCGGGACTGTCGCGGAGGCGCCGTACGACGGATGATCCAGCGCGTGCACTGTGAACCTCGCGGACAGCGGCTCGATGTTCCGGATCCAGTGCTTCCACGAGCCCATGCCGCCGTGGAAGAGCACGACGTCGGGCCCGCTGCCGCTCCGGCGGACCGCCATCGCCTGAGCGCTCCCGCTCACGCGACTTTGGGCCGGACGCGATCGGCGAAGGCCGCCATCTGCTCGTCGAGCTCGCGGCCATCGGCCGAGAGGAACTCCAGCACGAGATGCTCGACCCCACAGCTGGCCAGCTCCGTGATGGAATCGACCAGCGCGGCCGGGTCGCCCGCGATCACGCGCCCGCCGTGGGTGGACTGGGGCGAGCTCTCGCCGGGCCGCACGACGCGCACGTCGTTGCGGAGCGTGAGCGCGGGCCGCGCCGCGCGCCCGCGCGCCTGGCACAATCGCGCGATCTCCGCCTGCCCGGCCCGGAGCTCCTCGGGCGAGCGGTTGATCGGATGCCACGCCGCGCCGAACTGCGCGGTGCGGCGAAGGGCCGCCCGGCTGTGGCCGCCGACCCAGATCGGCGGGTGCGGCTTCTGCACGGGCTTGGGCTCGAACGTGAGATCGCTGAACTGCGTGTACTTGCCCGCGAACGAGGGCGCCGGGCTCGTCCACAGCTCACGCATGGCCTCGAGATGCTCGTCGGTCATCGGGCCGCGCTCGGCGAAAGGCACGCCCAGCATGGCGCTCTCGGCGGCGACCCAGCCCGCGCCGACACCCAACACCACGCGCCCGCCCGAGAGCGCGTCGAGCGAGGAGACCATCTTGGCGGTGACGACGGCGTTCCGGTAGGGAACGATGAGCACCGTGGTGCCGAGCTGCACACGGCTCGTCGCTCCCGCGAGCACCCCCAGCGTCACGAGTGGATCGAAGATGGTCTCGCCGAAGTTGACGATGTTGGCCTGCGGCACCACGACGTGATCGCTGACCCAGACCGAGTCATAGCCGAGCTGCTCGGCCCTGACGGCCGAGTGACGGATGTTCTCCACGGTGGCCAGGTGCCTGCACGTGGGGATCCAGACACCGAATTTCATCTCGACCGTTTTCTACCCTGACCGTCTGGCCGAAGTCAATCGAGCGGGGCTTCGCCACAGGCTCGCGCGCCACTTGACACCGATCAGCAGCGTGAACGCGAGACCGACCACCGCCAGCGCGGTGATGGTCGCCGGGTATCCGATCAGGTCGATGAGCGCGCCAGCGGCCATCAGTCCCAGCGGGAGGCCATAGACCGCAAGCATCCGGACGCCCATCACGCGGCTGCGGAAGCGCTCGCCGGCGGCCGTCAGGAGGCTGGCCGTCATCGAGATCATCGCCACGTTCTGGACGAAGCCCGCGAGAAGGAGCGCCAGGAGCCCGGTGCGCAGGCTCCCCGCGTGGCCGAAGCCCAGCAGAATCGCGTACCAGATCGCCGTACAGATCATCATGAAGCGCTCGGGCCGGCGCGGACCGCCGGTCACGATCGTGGAGACGGAGCCGAGCAGGCCGCCGAACGCGAAGGCGGCGACGAGCCACCCGAGACCCGTGGCGCCGACGGCGAAGACATTCTTGGCGGTGTACGCGAGGATACCGTTCGACACGGGGTAGGCCGTGAGGTTGATCAGGAACGCCAGCCAGATGGGCGCGAGCAGCGCGGGGGTCCGCCACACGAACAGCACGCCGTCCTTCAGATCGCGCCCCCGCGAAGGCCCGGAGATGGCGAGGGCGACGGCACCCGCATCCCTGCCCGGATCGGCGGCGGGACGCCGTCGCGCCACACCGAAGGTCAGCGCGAGGCTCGCTGCGTAGAACAGCGTCACGAGAAGGTAGGCCGGCCCGATACCGAGGAAGGTGGAGATCTCCGCGCCCGCGAGCGCGCCCAGCACGCGCGCGCAATCCGCGGTCAGGCGGGACAGGCCCACGGCGCCCATCAGGTGCTGGGACGGAATCGTCTCGCCGATGAGCGAGTTCCGGAGCACGAGATCGTTGGGGCGGACGAGGCCGGCGACCGCCGCGATGACGAAGACCGAGAGCGGCGTCAGGCGGCCGGACAGACTCAGGATCGCGAGGGTGAGGGCGAGCACGACGTAGACCGCGCGCATCGCGAACAGCACGGCCCGGCCGCCGAGCCGGTCGCCCAGCACCCCGTACATCGGCGACAGCAGCGTGCCCAGGTACAAGACCGAGCCGTACGCCGTCAGCAGGAGCACCGACCCGGTCTGCGAGATGATGTACCAGCTCAAGATGACCGTTTCCATCTCGAAGGCCAGGGAGGTGAGGAGGTCGGCGGGAAACTGGAAGCGGAAGCTTCTGACGCGGAATGCGGCCAGGATCACCTGTTGAGGTAGCGCAGTGGGAGCCCGGGGCGCGGCCAGTCGAAGGACACGAGCGTGCCGCCCATGGACAAGGTCGCGTACGCGGTGCGCAGGCCCGGACCGCCGAAGCAGACGTTGGTCACCATCATGTCCGGCAGCATGTACTGGTCGACGCGGCTGCCGTCCGGCCAGATGTCGCTCACGGCCCCGGTGATCAGCGTCGCCACGCAGATATGCCCCTCGGAATCGACGGCGAGCGAATCGAACATCTGGTAGCCGCCGAGCCCCGTGACGACCGTACCCTTCTCGCCGCGATATGGGCCGTTCGCGGAAGCGATCTCGCCCGGTGCCGACAGCCGGAAGGACCAGCAGCGCGCGGTCGGCGTCTCGACGACGTAGAGCGTCTTTTCGTCCGGAGAGAGCCCGATGCCGTTCGGACGCTCGAGCGGGAAGATCGCCTCGCGGATCTCGGACCCGTCGGCCTTGGCGTAGTAGACGGCGCCCCGATCGGTATCGCGGTCGCGGGTCTTGCCCAGATCGGTGAACCAGAACCCGCCGGCCCCGTCGAACACGAGGTCGTTCGGCCCGTTGAGGCGCCGCCCGTCGCAGCGGTCGTAGAGCGTGTCGAACTTGCCGGTCTCGGGGTCGACGACCTGGATGCTGCCGGTCGCGTAGTCGTCGGGCTGTCCCACCGGAAAGAGCTTGCCGGGCCGCTCGACGAACTTGAGCCCGCCGTTGTTGGTGACGTAGATCTTGCCGTCCGGACCCATCGCCGCCCCGTTCGGCCCGCCGCCGAGCTGCGCGATCACGTGGATCTTTCCGTCCGGCGTGACACGCGACAGCGTGCGCCGCTCGATCTCGACGAGGATGACGGAGCCGTCGGGCATGGCCACGGGCCCCTCGGGAAAGCGCAGGCCGGAGGTGATCTGCGTGAACTTGGGCGTGACCTTGGTCATGCGGTCTCCTGCTTCGCGGTGAGGCCGGCGGTCGCCAGGTCGCGCCAGCCGATATCGGGAGGAGACGCCCGGCGCTCGAGGCGCCGGCGGATGAGGCGAAGGGCGTCGTCGTAGCGCTCGAGCGCGAAGTAGGACGCGATCATCGTCTCCTCGATGATCTCCCACTGGGCGTGACTGCCGCCGATGCGGTGGACGTCGGCCTCGACGGGCTCGAAGTGGCCGAGGGCCCCAGCGTGATCGCCGGCCGCGAACGCGGCGATTCCCCGGACGAGGGGAAGCGCCACGCTGCCCGCGATCGGATGGCCCTTGTCGCCCAATGCCCGCAGGCCGTCGCAGATCTTCGCCAGTGCCGCGTCGTCGCCGCAGGCGGCGTAGGCGAGCGCCGCGTGAATCTCGCCGAAGACGAAGCCCGGACGCGAGACACGGCCCGCCAGCTCGGCGAGCCGCCGCCAGGCCTCGGGCTCGGCGGGGCCGCCGGCGAGCCGGAACCGCCAGAGGAGCGCCGAGCCGTCGATCATGGCCAGCCGCGGATTGACGGCGCCGACGATGTGGTGGTGGAACACCTCGAGCGCGCGCGCATGGCCGCCCCGCTGCAGCTCGAACATCGCCTGATGCCAGGCGAGGTGGCAGTGGAAGGACGCCCGCGTGTCGTAGCCTGCCATCCACTCTTCGAGGAACGCGGCGCCCGCGTCGTTATCGACCGTCTCGAGGCAGATGTGGGCGATATTGTGGCTCGCGTTCGCGTTGCCCGGGTACTGCCGGAGCGAGAGCTCCGACAGCCTCCGCGATTCGTCGAACCGGTCGACCTCGTGATAGGTGAATGCCAGCGCGGACTGGAACCACCAGTCGTCGCCGTAGGCAGGAGCGAGACGCTCGAGAAAGGCCAAGCGGCGCTCCTCGCGGTCGACGCCGCCGGCAAAGCCGATGGCGCTGCCGGCCTGGTTCACCAGCAATGCGTCGCGCGGGAATTCCGCCACGTGCTCGTCGACGAGCGTCAGGCCGCGGGCCGTCTCCCCGCCGATCATCGCGCTGAGCGCCTCGACGTGCTGCTTTTCTCGCCGGCTCGCGCCGGCCACCGTCTCCCGCGCCCTGCCGGCCGCCGCGCGCGCCGTCGCTGCGTCGCCCACGCCAACCGCGAGGAGCGACGCGCCCGCGTGCGCCACGGCCATCCCGGGATCAGCCTCGATCGCCGCGGCGAAAGATTCTTCGGCGCCTGCCCCGTAGGACAGGAGCCTGTCCATGCCCTCCTGGAAGCGCTCGGCGGCGACGGTTGACCCGGTGGTGATCGGCAGTCCGTAACGGTCGGTGAGTGCCATGAGGTGGCAAGTATAGCCGGAAGACCGGCTGGCGTCTCGTGGGAGGATGCCGTATGATCCTGACGCCGTGAACTTCGATTTCTCATCCGATCAGAAATCGCTGCGCGAGCAGGCGCGAAAGTTCCTCGCCGAGCACGCCTCGTCATCCCGTGTGAGGCGCATCCTCGAGGGCGCCGAGCCCTACGACACCCAGCTCTGGCGGGGCATGGGCGAGATGGGCTGGATGGGCACCGCCGTTCCCGAGCAGTACGGTGGCGCAGGCTTCGGCTACCTCGAGCTGTGCGTCATCGCCGAGGAGCTGGGCCGGAGCCTCGCGCCGACGCCGTTTTCCTCGACGATCTACCTGGCGGCCGAGGCGCTGCTGCTTGCGGGCAGCGAAGCACAGAAGAAGCGCTGGCTGCCGCGCATCACCCAGGGACAGGCCATCGGCTGTTTCGCCCTGGCCGAAGGCGCGCACGTGGCGACGCCCGCCAATGTCGCCACGCGCATCGACGGCGGCCGCGTCAGCGGCACCAAGGTCCCCGTGCCGGACGGCGACGTCGCGGACTTCGCCGTGGTCGCTGCTGGTGACGGCCTCTGCCTCGTGGATCTCAACGGCCCCGGCGTCACGCGCGCTTCCGTCACGACGGTAGATCCCACGCGCTCGCACGCGCGAATCGTCTTCGACCGCGCCGCGGCCGAGCCGCTTGGCGGTCCGGGCCAGGGCTGGGCGCTCGTGGAGCGGGTGCTCGATCGCGCGGCGGTCCTCGTGGCCTTCGAGCAGCTGGGCGGCGCGCAGGCCTCGCTCGACATGGCGCGGGAATACGCGCTCGGCCGCTTCGCCTTCGGCCGGCAGATCGCGTCGTTCCAGGCCATCAAGCACAAGCTGGCCGACATGTACGTCGGCGTCGAGCTGGCGCGATCGAACGCGTACTACGGCGCCTGGGCGCTGTCGAAGGACGCCGCCGAGCTTCCGGTGGCGGCGGCAACCGCGCGCGTCGCCGCCAGCGAAGCCTACTACCACGCCGCCAAGGAGAACATCCAGATCCACGGCGGCATGGGCTTCACCTGGGAGTTCGACTGCCACCTGCACTACCGGCGCGCGAAGCTCACCAGCCTGATGCTGGGCAGCGCCCGTCGCTGGAAAGATCTGCTCGTCGCGCGGCTCGAAGCGGGCGCCGCCTAGGAGAACATCCGTGGATTTCGACGACACGAGGGAAGAAGCGGCATTCCGTAAAGAGGCGCGCGAATGGCTGGCCGCGCACGCGGACGAGAAGCGTGGCGCCTTCGAGACGTGGCAGAGCCGCTACGCGGGGCGCGATGGCTTCGACGGCCTCGAGCGCGCCAAGGCGTTCCAATCGAAGAAGGCCGAGGCGGGATTCGCCGCGCTCCACTGGCCCGAGGAGTGGGGCGGGCGCGCCCTGCCGCCCGTCTACCAGGTGATCTACGCCCAGGAAGAGGCGCGCTACCTCGTGCCGCGCGGCTACTTCGAGATCGGACTCGGCATGTGCATGCCGACGCTCTTCGCCTTCGCCACCGCCGAGCAGAAGAAGCGCTATGCGCCGGCCGCCCTTCGGGGCGACGAGGTCTGGTGCCAGCTCTTCTCCGAGCCGGGCGCCGGCTCCGACCTGGCGGGCCTCCATACTCGCGCCGAGCGCCGGGGCGACGAGTGGGTGATCAACGGGCAGAAGATCTGGACTTCGGGCGCGCACTGGTCGGACTGGGCCATCCTCGTGGCGCGCAGCGACCCCAGGGCGGCCAAGCACAAGGGCCTGACCTTCTTCTTCCTCTCGATGAAGTCTCCGGGCATCGAGACCCGCCGCATCAAGCAGATCTCCGGCGCCTCGCACTTCAACGAGGTCTACTTCACCGACGTGCGCATCCCCGACAGCCAGCGGCTGGGCGCGGTCGGCGCGGGATGGGGCGTGGCCATCACGACCCTCATGAACGAGCGGCTCTCCTCGGGCGACCTTCGCGGCCCGGACTTTGAAGAAGTGTTCGGCCTGGCGCGCTCGACCTCGCTCGAAGATGGCCCGGCGCTCGGCAACGCGGCCGTGCGCGAGCGGCTGGCGGACATCTACGTGAAGACCCAGGGCGTGCGGCTGACGCGCTTCCGCACGATGACGGCGCTCTCGCGCGGCGAGACGCCGGGGCCGGAGAACTCCATCGGCAAGCTCGTGAACGCGCCGAAGGCCCAAGACATCGCCTCCTTCGCCATGGACCTGCTCGACATGGGCGGGGTGCTCATGGACAAGGACACGGCGCCGCTCCGCGCCGCCTTCCAGGAATCGCTGCTCACGTCGCCCGGCGGGCGCATCGCCGCGGGCACGGACGAGATCCTGCGCAACATCATCGCCGAGCGCGTCCTCGGGCTGCCCCAGGACGTGCGCGTGGACCGCGACCTGCCCTTCGACGACATCCCGACGGGCAAGCGCTAGGAGTCAGCCCCCCGCGAGGAGGCATCTATGGAGCTCAACGGACAGATCGCCATCGTCACCGGCGGCGGCCGCGGCATCGGGCGCGCTATCGCATTGGCGCTCGCCCGGGAGGGCGCCGACATCGTCATCGCCGAGCTGGACCAGGCCGGCGCCAAGCGCACGGCCGAGGAAGTGGGCGCGCTCGGGCGTCGATCGCTCGCGACGGCGACGGACGTGACCTCCCGCGCCGACCTGCGCGCCATGGTGGATCGCGCAAAGGCCGAGTTCGGGCGCATCGACATCCTGATCAACAACGCTGGGATCTATCGCGCCGCCGCGACCCTCGACGTCACCGAGGATCACTGGGACGCGATCATGAACATCAACGCCAAGGCGGTGTTCTTCGCCACCCAGGCGGTCTTGCCGACGATGATGGCGCAGAAGTCCGGCGCGATCGTGAGCCTCGCGTCCATGGCGGGCAAGATCGGGAGCAAGACCAACCTGCCCTACAACGCCAGCAAGGCCGCCGTCGTCAGCATGACCAAGAGCCTGGCCCTGGCTCACGCCGGCGACGGCATCCGCGTCAACTGCGTCTGCCCCGGCTTCGTCGAGACCGACATGTGGACCGTGGTCTCGCGCGACCAGGGCAAGCTCCTCGGCATGACGCCGGAGGAGTTCACCCGCCAGCGCGCGGCCTCAGCGGCGGCCTCGTCATGCACTAGACGCCGGCGGGCGGCCGCGTCCTTCCTCCGGATCTGCGCGGTGGCGGCCGAAGAGCAGGAGCCCGGCAGCGCCGGCGAGCGCGAGCACGGCGCCGGACCGCAGGACCAGGTCGAGCGCGTGCTTGTCGGAGGCGGCCGCCTGCGGCGATCCCGCCAGGAGCTCGAGCACGCTCGCCGCGATGGCCACGCTGACCGCCGCGAGCATCACGAGCGAGGTCAGCGTGACGCCGGAAGCGGCCCCGACCGCCGCAAGCGGGACCACCGCCTGGGTCGCCACGTTGGCCAGCGCCCAGCCGAGACCCAAGCCGACGCCCGTGACGAGGAAGAGCGGCGTGTAGAGCCAGAGCGATTCGACGCTCGTGAGCCCCCAGATACCCACCGCGCTCAGCAGCATGCCGAAGGCCATCAGGCGATCCGCGGGGAAGCGCTCGGCCAGCCTGCCCGAGAAGTAGCTCGCGAACCCGGCGCCGGCCGAGAGAGCGAGGAAAACGAGGCCGCACCGAAACGGCGAGAGACCGCGCGCCGACTGCAGATACAACGCGGAGAAGACCGCCACGAAGCAGAATACGACGTTCGAGAGCGATCCCGCCACGACCACAGCGTCGAACGGCCGGTTGCGGAAGAGGGCGAGATTCACGAGCGGCGCCCGCACCCGTCCTTCGATTGCCACGAAGACCACGAGCAGGGCTGCCCCCAGCGCCAGCGTGCCGGCCGTGGCGGCCGACCACCAGCCCCAGTCCTCGCCCCGATCGAAGGCCAAGCTGATGCATACGAGCGAGCCGGTGATGGCGAGCATACCGGCTACGTCGATGCGGCGGTCCGCCGTCTCGTCGCGCGATTCCTCCACGTAGCGGAGCATGAGGAAGATCGCGGCCACGCAGAACGGGATATTGATGAAGAAGACGCCGCGCCAGCTCAGGTATTCCGAGAACGTGCCGCCGACGAACGGGCCCAGCGCCGTTCCGATGGCGGCGAAGCCCATGACGGTGCCGATCGCGCGGCCCTGGCGCGCCCCGGTGAAGGTGCCGGAGACGACCGCGATCGACACGGGAAAGATGAGCGCGGCGCCGATGCCGTGCACGACGCGGGCGACGATCAGCCACACCTCGTTCGGCGCGGCGCCGCAGACCGCGGACAGGATCCCGAATATGGCGAGCCCGATCACGATGATCCGCCTCCGGCCGAAAATATCGGCGAGGCGCCCGGCCGTGACCATGAGCGCGCCGATCGAGAGCATGTAGCCGCTGATGACCCATTGAAGATCGGTCGGCGGCACGCGGAATCGCCGCGCGATGGCCGGCAGCGCCAGGTTCAGCGCGAACCAGTCCATCTGCACGATGAGCATCGAGATCGCGCACGCCACGATCACGAGGCGCTCGGACCGGGAAAACTCCGGCGGCGGACCGGGAACTTTGCCTACCAGGAGCGCGCCGTGCGGATGGCCAAGCGGCATGGTACGGCATGATACAGTTCCTCCGCCGAACACCGCCAGCGAAAGGGGCGCACCCATGAAGATCGTCACCATCGACACGTTTACGCTCCGCATCCCGACCGTCAAGCCGATCGCCCTCGACCTTCCGGAGCACCGCCTGGTCGTCGCCCGCATCCACAGCGACACGGGCCCGGACGGGTTCGGCTATTCGCTCGTCTTCGGCGGTGCAGGATCAGAGGCCGTCGAAGCCTATACGAAGCGCCTCGCCGAATTGCTCATCGGCGAGGATCCGCTCCTGGTCGGCCGGCTCTGGGACAAGATGTACCGGGCCGACCGCGGCATTCGCCGGGTAGGCATCGCGGGCTATGCCCTGTCGGCTCTCGACATCGCGCT
>WNFP01003845.1_pt1 | contig 15878 bp, 17 predicted proteins | sample 5400201 | NCBI WGS metagenome assembly WNFP01 (sample SAMN13153355, study PRJNA577476) | soil metagenome | isolation source: 115 cm saprolite under Madrone tree | place: USA:California | collected 2016-06-14
TCCCTCCTCGCCATAGTCTGCGCTCCATCGCTCTCCGGTACTTTCTCCATACATAGAGCAACGCCAGGGGCAGGCTTCGTCCAACCATCGAGTAGGTCTCCGCGGTCGCCATAATCTGAAATCACGCGCTCGCCAGCGGAGACCTACTCGACTCCAGGTTATGCAGGACTAAAGTTAGGCTGGGCTAAATCTCCAAATTCACGTTCCAGTCAGTTCCTTTGACTCTAGAGATCGAACGGATTGCCGTTTAAACTTCTAATGAAGCAACACCTCGTATGGCAAATCCGGCCCACCTCGACATTCTCCGCCATGGCGTTTTGGTCTGGAATCAATGGCGACGAGACAACGTTGGGCTACGACCGGACCTCAACGGTGCCGACCTTCGAAACCGAGATTTGGTGCACATTGATTTTTATGGAACCGATTTGCGCTCGGCAAACCTAGCCGGCACGCATCTTATGTATGCGAACCTTAATCAGCAGGACCTCACCGGCACGGACCTTACCGGGGCTTGCATGCTGCAGGCGCATCTGTTCGAGGTCGACCTGACCGTCGCGCGCCTAGGCTGGACGGACTTGGGGGAAACGAACCTCAACCGTGCGATCTTGGACGGCTTGGACCTGAGCGGCCAGAGTATCAATCGCGCGCTATTGGAGGAGGCTAGCATGCGTGGCGCCAAACTGGAAGGCACCATGTTCATCGAATCCAGCTTGGCGCGGGCGGACCTTTCCGGCGCGAATCTCCGCGGTGCAAGGTTTGATCGCGCCAATCTTTTCGGCACAAATCTGAGCAAGGCGGACCTGCGCGACGTAAACCTAACGGAAGCGAGGATGATCGGCACCGTGCTGAATGGTGCGAACCTAACGAACGCTCTCGTCTACGGAGTTTCCGTCTGGGACCTTCAGACTGACGTCGACACCCGGCAGCAGGACCTTGTATTGACCCCCTCGGATCAATCTAGGGTGACGACCGACAACCTGAAGATCGCGCAGTTCATCTACCTTCTACTGCGCAATCCGGAAATTCGTAACGTTATCGACACCCTTACCGCGAAGGTGGTGCTCATCTTAGGGAGGTTCACGCCGGAACGCAAAGGGATCCTGGAAGCGCTTCGGATTGCCTTGAGGGCTAACGGTTTAGTGCCGGTGCTATTCGATTTCGACCGACCTACGAACCGGGACGTCTCTGAAACCGTCCTTACGTTGGCCTGCATGTCCTTGTTCGTGATCGTGGACCTAAGCGCGCCGCGGAGCGCTCCTCTGGAGCTGCAACTGACGGTGCCGCAGGTAATGGTGCCGGTCGTGCCTATTATCCAGGAGAAAGAGCAGACCTTCGACATGTTTCGAAATTTAGAGTTCAAGTACGATTGGGTTCTGAAACCGCTTCACTATCGCACAGAGGGCGATTTGATCGCCTCCCTCGAAAAGAGCATCATCGGGCCAGCGCGCGAAAAAGCGAATGAGCTCAGGCGGCGTCGAGCACAGAGTCCAGGATATCGAAGCACATTTGAGTATCTTCGGACGCAGAATTTCGAAATTCCTGAATCACCGTAGGCTGATACTTTCGGGATTATTGGGATTTTTGCACACGTTCGTAGCTGATCGTTTCAGTTCTACTGGGATAAAGCTCCTTCTGCGGAGACGAGATATGCGCGTAATTCGGAGAGTCATAGAGTCCATCGTCAACTTGTGGATTTACTTTGCCGCATTGTTCCGGCGTTACTTAGCAGAATCTTTTACATTTTATGCCAAATAATGAACCCACAAAGTTATTGCCGGAGGCGGAGTTGGCGATACTTCGATATCTGAGGGGATGGGCAGTTGGAGCCTTTTTAGCGGTTTCGGCTGTATCCGGTCTTATAGGATGGGCTATCTTGTCTTCGAGTCATGAGGTAGCGATTGAGGCGGTCAATACAAAGCTCAAAGAGGCTGAAGCTCAAATCGCAGGCTTTGAAGAAGCACGTACGAAGGCGCTACACACACTCGATCGAATAGACTTTGAGTCATCGCAAGTCTTGACAAAGTCACAGGATCTGGACGCTAAGATCGACGAGTTAGCAAATCTAACTGCAAGGGAACGGGAAACTGTGACCGGACAGGTAAAAGAGATTAAGGATCGGTATCAGGAATTTCAGCGTGGTCTTGGTGATAGCGAGCAGTTGGCTGCAGCTATCAAAGAGATGGGTTCAAATTATGACAAAATCGCAGCCGCGGTTGCGGGCGATTCACGGTTTGTCTCTCGACTGATACCCGTCGGAATTATCGTCGCCTTTTGTGGTCCCGCAACAAATGTCCCGAAGGGTTGGGTGCTGTGCGACGGGGCTGTGCTGAAGATCACGGATTTTCCAGACCTATATGCCGCCATCGGCACGAGTTGGGGAGGAGACGCATCCACATTTAACCTTCCTGATCTCCGCGGCAGATTTCTACGTGGCGTAGACGGCGGAACCAATCGAGACCCAGATGCTTCTTCGCGTACTGCGATAGCAGTAGGAGGCAATACCGGAAGTGCTGTCGGATCTCTTGAAACAGACGCATTTCAAGGCCACGTGCATAAGTCCAACGCAGAAACTTTCTCAACTTCGTATGTACCTCTGACCCGCATCTCCACCGGCGGAAATCAAGGCGGCGCAGTAACCCCGAACACCGGCGGTCCTTTGTTCGACGGTGCCAATGGCGTGCCTCGCACGAGTTCAGAAACTCGCCCTCTGAATGTGTACGTTAATTATATTATAAAAACAACTGGCGAGCGGAGGTCCTCCGGTAGTTGATGCTTTCACTTACAACTATCGACTGCTGACTCAGCATGAGTCAATGACCCATAGTGAAGGTTTGCTAAGTCGTCGCTTTCGTCCGCCGGCCTGAAACCCACGTGCACATCGTATCTCAGCCACGCCCAAAAGAGCTGATAGCGGAATGGCACGCTTCAATGGGTACGCGTTTTTGGTCAACCGTGAAATTTTGGGAGAAAACTTACTCCAGACTGGCCATTTCGGAACGATCAGACTGATAACATCAGCCAACGCGTTCTCATCTAAAATGGCAACAACCCGGAGAATCCGGTTCCCAATCCACCACTCTCGCACTCATTTCGGCACTAGTGGCAAAAAAGTCCGCGACAGAAGGGAGAAGGCTACACGCTTGGCCACTCTTCGAAAGCAGGATTGACGGTTTTACGCAATCCGCGTAATTATTTACGCGTGATGCGTAAATCCCTCGTCCTCGATGCGCTCTTCCCAGCGATACGCCAGCAAATCCTCGCGGCAACGTTGCTCGAACCAGAGAAATGGTGGTACCTAACCGAACTAGCGTCGCATCTTGGCACCTCCCCCTCAAGCTTGCAGAGAGACCTTGGAGCCCTAACCCGGAGCGGACTGCTCGAGCATCGGCAGGACGGACGTCGGACCTATTACAAGGCAAACACCGCTTCACCGGTGTTCACTGAATTGCACGAGCTGTTCGGCAAAACCGCAGGCATCATCCCCACTCTACAAGCAGAATTCATACAGTTCGGCAACAAGATCACCCGGGCGTTTATTTACGGTTCCATCGCGCGGGAGAAAGAACAGGCACACAGCGACGTCGATCTGATGGTGATCGGTTCGATCTCAACAGCTGATCTGGTACCAATGCTCAAGCGACTAGAGCAAAGCTTTCAACGTGAAATCAACGTAACGCGATACTCTGACAAGGAATTTAAACAGAAAATTCAAAACAAAGACCATTTCCTTTTGTCTGTTCTGAACGAAAAGGTGGTTATGATTAAGGGAGCGCAGGATGAGTTGGAAGCAGCTACTCGCGCAACGTAAAGTACAGCTGCACACGACCAGTAAACAGGAATTGGATGGCCTGCGAGCTCTAATTAAGCGCGATCTCACCGATGCCGCGCTCGCTGGCTTGTCCGCGGACCGACGGTTTGCTACCGCGTACAATGCTGCGCTCCAGACCGCTAAAATGGTCATCGCCTGCGCTGGTTACCGCGTAGCAAGCACACCCGGTCATCACCGGCTGCATTTTGAGGCGGCCCGAATTGCACTCGGATCGAGTGCCGATCGCTTCTTGGATTACTTCGAAACGAGCAGACGTAAACGCAACGTCATCGACTATGACTACGCGTTTGTTGCAACAGATACGGAGGCTGAAGAAATCTTATCAGAAGCGAAGAGTTTCAACGCATTTGCAGAGCAGTGGATAAGTTTGGAGAATCCTTTCCTTGCGAAGATCGCACCAGACTGAACGTGTCATGCGTTGGAATTCTTGCATCTCAAATCTGGTCGTGGCGCGGCCATAAACTATCGGAACGCAGGTTATGTAGGACGAAAGTTAGGCCAGGCTGATTTTGTTGCGAGTTTGGACGATACTTTCTAGTTAGCTCCTGCGAAGCGCTTCCGCGATTTTTCGTGCCGCCGATATTCCGCTGTTGAGAGCGGCATGCACCGTGCCATAAGCTCCTTGAGAGTCGGTCGCTTCTCCGGCAAAAAAGATGGTGTCGTTTATTGGTTCACCCAGAGTTTGCGCTGCCTTCAAGCCGCCTACCTTTGGATAACTGTAGGCGCCGCGGCAAAATGGATCGTTACTCCAGTCGTGGTAGTAAATCTTGTCTACACATTCATGCAGCCAGCCAGCGGATTTGGCAAATATTCGACTCAAAGACTCGATGGCTCGGTCAAGAAGTTCCTCGTGTGAGAGATTGACCAATTTTTCACCTGCTGGTCCACCCGCCCAGCCTGTCAAGACATTCGAGGTTAGAGGCTCCTGCGTCCACCAAGTCGGTATGCCCTCATCGAACGAAATAACGAACGCGAATCGTGCTTCGGATTCCCAAAAGCGCTCCTTAAAGCAGATCATGAACTTTATCACGTGTCCAACTTCCAGATGTTCGAGCGCCGCTTCTTTTTCAGACAGTGCCGGAATAAATTGGATGGCTCCTGGGGTGCCTGATGACGCTTTTAGGACACCAAGCGGTACTGTAACAATTAGTCGAATTGCAGAAAAGATTCGTTCGCCGTTTGGGGTGTCAGCCAATACTTCGACCCGGTTTTGCTCCCAGCGAATTTCCCGCACTGTCGCTTGCAAATGAAGCGACTCACATGGAAGACCCGTGGCGAGCCACTCGATGACCGATGCGTAACCATCCTTAATCCGGAATTGCCTTTCCCCCTCGATTTCAACGGCTGCGCGATCCGCCATCGCGATCGCGGACGTGCTAATTAGTCCGGCACGAGCTGCGTTGAAGCCCTCTACGTACGATTTTGTTATGAGTTTTTCAAACGCTGACGCCTCGACTGCTTCGAGGAAGCGCTCATACGGGATCTCCTGAGTAGGTTGGATCTGTCCGTTGACCGTTTGGATAATTTTCCAATATTCCGCGCAGGCACGAAGGCCTCCTTTGTCGAAGACCATACGAGTATCAGAACTTTCCAGTATCTTCAGACGTGCCTTCTCCAGAATTGGCCAAATAGCCTTGGGTTTTCCGTGTACAAATTCGGCACCCAATTCGATTGGCGAAGATGTCGAATGGTCCGTCAGGATTCGTCCACCAATTCGATCGCGAGCTTCCAAGACAACCACATGAAGACCCACGGAATGAAGTTCACGCCACGCGATGAGACCGGCTGCACCGACGCCAATAATCAAAACATCGATGTTCTGTTTAGATTGCATGAGGCAATTAAGGGTACTAGGCAGATTCGTGTAATTTTATACGCTAAGGGCGAACCTTTTTGCGCGCCACCGCCGGCGGACGAGCTTCCGGTCGAGGATATACTGGCCGTAGAGCACGGCGTTATCCCGCTCGATGGGGCTGACGTGTTCCAGTGGAGAGAGATCGAGTCGATTGGCGACCGCGTCGCACTGCTGAGGCCGGGAGATTTCCTCAACACACGCCGCCCCCTTCAGCGCGCTTCCGATTCATACCCCTTCAATTCACCCAAAGGGTACCATCCGATAGCCGCCGGATCGCTTGGTTGAGTCTGGCGGCAGCGGTCGTGGCCTTCATGGCGGTCTGCGCCATTATTATGAATCGGACCCTGTTCAGCGGCTTAGCCCAATCCGTTTTTAGCCAGCGGCCGCCAGATTGAACCCTTCCGCGCCGCCGCAAGCCGTTTCCTGCCGACTCCTGGGCCGGAAATACCCGGCATTCTTCGGCACACCCTTGTAAGATGTGCAGTTTCAAAGGTATCAGGAGACCATCATGGGGTGCCAGCAGCACGCCTGCAGAAATTTACTCTAAGCCACCCTCTAAACGGCTCCTTAGGGTAATTTTTCACCGAAAAACTGCCAAAAAGGCATTTGAAGCCGGATTGTCGCGTGAAATACTTGCGTACAAGAAGATTGAAGTGCCGAGCTACACGGTCGGAGCAGTTGCCGATGCCGATCACCTTGTTCACCAGATCGGTGGTTGGCACGTTGATCACGCATTCCTGGCTTCGGCGGATCATCTCGAAGCTGTGGTTGGCGTTGGAGATGCAACAGGCCACGAGCGATGGAGAGAATTCCAACACCATGTGCCAGCCCATGGTTATGATGTTGGTGTTTTCCTTCCACGCCGAGCTCACCAGCACCACGGGACCCGGTTCCAAATAGCGTCGGATCTCCGACACTGGATAATCTTTCTTTCGGAATGTTGACCTGTGCTTCACGGTTAAATACGCAACCTCAATGGACGCATAGCTCAGCCTTCGTGCGCCAACGAGAGGGAGAGTTTTCGAATTGGGGGTGTCGCTCAGGATCTTCACCCAAAGGCGTTCATTCTACCCCCAGCGACACTCCCGTTACTGGCGACTGTAGAGAAATCCCGCAGCAGGTCTCAAGGTCAGTGTTTCACTCCCCCTTTCTACCACCTGCCATTTCCAGCCAATCTAATTCCTCTTCTATCCGATGAAAGGCATCGTCGCCGATCTCGTCGTTGGCACGCATGGCGAGAACGCCTTGCCGGGCCGCCTGGAGTGCTCCACGATAGATTTCGCTGTGTGCGGAGCGCGTGACATCGCCTGCGTCAACAGCATTCGGTCGTTCGTATGCCAGACGTGCCGTGAACTCCTGCCGGACGACCTGTGCGATCGGAGATCGGTCACGCGCGAAGCTCGCAAGGCCCGCGCGCAACGCGCGTTCACGCGCCGCGCTCACTTCGCGACCGACAGGATCATCGTCATGCAAATCGAGCGCGCGTAAGAGAGGCTTGAGCGTCAGTCCTTGGATCGCCAGCGTGCCGAGGACGACAGAGAACGCGGTCAGCACGATCAGGTCGCGATACGGAAACGCCGATGGGAGCGCCATGGCCGCAGCCAGAGAGACAATGCCCCGCATGCCGGCCCACGAAATAATCAAACCGCTCCCGATGGTCGGCCGCAGCATAGGCCGCGGCGGATGAAAACCGAACCGGCGGTGTCGCCACCTGAGGACTGCATTGAAGGACATGTGCCAAGCGAAGCGCACGATGATCACGGTCGGCAGGACGGCGCCGGCAACGGCGAAGTATCGCCCCCGATCCGCTGCTGCCAGGCCCTCGAGAATGGGCCGAATCTGCAGGCCGATGAAGATGAAGGCCAGAATGTTCAGCGCGAACACGACGGTCTCCCACACGGCATAGGTCGGTATGCGTGTCCGTGCGGGTGTTCGCTCAGGCGAAGTCCGCGCCACTGTCATGGCGTAGCACACCATCGTCAACACACCTGAGAGCCCAACACTATCGGCGAGCATCCACACGCCGAATGTACTGACGAACTGAAGGATGATGGCGGTCGGCACGTGCTGCACACGTTCCATCAACCGGAGGACGAGCCACCCGAGCGCCGGGCCTACGACCAGGCTGCCGACAACCGCGAGTAAGAAGGTTGGCGCAACGGCCGCGATAGAAAAGCCGTTGGCCGTGACGGCTCCAACGGCGAGGCGGTAGATCAGGAGCGCACTGGCGTCATTCAGCAGGCTTTCGCCTTCGAGGATGGTCAGGATGCGATGCGGCGGTCGCAACGGGCGGAGTACAGCAGTGGCCGCCACCGCGTCGGGTGGGGCCACGATCGCGCCGAGCGCAATCGCCGCTGCCCATGGGATTGTTGGTATGAGCGTGTGGGCGACGACGGCGACAGCGGCGGTCGTGAATCCGACCGCGAATACGACCAAGCCGGTCACCGGCGCCCAATTGTCCCTGAGATCTCTGAGTGACGCGTCGTAAGCCGCATCGAGCAGTACGGGTGCGACGAAGAGCGCCAGCGCAAGCTCGGGAGCGACGCTGAACGAGGGCGCGCCCGGAAGAAACGCCAGCAGCGCACCGCCGAGCGCCAGGAATACCGGATAAGGTGCTCCGACGCGGCGCGCCCCGGCCGCCAGAATCACGGCAACGACGAACAGGCCAAGGAGTTGTTCGAGTTCCCTCATAGGAGCCCCGCTTGGCGGTTCAAGGTCCTCGGAGCCCTCCCGACGCCGCCTTGGCAGTTCCGGTTCTCATGCCGCTGACGGCGCCGGTGATAAACCAGACTTTGTTCATGATGGTTTGCCTTTTATTCGGCCCTTAGTCCGGCTTGGTATTGTTCGTCGCTGACCTGTTCCATCCAGTCGGCGCTCTTGCCGTCGAGCCGTTCCTGAATGGCGATGTGTGGCGTATTATTCGCTTGTCGATTCCCGTGCTATTTCAAATGGGTTTTATCCTGGTTCCTTGTATAGCTTCTCCGGGCTGTTCAAAATATCGGGCCTATAGACCTTCTCTGCCCAATCCTCTGGTTTGATTTCTTCAATAGCTACTGAAACCGATTTCTCTTCGCACTTTTGCAATGGCGACAACGTCTTTAACTATTTCTTGGGCGAGTCGGGTCTTCTGCTGTTCGAATCTTCCGGGCCAGAGCTTTACGATGATGTGCGTCATGTGTCTCCTTTAGTGGTCAGAGCATTTGCTTGCGGAGCGTTCCTCCGTGCGTATGCCTTAGGGCTGGACCATCACCTTGATCGCTTCCCGGTCGTTCATCGCCCGGTAGCCCTCCGGCACTTCCTCAAGGCCGATGACGCGATCAAAGACACGGCCAGGCTCGATCCTCCCCTCAAGAACGTCGGGTAAAAGTTCCTCGATGTAGGCGCGGACCGGGGCAGGGCCGCCGCTCACGGTGACATTGTTGTAGAATGCCGGCTGCGATGCGGGCATCAGTTCGTGCTGGGGAACGCCAACGCGGCCGACCGCGCCGCCCGGACGGGCGATACTGATCGCGGTGAGCATCGACTCGTCGAGGCCGACGCACTCGAGAACAGAGTGGACGCCAAACCCGCCGGTCAGCTCGCGCACGCGCTCGACGGCCTCGGCGCCTCGCTCGCTCACGACGTCTGTTGCGCCGAATTCCCTGGCGAGCGCGATCCGATCGGCATGCCGTCCGAGCATGATGATCTGCTCGGCCCCGAGACGCCGTGCGGCGATCACGCCACACAACCCGACGGCGCCGTCCCCAACAACTGCCACTGTCTCGCCCGGCGCTACCTTCGCGGCAACCGCCGCATGGTGCCCGGTGCCCATCACGTCCGATAGCGTGAGAAGCGAGGGCATCAGCGCGTCGTCCTTGCCGACCGGCAGGACGAAGAGTGTTCCGTCCGCCTGCGGGATACGCACTGCTTCGGCCTGTGCTCCGGCGAGCTCACTCGTGCCGAAGAACCCGCCGTGGATGCACGAGGTCTGCAGTCCTTCATGGCAGAAGATGCAATTGCCGTCGGAGTAGGCGAACGGCATGACAACGAGATCACCGGCTTTGATCGTGCGAACGTCGGCCCCGACGGCTTCGACGATGCCGATCGCCTCGTGTCCCATGACACGACCGCTATCGGTATGTTCCATCGTCTTGTATGGCCAGAGATCGCTGCCGCAGATGCAGGCGCGGGTGACGGTGATGACCGCGTCGGTTGGCTCGATAAGGTGGGCGTCGGGGACGTTTTCGATACGAACGTCGCCGGCGCCGAACATGACAGTTGCGCGCATGGTGATTTACCTCCGGTTTTCGCCGGACTCGGTGGCGCCGGTGATGACGATGACTTTTGTTTCGATGTTATTATTCATAATTCTGTTGGGTTAAGTGATCGCGGCTCCTGGGCGGTTTAATGTTTTTGTTCTACTCATGCATTACCTCGATCTTGACCTCCGCAGAGCCGGGCACGTTGAAAGCATCCACGCCGGAATCCAATTTGCCGATGACGATGATGCCCGGGTTGGGAATCTTCTCGCCGTCATGCTGATAGAAGATGGCGACGTCAGGGCCGGGAGACCAGTAGGCGATGTCTCCGACTTCGTATATCTGCGTCCGCTTCCCTTCAGTCGAGATCGCTCGCGGCAAGTGAGCGAACTTTTCCCTGCCGAACAGATCGTTCATCGTCAGCGTTAAAGGCAACAGGGAAACGAAGTCCTGCGCGGTTTTGCTGCCGATCAAAGTGCCTGTAAGTGCCCTGTTTCCGATTCTTAGTCTGATCTTCATATTGTCTCCGTGCTTTGTCGTAGTGTTATCCCCGCCACACGCCGCCTGACTAAGGGCCATAGCCGACACGAGGGCCAAAAGAATACGTCTCGTCATCGTTTATCTCCTTTCAGCTTTCGTCATCACCGTGCGGTGTATCCGCCATCGACAACGAGCGCGTGGCCGATCACGAAGCTTGCGCCAGGGCTACACAGCCAAAGAACGGCAGAGGCGATCTCCTCCGGCCGACCGAGTCGCCCGATTGGCTGGTCTTTTAAGATATCTTTCATGGCGTCTGGTTCCTTAGCCAACATGTCCGTAACCATCGGCGTATTGATCGTTCCCGGGCACACCGCATTGATGCAAATTCCTCTGGAGGCATATTCGAGCGCAGCACTCTTCGTCAGCCCGATCACTCCGTGCTTGGATGCATGGTAGGCTGCTCGGCCAGCAATACCGATCAGACCGCCAATCGAAGAGTTGTTAACGATGGCTCCGCTTCCTTGCTCCCGCATCTGGCGCAGCTCGTATTTCATGCAGTTCCAGACCCCGCGCAGATTGATCCCGTTCACGCGCTCGAATTCTTCGCCGCTGACATCAGCCATTTCAACGGCAGGAGACTGTATCCCGGCGTTGTTGAACGCCGCATCGAGGCGACCAAAGGCGGCTACCGTCTGCGCGACCATCGCTGCTACTTCAGCCTCGTCGGCGACATTGCACCGGATGCCAATCGCCTTGTGTCCGGCGGAGACGAGTTCTTCTGCTGCAGAGCGAACCGCATTCTCGTTGACGTCTGCCAGCGCCACCGCAGCTCCCGCCTCCGCGAAGGCTCTAGCGGTCACCAGACCCATGCCAGAGCCCGCGCCAGTGATGAGGGCGACTTTGTTTTCAAAAGATGAGTTCATATGTGTGATGTCGTTTGATATGATCGTTGGGCTACGGCACGGTCTGGCCGCCGTCGACGACCATGGCATGCCCTACAACGAAGGAGGCCGCGTCGGAACACAGCCAGAGTACGGCTGCAGCGATCTCTTCGGGATTCCCCATCCGCCCGATTGGCTCCTGCGCGATGACTCGTGCCCGTCCCTCCGGGGTAGCCCCGGCGAACCGCTCCATCATCGGGGTCTCGATGATCCCGGGGCAGACGGCGTTGACCCGGATGTTTGATTCGGCGTAGTCCAGTGCCGCAACCTTGGTAAGACCAATAACTCCGTGCTTGGCCGCGGTGTAGGCGGCCTGCCCCTTGACGCCGATGACACCGGCGCCCGAGGAGGTGTTCACGATTGCGCCGCCCCCGTACTTGAGCATCAGCGGAATCTCGTATTTGATGCACAAGAAGACGCCACGCAGATTGATTGCGACGATCCGATCCCACTCATCCTCAGCGATGTCGGTTGTGGCCCCAATAGGCTGTTCGATCCCCGCGTTGTTGAACGCGACGTCGAGTCGCCCAAACGCTTCGACCGTCCGGTCCAGAGCTGCCTTCACGTCCTCACTGCGTGCCACATCACACTTGACGGCGAGTGTGCGACCACCGAGGTCCTCGATCAGACGAGCCGTCTCTTGGTTGCCCGCTTCGGCAATGTCGGCGACCACCACGCTAGCGCCCTCGCGCGCGAACGCCATTGCTGTCGCGCGACCAATGCCGCTCGAAGCGCCGGTAACGCGACCAATGCCGCTCGAAGCGCCGGTAACGAATGCGACTTTGTTTTGAAAAGATAAGTTCATTTCGAATTGTTGTTTCAGAGTGTGATGCTGTTTGTTGTTACTTGCGGTATTGCTGGTCGCTGACCTTTTCCATCCAGTCCACGACCTTGCCGTCGAGCGCCTCTTGAATGGCGATGTGTGTCATGGCTGTCGTTGGTGCAGCGCCATGCCAATGTTTCAATCCTGGCGCAAACCAGACCAAATCACCGGGCCTGATTTCTTCGATCGGGCCGCCCTCGCGCTGCACCCAACCAACGTCCGATGTGACAATGAGGGTCTGACCAAGCGGATGCGTGTGCCGCGCTGTGCGAGCGCCCGGCTCGAACGTCACACTCGCGCCGGCGGCGCGTGCTAGAGCATTTGCCTGAAAAAGCGGGTCGATTCGAACCGTTCCGGTGAACCAATCGGCGGGACCTTTGCTGGACGGTTGTGTCCCAACTCTTTTGATTTCCATCTCTAACTCCTTCGGTTGAATTGCCGGTGCGGTTGCTTGGGCGGGAGAGTCGCCGGGAGGACGAGCGCGGCAGCGCTGGTGGCTTTCAGGAATGTGCGGCGGAGGAGTGGCATAGAATGTCAGCCGGCGGCCTTCGTGGAAGCCATGTCGATGACAAAGCGGTAACGCACGTCCTTGCTCACGACGCGTTCGTATGCTCGGTTGATCTCCTCGGGGCGGATCAATTCAATCTCTGCCTTGATGTTGCGGGCCGCGCAGTAGTCGATGACCTCTTGAGTCTCGGCAATGCCTCCGATCATTGATCCCGCAAGACTCTTCCGGCCGAGCACCAGATCAATGCCGTTGACGCCCTGAAACTGCTCCATGGCACCGACGTTGACCAGGGTCGCGTCAAGTTTCAGGACGTTCACGAATTGCTGCATCGGGTAGGCCTGGGGCACGGTGGAGATCAGCAGATCGAATTGGTTGGCGAGTCGCTTCATCGCCGCCGCGTCGCTCCACAGAACTGCTTCCCGCGCGCCCAACCGTTGTGCATCCGCAACTTTACCGGGGGAGGTGGTGAAGACGGTGACATCCGCTTTGCGCGCCACAGCCAATTTCACCGCCATGTGACCCAAGCCGCCGAGCCCAATCACGCCCACGCGCTGGCCCCTCGCGAGCTTCCAGTGCTGCATCGGCGAGAAGGTCGTGATGCCAGCGCATAGCAGTGGCGCTGTCGCCGCAAGATCGACGCCTGGCGGAATACGGATCACGAAATGCTCGGGGACGACGATCTTATCCGAATAACCGCCGAAGGTGTGCCCGCCTGTTGCAGGGTCGGGCGAATTGTAGGTAAAGGTGGCTTCCTTGAGGCAATTCTGCTCGCGATCAGCCAGGCAGTTCTCGCAGGTGCCGCAGGAATTGACCATGCAGCCCACGCCGCCAATATCGCCAACTCTAAACTTAGTTACCGCGCTGCCCACCGCCTGCACCCGGCCGATGAACTCGTGGCCCGGGACACACGGATACCGGGTCGGATTCCACGTTGCCCATTCATCGCGCGCCTGATGGATATCGGAGTGGCAAATGCCGCAGTAGAGCACATCGAGCAGCACGTCGTTTGCACCCATGGCACGGCGCTCGATCTGCATCGCTCCCAAAGGCGTGGCAGCGCTGGTGGCGCCATAGGCGCGGACCGAGACGGGATTCTTGCCGACTGTCGCACCCGTCTCTGCGGAGGGGGCGCCAGTGGCTACATGTGTCAGGAGCGGTGCTGCGGCCAATCCCAGCCCCGCGACAAGGAATTTTCGGCGGTCCGGCATGGCGGGGCCGTGATCGACATTGGGTTCATTGAATTGATCGTTCATACGTGTCTGTGTGATGCGGTGGTCGAGCGCCAGAACCAGTTTCCGGCGCGACGTGATCATTGCGCATCCCACGCAGTGCTTCTCGCCCGATCGTGCTTGGCTTAGCCCGATCTTGCGGAAAAAGAGGTGCCGGCCTTTTCAGAGGGAGCTACGGAATTCGGTGGGCGTCACGCCCGTGACGCGCCGAAAGACTTTCGTGAAATAGCTTGTCGGTGGGCGTCACGCCCGTGACGCGCCGAAAGACTTTCGTGAAATAGCTTGGACTCGTGTAGCCGACCTCCAGGCCAATATCGATATGGCTGCGGCGGGTTTCGCGGATGAGCTGCTGCGCGTGGGTAATCCGCTCTCGCGTCACGAATTGTAGCGGCGACATCCCCGTTGCATGCTTGAACACGCGGGAAAAGTGGAAGGGACTCAAGTCCACCAGCTCGGCCAAGGCTTCAACGGAAATATCCTCAGCGAACCGCTCATGCACGTAGTCCTCTACCTTACGGAGCTGCCGAATCGGCAAGCCACCACGGAAGTCGGGCTTCTCTGAGGCGGCGTCCGTGTATTTCTCCACGAGAAATGAAGCGATAAGCCTCGTAAGATCAGCGACGCGTTTGGACTTACCGAGCGTCCCTGCGGAAAGCATCTCGGCGCACGCAAAGCAGAGGTAAGCGAGCGCTTCATCGCGTCCAAAAAAGTCGATCACGTCCACCTCGTCACCCTTGCCTGGATACACCGCTTCCAAAGACGCAAGCCAGTGATCGACCGCAACGTGGACTTGGATGATTTCAAGCTCTTCGCCGACACGCGAACTGTGGCGCACTTCGTAGGGCGTCTTCGAGCGGGTGACAAAGATGTCACCGCGCCCGATCTGTCGCTTCACCCAGGTCTCGCCAAGCTCGCGCTCCCGGAACTCCGCTGAGCCCGCGAGGCCGCAGGAGATCAACGGCTCGGGAGTGGCGGGCACGAGGAATCGATCCACCACGCGTGGAAACCGATAGCGCCGCACATAAAGTCCCGGCCATTGGAGAGAGGCGCTGTCGGCCAGCACCTCGCCAGCCGCATACCGAGGAAACGCCGCCGCGGTCGTTCGGTCGGGGGTCTTCACAGCAGCAATTGAACGCGTGTATCACCATGAACGCTACCAGAAATGGCGTCCGGAGTGCAGCGGCCCTCGTTGGCCATTCGGTGTCGCCGGCGCCTTCCGGTATGCGCCGTTGTCGACGCAACCGAGCACCGTCAAACCAACGCACGTCAAAATATGTTGCAGACGTTGTAATTTAGACCCGACTGGCGCAACTAGGCTAGGCTCTGTTCTTCCGGGCTTAGCTAACTTCCCCGCCAATCGGATCGGTGAACTCATCCCTACCGTCTGGGGGGCTCGAATCTAATCCATAGCCAACACCGACGAAGTAATCAACGTCGTTCTGAAGCAGCATTAAACTGACGCATTCTTCCCAATTGCTAGTACCGAATCCTTTCCATATCTTCGAGCAAAACCTTCTGACCGCGGCGGTCATAGAGCTTCGTGGTCCGGCTATCGGCGTGGCCGGCAATTCGCTGAGCGGCTTCGAGAGTGCCATCATTTTCCAAAAATTGGTGATGCCGGTCGCCCGGAATGAGTGAGGCGAATAGTGCGCCGGGAGTCCCGCTTGTTTGAGCCGTCTTTTAAGCATGTCCGCGGCATCGGTGCGCACGAGCGGCCGGCGCGAGAGCTTCCCGGTCTTGCCAAAGGCGGCCGGAAACAAAGGAGACTGGGGCTCCTTCTCTAGGCCGGTTATTTTAAGGTACTGGTCAAGGAGCTCCTCGAGCTTGTGGTGCACGGGAAGCTCTTTCTCTTTACCGCCTTTCTCCTTAAACCGGAGCAAATACCGTTTCCCGGACGGATAATAGTCTTCGACCTTTAGGTTCACGGCGGCCCCGATTCGGGCGAATGTGTAGGCCAGGACCCCGAGTAGAGCGC
>WNFP01002077.1_pt1 | contig 15861 bp, 15 predicted proteins | sample 5400201 | NCBI WGS metagenome assembly WNFP01 (sample SAMN13153355, study PRJNA577476) | soil metagenome | isolation source: 115 cm saprolite under Madrone tree | place: USA:California | collected 2016-06-14
GGTGTCCGTGGGGATCGCAATCACACTTCCGCGCGTCAGAAAATCTGCCGCATACCGCAGCAGGTTCGCCTCCGGGAATTGCGCATTTACGCGCAGCAGCTCAGCCGGCAATTTTTTGGCCTTTGGCGAAGTCGTGACGTCACCCTGCAGCGCCCCGCCAGCGCTGCCCTTAATTGGGCGACGCTACCATACCCCCCTCAACCCACGCAATAAGAGCTTGCTGGTGAACCTCTCCCGCAGCAAAAGCGGGCCGCAAAATGACAACATGGGCGTGGGATCGTCTGTTTCCGGCAAGTCAATCCTGTAGCGTTTCGCAGGACCTATCTGGCGCATGTGTGCTTAACGCGACATAAATTAACCAGCTCTTAGTGCATAGTCATGGCTACCGCGATTCCGAGAGCGGATATTCAGAATTTGGAGGACTACAGTATGCACCGTACACGTCAATACATCGCTTCGTTATTCCTGACCGCCGCCCTTGTGGCGCCAGTGGCAATTATGGCCGCTCCTGCACCTCAAGAGGCCAACGTTCAGCTCCGATACTACGATAAACACCACAAGGACTATCACAACTGGGACAACCATGAAAATCGCGCCTGGGGACAGTACCTTGCGAATTCTCAAAGGCCAGCAAGAGGGAGCAGTCGAAATACTGGAATTATCGCCACTCCCATCCAGATAACAACTAGCAAAATCGCCACATCCGACGAGGAAACGTAGGCCAGCAGAAAAATACGTCTCGTCCGTTACGGACGGGACGCCGGAGTAGTGCCACTTCGTTAGTTCAAAACGAACCGGCAACCGAAACGTGCCAGAGTTAGCGTCCCCAGCCGGAAGTTTGCTACTCTCCGTGGTAATGGCTACGCCAGGAAAGATCGCGCGTAACGCTCGTCCCGCGAACGCGGCGCTTCTCATCAGCCGCGACAATCGCTGGCTCAAAGAATTCCGCATGGCTTTGCGCGGTGGTCTGCCTACGGAAGGTGGATTCGTCGGCGTCGAGGGCGTGCGTCTAGTTGAAGAAGCTTTGCATTCCGGTTGTCCGATCCGCGCCGTTCTTTTCGGGGAATCCGGCGAACGCCACCGTGAACGCCTCGCTCCCTTGATCGACCGGCCGGAAATCGCCTTTCCCACTCTTCGCACTACCGACCGCCTCTTCGAGGGTCTCGCCGATTCCGAACACCCCCAGGGCGTCGCGTCGCTTGTTAAACCGCGTGAGACATCTTTCGATGACCTTGTCCGAGCTCCCCTTTCTGCTTGCGCTCCGCTGCTGGTCGTCCTGGCCGGCGTTCAGGATCCCGGCAACGTCGGGACCATTCTCCGCACCGCTGCCGCCTTTGGAGCGACCGGCGCCGCCACCGCTGCTTCCGGTATCAGCGGAACCGCAAACCCTTTTTCGCCGAAAGCTCTGCGGGCATCCGCCGGTGCTGCCCTGCATCTTCCGATCCTCGCTGGCGTGTCGCTTTCGATCCTCCTTGCGCAGCTTAAGGTCGCGGGCGTCCGCACCCTGGCTTCAAGCGTCCGTGAACCGAGTCACGGTACGCAGGCACCGCTCGCTCCATGGGAAGTCGATTGGTGCCAGCCGGTGGCCCTCCTCGTCGGCAATGAAGGCGCCGGTCTTCCCGAAGAGGTCGAACGCAGCGCCGATGCGCGCATCCGGATTCCCATGGCCAGCGGCATCGAATCCCTCAATGCCGCCGCCGCGGCAGCCGTCGTTTTTTACGAAGCCGCTCGTCAAAGAAACTCCGCAGCCGCGTCGGGCATCCAATCGTCTGCTCCTTCGCGGCCGCCTAAAATAACATGAGCCTGTTCGCAAAATTGCCGCCACCGGCCCCGGAACCCGACGTTCCCGCTGCCAACCAGCCGCTCGCTGAGCGCATGCGTCCGCGCACCCTCGATGAATTCATCGGCCAGGAAAAACTGCTCGGTTCCGGCAAGTCGCTTCGCGTTCAGATTGAAAATGACAACCTCGGGTCCATGCTCTTCTGGGGCCCGCCGGGATGCGGAAAGACCACTCTCGCACGCCTAATCGCACGGCTGACCAGCTCCGAATTCGTTTCCTTCAGCGCCGTTCTCGCCGGCATCAAGGAGATCAAGGAAGTCATGGCCGTGGCCGAACAAAAATCGCGCTCTGGCCATCGCACCATCGTCTTCGTCGACGAAGTTCACCGTTTCAACAAAGCCCAGCAAGACGCGTTCCTCCCCCACGTCGAAACCGGCCACATCATCTTCATCGGCGCCACCACCGAGAATCCTTCCTTCGAAGTCATCTCGCCGCTTCTCTCCCGCACCAAGGTCTACGTTCTCGATCCACTCACGACGCCGCAAATCGCTGAACTTCTTCGCCGCGCCCTCAACAGCAAAGAACACGGGTACGGAAACGAATCCGTCGAAGCTCCCGACGACATCCTGTTTCGCATCGCCTCCTTCGCGAACGGCGACGCCCGCGCCGCCTACAACACCCTCGAGCTCGCCGTCCGCAGCGCGCCTTCGAACGATGCCGGCACGCGCATCATCACCCCGGAACTTCTCGAAGACGTGCTGCAAAGAAAACTCCTTCGCTACGACAAAGCCGGCGAAGAGCACTTCAACCTCATCTCCGCCCTGCACAAATCCGTTCGAAACTCCGATCCCGACGCCGCCCTCTACTGGCTCGCGCGCATGCTCGAATCCGGCGAAGACCCGCTCTATCTCGCCCGCCGCATGGTCCGCATGGCCAGCGAAGACATCGGCCTCGCCGAACCCGGCGCGCTCGCCATCACGCTAGCCGCGAAAGATGCCTTCGATTTCCTCGGCGCACCCGAAGGCCATCTGGCCCTCGCGCAAGCGGCTGTCTATCTCTCGCTCGCTCCAAAATCCAATGCCGTTTACACCGCCTACGGCGAGGTCATCGATGACGTTCACAAAACCGAGGCCGAACCTGTGCCTCTCCACATCCGCAACGCCGTCACCGGCCTCATGAAAAACATCGGCTATGGTCAGGGCTACAAATACGCTCACAATTTCGATGATAAAGTCACCGACATGACCTGCCTACCCGATAATCTCGCCGCCCGCACCTACTACAAGCCCACCGACCAAGGCTTCGAACAGCGTTTGCGCCAGCGTCTCGACGAAATCCGTAAGATAAAGTCACGTACGGTATCCGCTTCTTGAGATGAGCCAATGAAACTCCACACCCTGATTCCTTTGGCTGTGCTTTCGGTAGGCCTCGTAACAACCACGCAGGAGTCAAAACCTGCTCGTCCTCAGATCACCGGCATCGCCAAAGTTCGAATTCTCGCGAGTGCCCCGCGTAATGACGCTCCGCACAATTCCGCACTGTTTTATCTTCAAGTCTTGGGCTTCTCCGGGCTTCCAAGCTGTTACGATGACGTTACTATTTACTGTCTGGAGATAAATGAGCACCAATTTGTCAGTCTCATCGCTTCATCCGATAAGGAAGCTAACAGCAGGATTTCGGAAATCGTTTTCGAGACTTCTGATGTTGAGCAACTCCGCAACCACCTTGATTCCATCGGTGTCAAAACGTCTGACATTCAAGGGCCGAAGAGCGGCAACCGTCATTTTACCGTCCGTGATCCTGAGGGCCATAGCATTGGATTCGTTCAGCACACACGGAGCTTCAAAGTCGACGGCTCCGCGAACCAGGTGAGTACTCACTTGATTCACGCCGGCTTCGTCGTCCGCGACCGCGCCGCCGAAGACCGCTTTTACAAAGACATCCTCGGCTTCCACGTCTACTGGCACGGCGGAAGGAAAGACGACGAGACCAACTGGGTGGATATGCAAGTCCCCGATGGCACTGACTGGATCGAATACATGCTCAACGTTCCCGCCAACGCAGACCATCACACTCTGGGCGTGATGAACCACATCGCCCTCGGCGTCCCCGACATCCACGCCGCGGAAGCGCAACTTCGCAAGAACGGTTGGTCCGGCAACGAACAACCGAAGACCGGTCGCGACGGCAAATGGCAGCTCAATCTCTACGATCCCGACGACACTCGCGTCGAGCTCATGGAATTCACACCCACGCAGAAGCCCTGCTGCTCCGAGTACACTGGGCCGCACCCCGGACAACATCCATGATCAGCTTGCTCCTCGGCCACCTCCGTAAGCTAAAATCGCGGTCGCACCAAAGTTTCAAAGGAGTCTCATGAAACGCATCGCTCTTGCCCTCACTGCCACTTTCATCTCCCTTCCGTTCGCCGCGCAGGACCAGCCTACCCGCCCGCCCATCACCGGCATCGCGCACGTCCGCATCTATTCCACCGATATTCACAAGTCAGCTGATTTTTACAGCCGGACTCTAGGCGCGGCAGCACGCAGCGGGGGCTGTACGGGCATGACGCGCCCGTGTTTCCTCGTCAACGACCACCAGCAAATTCTGTTCTCAGAAGTGGCCTCTGCTTCTCCCGAAAACTTGGTCTCCGAAATCGCCTTTGCCACACCCGACCTTGCCCGGATGCGCACCTACCTCCTTGCCCATAAGGTCGCGGTCGGCCCGGTTACCAGAGATATTAGCGCCGTCGCCCATTTCAGTCTCCGCGACCCCGAGAGTAATTCCATCACCTTCGTGCAGCTTCACCCTCGCACCGTGTTCACTGCTCCCGCCGGACAAATCAGCACGCGCCTGCTTCACGCCGGCTTCATCGTCAAGGACCGCGCTGCCGAGGATCGCTTCTACAGGGATCTGCTTGGCTTCCGCATGTACTGGCACGGTGGTTTTAAGGACGCCGGCGACGACTGGTGGGAAATTCAGGTTCCCGACGGCACCGACTGGATCGAGTACATGCTCAACATTCCTGCCAAGGCAGACGCCAAAGAACGCGGCGTGCAAAACCATTTCTCGCTGGGCGTGGAGAAAATTCAATCTGCTGCAAGCCAACTTCACCAGAACAGCTTGCAAAAATTCGACGGCCCGGAAATCGGTCGCGACGGCAAGTGGAGCCTCGATGCCTACGACCCTGACGGCACACGTGTCGAATTCATGGAATTCAAGCCCGCCAAGGATCCCTGCTGCCATCCCTACACCGCAGATCACCCGAAGCCATGAGTTGCATCATTTGCCCGCCCAACTTTTTTCGTGCGCAGCGGCACTTCTTCGTGCTGTTCTGCGTTATCGTCGGCTGTCTCTCCATTCCGCCCGATCGCGCCCAGAATCTCGACAAGCCTCTCCAATCTATCGACGAAGACATCACTTCCTTCGCCTTCGCTCCCGACGGCCGCATCGCCTACTCCGTTCACCGCAACTTCAAAACCAAGCTCTACGACCTCGAGCACGATGACATCTGGCTCCAGGAAACAAACGGCAAACGCCGCCGCCTTCTCGAGGGCCAAAAGTTCAACCGCGGCAACCGGCCCTTCAGCTACATCGTCGATTCCCTCCGCTGGTCTCCCAACGCTCACCTCCTCCTCGCCGGACTTCTCGCCACTACCGTCGTCGACGATTCCGGCAAGGCCGAGGACTCCTTCATGACCCTTCTCCTCGACGACGGCGGCCACGAAATTCGCGTCGCCAAAGGCGACAGTGTCATTCCCGATGCCGCCGATCCCTTCTTTCTTCCCGACGATGTCACCATCAATTTCCTTTCCGAAGCCGTTAAGCCTCGCATCCTCTTCTCCCTGAAATCCACACGGCTTGACAGCGGCCCCGTGAAATCCCCCTACGATGGCCGCACCTTCCGCGACGTCGTCCCCATCCCTGGAACGAATTCCGTTGTCGCTGTCGAGCAGGATCACGCCATGACCGGCCCCAATCGTCTTCAGCGCCTTGACCTGTTCAGTGACGATGCCAAAGAGTTGGCAACGCTTGATGGCTACGAAGGGGGCCTAAGCGTCTCCCCCAGCGGCAAGAAAGTCGCCTATTTCATTGACAAGGAGATTCTCGAGGTTCGCGATCTCACTTCACTCAATCACATGGCCCATCTTCGCATTGGCCTGGGCGTCTTTCGCTGGTCGCTGGACGAATCCCGCATCCTCCTCAAGCGCTCCCTTGAGAAAAAATCCGGCGATCTCGTCTGGATCGATCTTCCTCCGCTCGCGGCCGCGTCATCGGTGCATGACGTTCTCGTCTCGCAACCGCAACCCATTTCCATCCTTCACGGCCTCAGCTTCCGCGATTTCGCCATCTCTCCCGACGGCCGCTCCCTCGCCGTCGTCATTACCGGCAAACGCAATCTCCTCGTCTTCCCGCTCCCCCGTTGATTCCTCCCTCCCGCTTTTCTCTGTGCCCTCTGCGTCTCCTCTTCTCTTCCTCTGCGTTAAATCTTTATCTTTCTTTTTCCCCAAAAATAAAAAACCCGCGCAACATAGCCACGGGCCGCCTATAAATGCGAATTGTCACTCCCCTATCGCTTCAGCTCTCCAACTCTCCTCCGATGCTCCACCAGGATGCACGCATCTTCAATCACCACCAACCCTGCCGCACGCGCCCTCTCCGCCGCCGCTTCGTTCTCAATTCCCGACTGCATCCAAACCACTTTAGCCCCGATTCGAATCGCACTCTCCACCACCGCCGGCACATCCTCCGCGCGCCGGAACACGTTCACGATCTCTATTTTCTCCGGCACATCTTCCATCCGCGCATAACTCTTCTCCCCCAGCACTTCCGTCTCGTTCGGATTCACCGGAACGATCCGGTAGCCCGCGCCTTGCATGTATTCCGTCACCCCAAAGCTCGGCCGCATCGGATTCGAAGACAATCCGACCACCGCAATACTCTTGTATTTTTTCAGGAGTTCGAGAATCGCATCGCCATTGGCGTGCGCGCATACTTTCGCATTACCCGGGAGCAGTACTCTCATCGCGCCGCGAGCTCGCCCTTGCCCGCGCGCTTCACGATCACCCGCGCCATGGCCGACAAGCATTTGTCATTTTCTTCCGCCGTCCCGACCGAAATGCGGATCGCTTCCGCAAATCCCATCCAACCCAGCGGCCGCACGATCACGCCCGTCTGCAGCAGATCATCGCTCATCCCCTGCGCATCCGGACCCGCCACAATAAACACAAAATTCGCCTCGCTCGGCACTGGCCGGAAACCCAGCCTCGCCAATCCCTCGCTCAAGCGCTTCCGCTCCCGCGCATTCATTTGGATGCAGCGGGTCACGTGTTCGTTATCATCCAGCGCTGCCAGCGCCGCAGCCTGTGCCAGTCCCGACGTATTGAACGGCGTCCTCAATTTATTCATCGCGGAAAGCAGCTCGGGCCGTCCGATGGCATAGCCGATGCGCAGTCCCGCCAATCCATAAACTTTTGAAAACGTCCGCAGGATCAGCAGATTCTTCCTCTTGCGATAAACCTCCACCGCATCCCGCAAGCCCATGCTCGTCGCGTAGTCGATATACGCTTCATCCAGAACCACTAGCACGCCATCCGGAACGCTCGCGAGAAATTCCTCGAATTCCTTGCCCGTGAACGCGCTGCCCGTCGGATTGTTGGGGTTCGCCAAATAAATCACGCCGGTCTTCGGCGTGATAGCTCTCGACATGGCCTTCAAGTCAAACGCAAACTCCCGCTGCGGCACCAGCACCAGTTCCGCCCCGCTCGCGCGAATCGCCACCGAAAACGGCGCGTACGTTCCTTCCGAAGTCAGCCCCTGCAGCCCGGCCCGCAAAAGCACCCGCGACGCCAAATCAATAATCTCGCTCGATCCCAGCCCTACGAAAATCTCTTCCGTCGAAACTCCTCGCCGTTCCGCCAGCGCTTCCCGCAGCAAGTGCGTTCCGCCATCCGGATACCGGTTCGAATCCCCCAGCACCGCCCGCGCCGCCGCCATCGCTTTCGGCGAAGGCCCCAGCGGGTTCTCATTCGAAGCGAGCTTCACCGCATGAATCTTCAGCTCCCGCTCCACTTCTTCAATCGGTTTTCCCGGAACGTATACAGGCAGGCCGCGCAGATAATCGGGTATCAGCTCTTCAATCGTCCGTGTCATCTCTTCCAGTTTACTTCCTCCACTGTCTTCCCGCCAATTCCCGCTCGCGCCCGTTAGCCATTCTCTAACTGCCGTGTAGGGCCCGCCTTATGAGGCGGGCCGCTCTTGTAGTGGCCGGTCGCGAGACAGGTGCTTTTGATTTCAAAGACTCTTCAATTTCGCCACTTCCCGTACCGTCAGCGGACGATACTTTCCCGGAGGCACATCCAGAACCAGCGGTCCCAGTTGTACGCGCTTGATTTTTTCTACCAGAAATCCCACGCTCTGAAACATCCGCCGAATTTGGCGATTCCGCCCTTCGATCAAAATCACCTTATACCAGGGATTCGCCCCGTCCTCCGCCAGCCGTATTTTCGTCGGCGAAGTCTTCACCCGCGTCCCATCCTCCAGCTCAATCGTGACTCCCGCTCGCAAACGCTCGATCGCCCGCTCGTCCGGCTTCCCGCTGATTTTCACCAGATACGTTTTCGGCGCGTGCGAACCGGCTTTCATCAGCTTCTGCGCCAGCGCCCCATCATTCGTCATCAGCAGCAATCCTTCGCTGGCATAATCCAGCCGTCCCACCGGATACACGCGTTCAGGACATTTCTTCATCAGCTCCATGACCGTCGGCCGCCCCTCGGGATCGCTCACCGTAGTCACGTAACCTTTCGGCTTGTGCAGCAGAAAATACAGCAGCCGCTCCCGCCTCTTCAGAGGCTTCCCGTCCACGCAAATCGCATCGAGTTCGGGATCAGCCTTCGTCCCCTGTTCCAGCACCACTTTCCCATTGAGAGTCACCCGCCCCGCCGCAATAATCTCCTCCGCCCCGCGCCGCGACGCAATCCCGCAAGCCGCCATAATTTTCTGCAATCTCTCCGAAGCCATCGTGCGTGGATTCTCCTGTGGGGGCAACCGTAGGGCCCGCCTTCCGAGGTGGACCGCTCCGTTATAGTGGCCGGTCTTCAGGCTGGTGCATTTCTCTCTTCCGCGTCCGCCCGTAGAATTGTCATTCCGAGCGAAGCGAGGAATCTGCTTTTCTTTGATTTCTTCTCTGCGTCCTCTGCGTCTCCTCTTCTCTTCCTCTGCGTTAAATCCTTCTCTTCTCTCTCTTCATCTCCACTCGCTGCGTCGTTTCGTTCCCCGCCTTCTCACCCTTCCGCAACGTCTCCGCTTCCCTCTGATCGAGCAATCGATATCGCCCCCGCGGTATCCCCTCCACCGTCAGCGGCCCCAATCCAATCCGTTTCAATTTCTCCAGCGGATGCTTCTCCTTGAACAACACCCGCCGAAGTTCTTCCTTCTTCGAATCCCGCATCCGCACTTCGTACCAGAAATTCGCCGCGCGTCCACGCGTGGCGTCCGGCTGCCGCACCGTTTGCATCTTCACGCCAATCTCTTTGCCCAACCGCTCCAGGTCCGGCAGCGTCAGCATCCCTTTCACCTTGACGTGATAAACCTGCTCCAGGTGCGCCCAGTTCTTCAGCATCTCCGCCGCCAGGTCCCCGTCATTCGTCAAAAACACCAGCCCCGACGCCGCATACTCCAAATTTCCCACCGGGAACACCCGCTCTGGCAAACCCCGCAAACAATTTCGCAGCGTCTTCCGCCCTTCCGGGTCCGCCATCGCCGACACCACTTCCGGCGGCTTGTTCAGCAAAATGTAAACCCGCCGCCTCTCCTTCGCTTCCACGACTCGCCCGGCCGCCTCAATCCGGTCCTTAGCCGCGTCCGCCTTTGTCCCCAGTTCCTTTACCACGTGCCCGTTCACACGCACCTGTCCGCTCAAGATCAGCAGTTCCGCATGCCGCCGCGAAGCAATCCCCGCCCGCGCAATAATCTTCTGCAGTCTTTCTTCCATTTTCTTTTTTGTCTTTTCCGTGTCTTTATTCTTGGCTTTTTATGTAGGGGCGGACTTCAGTCCGCCCTTCATTCGTAGAGGCGGCGTTAAGGTAGTCGATTTTCTTCTCTGCGTCCTCTGAGTTCCCTGCGAACTCTGTACTACTAATCCGAAGTTTCTTTGCTTCGTGCGACGAATTTCATGCCGCCTCCGGCAGCAGTTCTCGAACTGTGGAGCGTCCAGATACTACACCGGCCGCCCCAGGGCCTCGGCCTTAGCCTTACAGGCTTACTTCAATCTCTCGCTCACCCGCAGCACATGCCTGCCAAATTCCGTCAGCCTCACCTGCTTCGCCCACCGGTAGCCCAGCATTCCTTCCGCATAGCTGATCGACCGCAGGGTCCCTCGAAAGACCAGCCGGTCGAAGCCACTCAACACTCCCGCAATCTCTTCCTATGTTTCGCGATAAACTCTTGCATGGCGTTTCCGTCCCTCCCAAGATATGGCCTTCTTGCCGAACCACCACATCTTATCGAGAACGGAAGCGCCTTCTACGTTTGGTTGCGGCTCTGCCGCGCTGTGCTAATTCCCTTCCTATTCCCCCGCCGCCACTGCTTTCTGACCCTCGCCATCTTCCGCTTCTGGCATCCCCTCATTATTCGCCGCCGTCTCCTCCAACAATTCCTCCCGCGCTTCCATCGCGGCAAGGTCCGTAGGGCCGGCGCTTGCCCGCCCCGACCCGATCTCGGCCCCGCCCACTCCGTTATTCTCCGCCGCCGACGCCTGAATATTTGCCTCGTTCGTCAACCCATTCTCCGCCGGCGCGAATCCCTCATCGCTCCCAAGCGCCTCCCGCGCCAGCGCCTCAAACTCCTTCAAGCTCGGCAGCTCCTCCAGATCGCTCAGCCCGAACCGCATCAAGAACTCCTTCGACGTCTTGTACAAAATCGGCCGCCCCATCACTTCCTTACGCCCCGCGGTCGTAATCAAGTGTTTGTCCAGCAGCGTGCTGATCACCCCCGAAGTATTCACCCCGCGAATCTCCGAAATTTCCGGTGAAGTCACCGGCTGCTTGTACGCAATCACCGCCAACGTCTCAAGCGCCGGCATCGACAGCCGCAGCGGTGGCCGCAAGCTCTTGATAAACCGCCGCACCACGTCATGCTGCTGCGGCTTGGTATACAGCTTGTACCCGCCCGCCACCGCGCGAATCTCGATCCCGCGCTCTTCCGCCGCATAGCTCGCCACCAACTCATCCAGCGACGCTTGCACCGCCAGCTTCTCATCCCCCAGCGCGCGCGCCAATTGATCGATCGTAGCTGGCTCATCCGCCGCATAAATAATCGCTTCCAACGCCGCTTTTCTCTCTTCGTTAGTCATGCTCTTTTCTCGTCTCTGCGAATCCTCTGCGCACTCTGCGTTATCTTTCTTTCTTTCTTTCTTTTAACTTTCAACCGTCGACTGTCAACTATCTATATTCCTCATCAATCTGCTTGATCCCGCCTGCCTCATCAAACACCAAATCAAACATCTTATGCTTCCGCACCACAATCTCCCCAAATTGCTTTTCCTGCACCAGCGCCACCGCCTGCAGCTTCACCATCTCCAGCACCGCCAAAAACGCCACGATCATCGCGTGCCGCGACGGGCACGCCTCAAAAAACTGAATCAGGTTCACCGAATTGTCCGCGCTCGCCAGAATCTGCGCCCGCAGCGCCGCGATCATCTGTGCCACGGTAAACTCTTCGTGCCGCAACTCGATCCGCGAAACTTCCTTGCGCCGCTCCAGCACCTGCTGGAACACTTTCACCAGGTCGACCAACGAAACCACCAGCTCGCCCGCGGTCCCTTCGTCGTTGTACAGCGACTTGTCCGGCTTCGACCACACGTTCTCTTCGATCTGCTGCTTCTGATACAAGAGCTGAGCTGCGTTTTTGAATTTTTCGTGTTCCACTAAGCGTTGCACCAATTCCGCCCGCGGATCGCCCCCCGCCTCTTCCGTCACTCCCAAAGGATCAGGCGGCAGCAGCATCTTGCTCTTGACATAAATCAGCGTAGCCGCCATATAAATAAATTCCGCCGACACATCCACATCCAGCTCTTCCAGCTTGTGCAGGTAGTCCAGGTATTGCGCCGTAATTTTCGAAATCTGTATATCGTGAATATTCATCTTCTGCTGCTTAATCAAGTCGAGTAACAGGTCTAGTGGCCCCTCATACATGGGTATGTTTATTTTGTACGGCGTCGCCATTTTGCAGTTCTCAGTCCTCAGTTCTCAGTCTTCAGTCAGGAACCAAAATTGTCATTCCGAGCGAAGTGAGGAATCTGCTTTTTTCTTCTCTGGGCCCTTTGTGATCCAAACTCCGTGAACTCTGTGTTAATTCTTATCTTTGATTTCTATGCTGCAGCTGCGGATCCACCTCTTTTCGCTTCTTCACCCAACCAAACACCGCTTCCCTCACGCGCTCCATTGTCCCCTGCGCTACTTTCCTCGCGTTCTTCGACCCTTCGTCCAAAATCTCCAAGACGCGCTTCGGGTTCTGCTCGTAATTCACTCTCCGCTCCCGCACTGGCGCAATCCACTTGATCAAATTCGTGGCCATCGCGTCCTTGCATTCGATGCACCCGATCCCCGCCGTCGTGCACCCTTGCCGCACCCACTCCAGCCGTCCCGGCTCTTCCGCAGAGAACAGTTTATGCCAGTCATACACCGGACACACGTCCGGATTTCCCGGATCCGTCCGCCTCTTCCGCGCCGGGTCCGTCACCATCACCTTTGTCTTCTTTCGAATCTCCTCATCCGTCTCGCTCAACGTAATCGCATTCCCATAACTCTTCGACATCTTCCGCCCATCCAGCCCCGGTATCCTCGGCGTCGGCGTAAGCATGACCTGCGGCTCACATAACACCTCGCACGTTGGGAAGAACGGTCTCAATACTGCACTCAAAGACATTCTCGCCAGGAAACCTTCCTTGGGATCAAAGAAATTCTCTAAACCCATTTCCTCAATTCGACGGCGAATACCTACCTCAAAATTAATCCTCTCCTCCACCGTGAGTTCAGTGCCTCCTGATTTCATCTGATCGGGCACTCTGATGGACAGGTCGTTCCATATGGCTCTCAAAGAGGGACGATTTTTCTTTTCAAACAACTGCTGATTAATGCCGAAGCCATAATAAAAATTGAATCTCCGCACAATTTCACGGCTTAATTCCACATGCGAAACCTGATCCTCTCCCACCGGAACATACAGCGATGCCCCTTCCTTGCTGTAAATCACGATATCCGCCGTCTGCAGGACCGGATACCCCAGGAACCCGTAATTGTGCAGGTCCTTGTCCTTAACGTTCTCCAGCGCCTCCTTATAAGTCGGCACGCGCTCCAGCCACCCCAGCGGCGTCACCATCGACAACAACAAATGCAATTCTGCATGCTCCGGAACCGCCGACTGCTGAAAAATCACGCTCTTCGCCGGATCCAGCCCCGCCGCAAGATAATCAATCATGATCTGCAGCGTATTCTCCGCAATCGCCGAAGTATCCGCGTAATCGCTCGTCAGCGCATGCCAATCCGCAATAAAGTAGAAGCACTCATAAGCCGGATCATTCTGTAACCGCACCCAATTCTGCGACGCCCCAAAATAATGCCCAATGTGCAGCCGCCCCGTAGGCCGCATGCCGCTCAAAACCCTGTTCTTCTTTCCCTCTGTACCTGGTCCCAATCGTGTCTCCTCTGTTCTGTGAGAGCGCCGGGCTAAAACCCGGACTCCACAACTTCGGGGTTGCCTTGCGCGCCTCTCCCCTCGGCGATCTCTATCCTATGGGCAGGGAAAAAAAACCAAGAATAAAGATAAAGCAGAGACGCAGAGTACGCGGAGACAGCGCAGAGAAGAGGAGCGGAGAAACAAAAGTAGCTTTCCGCAACCTTCGTCGACTGCCTCATTTCCATGCAAGCCCCAGGGCAGTCGGATGCTTCGGCTGGTACAGGCCAATCTCCCCTCCACCGGGCAGTTTCATCTTCGTGATGGAACCCCATCGCGCTTCCTCAACCTTGGAGCACTTCACACCCTTCTTAGCAAGTGACGCCATCTCCGATTTCAGGCTGTCGCACATGAAATAGAGTTCATGCGGGCCATTCTCAGTGGACGGGTGGAATGCGGCTTCCCCCGGCGGCAGCGCAAAGATCAGCCAGCCGTGGCCCGCATCCACAGACTTGAACCCGAGAACCTCGCGGAAGAAGGCGCGGTCCGCTTCTGCATCTTTGCTGTAAACAATGACGTGAGCGCCAGAGATCATCTGCCCCTCCTTCGCAGCGCCTCTCCGACTAAAGAAAGGTACCGGTCTGAAGACCGGCCACTACAAGGGAAAAACCCCAAGAATGATAACGCAGAGACGCCCCGACCGGGTCGGGGCGGGCGCCGTGTGCAGAGACAACGCAGAGAAGAGGAGCGGAGAAACAAAACTAGCTTGCCGCAACCTTCTGTTTGTCCGGCGCTCCCAACAGCTCCCGCGCGATGATCATCCGCTGTACTTCGCTCGTTCCCTCGTAAATCGTAATCACCCGCGCATCGCGGTACATGCGCTCGACATCCGTCTCGCGCGAATACCCCACAGCCCCATGCGCCTGCACCGCCTTATACACCACGCGGTTCACCATCTCGCTAGCGTAAAGTTTGGCCTTGGAAGCACTGGCGCCCACTTTCGTCGGATGTGCGTCCTTCAGCCACGCCGCGTAATGCGTCAGCCCGCGCGCTGCCTCAATCTCCGTCTGCATGTCTGCAATCATCCACTGAATGGCCTGAAACTCCGAAATATTCTTTCCAAACGCCTTCCGCTGCTTCGCGTATTTGACAGTCTCGTCCAGCGCGCCTTGGGCCAAGCCAACCGCTTGCGCCGCAATCCCAATCCGCCCGCCATCCAGGGCGCTCAAAGCGATCTTCAACCCCTGTCCTTCGTCCCCCAAGCGGTTCTCGACCGGCACCACGCAATCATTCAGTAAAATCTCCACCGAAGGCGACGAGCGCTGCCCCATCTTGTCCTCATGCCGCCCCACGCGAAACCCAGAAAAACTTGGTTCAACGAGAAACGCACTGATGCCTTTGCCGCCCGCGGCCGGATCGGTTTTCGCGAACACAATCAGCACGCCCGCAGCGCTTCCGTTTGTCACCCACGTCTTAGTTCCGCTTAATTTGTAAACATTTCCGTCGCGTATTGCTCTTGCTTGTATCCCTGCCGCATCCGACCCCGCGGCCGGCTCCGTCAAACAAAACGCGCCCAGCGTTTCTCCCGTCGCCATGCGCCGCAAATGTTTTTTCTTCTGCGTGTCCGTTCCAAACAGCAGCAGCGGCGCCTGCACCGCCGAATTCGTAACGCTGATCGCCGTGGACATCGCCGTGAACACCCGCGCCACTTCCTCCAGCATCAACGCATACGAAACGGTATCGAGCCCCGGCCCGCCCCACTCTTCCGGCACCAGCATCCCGCAACAGCCCATTTCGCCGAGTTTCTTGATGGCATCTGTCGGAAATTTCCCTTCCTTCTCCATCTCCTTGACGATCGGACGCACCTCCGCCTCCATGAATTGGCGGACGGTATCGCGTATCAGTTTTTGGTGATCGTTGAGCGAAAAATCCATCTTGTCGTTGTACGCGGGGTACGCACGATGCTAACACGGGCAGCCGAGGAGCAGAAGGCGGACGGGTCGTAGTCAATTTCCGGTTAACCGTAATCCGTCCAGAGTCGATGCCAAGCGCGGAGATTACTTCCTACAAGCCGACGCAGGACTAATCCCGCCGTGGAAGCCGGATAGCTGCCGAGTGGCCAGGCGCCATTGCTGGCGCCCAGCCCTCTAAGAACCGGACTTGAAGGTTTCTCCTTCATCCGGCTCGAGCACCCAAAAACGCCGCCCTGAAAAACGAGGACGCGGCCTGATGCAAAACGAATCAGACCTACTCGTTACTGACTTGCTGCCGATTCGCACGACGATGCAGAATCCACCAGGCGTGTGTGAAGCTGCACCAACGGCTCGCGCCGTCGTCATTTGCTTTGCTTCATTCATCGGTTCCTCAAGCGGTCTCGAGTTTGAGCACCAACGGGAAGTCAGCTCCGT
>WNFP01008663.1_pt1 | contig 15857 bp, 10 predicted proteins | sample 5400201 | NCBI WGS metagenome assembly WNFP01 (sample SAMN13153355, study PRJNA577476) | soil metagenome | isolation source: 115 cm saprolite under Madrone tree | place: USA:California | collected 2016-06-14
TGTTCGTAACGGACATCTCGCGTTGGGAAGAATATGGTCGCGCTCATGGTGAGTTTCTGCGCGACGTCATGCCGGCCACGACGATGGTGGAAGTAAGCGCCCTAATTGACCGACGGATGCTGATCGAGATCGAAGCAGACGCTGAACTGTAGAAACTCTTTGAAGCTGAATAAGGAAACAGGAAAGAAGTTGAAAGCAAGTAACGCAAGAATGGCAATGGCAACCGTGCTCGGATGCAGTGTTCTTTGTTTGGCGCTCCCGGTACTGGGCCAACAGACAATAGCGAATGTTTATCGTGGCTCGGTGGGCGGAAGCCACTTTCAGATGCGTCTCAATATTCAGGGAAACAATGTATCCGGAGCATACTCGTACGACAGTATCGGCGAGGATCTCAAACTAACCGGCCATCTGGATAGTCAAGGCAGGCTTGAGCTGACGGAATCCGGCGCAAAGGGAAAGCCCACCGGCAAGTTTGTCTGCAAGCGATTCGACCACGCGGCGGAACTGGAATGCACATGGTCCAAACCGGATGGCACACGCGAAGCCTACGTAACTCTCGAGGAGCAGCACGTCGCGTTCACTAATGGATGGCAAGTCGTACCGAAGACCATTGCTAATCGAAAGTCCGGCGTCAGAGTTTCCTATCCACAGATTTCAAATCGAACCAGCGCGTTAGGGCCGGGCGCCGCGAGCTTTAATCGGCGGGTCCTGGCCCTGACACAAAAAGCCATCAAAGAGTTCGAGCCGGGATCAGAACCGGGACGAAACAGCTTCGAAATCAACTACAACGTTCTGCTTGCCACCGACGATCTGATTAGCGTCGAGATGTCGGAATACTCCGATTCCGGAGGCGCCCATCCCAACACCGGTTTTTGGTCACTAACGTACGATCTGTCAGGCGACAAAGAACTCGAGCTTGATGATCTTTTTAAGCCGGGCAGTGATTATAAGATCGCGATCGCGAAGTTTGTGGTTGCCGATATTGATCGACGTGCGATTGCCTTTGAGCAGGAGGACGCCCGGACGGAAGGGCGAAGGCCTGGTCCGCATGAACCAATGGTGTCAATGGATCAATTGTCCGAAATAATGAATTGGGGGCTCACTCCAAAAGGCCTGGTCGTCTATTTCGATTTCCCCCACGCAATCGCTGTGTTCGACCGGACCGTGGTTCCTTACAACGTCATCAATGAATACCTGAAGCCGAATAGTCCGGCGGCTCAATTTCATAACCCGTAGTGGAACGTGTAAGATCTCGAAGTTCATAGGAGTCGATCATGGATCTTTCAATCACCGTCAACGGTATCAAGTTCCCCAATCCCTTCTTACTCGGTTCCGGCCCGCCGGGAACCAACGCGCGCGTTATCGCAAAATCCTTCGACGCCGGCTGGGGCGGTGCAGTCGCCAAGACCGTCAGCCTCGAGTCGAGCAAGGTCGTCAACGTCGTACCTCGCTACGGCAAACTGCGTTCGCGCAACAACGGTGAAGTGATCGGTTTCGAAAATATCGAACTCATCTCGGATCGCCCTATCGAAGTCTGGCTCGAGGAATTTCGCCAGATTAAGAAAGACTATCCTGATCATGTTCTGATCGCTTCCATCATGGAAGAGTACGACAAAGGACGTTGGCAGGAACTGACTCGCGTCGTGCAGGACACGGGAGTGGACGCGTTCGAACTGAATTTTTCCTGCCCCCACGGAATGACGGAACGCAAAATGGGTTCAGAGATGGGCGAGCACCCCGACCTGACCGAAGAAGTAACCGGATGGGTGACTGAGGTGGCGAAGATCCCGGTCTGGGCCAAGATGACGCCTAACATCACTAATATCAAAGAGCCGGCTTCGGCCGCTGTGCGCGGCGGAGCGAATGGCATCTCGGCCATTAACACGATCCTGTCGGTCATCGGCGTAAACCTCGACACTCTGCGCCCGATGCCCACCGTCGAGGGATATACGGTGCCCGGCGGTTATTCTTCGCAGGCCGTAAAGCCGATTGCTTTGCGGATGGTCAGCCAACTGGCTCTCTCGCTGCCGAAAGAAACTTCGATCAGCGGTATTGGCGGGATTGAAACGGCGCACGATGTGATCGAATTCATGTTGCTGGGCTCATCGACTGTGCAGATCTGCACGGGCGTAATGCTCAAAGGCGTGAAGATGGTCGACGAACTTCAGGAGGGCCTGGCAAAGTTCATGACCGAGAAAGGCTTCAACTCGGTGCAGGAGATCGTGGGCAAGAGCTTGCCGTACTTCTCAACTCATATGGAGTTGGTCAGTCGCATGAAAGAAGCCAAGCGGCACAAAGCGGGCGAGGCTTCCCGTGACAACGAATGGGCGCAGAAGGATATTACCGAGAAGACCGCGGAACTAACATCGAACTGAGAACGCGTCATCAACAGGCGTCATCGGAACCCCTCCTACGACGTAAGATCGTTTCGTAGTTTATCAACAGATATTCCGATCCTAAGATCCAATTGAAGATGGTTGAGAACTGAAAGCCTCAACCACCTTCATGAATCCAATCACCTCGGTTGAAGGGGACGCTAATCGAATTCTGCCACCACCGGCGCGTGATCCGACGGCCGCTCCCACTTGCGCGGCTCTTTGTCTATGACCGTTGTCTTGCTACGCGCAGCCAGAGGCGCGGAAACCCAGATGTGATCTATTCGTAGTCCGAGATTGCGGCGAAAAGCCCCCGCCCGATAATCCCACCATGAATAATGACCACCCTCTTCGGTATGTAAACGGAATGCGTCCGTGAAGCCCCAATCTTTGACGTGCTGCAGAGCAGCCCTTTCCGGCTCGCTAAAAAGTATTCGGTTCTGCCAAAGCCGCGGGTCGTGTACATCACGCTCTTCCGGCGCGACGTTGAAATCACCGCACAGCAGGACCGGAGTGTTCTTGTCATAGCCAGCGTCGAGAAATTCGCGCAGACGCTTCATCCAATCAAGCTTGAACTGATACTTTTCTGATCCAACCATCTGGCCATTGGGAATGTAGACATTGACCACTCGAACGCCGGCGATATCGGCTGAGAGCAGACGCGCCTGACTGGATGGATCGTCATTCGGATAGCCGCGTTGCACGGTGGCGCATCCCGCTCTGGAAATTATAGCCACGCCGTTGTAACTCTGCTGGCCCAGCATGACGCAATCATACCCGAGCGCTTTTATTTCGAGCGAAGGAAACTTATCGTCTGTGCATTTTGTCTCCTGGACACACAGCACGTCGGGCTGCTCAGCCTCGAGCCAACGCGTGACGTGAGGCAGCCTGGCTAAAATCGAGTTCACATTCCAGGTGGCAATTTTCATTTTGTAGGGGCAGGGCTTGTCCCTGCCCGAATCGCAGGGCTTGTCCCTGCCCGAATCTGATGACTCGAGAGAAGGGGGCAGGGACGAGCCCCGCGCCTACAAGCTGGCAATGAGCCCCGCCAGCAGCGCGCCGCGAAGCGCGATGTTATCGACGAGAATGTGTTCGTGCGATGCGTGCGCGCCGTCGCCTTCGATTCCTAATCCATCCAGCACCGCCACTCCCAAAGCGCCCACAAAGTTTCCATCCGAAGCGCCGCCGACGCTGGCTTCACCCAGGTCAAAGTTGAGCAGCCCGGCAATCTTTCGCGCCCGCTCGTACAAGGCCACCACTTTTTCGGTCCGTTCCAGGGGCGGCCGATTAATGCCGCCTGAGAAGACGACTTGGGCACGCTCGTCGAATGGCTTCAGACCCAGAATCGCATTCTCAATTCGGCGGCCCTCCGCAACGGAACTAAAGCGCACATCAATCTCAGCCCGCGCTTCTGCCGGCACGACATTCGAATGTGTACCGCCGGAAGCGACCGTGACCGTGACCGTAGTGCCCGCCTCGGGATTGTTCAGATTAGTCAGCCGAATGGTTTGGCGCGCCAACTCGAGCACGGCGCTCACGCCCTTTTCAGGCTCAAGGCCGGCATGGGCCGCGCGACCGTGGACTTCAACCCCAAACATTCCGGTTCCTTTTCTCCCGGTTTTGACCCGGCCCCCGCTGGCCGGCGGCTCGAGCACCAGTACCGCCCGCGCGTTCTTTGCTTCCTCTTCCACCAGACTGCGGCCACTCGGACTGCCGCTCTCTTCGTCACAGGTAAGAAGGATTGTTATGGGCGCTTGCGGGCACGCTTCTGTTGCCTCGCAGGCACGCAGAGCCTCGAGAGCCAGGGCCACGTTGGCTTTCATATCAAACACTCCCGGTCCATAAATGCGATTGCCGTCTGCCCGCCAGGGATGTTCCTTAATCGCGCCGCGCGGGTGAACCGTGTCCGTGTGCCCCAGGATTACGAGAGGGGCCGCGTCGTTATCTCCCGCGAAGGCGCGTATGCGTACGTGCTCGCCAAAGTCTTCACTCGTCACCCTCTCGACCGAGTTGACAGCGCTAATGGTACCGGCCGCGCTGGCGATCAAAGACACCACGTCGCTGCTGCCACCCTTGTCGCCCGAAGGCGATTCCGTTTCAACCAGGGCACAGGTTAGTGCCAGCAATTCATGCTGACGCGCAGTGAAATGATCTCGGAAGGCGATAACCTGTCGGGCTGTTAATTCGCTCGGCATTTTTTTGTTTCCTATTGCGAGATTCCTTGACCGGGTAAGACGATTGACTAAATACACGAAGCGGAACTTGTTTGTTCGTGTGATTTCGTGGATCGTTCTTATCCCAGCGGAAGAAACGCGAAACCGATTTAGGATGCTGTCGACATTTCATGTTAACGAGTGATTCGTTCACATCTCATGGTCAGACTATCAACTCGCGATCGATTTACTTCAAACCCAATTCCAGGCTTATCCGGAGCTTTGATCGTTCCACGCGATGTAACCATCACAGGCGGTTCAACTATGTCCTCTGCCCAATAGCGCGTACTGGCCGAGACATCGCCCGGCAGCGTGAAACCAGCCAACGTGGCCATCGCGATATTGTGCGCGCGACCGATGCCCGATTCCAACATGCCGCCACCCCAGACCGGGATACCGCGCTCTCGACACATGGCCTCAACACGTTTGGCTTCTACATGACCGCCGACCCGTCCCAACTTTACGTTAATGATACGACAGGCTGCGATGTCGATTGCGTGTCGCGCATCTTCAGCGGAATGAATTGACTCATCAAGGCACACGGGCGTTTTGATCTGCTTCTGCAGTTCAGCATGATCGACAATGTCATCGTGCGCCAGAGGTTGCTCAATCATCATCAGATTGAAATCATCCAGCGCCTGGAAGAGTTCGACATCGTTCAGCGTGTACGCCGAATTGGCGTCAGCCATCAAAAGAATCTCAGGGTAATGTTCGCGCACCTTCCGCACGACTGTCAGGTCCCAGCCTGGCTTGATCTTAATCTTAATGCGCTGATACCCGGCGGCCAGTTCGGTTTCGATCTTTTCCAGCAGCACCTCGGTTGAATCCTGAATCCCGATCGAGACGCCGCAGGCGATCTCCTGATTTACTCCGCCAAGGCGACGCCAGAGCGGCACGCCTGCTCGCTTTGATTCAAGATCCCAGCACGCAGTTTCAATCGCCGCTTTAGCCATGCGATTGCCACGCGCTTTTTTCATCAAGGCGCCCACCCTGGTAGCGTCTTCAACCATCTGGCCGACAACCATTGGCGCCAGAAATTCTCTTAAAGTCGGCCAAGCGGTTTCGGTCCACTCTTCACAATAGAAAGGCCCCTCGCCGGCAGTACATTCCCCCCAGCCTTCGGTCCCTTCCGCATCGGTTACGCGCACCAGGATGATTCGGCGCTCAGTCGTGCGGCCAAAACTTGTCTCGAAGAAATGAACGAGTGGCAGGCGAATCTCGCGCAGCTCGATCGCAGATATGATCACTAATCGGTCGCTCCTGAATCCATTGGCACTCATTATGCCCTTTGCTGTGAAGGTTTGTCAGCCAATCAGAAGTGCCGCGAAAGCCTGATGTCGCTCCTTGTATTCGAACCGATCAGAACCTCCTCATCCAAATCCGCACAAGCGGTCATGGCAGCTTCAGCAATAAAGCGCTCTTTAGAGCGCTTTTCGATTTGACCTGTGCTCAGTTTTTCACTAGACTCGCCATCTTCCTTTGGGAGAGTCCTTTGGCAAGTGCAAGAAGCTTGCTACCATATTTTTCCACGGTGCAGACGTTTCCGACCGAAGCATTGTTTCACCAAGAAGCTCAGGCTTAGCTCAAGAAAACAAGAGGAACTCTATGTCCAAATCCACCCCCCAGTTCACATCCCGCACGCGTTATATCGTCCTAATAGCCGTAGCCTTCTTGGCGCTTATCGTACTCACGCAACAGATTTTCTTTGCAAGCCGTGTCCGAGCAGCTAACTCATTTAGTCCCGGCAATGTGGTCGTCTATCGGGTTGGTGACGGCATTGCGACTCTGAGTGGAATCGCCGCGCCTATTTTTCTTGACGAATATACGCCGACCGGGACTTTGGTTCAGACGATCGCCATGCCAACAAGTGTGAACGGTTCGAACAAGCGGCTTGTGGCTAGTGGGTCTGCGACCACGGAAGGATTGATGGCTCGTTCTGCTGACGGAAAATACCTACTGGTGTCAGGATACGATGCGGCAACAGGCGCTACCGTGACATCGGCGACGTCCGCGTCAGTTAATCGCGTCGCTGGGATAGTGGACTCCACTGGGACGGTCGATACGACGACGGCACTCTCAGACGCCTTCAACGCCGGGAACATAAGGAGTGCGGTCTCAAGCGATGGGACCAGAATATGGATGTCAGGAATGAACGAAGGAGTTCGGACCACCACTCGTGGTTCGACAACATCAACTCTGGTGAGCAATACGCAAGCAAACCTCCGAGCTATCAATATTTTCAACGGTCAGCTTTACGTATCTTCGGGATCCGGAACGAATACCACCCGGGGAGTGAACAAAGTGGGCATCGGCTTGCCTACGACGAGTGGAAATACGACTACCCGGCTGGCCGGCTTTTCGGATACGGCCAACCCGTCCACGTACGGCTTCGTTATTCTTGATAATCCTAACAATGCAATCAGTGGCATTGATACAATTTACGTGGCCGATGATACTGCCAGCGGGACTGAAGGCGGACTTCAAAAATGGACCAGCACGGATGGAAATAACTGGACCAGACAGTACCGCGCTTTAGCGGGAGCCACCGCCTTTCGAGGAGTCGCCGGCCAATACAATGGCACGTCGCTTTCACTCTTTGCAGTGACCACTGACAGCCGGTTGGTAGCTGTTACGGATACGGGGTCTGGATTTACCTTCACAACACTTGCCACTGCTGTGACAAATACCGCCCTGCGAGGAGTGGCGCTGGCACCGGTGGATCCCAACGCGCCGACGAACCCAACCGGTGTGGGAGCCGCCAATCCAAGCACAGTTCTGGCGGGCAATTCGACACTGCTGACGGTCACTGTCACACCCGGTACTAATATAACCAGCACTGGGCTAGCGGTAACAGGAAATCTCAGCTCTGTCGGAGGGTCGGCAACCCAGCAGTTTTTCGATGATGGAAGTCATGGAGACGTGACTGCCGGCGACAATGTTTTTTCCTTCCAGGCTACGGTGCCGAGCAATACGACGGGCGGCTCTAAAAGCTTAACGTCAACTATTAGCGACGCTCAAGCACGGCACAGCAACGCAATCATTTCTCTTAATGTGTTGGCGCCCACGCCTCCAACAGGTGTTGGAGCAGCCACTCCCAGCACAGTGCAGGCGGGAAATCAGACGAAACTAACTGTTACGGTTACGCCCGGTAGTAATCCGACGAGCAGCGGTCTGGCCGTCTCAGGCGATCTCAGTTCGATCGGCGGATCGGCGACACAGCAGTTCTTCGACGATGGAACTCATGGAGACGTGACTTCAGGCGATAATGTTTTCACATTTCAAGCTACAGTTTCGGCTGGTACTGTTACCGGCGCAAAGAGTTTTTTGACTACGATTACCGACGGCCAGTCGCGCTGGCGTTGGATCCGCCACTCCTAGTTCGCTGCAAACCGCGAATTCGACGCTCTTAGCGGTGAATGTGACTCCGGGCGCTAACCCGGTTAGCACGGGTCTTGGCGTGATCGGCGACCTGACGTCCATTGGCGGCTCTGCATCGCAGCAGTTTTTTGATGACGGAAGTCATGGCGATGTGACTGCAGGTGACAAACTCTTTTCATTTCAGGCGATCGTTAGCGCAAGTCCCGGAGGCAAAACGCTTCCGATTACGGTCAGCGACGGGCAAGCACGCAGCAGCACAACATCGATCTCGCTGACGGTGTTGACGCCTCCTCCACCGACAACGATAAAGGTGAGCCAGGTCTATGGCGGTGGCGGAAATTCGGGATCCACTTACACGAATGACTTCATAGAAATTTACAATCAGGGGCCAACCACAATTGATGTGAGCAACTGGTCGGTGCAATACCAATCTGCCGGTGCAACCGGAAGTTGGCAGGTAACTCCCCTATGCGTGACTCCACAGCCGTGTACCGTGGCGCCGGGCCATTACTACCTCGTGCAAGAGTCCCTGGGGGCCGGGGGTACTACTGCTTTACCAGCGGCCGATGCGTCCGGAATCATCACGATGTCCGGAACGGCTGCCAAGATAGCCCTGGTAAACAGCACTACGGCGCTCGTGACTCCGGTAACCGGTGGTTGTCCGGCACCGGGTGCGATCGCTGACCTGGTAGGCTATGGCGGAGCCAACTGTTCAGAAACCAGTCCGACTGCAACCCTAAGCAACACTACTGCGGCAGTCCGCCGGGGCAACGGCTGCATCGATACCGACAACAACGCTAGTGACTTTGTAACGATTGGCCCGATTCCGCGCAATAGTGCCTCGCCCGCCAATTCGTGTGGCGGAGATCCAAGCCAGCCATCAGGTCTGGGATTAGCGTCCCCGTCGACTCTCGATCCGGCAAGCAACACTCTTTTGAGTGTTGTTGTAACGCCGGCGACGATTCCGGCCAGCACAGGCATCACTGTGAATGCTGATCTAACCAATATTGGTGGACCGGGTTCACAGCAGTTTTACGATGACGCCACACATGGTGATGTTACGGCTGGCGACAATACGTTTTCGTACCAGGCGATAGTTGGTGCAGCCACAACGACGGGCGCCAAGAGCATCGTCGCTACCATTACCGATGCCCAGGCACGGACGGCCACTGCGCCGATCACGCTTACGGTTCAGAGTCCTGCTTGCGGCGTCGAGCGATGGTCAGTCAAAGTCGGCACCGATGCGGATGTGAACCTCGTCGACTTGAACAATCCGGTGCGCGCATTTATTCCTGATTTGGGAGCAATACCGGCTCCGGCCGATCCTCCGGGTCCGCCGCTTAACAACCGCATCGTACCGACTGAGACGACCGTTTACGTGGTGAACGCAACGATGACTCTCTACAAGAAAGAGACGGACGTCGATTACCACATGGTGCTTCAGGATGACAGCGGTCACACAATAATCGCCGAGATCCCTAATCCGGCATGCGTTGTCTCTTCTACTCCGCCGCGTGTCCTGCTGCCGAGTCCTCTGGCGGCCGGAATTGCTAATGCGAGAGCGAAGTTTGATGCGCGATTCAATGCGACCACATTCTTTCAAACTGCCAATATTCCCGTACAAGTAACGGGTGTTGCGTTCTTTGATTTCATCCACGGCCAGACCGGCGTGGCACCTAACGGGATCGAGTTACATCCGGTGCTGGACATCACCTTTACGGCAAATACGAGCACTACTCTGGTGTCGAGCGCAAATCCGTCTCAATTTGGAAACTCGGTTGACATTACTGCAACAGTCACCAATGGCGTTGTGGGCAGCACGCCGACGGGTACGGTGAACTTCTTTGAGGGCAGCACAGCGCTGGGCAGCCGCACTCTCGACGGGAGCGGCCACGCGACATTCAGCACGAACACGCTGTCAGTCGGCTCGCATTCGATCACCGCGCATTACGAAGGCGACAGCACATCCGCGACCAGTACTGCGCTGGCCTTGACGCAGGTCGTAAACAAAGCCGACCAGACCATTAACTTTGGTCCGCTTGTGGGAAAGACTTTCGGCGATCCTGATTTCGTGGTCAGCGCCACTTCGTCATCCGGTTTACCGGTAAGCTTCAGCATCGTGTCGGGCCCGGCTACCATTTCGGGTAACACGGTCCATATCACCGGGGCTGGAACGGTCATGGTTAGTGCGTCCCAGACGGGCGACACTAACTACAACGCGGCGCCCGACGCGACCCAGTCATTTGAAGTCGCAAAGGCGGGCCAGATGATTACTTTCGCCGCGCTTGGTGACAAGACTTACGGCAATGCGCCATTCTCGGTCAGCGCGACCGGCGGCGGATCGGGGAATCCAGTGACTTTCGGCGCGAGCGGTAATTGCACCGCCGGCGGTACGAACGGCAGCACTATTACGATTACTGGAGCAGGTTCGTGCACGGTCACTGCATCGGAGACAGGTAATTCTGACTACGACCCCGCGCCCGATGTTTCGCGTAGCTTCACAATTAATCAAGCTACCGCGAGTATTACCGTTAATGACTATAGCGGCGTTTACGATGGTAACGCCCACGGAGTAACCGGCTCAGCAACGGGCGTCAACGGCGAAGACCTTTCAGGTCTGCTGAATCTTGGGGCGACCTTTACTGACGTTCCGGGGGGCGCCGCGCACTGGTCTTTTGCGGGTGATGCTAACTATGCAACAGCCAGCGGCGATGCGACGGTAACTATCACCCAGGCCGCGGCCACTATTAACGTGACCGGATATTCAGGCATATACGATGGCGGCGCGCACGGCGCCAGCGGGTCTGCGACGGGCGTGAGCGGTGAACCACTCTCGGCCCTGCTCAATTTAGGTGCGACTTTTATCAATGTACCTGGGGGCACAGCTCATTGGACATTTGCAGGCAATACTAATTACGCGCCGGCCAGCGGCGATGTGTCTGTTACGATCGGCAAAGCAACACCGACGATCACCTGGAGCAACCCGGCAGATATCGTTTACGGCACAGCGTTGGGTGCTACTCAGCTAGACGCGACCGCAAATGTGGGGGGCAGTTTCAACTACACGCCGGCATCCGGCGCTATCCTGATTGCCGGCCCGGGGCAGCCGTTACTGGCCAGCTTCACCCCAACTGATACAACCAACTACGATCCGACTAGTAAGAGCGCGATGATCAACGTGCTGAAAGCGACCCCGTCGTTTAGTAATCTCAGTTCACCGACGATTATTAACGGCACGCCTGCGACAAACCTATCCGGGAAAATCAGCTTCGGCTCCTTCATTCCTACCGGCAGTGTCTCGATAACTCTGAATGCCGTAACTCAGAATGCGTCGATTCAAGGTAGCGGTAACTTCTCTTCGAATTTCGCTACCGGTTCACTAGCGCCCATCAATCCGCCATATAGCATTACCTACAGCTATGGCGGTGATAGCAACTTCAATCCAGCGAGCGGTTCGGGAACGCTGACGGTGGGCTATGGCATTCTGACGCTCTATGATCAGGGAAAGGTCCATCAGAGCGGCAGCACGATTCCCATCAAGTTGGGAATAACGGACGTCAATGGCAATAACTTGTCATCGGCTAATACGGTGGTAACCGCTGTGGGGATGGCATTGGTTTCAAACAGCGTTTATGGGCCGGTTGAAGACTCAGGCAATGCAAATCCCGATAACGACTTCAGGTTTAACGGAGACAGTTACATCTTTAATCTGAAGACTACCGGGCTGGCAACCGGAACCTACAATCTGTACTTCAGAGTGGGCGCCGATCCGACGCTGTATACCGTGCAGTTTCAGATAAAGTAAGAGAGCACACAATCGCGGTACCGTATGATCAAACAGAGGCGGAAGGGATTCCCTTCCGCCTCTTTCGTTAACACCTTGTCTTACCGACTGCAGTTTCCGAGGGTTCGATCTGCGATCTATCAAGATCTCGGGATTACTTACATCTTGCTTTGGTACTCCCGATCGGCCCATCGACATAACTGATCTTCGTTACCAGATCCTTATATCCCACAGAAATCGCGATTCCGCGGGCCCGATACTCGACGCTTAAGAGCGGGCCATCCGGTGATTCATAAAGTGGCTCGGAGTCTTCGTCGCCCACGCATGGATCGAAGGCATATCTGGTCACGATATAGTCTCGACCGAAATGCGCGATGGCTTCTTCTTTAGCGAGCTTGTCCGGGAAAAACTCAATTCTGGTTATTACCCCGGTGCGGGTATCGTAAGCGACGTTGGTTACTCCCGGAAACTCCCCCACCCGTTCATAGTTGTTCCAGGTAACACCACCTTTGTCGGCTTCATCGCCTTCTCCCGCGGTTGTTTGGGCCCACTTTGGTTTGCCCAAAACCCGAAGCATATCGGCGCGCTTCGATTTGCCGACAGTCATTCCGCGGAAGGAAGCCGGATGCCAAAGACGATCAGACTGGCGGACGGCCGGAACCTGGCTCAGGATCAAACCAAGAATCAGTAGAAGCTTCATAGCAAACAGCGGGCCTTCCCCTGGCTATTCCGTGGAAACTTTTTCCTTGTTGTTTAGCGCGGCGTGCATTGTATGCCACGAGAGGGTGGCGCATTTCACACGCACGGGAAACTCTCTCACACCGGCAAAGATTGTCAGGCGGCCCAGATGATTCGGCTCTTCCTCTTCGTCGAGCTGGCCTGTCACCATTCGATGAAATTCATTGAAGAGATCTTCAGCTTCCTGCTTGCTCTTTCCCTTCAGCGCCTGAGTCATCATGCTGGCTGAGGCTTTCCAAATTGCGCAGCCCGTACCCACGAAACTGATGTCTTTGACGGCATCGTCCTCAAGCTGCAGATAGAGCGTCAACTGATCCCCGCACAAAGGATTGAAGCCTTCAGCAGTGTGATTCGCAGTTTCCAGCGCATGAAAATTGCGCGGCTTCTTGTTGTGATCGAGGATGACTGCCTGGTATAGCTCGCTTAGTTCAGACATATGCTATCCAAAGATCTCAATGACGTGTTCAATCGCTCTGGCGAGCGTATCAATTTCTTCCTTCGTATTATAGAAAGCAAACGATGCCCGCGCAGTCGCCGAAACATTGAATCGCTGCATCACCGGTTGGGCGCAATGATGTCCGGCGCGAATGGCGATGCCCTCCTGATCCAGAATGGTGCCGATGTCATGCGGATGTATGTCGTCAAGCACGAAGGACAGCACGCCCAGCTTCTCGCGCGCGGTGCCGATGATCCGCACGCCCTCAATCGCCGACAGGCGCTCGGTGGCATAGACCAGCAACTCGTGTTCGTAAGCGGCCGCTTTTTCGCGCCCGATGATGCTCAGGTAATCGATGGCGGCGCCCAAACCGATTTGCGAAGCAATCGCCGGCGTGCCGGCCTCAAGCTTATTCGGGATATCGGCATAGATCGTCTTTTCAAACGTGACACTCTTGATCATGTCTCCGCCGCCCTGGAACGGATTCGTCTGTTCCAACAGCGCGGCCTTGCCATAGATAACGCCACTGCCGGTGGGCGCGAACATCTTGTGACCGGACAAGGCATAGAAGTCGCAATCGAGATCCTGGACGTCGACGGGCATGTGCGGCGCGGCTTGCGCGCCATCGACCAGAACGGGCACGCCGTACTTGTGTGCCCGCTCAACAATTTCCTTGACCGGATTGATCGTGCCGAGGGCGTTTGAGACGTGCGTGACTGCCACCAACTTCGTTCTTTCGTTCAAGAGCGCGTCGTACTCGTCCATCAACAGCTCACCGGCGTCGTTCATCGGAATAACGCGGAGCTTCGCGTTCTTCTCTTCACAGAGCATCTGCCAGGGCACAATGTTGGAATGATGCTCCATCGCCGAAATGATAATCTCGTCTCCGGCGCCAACAACTTTGCGGCCATAGCCGTACATGACGAGGTTGATGCCTTCGGTCGCGCCGCGCACAAAGACGCACTCCCTCGACTCGCGCGCATTAAGGAACCGTTTTACTTTTTCGCGCGCGCCTTCATAGGCCGTCGTCGCTTTCATGCTGAGATAATGAACGCCGCGATGAATATTTGAGTGTTCCTGCTCAATGTACTGAGCACCCCGCTCGATCACCATTACAGGGACCTGCGAGGAAGCAGCATTGTCGAGATAGACCAAAGGCTTGCCGTTCACCGTCTGGCGCAAAACGGGAAAGTCTTTGCGAATACGTTCAACGTCCCAACCTTTGCGCGGCTTGGGCTTAATTGGAATTAATTGTTCTACAGTCGCCATGTCTTATTATTATTCAAGCCATGATCATTCGCGCCGGTTGCAACGAACGCTGAAAGGGATTGAAAACCAAACCAAGCTCTTCTAGCGTGACAACACCCAACAAGGCTTGATCTCCTTCCTCTCCCAGGACGACCGGCGTGTGTCCATCGCCTTGCGGAAGGGCGATGTAGGCCTCCGAAACGTCTCGCTCAATCTGAGTGCCATCAGCCAGAACAAAAGTCAGCCTGCGCTTCGGCGCTAATTCGATCGCCTTCCAAGTCTCAGCAGGCAGCACTGTGTACTTAGCGCCGCTGTCCACCATGAACTTTGCCATTGCCTGTTTTCCGGTTGGACCCGATACTGTTCCTTCAATGTAAGTTATGCCCATTGATTCGCCTCCGGCTCGTTGAGCTCATCAACCTACTCCTTCGAGCTCCACGTGTAGCCGGTTCAGTACTGCTGCGTCCAACTCGCGCCTGATTGATTCGATGCCGATCTTCTCAATCACTTCCTCGGCGAAGCCATACGTCAGCAGGTTGCGCGCCAGGGCGGGATTAATACCGCGGCTCTCGAGATAAAACTTCTCCTCCTCATCGATCTGTCCTACGGCTGCGCCATGGGTACACTTCACATCGTCGGCAAAAATTTCGAGCTGCGGCTTGGTATCGACGCGAGCGTCGGTCGATAGCAGCAAATTCTTGTTCGTCTGGCGCGCGTCGGTCTGTTGCGCGCCATGACGCACAAATACCTTGCCGTTAAAGACAGCCCGCGACTTGCCATCCAGGATGCCTTTATAAAGCTGATGGCTGGTGCAATGCGGCTGCCGGTGATCTATTACCGAATGCGTGTCGGTATGCTGGTTGCCATCGACCATGTAAAGACCATCGACAGAGCATTCGCCTCCTTCATGATCCATCTGCACCCGGATGTCATGCCGCGAGAGAGCAGCGCCGAAATTGATCGTGGTCGTGTTATAGCTCGCGTTCGGACCCAACTCAGCCCTGGTAGTGGCGACATGAAATGCGCCCATGCTTTCGCGCTGGATCTTGTAGTGCTCCAGCCGCGCGCCGTCTGCGAGAGCAAGATCGACGATCGCGTTAGTCAAATACACGGTGTCCTCTTCGGGACTCGCGTAACTCTCGATAACTGTGGCCGAGCTATTCTCTTCCGCCACGATGAGCACGCGCGGAAACGCCGCCGGTGCCGGGCTGTCTATTAAAGCCTCGCCCACGAACAAGAGATGAATTGGGGCTTTAACCCTGGCGCCCCGAGGAATCTTCAGGAATAGGCCACTCCGAAACAACGCGGTTTTCAGCGCCGCGAAGCCGTTCGCCAGGGCGGGATGCTCCAAATACTCGCGCAGTGTCGCCTCATACTCACCGCCGCGCAGCGCTTCGCGTAAATCAATGGCCACTACACCGTCCGGCAACGCTGCCAACGACGAAAGATCCATGCGCATCATTCCGTTCACGAAGACCAACCTGCTATCTCTGGCTTCTTCGTAAATGAAAGACGTTAACCCGCCGTCTTTCGTCAGAACGGTGCCGTTAGTGATCAGCACAGGCGCAAAGTCGGCTTTAGCAATTGGAGTAACGTTGGTGTACTTCCACTCTTCCTGTTTGATACTGGGAAAGCCCGCTTGCTCGAACTTCACGAAGGAGTTTTCGCGGAGATTTTGCAGCCAT
>WNFP01002079.1_pt1 | contig 15856 bp, 13 predicted proteins | sample 5400201 | NCBI WGS metagenome assembly WNFP01 (sample SAMN13153355, study PRJNA577476) | soil metagenome | isolation source: 115 cm saprolite under Madrone tree | place: USA:California | collected 2016-06-14
GAGAGCTGCACGAGTCATCTTGGCCTCGACGACAAGTTTTTCATTCTTCAGGAGAAAATCCATCCTCGACGCTCCGCCGTCAGCATGAGCCTGGTTCGAGGGTTGCGTGACGATTGACGGCGCTGCAGGATTGCCGGAGCTTCCGCTGCTCGAACCGCCGCAACTTGTGAGGCCTATCCCGAGAACAGCGGGCAAGAGCACAATTGATTCTGCTCGTAGACGCATTACACCACCATCCTCCGTGCGGCTTGCCCAATAATGACAGGACTTTCACGAACCTGCGAGTTTTGCCTAGGCTTAGGCTAGACAGATCAATCGAAGAGACTGGGGGTTCCGGCGACCGGCTCGATCGGGGTCGAACACTCAGCGTCATCGTTGCCCACAGAGTTGAGCCGAGCGCTCACAGGGTAGCTCCGCATGCAGCCTGCATCGAAAGGCCTGAGCAAGCCCATGACCGCCGTGTCCTGAATTTGTGGATCGAGCCAAAGGTCATAGCGCTCGGGCGGGAGGATGACCGGCATACGGTCGTGCACGCCTTCCAGGAGGTGATTCGCGGTCGTGGTCAGGATCGTGAAGGTATCGACCGCCGCACCATGCTGTGCTCGCCAGCGATCCCACAGGCCCGCGAAGGCGAAGATCGCCCCGTCTCCGACGTCGAAGCAGAAGGGCTGCTTCCGCTTGCCAGAACGCAACCATTCGTAGAAACCGTCCGCCGGAACCAGACAGCGCTGCGTCCGTAGTGGGTCGCGGAACGACGGCTTGCCCGCAGCCGTCTCGGATCTCGCATTGATCGTTCGAGCGCCAATCCTCGGATCTGTCGCCCAGGCGGGGAATCAGGCCCCAGCGCATCAGGGACACCCGACGCTTGGAGTTCTGATCAGAGCGGATGACCGGCACCGACTGGGTGTGAGCGATGTTGTAGCGAGGCTCCCAGTCCAGGTATTCGAAATCCGCATCGAAATGTTCGGCGAGAATCTCCTTACGCCCAGAAAGGCGATAGCGCCCACACATGAGGCTCTATTTTAGCCCGTGTACCGCAACTGAGCCTCTGGCTTCAGCTTCATCCGTCGCTCACTTTTTCCAATGGGTCCACAGTGGACGGGAACAAGCAACCAGCGAACGCTGACGATGACGTCTGCCGTTGCGTTTTTTTTGGGCGAGGCCCTCCGGGTGCGCGACTTTAAAGTGGGATTTACGCTCGCCCGTTAGAAAACCCTCGCAAAATTCATCGGCGGGTAGCCACGAAAATAGGGGTTTCTTGTCGCGATATTGTGTGCGTTAGAACTGTTAGAAAGGCTTAGTTTCCTAACCTGCATTTCGATGGATCCCGCTTTGGAAGACACCTCTGCTCCAACCTTTGTAGTCTAACAGGCTGTGGTGCAAGTCTGGATTCCGGAGCGAAAAAAGATTGAGTAATTCACAGGGATGGTTCGTAGAATCGGCGCATGGCAATGGGCACGCGCAAGCAGCGGGAGAAACAAGAAGAGATTTGGATCGTGCACACGGAGTTGGCAGCGGCGCCGGGCCATCCGTTTTATCAGCGCTTGAATGAGTTGCTGGAACTGGGCGGGCAAGGCTGAAGAACAACAAGCGGTGTATGCGAACCGGCGGCGGGTGCGGGGCGAGTACGGCAAGAGTTTACTGCGGCGACGCGGCGAGTTGGTCGAGCGCAGCTTCGCGCACTGCTACGAGACGGGCGCGATGCGGCGCTGCCATCTGCGCGGACACGAAAACATTCTGAAGCGGCAGTTAGTTCATGTGGGCGCGTTCAACTTGAGCCTGATTCTGCGCGACCTGCTGGGTGCGGGCACGCCGCGCGAGCTGAAGAATCGTGCTGGGGAGGTGTTTGGGCGATTTTTGCGCCTTCTGCTGTGCCTGATGACAGCCGTTTCGCCTGTCCGGCGACTGGCTGCCCGTTGCCGCATTCCTCGTTACCGCTCGTGAAATCTCAGTTTTCTGCCACGGGCTGCTAACGTGTCTCCGAACTGTGCTCCCTTGCCCACAGGTGCGTCCACGAATTTCGTTTACAAACTGAAGCAGTCCCCAAACTGCTTGAGTTCGCGGTCCGCTTGGCGGAATCACATTGCCATTGATCGCACGAAGTTGTCGTTAGGGACAGGTCAACTTCCAAGTGACTGCTACAGGGGCAACTCTCAGTACGCGGCGACGCCATTTAGAGAGCTGTCGCCATTAGGGTATTTCCCTGAGTTTCAACAACGGATTTGACCTTATCGACCAGCCGGGAGAATTTCGCTAGGCTTTGGAGATCGATTCCGCTTCGCGCGAGCGGGCGTGGCTTAAGGCTTTTTATAGCGGAGTATTCGTCGCGCAGGCCTGGTTGTCTTGTGGCGGAATTATTGATGGATTTCATGTTCAGTAGATCCACGCCGCCCTAAAAAGTCTGCGTAGTCCCAAAACGTCCACGTAGTGAAGGAAATAGCCGTGACGGGTGGTTTCGCAACGTATTCGTCTTATACCTCGGGCTACCCGAGCCGCGCTGTTGTCTTGATTCGCAGACAGATCCAAGGGCCAATTATCAACGGTTGGCTGGTGCTCATCACGATCTTAGGCGCAATAATTACTGTCGGGGACGGGCTGACGCGCACCCCCGATGCCGGTTTGGACCCAGCACCAATGCAGTTTTTGGAATACGAACCCTACCACGCGGCTCTTTTGCTCGCAGCGGTGACGCTGCCACTGATGTTTGCTTATGCCAAGAAAGCGCGAGTTTCGCTTACCGAGGGATTATTCTTGTGGTTCACATTGTGCACCACTGCATATATGAGGGATTTTTCCTACCTTCGTCTGCCGGGTGTACCGCTCTTCGTCACGGACGTTGTCCTTGTTCTTCTGCTCTTTTCTACATGTATTTTGCGACGGCCACACTACCCTCGCAAATTACTGATGCTGAATATCCTCTTTGTCCTCTTCACGGCAGCTGGCCTGATGTCAGCGACACGGGGCTTCTGGGAACATCGCGACTCAATGTTGGTGCTACGCGATTCGGCACTGATAGTGTACTCGTTCTTTTTGCTGGTTGGGTATCATCTCTTCCGGAGCTGGCGTTCGATAAAGAGGTTGGCGGTGTGGTTCCTCCTTGGGACGGCATTGAGCGTTCTAAATGGGCTGGCTTGGTTTGCTGCAGCGCCTGGGCAGAGGCGCTTCATTTTCCCGGGAATTTATGTTTTGGTCGCGCTCAGTGGTGTCCTGATGATGATGTCAAACCGTATGATCCGACCGCGGTTGGGTTGGATTTGCACAGGGATCTTCTCCCTTGGCTTGTTGCTCGCCAACGCCCGGAGTCTCTTCGTGTCTCTTGCCCTCGTGCTGGTGATGGTGTTACTGGTTCCAAGGCTGCTTCATGGAAAGATACGTCTTGTGTCCATTCTCGCAACTCTGGTTCTTGGCATCGTATTGGCGTGCTCATTTTCGTTCTTGCTTTTTCGTATGCAGACCAGTCGAGACTTTACCACGCGTGTCGCGGGCGAACTCGACTCAGGAGTCCTCCATTCCGGAGAGGATCCTTATTGGCAATTTCGCCTCTGGGCCTGGAAAGAGGCATGGAAGCGCTTCGCGGAATACCCTCCAGGCGGAGAAGGTTTTGGGGTTCCGTTTGCCTTCGAAATCTGGGACAACGACGCCCGACCCCACAACACTTTCTTAACTGTGTTGTGCAAGATGGGATTGATCGGTTTCATCCCATTGTTCGCGATCCTTGGCTGCTTTTTCTGGAGTGTTTTTGCGGCACTCCATCGCCATCGGAAAAAGAGTCGAGCACTCTTCCTGCAGGTAGGCGGCGCGGTTCAAATTGTTTTATGTCTCTATGGGATGGCGAATTTAATGCTCGAGAGTCCGCACTTAGCGGCCCTCTTTTGGACCGCGATCGGTGTGGACCTGCGCATGATTCGGATGCTAGACCTTGAGGAATTACTGCGAAAAGGTGCCAATCCCTTTGGCGCAAGCAGACTTCTCGCGGAGAGCTCGTCCGGAGCACAATAATAGGAACGCTTGGAATGAGTTTGCCAGCTTTCATGAATCGTGGATCTAAGCCCTACTTGCTCTTGGGGCTACTCTGCGTGCAGCCGGTTGAATTCTGGGACCGCCTGCGAATTTTCATCGAGGGTCGCTACGAACGCATAAGACCAGAGTGTGGTCTGCACCGGCCAGTCCGCTTGGAAACTCTCACCGCTCTTCTTCGTCAAGTTGTCGATTGGGATTTAGAAGGTGCTCTTCAAGAAACAGCGATGCGACAAATCGAGCGGCATGTCCGTCTCCTAATCTCCAGCTCGAATGAGAATAGACCATTTGACCCCCGCCATAGTGCGGACCTAAGTTTTGCGTGCTTCTGCTACGCGGTTTGCCGTACCCTTTTACCCAATACTGTCATCGAGACCGGCGTAGCGTACGGAGTCACGACCAGCTTTGTGCTCCAAGCACTGGCTCAAAATCAACGAGGAAGATTATGGAGCATTGACCTGCCTCCTCTGTGTCCCACGGCGGACCAAAGCGTTGGGCTTTTTGTTCCGCAAGAGTTAAGGACTGATTGGCACCTGGAAAGAGGCGCAACCAGGAGACACTTGCCAGGGATGTTATCTCGTCTGCGCACCGTAGACTTGTTTATCCACGACAGCCTGCACACGCGCTCGAACATGATGTGGGAGTTCGAAAGGGTTTGGCCGCATTTGCGGCCAGGCGGCGTATTGATTGCTGACGACGTGCAAGGTCAGCCTGCCTTTGAGGAGTTTGTCGCCAGAAGAAATCCACAGTTCAGTGCAATCGTCATCGAAGAAAATAAGGACGCTGCGTTCGGCGTTGCGCTCAAGGGACCATGAAAATCCTGCTTTGTCACAACTATTATCGGCACCCCGGGGGAGAGGACTCAGCCTATTTGGCAGAGAGGGAGTTATTGACGCACTTCGGACATCAGGTGCTGGAATATGTTCGCCGCAATGAGGAAATCCGTGATGACGGTTTCTTGTCGAAGGTGAAATTGGGTTTGCAGACGATTTGGGGGGACGGCAGCATAAGCGAACTTCGAAACCTCCTGCACCAAGAGAAGCCGGACATCGTTCATTTCCATAACACTTTTCCACTCATTTCACCCGGAGCCTACTATTCTTTCCATGAGGCCAGAGTGCCGGTGATTCAAACGGTTCAGAACTATCGCCTGGCCTGTCCCGCTGCGATCCTCTATCGGAATGGTCACACTTGCAGAGAGTGCCTCGACCATAGCTTGTGGCGTGGAGTCTTGCATAAGTGTTACCACCAGTCGCACCCTGCAACGGCCGCGGTTGCGCTCATGCTGGCGTTTCATCGTTTGCGCCAAACGTGGAATGAAATGGTGGACAGGTATGTCGTGCCCACGGAGTTTGTGCGTGGCAAGCTGGTGGAAGCCGGTTTGCCCACAGAAAAAATCAGCGTTAAGCCCAACTTCGTTTATCCAGATCCCGGCATGCGCGCAGGAACAGGGGAGTACGCACTTCTTGTGAGTCGTTTGGTGCCGGAAAAGGGTGTACGTACTCTGCTCGAGTCCTTCAAGCGGTTGCCCAACACGATTCCCCTGCGAATCGTTGGTGACGGACCCTTGCGTTCTGAGCTGGAAGAAAAGAAAGATCGTGAGAACCTCGCCAGCGTTCGCTTCGAAGGATGGTTATCGCGGCAACGGGTACTTGAGATGATCGCTGGCGCGAGGTTTTTGATATCTCCAAGTGAGTGGTTCGAGCCATTCGGTATAAATATCATCGAGGCTTTTGCATGCGGCGTGCCAGTAATTACCTCCCGCTTGGGTGGGCCATCCGAGATTGTTGAGGACGGGAGGACGGGCATCCACTTCACAGGGGCCGATCCCGGTGACCTGGCGGCCAAAGTACAGTGGGCTTGGGGACACCCCTTGGAAATGGAGATGATGGGCAAGGCAGCTAGAGCAGAGTACGAGACAAAATATGCGGCTACACGAAATTATCGCCTGTTGATGAAGATTTATGACAAGACCATGAGCAGTCAACGAGCTGTGAGTCCGGCCGGGGCATAGTTTTTCTAAAGAACGTTTGTGCTATTGCCAGCTCTCAGGACTAAGCATCCATCGCCTCGACTGCTGTCGTCGTAAGATGGTGTGTGGATGTCCGCGCCAAGATTGCTGTCGCAGATAAACTAATGATTCATCCGACGAAGGAACTCCTCGGGAAGTGGAAGCGTCTGAGGGCGCAATATGGGTTTCGCAGATCGCCGGTTCGCACCGTTACCCGCCTGATATCGTGGGGCGTAACCTGCTCGTGCCGGAGGATGGCGACTGTGAGGTTGACAAGATGGGACTTACACGTTCTTCTCCTCGCCAAATGGCGAGGTATCGGTAAGCTTGTCTTTGCCTTTCGTGAGCACTACGAACCTGAATTGGAATACCTTCAAACCTTACTCTTTCCAGGAGCAACGTTTGTCGATGTTGGGGCCAACCTCGGAATCTACACATTGGTGGCGAGCAGGATCGTGGGTCCCTCAGGCAGCGTGATTGCGTTTGAGCCGTCAGTCCAATCGTTTCCCCTTTTGCAGAAAAACATCATGCTGAACAGTTTGACCAATGTCACCGCTTTCCCTGTGGCGCTATCGGAAAAAGCGGGAAGGGTCCGACTTTATCATGCTGGATCTTGTCCGAGTGGCAATTCTCTTGGACACCACCCATCTTTCCCCGGGGGTTTCGAAACCGTTCTTGCTGAATCGCTCGACGATGTTCTCCAGAGAATTCCTGCTGGGCGCGTTGACGTCATCAAAATGGATGTCCAGGGAGCTGAAGAGCTAGTCCTGCGCGGGGCACAGAAAACCCTTACGTCCAAGAATCCTGCAATCATTTTTGAATTTTATCCTGAGGGTGCAGATCTTCTTGGGCTCTCACCTTCTGGAGCGTGGAATCTTCTCGAAGGGTTGGGTTACGAGTTCTTCTCTGTTTGCTCTGGCAGCACGATTTCCAGGATAGAATCTCCCCCTATCGAGAGCGACTATGCCAACGTAGTGGCAATTCGTCGAGGTGCGTAGAATGAAGAGGGTCTTCGAGAACCTACGAAAAAAATGGCAATGGCTAGCCGCCCAAGCGGGATTCCAAAGGGCCCCAGCGCTGATTATCTTCCGCCTAACTGCTTGGGGGATTCGTTGTATCATCCGCAGGGCTACGGTTGTAAGGCTGGGAAGGTGGAATCTGAGTATCTACTTACCTGCCAGATGGAAGGGTGTCGAAAAACTCATCTTTGTCTTTCGTGAGGGTTATGAACCTGAGCTGGCGTACTTGGAACGCGCCCTTTCACCTGGCAACACTTTTGTTGATGTGGGCGCCAATCTGGGAATATACACTTTAGTGGCAAGCAGGATTGTGGGGCCGTCGGGTCGCGTGATTGCATTTGAGCCATCGGCGCAATCGTTCTCACAATTGAAAGCAAATATCACATTGAATGGTCTCACGAATGTGCAGGTTTATCCTGCGGCCGTCTCTGACAAGATAGGGCAGGCGTTCTTGTATCACGGGTCAGACCCAGCTCAAAACTCACTAGGTAGAGATCCTCGCCTGGAACCCAAGGGCGAAGAGGTTGTGACGCAATCGTTGGATAGTGCGATCAGTCAAGCCTCTGTGGGGCGCGTGCATGTTATCAAGATGGACGTAGAGGGTGCCGAGGAGTTGGTTCTTCGTGGCGCGGACACAGTAGTTACAATGCACCATCCCACAATCATTTTCGAGATTAATCAAGATGCGTCTACCCGTCTCGGTCTTTCCCCCCTAGGGGCGTGGGATCTGCTCAACAGCTTCGGCTATCGATTCGTCAGCATTCGAGGCAATGCAGTTCATGAGGCCAAGTCCCTGCCTACGTTGGGCAATGTCGTAGCCATTTATGAACCAGTCGAAAGAGAGAATCTAATCGACAAGGGTCCACGTTCGGCAGCGGTCGCTTGCCAATTGTTCGTCCAGGACTGAGGTGGAGGAAGCCGCAGTAGGCGTCCGCCTGAATCCGTTCGGGGCCTCATGAGCACGCCGGAAGAGGCCTGGGTTCCAGCGCCCGGTCGAAAATGTCTTGGATCGACTCGTGCCCACTGGCTTAGACCGCTGATTAGTGAATGAGCCTGATTGGAACTGGAGAAGAACGCGTGCGAATAACGAGTAGGCCACGTCATGTCACCGTCGTATGCCCTAAGGGTACAAGCTAGTCCATCCTTTTCGCAGGGCTCAGGCCTTTGTATCTGGATATGACACCTTAGAGAACACGCGGCTGTAATTCGCAGAATGCTGTTTGAGCCAAGAGTTAGCGGCGACAGTAAGGGCGTTACCAAACTTAAAATACAGTATTCGCCTGATGGATATCTTGCATAGGGTTTGCTAAGTTGCCGCCCGTTTGTGAGTTGGTCCCATCGGACTCCTCTTCTGGTAAAAAACGAGTCGGTGTAGGGTTCCGATATGTACGCTTAACTTGGCCGACTAAGTTGTGCCGAGCCGGTAATAACTGCGTTTGAGAATCAGACTGCAAGGAGGAGCCTATGGCTCGCTTCACGATCGTACTCCGTCCCCTTATCGCGCTTTGTGCCCCGACGTCAGACCCCGCGATCTCCTCCCAAGCGACGGTCCCTGGCGCAGGTCACCCCGACATCAGGGTCCATCACGCAGAGGGCCCACGCTCGATCGATCGTCCGCTGCAGCCACCCGCGGTCGACGGAAAGCGAATCCGGCTTTCACCCAAGACAATTGTGAACGAGCAGCCTCCAACGACGGGCGGCGGAGAAGCACCCCACCAGGCTCCGGCGGCCTCGATGACGATCGCCCGATTTCTGTCTGGCAGTGTTGTTCTCCTCATCGCTTTAGCCACTGCCCAGGGGCAGATCTTCACTCTTAACAACCAAACTAAGACGCCAGTCGAGGGCCCGGGGCACGACTACATCAGACTCATATCAGAGACAGTCAATCCAGCGAATGGTGGCGTGAGCATTCGGATTCAAGTACCGACACCCCCGGGCCGCGGCCTCTCGGTTCCGTTCTCCATCGGATACGACTCCAACACAGTCAACCACCTCGAGCCTTCGGCTCTCCCTGGAGCCTTCACCTGGTTTGGCAATCTCGGATACCTCGCGCAGGGCGGATGGAGTTTTTCGCTTCCGATGGTCAGCATGCGCAACTATTCAGAACCGCAGCAGACGCCTGCGTATAGTATGCACGGTCAAACCCCGCCTTGCTCTTACACTTCGGATTACACGTTCACGGACCTAGCCGGACGCTCACACTCCTTGTATGTCGGGAGCAATGCCTCCCTTTCCTGGACCCATTGCTACCTTTACCAGTATGCAACTGGTGGAGACGGAGAAGTAAACGCGCAGCTAAACACTTGCACCGTAAGCGGCAGTTGTAACTCAGTGGTTATTGCTCTGACTGTGGCCGATAAACTGGGTACGACTTACAACTTTCTGGGTGGTGACGTGTTGCCGAATGGCAACGCTCTCCTCGACTATTATCTTCCTAATAGCATTGCGGATCGAAATGGAAACGTGGTCACCGTCTCCGGTACCAACAGCGGCGCGGTAACGCTAACGGATCCCGCAGGCCGGAATGTGATTTCAACGGATGGTTTTGGGTTGAGCGGAACTACAAACCACATCACAACCTTAAGCGGGACGTACCAGGTAATCTGGAAAACTGCGAGTGGCACCAACACTGTAATCCCTTCCCAACTCGTATACGCTGATCCGAACGGGGGCTGCTCGGCTCCGCCTGGTTTGGCGGGTGGGGGCGTTGTGATCTCTACAATTGCACTCCCCAATGGACAACAATATAAGTTCTACTATGGCAGCGACAATCCGGACCCGAACTTCAACAATCCATTTGGCTTATTGAGTGAGATCGATTATCCGAGTGGCGCGTGGGTTAAGTACAAGTGGAAACTGAATGACACCATGTCAGAATTGGCAGATACGGCCTCGACTAGCGGCGCTGGTGGATTGATTCAGGATGCGTGCATTTACTTGTACAAGACGCCGGTAGTGGCGCAGAGAACTGTGGGGTTTGGCGGCAGCTCAACGCCGAACCTCACCCAGACTTTTTCGTATACCACCAATTGGGCGTCAAACAACCTGTCCTGGACGAGCAAGACCGCAACTGTGACAACCACGGACAATGTTTTGGGCACAGCTCACACAAACTACACATACTCGCCCGCAAACGTCCGTCCTCAGCCCTATTCTGACGCTTATATCAATCCCAACATACCGCTCCAGGTGACCTTCGGGGAGAGCCAGGCGCAGTACAATGATTGGAATAGCACCACGATTCTGCGAACCGTTAGCAAATTGTGGGGAGAGTTCACGCTTCTATGCGAAGTCGACCAGATGGGAAGCAGCGGTCCAATATCCGGGGCCTTCCATTCTTATCTCTCCAGTTCACAGCTTACCGACAAAAAGGAGTACGACTTTGGCCAGCTTACGCTGTCGAGCTGTCAGGGGGCTGCCCCAGCAAATCCCACACGCGAAACCACAATCAACTACCAAACGTTCACCGGGCGGAGCGGCCTGCCCTTCTATGAACCCTCTGCCGTTATAACGACAGCAAATAGCGCGAGCGTTGCTGAGACCGATTATTCCTATGATCAGGTAGGAGTAGCCCTCGTCTCCCCATCTCCAACCGGTCACGACGAGACGAATTACCCGCCCAGCTACAACGTTCGTGGAAACGCCACGACAAAGACGGTCAAATGCCTGTATGGCTGCTCTATCAACCCTGTAACGACTTATATCTATGACGAGACCGGCCAGCTTCTGTCGAGCACTGATCCGTGCGGGAACGGCACCTGTGCCGACATGACCGGCACCACGCACACCACCACGTATTCCTACGCCGACAGCTACACCACCCTCTCCAGCGGTCAGAACATCAACTACTCCTCCACAGGCAATACCAACGCCTATCTGACCAAGGTAACGGACGCGCTTGGCCATGTCAGTACCTTCAAATACGACTTCTTTAACGGCCAGCTTACGCAATCGACGGATCCAAACAGCCAGAGCACGTCGTATATCTACAACGATCCGTTCAACCGGCCGACGATGGCGAACTTCCCCGATGGCGGCAAAACAACCACTTCCTACAACGACACTCCACCCAACCCGAGCGTTACCAGTTCGCGTCTCGTGAACAGTTCCGGCAGCTCCGTCACTAGTACCTCAACCATGGACGGCATCGGGCATCTTGTGAAGACGCTGCTGACTACTGACCTGGATTGCGCGAGCGGCGACCGCACGGACACCACCTACGACGGGCTTGGCCGCGTCTACACCGTTTCCAATCCATACTGCACCACAGGAGATTCCACCTACGGAATCACAAGTTTTGTCCGTGACGCGCTGGGACGCACAACTCTCGTAACCCAATCTGACGGCAGCAAAATCTCGACCTCGTACTCCGGCAACTGCACCACCGTCACCGACGAAGCTACCAAATCCCGAAAATCTTGCTTCGACGGGCTTGGCCGCGTGACGGGAGTCTGGGAAGTTCCCTCAGGCGCAAATTACCAGACCTCCTATGCCTACGACCCTCTCAACAATCTCACCAGCGTCGTGCAGAACGGTTCTCACAACCGCCGCTTTGCTTACGACTCCCTGTCTCGTCTCACAACTGCCACCAACCCGGAATCCGGCACGATCACGTACACCTACGACCTTAGTGGCAATCTCGATGGCAAGACTGCTCCTGCTCCCAACCAAACTGGCACGGCATCGGTCAGCACCGCATACGGCTACGACGCACTCAACCGTCTTATCTGGAAGACTTACTCTGACTCGACCCCCGCAGCACAATACATTTACGACAGCACAACGATCAACGGAATTAGCGTGCCGAACTCGATTGGTAGGCTAACGGGGGAAAATGTCTCTAGGAACGGCGTCTTTCTGGACGGGTCTCTTTATTACGGATACGATCCCATGGGACGTCCCACCCTGTATTTTCAGTGTGTTCTGAATTGTACGACGTCCGGATGGGAAATGTCCTATGCTTACGATCTTTTGGGAAACGTGTCTTCCTATACGAACGGTCTCGGCGTTACCTTCAACCAGACTTTCAACACTGCAGATCGGCTCTCGCAAATAACCAGCAGCCTGGCAGATGCAAATCATCCCGGCACGCTCTTCAGCAGTGCCCACTACAACGCTTCCGGGGTCTTGACGTCCGCCACAGCGGGCAATGGGCTGACACAAACTGCTGCGTTTGATGGCCGCCTTCAGCCGTGCCGGAGGAATGTGAACTCATCCGGCACGTTGCTTAAAACATGTACGGATGCGCTACCGAGTGGGAACGTTCTGGACCTCCGGTACGGGTTCAACTATGGCGTGAGCGACAATGGCAACGTGGCATCCTGGATAGCCGCCGGAGCCCAAACATACAGCCGAACCTACACTTACGACACCCTCAACCGCCTCGCGAGCATGTCCGCACCAGGGAGTTCGTGCAGCGGATTATCCTGGTCCTACGATGCCTGGGGAAACCGAACGGACCAAACCGTGACAGGAGGGTCCTGCACAACGTTCCATCAGCTAGCGGACGGGAATAATCGCCTGGTCGGCTATGCGTATGACGCCGCCGGGAACATGACCAACGACGGAACCCACACTTTCTATTACGATGCCGAGAATCGCCTCATTCAAGTGGGTGGTACCCTGGGCACCTGCTCTACCGCCACCGCTTGCTACCTCTACGACGCGGAAGGCAAGCGTGTTCAAAAATCTGTCGGCTCCGCGCAAACGATCTACCTCCACGATGTAACCGGAAACGTGATTAACGAACTTGACGCTACCGGCGCGACCCTTGCCAACTACATCTACGCCAACGGCGGCTTGCTCGCCGAATACAAGAACGCGACCACCCACTTTGTTCACCAGGATCACCTAGGGTCGAGTATGCTTCTAACCAACATGGCGCGTGGGGTATCCGACTGCAACGCATTCTATCCCTTTGGCGAACAAGACACCTCTATCTGCACGTCCACCAACGCCATTACCCACAAGTTTACCGGCAAAGAACGGGATTCCGAAAGCGGCCTCGACAACTTCGGGGCCAGGTATGACGCATCAAGTCTCGGAAGATTCATGACGCCCGACCCGCTGGGCGGTCACCAGGAAGACCCCCAGACGCTCAATAAATACGCTTACGTTAGGAACAATCCAACCACGCTAACCGATCCGACAGGTCTCGACTTCAATTTGAACTGCGACAAGAACAACGGCACGACTTGCCAGGGTGGGCACCAGTATTACAAAGACAAGGACGGAAACTACCAGGAAACGGTCGTGAAGAGCGATAACGGGAACCTCACGGACCAGAGCGGCAACAAGTACCATGGGGAAGTAGATGGTCTTGGCGTTCACTTCAGCCAGGATGGCAGCAAAACTTCTTCACTCGGAACCTGGGTCAACGGCAGCAATGAAACAAAGTTCTCACAAACCTCAGGTGCACTCGCCGGGTTCTCTTTCGACTTCCACCAGACCTCAAAAGAACAAACGGCTAACGGTACGTTCTATTACCCAGGGGCGCCACGGGACGCCTACGATGCCGTCTTGAATGCCGGATTTTCGGCCAGTATGGCCGATGATTTCTTTAACCCGCTGCATGGATATATCGGTTCGTACCACTACCGATCGGACGGCGATCCAGGCACAGGCAAGAACTCTGGCCACCTGATAATCCGAGGGGTGGGAATTCTGCACCCATGGGACACTGTGCCCACACAGGGCGAGCTTCACTTTGGTGAGACTAACCCGAACGTCAACCGTATCGAGCATTTCAGAAAGGACGTGTTCTGATGACGTATCCGCGCTGGACAATTGCGGTTGGCTGCGTCAGTTGTTTGGTTGTGCTCTATTTCTGGATGACCATGTTTCTTGCAGCCGGATGGATCAGGCAGAGGCCAGGCGATCTATTCCCGCTTCTTATCGGCATATGTCTTTCCGTAGTACTCTCCGTCCCTGCCGCTGTGAAGGGGGCAAAATTTTGGTATACATCTACGGCGCTCAACGCGGGAACCCTGATATGGGTCATGTGGCGATTCCACTGACAAGACTGCCTAGCCACCAGTACGACGCTGCGACCTACAAGTTCACCGAGAAAGAGCGCGATAGCGAATGCAACCTCGATCAATTTGGGGCTCGATACTACGCATCCTCCCTAGTCTAGGAGCGCGTCCGAGTATTCAACTGTGAACGGCTGATTTGTATTGAAACTCACAGGCAGGATATGCCAGTTTGGGGACATGGCCAAAGCTTACCGGGCTTATCTGCCTGAGCAAGATCTGCTATTACCGCCGAGCCTGCGCGATTGGTTGCCGGAGAATCACTTAGCGCATTTTGTCTCGGATGTCGTCGATCAGCTGGACTTGAGCGCGATCGAATCGGTCTATGAGAAAGAAGATCGAGGCCAGCCTCCGTACCATCCGGGGATGATGACCAAGATTCTGCTCTACGGCTACTGCGTCCCATTTTCTTGCGGCTCACCACGTACAGCGCAATGACCGAAGCGAGAATGGCCGCAAGCAGTGACAGCAAAACGGTCGGCCAATGGTAGGCCACGGGAATCGGTAGGATGAACGCCAGCATTCCAATGTAGTGCATGGACCAAATGCCAGTTCCCATCGCGCCGGCCCCGCCCAGCAGCCAAACCGCGCGAGTCCAACCGCCCGCGGCCGTTACGCGACCTGCGAGATCAAGAGCAGCGTACGACGCAAACATGGCAATCAACACCGAAAGCGCCACGAACGCGTAGTTGTACGAGCCAATCAAGTTCACGGCAGCCATTTGACTCCATCCGATTGCTACGCGGAACAGACGCGCCGCGCTTCAATTAAAAATTAACCGTCTCCCTGGCACCAGCGCCAATTCTTGCCGGGTTGGAACGAACACGGTCCGGCCCTTCTTCCTGACTTGACTCGAGGTTTATGATGGGTGAAGCGTTTTAGTTCTGGACTGTTAGGATCAGACTTCAGACTGGGCAGTATCTCACTGGATTCGGCGTCAACGAAGTGCCCCAATTTCAAAACCTTATGTGTAGTCGGGACGAAGCCATTGCTGACGCCTGGCTTGGCTACGTCTCCCGACGGGGGGGCTTGTGCGAAGGAATCCGCAGAACGCCAAGAACTCGACGACGCCCAACTCTGCTATCCCGACCTGTGGGAAGGTCTTCGACGATGGCACCGTTATCGAACTGATCGAGGACCTCTCGCAACCTAGCGGCCTGGCGCTGCTCAAATGGAACCGGCACAAGGCTACAACATCATCGCGAGTCGTGCATCGGGGCGAGACCTATGCGCCCCTCCCGCTTGACCCAAGTGTCCGGGGGGCTTTGCGGCTGCCGTCGAACTGCTCTGAATTCGTGTCGACAGCGACCCTTTTCGAGGAACTGGTTGGCGTCGCCGCGCAGTTCACTGACCTTGCGGAACCTTTCCGCGAGCAGTTGACCTCGTTCGTCCTCGCCTCCTGGCTCGCAGATTGCCTGCCGGGCCCCATCAATCTGTCGTTGTGGTCTCCGACTGCTGCGGATGGGGCTCGGATTCTGCTCCTTCTTAACTGCTTGTGCCGCTTAGCGCTGCTGCTGACGGGAGTTAATGCCAGTGATCTGAGAGCGCTGCCAGACGGGTTGCCCGCGACCTTGCTGATTTTGCGGCCGGCGTCAGGCCGTCGGACCAACGAGTTCCTGTCCGCATCCGGCTGGCGTGAATTTCGCATGGCACGGGCCGGCCGCCTCGTCGAGATTCTGGGAGCAAAAGCGCTTTCGACCGACGCGCCGCTGAATGATCGCATGCTAGGCCCCATGTTTCAGATACCGGTCTCACCAAGCATGCGTTCGTTGCCGACG
>WNFP01002081.1_pt1 | contig 15850 bp, 10 predicted proteins | sample 5400201 | NCBI WGS metagenome assembly WNFP01 (sample SAMN13153355, study PRJNA577476) | soil metagenome | isolation source: 115 cm saprolite under Madrone tree | place: USA:California | collected 2016-06-14
CGGAATTTCGGTCCCCACGTCATCCGCCAACAATCTCAACAGTTGCGCCGATCTTTGCGCAATTTGGAGCGTGAGGGCTTTCGCCGAGTTCACGTGCTGCGTACACCGGAGGAAGTTGACGCCGCTGAGATTCAGCGGGAGCCGCTCTGGAACAACCTGAAGCACGAACATGGTCCCTTCGACATCATCGGGGATATCCACGGTTGCTTCGAGGAACTCGTCGAACTCCTTACCCAACTCGGTTACTCCATCGAGAGACAAACCAACGGAGACGGTTCTCCGGGCATCTCTGTGAAACCTCCCGAAGGCCGCAAACTTGTTTTCCTTGGTGATCTTGTCGACCGAGGGCCAAAGATCCCTGAAGTGCTGCGCTTGACTATGAGCATGGTGCAAGGTGGGGCCGCCCTTTGCGTCCCGGGGAATCATGACGTCAAGCTGATGCGTAAATTGCGTGGCAAAGACGTGCAGATCACGCATGGGCTCGCCAATTCTTTGGAACAGCTCGACAAGGAGTCTTCGGAGTTTCGCATCCAGGTCTGTGAATTCCTGGACGAGCTCGTCAGCCACTACGTTCTGGATGACGGAAAGCTTGTCGTCGCGCACGCAGGCATGAAGGAAGAGATGCAGGGCCGAGGTTCGGGCAAGGTGCGCGATTTTGCTCTGTACGGGGAAACGACAGGCGAAACGGACGAGTTTGGGCTCCCCGTTCGCTATAACTGGGCCGCGGAATATCGCGGAAGAGCGATGGTGGTTTATGGCCACACCCCGGTGCCGCAACCCGACTGGTTGAATCGCACGATCAACATCGACACGGGCTGTGTTTTTGGCGGCAACTTAACGGCACTTCGCTACCCGGAAAAAGAGCTTGTCTCTGTGAGCGCTCGAGCGACCTATGCTCAGCCGGTCAAGCCGTTAGTCCCGATTGTGGAAACGGCTTCGCCCCTCACTTCCCAGCAGGTTCACGACGACCTGTTGGACATCGATGATGTGATCGGAAAACGAATCGTCACAACTCGCCTCCACCACAACGTCACCGTGCGAGAAGAGAATGCGCTCGCCGCACTAGAAGTGATGAGTCGATTCGCCACGAATCCCAAATGGCTCATTTACCTGCCGCCTACGATGTCACCTACTGAGACAAGCACGCGGCCTGGCCTATTGGAGCATCCGGCGGAGGCCTTTTCCTACTTCCGGCGCGAAGGAATTGCTCGCGTCATTTGCGAAGAAAAGCATATGGGTTCACGTGCCGTGGTGATTGTGTGCCGCGACGAGGAAATGGCGAGGCGGCGTTTTGGTGTCCTGGGAGAAGGATTCGGAATTTGTTACACGCGCACGGGAAGACGCTTCTTCGATGACGCGAAGATCGAACAAGAGTTCCTTCAAAAGGTACGCGGGGCCGTGGACGCGGCGGGCTTTTGGGACCAGTTTCAGACGGACTGGATTTGTATCGACGCGGAGTTAATGCCCTGGTCCGCGAAGGCACAGGAATTGTTGCGACAGCAGTATGCGGCCGTGGGCTCGGCTGCCAAGGCATCCCTTACGGCGGTAGTTTCAGCGCTGGAGCATCTGGTATCGAAGTGCGGGGACGCTCTACCTCTGCTCGAATTCAATCGGCATCGCCTGGAAGCTGCGAATCGCTATATCGATTCCTATCGCCACTACTGTTGGCCGGTGCGATCTGTCAGCGACCTGAAGCTTGCGCCATTCCACCTGCTTGCCACGGAAGGCCAAGTCCATGTCCAGCGAGACCACGTGTGGCATATGGAAAAGCTCGCAGAGATTTGCGGAGCATCTGGCGGCCTCCTCTTGGCCACTCCATACAAGGTAGTCGACGTGACAGACACTATGAGTGTGGAAGAGGCGACTCTTTGGTGGGAAGAACTGACCGGGCGTGGCGGTGAAGGTATGGTCGTCAAGCCGCTGGATTTCATCGTGCGCGGACGCCGTGGCCTGACTCAGCCCGCCGTCAAATGCCGTGGACCTGAATACTTGAGGATTATCTACGGGCCGGAATATTTGTTGCCAGAAAACTTGGAACGCCTGCGCAGCCGTTCGGTGTCAGCCAAGCGCTCTCTGGCACTCCGCGAGTTTGCTCTTGGGATTGAAGCCCTTGAACGATTTGTCCGACAAGAGCCTCTCCGCCGGGTACATGAATGCGTCTTCGGTGTGTTGGCCCTTGAAAGCGAGCCAGTCGATCCTCGCCTCTAGGCGTGGTCGTTTACAAAGTTCCACAGCACCGCGAAGAAGTTCCGCTCGATTGATGGCTGCATATATTACTACGAAATTACGGCAAGCTCGGGCTCAACCTAAGATCTATCGAATGATTCAAGAACGCTGTCTATTTTGTGACTCGTACCCCGTCCGAACCTTTACTGATGTGAGGCTCGATTGCATACTGACTGTGCTAGTCATCCTGATTTCATCTCGGTTCCGCTTTGAATTGGACGGCAGAACAAATCCTGAAACTTGCCCCCGACGCTGCCTCAGCCAAGGCGGCGCAAGGACTGTTGGCGCCCAAGAAATGGACTTCATTAGGAGTCAACGAGACAGCTATTTGGGGCGCTTGCCAAGGCAGTGGCTCAAATCCCTATCAGACTCAAATCGATCTTGCCGAGCCAGCTTTCAAGTGCAGTTGCCCAAGCCGTAAGTTCCCCTGCAAACATGGACTCGCTCTCTTCTTGCTCTTCGCGGAGCAACCGTCGCTTTTTGCTAAGACTTCTGCGCCGGACACAGTCGCTTCCTGGCTGAAAGGTCGTAGCGACCGTGCTGCCAAGAAAGAGACAGCTGCGACTACGAAGTCGAAAGAGCCTAAGGACCCGGAATCGCAAGCGAAAACCGCCGCCCGAAGACTTGATCGTGTCAAGGACGGTGCGCTGGAATTGCAGCGCTGGCTCGAAGACCTGGTTAGATCGGGATTGGCCGGCAACCTAAGTCGAGGAACCGCGTCTTGGGAGTCACAGGCGGCCCGCCTGGTGGATGCCCAAGCTCCGGGACTCGCAAGACTTCTGAAAGAAGCGGCAGTATTGGGCACTCGCGAAGGCTGGCAGGAGCGCTTGCTCGAGCAGATAGCCCTTCTCCATTTGTTGCTCGAAGGTTTCCGTAGGAGCGCGACGCTGCCGGAAGATCTTCAGGATGAAATCCAGTCCTTGATTGGCTGGAAACAAGACCAGGAAGAACTCATGCAAGATACCGGTATTGTCGACGAGTGGAAGGTCCTTGGACAGAGAACGCTGCTCGAAGACCGGCTGCAGGTGCAGAGGACATGGTTAAAAGGAAAGAATAGCGCACGGGAGGCGATGGTCCTCGCTTTCGCTTACGGGAATCAGGCTCCTTTTTCCGGCCTTCTTCCTGGGACTTGCTTTGACGGCGAGCTGGTATTTTTCCCAGGACGCATGGGCCTGCGAGCGCTCGTGAAGACAAGAAGTGAAACCACAAGGCAGCTCCATAGACTGCCCGGTGAGCCCATCGCTAGTTCGGTAGCCAAATGGTCAGTGCGCAAAGCCAATTGCCCATGGCTTGAACGATTCCCCTTTGAACTGAGTCGGGTTGTTCCCGCGACTTCTCATGGGCGCTGGTGGATCATTGACGAGGCCAAGGTCGAACTGCCTTTGTCCCCGTTTCGTGATGTGTGGAAGCTTGTGGCGTTGAGCGGAGGGCATCCGGTCACCCTGTTTGGTGAGTGGGACGGCCACAGCTTGTCGCCTGTCAGTGCATGCGTGGAGGAAAGGTTTGTCGAACTAAATGCCTAAAGCATCGACCAACTCCGCGCAGCTCTGGAGCGAACTCGTGAAGACCGCTCTTCTCGGGACCGACCGAATTGCGCTACCAGAACTCGGATCGAGCGACAATGTCGGAGCGTTGCTGTCGCAATTGGATCTTTCTAGTCGGGAAGGAGCGCTCCTTGCTGCGGCAGCCGTTGTTTCGCTCCACCGGCAGTGCGGAACTGCCTTGGTCCCCAGCGAAAAACCCGGATTCCCACCTTGTGAGAAAGATGAAACCCCGCGTTGTAGTTCCAATGCAGCTTCCTATTTGAAGCGTATGCTTCAGGGGCAATTCCCTCATTTGTTGCCGGAATTTTTCATCGCGCTGGCCGAAAGCAGCCAGCGCTTACCGGAAGAGGTTCTACCGGACACTTTGGATGCTGGCCGCAAAGACGTTAAACTTCGCAACTTTATCGTGCAAGTAATCGGTCGCCGTGGTGAGTGGCTGGCTTCGTTAAACGAAGAATGGGATTACCTCGCGGCAAAAGCGGATGTGAGGGACTGGGAAACGGCGTCCCGGCCAAGTCGTGTGTCCATCCTTAGAGAGCTCCGCAAGAACAATCCTTCCAATGCCATCGGATTGCTGACTTCGACGTGGAAGCAAGATGGACCTGAGGATCGAATCGCTTTTATCGACGAACTTCAGACCGGTCTTCATGCCGGTGATGAGGAATTTGTAGAATCGGCGCTCGATGACCGACGAAAAGAGGTTCGAAGAAAAGCTGCTGAGCTTCTGGTGCAGATCCCAGAATCGAAACTCGTCCGTCGAATGATCGATCGAACCCGGTCATTGGTGGTTGCAAGCAGCGCTTCCGGATCGAAACTCATTCGTGCTTTGACCCGGCAATCAAAAATCCAAGTCACTTTGCCAGAGGCTTGTGACGAGAGCATGCGCCGGGACGGTGTCGAGCCGACGCCACCTCAAGGCATGGGGGAGAAGGCGTGGTGGCTGGACCAGATGGTTGCGTCCGTTCCCGTCACATTTTGGAATGATCATCTCGGTCTGCCGCCGGCCCAATGCGTACAAAATGCCGAAAAGACCGACTACGCAGAGGTTCTTCTGCCCGCATGGGCCACGGCGACAAAACGTGGACGGCATGTGGAGTGGGCTCACGCGATCCTCGAGTACGCACTCGGCGCGAAAAGAAACTTTCAACTCTTAAGCGTGGTGGAAGTCTTGCCTCCAGCGCACCGAGATTCCGTCGTCATCAAGCTACTCAGTTCTCACCGAAACCTCATCGGATACGCCCAGCCCGGATTCAACTTGCTCCAGTGTTGCCCCGGCCCGTGGACCGAACGGCTGGGTCGCGCGCTTCTGGAGTTCTTGCAATTTCAAGTGAAGCAGAACCAAGAGGCAAGGCTGTCGCTAACTTACATCTGGTTCCCCAATCCCGAGCAGTTCGCAATGAACATGCCCATAACGCTGGCTGCGGAGGCCCAAGAAATGTTTGCCGACATCGCGAGCGACCAGTCAATCTTGAAGCCACTGAACACCTTTCTGGAAATTCTGCAATTCCGCTCGAAAATGTTGAAGGAGATCCACAAATGACCAACGTCCCGGCGAAAACATCATTCCTGCGAGAACATACCGAAGTTCTCTACGCGCAGGAACTCGAGGAACTTCGAAAGCAGGACAAGCGGCAACGCCCGCCCAATTGGAAACTGTCACCCTGGGCGGTGGCCGCCTACATCCTCGGTGGGAAGTTGGACAACGGCTTTCAAATCGTACCCAAGTACATCGGAAGCCGGCGCTTGATTGAAGTGGCCGTTGCTACTCTTGCGACCGACCGGGCCCTATTGCTCCTGGGTGTCCCTGGAACCGCTAAGAGTTGGACCTCTGAACATTTGGCTTCCGCGATCAGCGGGGACTCAACATTGCTCGTTCAAGGCACAGCGGGAACCAGCGAAGAATCGCTTCGTTATGGATGGAACTATGCTCGGCTGCTCGCTGAGGGCCCTTCCCGAAAAGCGCTTGTTCCAAGCCCCGTCATGCGAGCAATGGAAGATGGCAAGATTGCCCGCATCGAAGAGCTAACGCGTATTCCGTCGGACGTACAAGACACGCTGATCACGATTCTGTCGGAGAAAACGTTGCCCATCCCGGAATTGAATGACGAAACCCAAGCAACAAAGGGTTTCAATGTGATTGCCTCGGCCAATAGTCGTGACCGGGGCGTAAACGAACTCTCAAGTGCATTGAAGCGCCGTTTCAACACGGTCGTGCTTCCCTTGCCGGCGACCGCGGAGGAAGAAGTCGAGATAGTGCAAACCCGTGTCACGAGTCTCGGTCGCGCACTTGAATTGCCTACCGAGAAGCCTGCGCTCGAAGAGATTAGGCGACTTGTCGTGATCTTCCGCGAATTACGTGACGGGAAAACGGAAGACGGCAAAACCAAGCTCAAATCGCCAAGCGGAACTCTGAGCACCGCGGAAGCCATTTCCGTCATTTGTAGCGGGATGTCGCTCGCAGCTCACTTCGGCGACGGCTCGATTGGGGCCGAAGACCTCGCCTCCGGTTTACTCGGTGCCGTCATCAAAGATCCTGTGCAGGATCGCGTCGTTTGGCAGGAGTATCTCGAAACCGTCGTAAAGGAGCGCAGCGGGTGGAAAGACCTCTACCGCGCTTGCAAGGATCTCAACTGAATGGCCGTGCATCTCTTTGGTGTTCGTCATCATGGACCGGGCTCCGCGAAAAGCCTGCTGAGCTCTTTGCGCACCATGAAACCAGACGCCGTACTGATTGAAGGTCCACCAGAGGGCGACCAATTACTTCCGTTGCTGGTGGACGACGCCATGAAACCGCCAGTGGCGATTCTCATTTACGCGGCGGACACGCCACGCATAGCGACTTTTTTCCCGTTCGCAGTTTTCTCTCCGGAATGGCAAGCCATTCAGTACGCGTCGGAACTTGGCATCCGTACCCGCTTCATCGATCTGCCGCAAAGTCATGACTTAGCGTTGGCGGAGGAAAAATACAAATCCGAAATTGCGACCGCAAAGGAATCGCTGGACACCGAGGACTCGACCAGTGAAGAAGCAGCAAGTACGCCTCACCCTGCAGCCGTACGCGAGGATCCGTTAACATGGTTGGCTCGGGCTGCCGGTTTCAGCGATGGCGAATCGTGGTGGGAACACACGGTCGAGCACCGACTGGAATCAGGAGACATCTTCGCCGCCATTGCCGAGGCTATGGGACACCTGCGTCAAGAATTGCCCCGGCAAGGCTCTGAGGAAGAATTGCTTCGCGAAGCCCGTCGCGAAGCACACATGCGCCAATGCATTCGAGCGGCGGAAAAGGAATTCAAGAACATTGCTGTGGTTTGCGGAGCATGGCACGTACCGGCGCTTCGAAATGATTCGTCGGCCAAACATGATGCCGCTCTTCTGAAGGGAATCCCGAAAACCAAGGTCAAGGCCACTTGTATCCCATGGACGCACGCGCGACTGCAATGGAAGAGCGGCTATCGGGCGGGTGTTGACTCCCCAGGCTGGTACCACCATCTCTGGACCGTCAAGGACAAGCCGGTTGTCCGATGGATGACGAAGGTTGCGCGGCTTCTTCGCAAGGAAGACCTCGACGCTTCTTCCGCGCACATTATTGAGGCCGTGCGTTTGGCAGAGACTCTTGCAGCCGTTCGCGACCGCCCACTGCCTAGCCTGGCGGAGTTGAACGAAGCTTCGATCGCAGTCCTTTGTCTAGGCAACGATCTGCCCATGAAGCTCATTCATGAAAAACTGATTGTAGGTGATCAACTTGGCTCCGTCCCCCCTGAAACTCCGACGGTTCCGCTCCAGCAAGATGCGTCGAACGAACAGCGCCGTCTTCGTCTCAAACCAGAAACCGGGGCGCGCAGTCTTGATCTGGATCTGAGGAATGAAACCGACCTTTCTCGGAGCCATCTTCTTCATCGGCTGAATCTCCTGGGAATTGCTTGGGGAAAGCAGGAAAAGACTCAGCGGGCCAAAGGCACATTTCACGAGTTGTGGAATCTGGCGTGGGAGCCTGAATTTGAAATCACGCTCATCGAACGAGGCGCCTGGGGAAACACCCTGATCCTGGCCGCGAGCACTTACGCAAAGCACCTTGCCGACCAAGCAAAGGAATTGCCTGCTTTGACGAATCTGATTCAGGCGGCTCTTCTTGCGCAGTTGCCGGAAGCCGCCTCGCACGCGACCGGCCGTTTGCAGCAAGAAGCGGCTCTGTCGAATGATGTCGCCCAGTTGATGGCCGCGCTTCCTTCACTCGCTACCGTAATTCGTTATGGAAATGTGCGGAAGACCGAACTTTCGATGGTGTCGCAAATCGTAAACGGCTTCGTCGCTCGCGTATGCATCGGTCTGCCCATTGCCTGCATTTCCTTGGACGATGACGCGGCGCGGGCCATGATCCAGCACATTACGGAGGTAGATAGATCACTCGGAATCCTCCAAGACGAACAGCTGACACGAGAATGGCACGAAGCGCTCCACAAATTAGCTTCACAGAATGGTTTGCACGGACTTCCCGCTGGCCGTTGCGTTCATCTCCTGTTCAAGGCGAGCGCCATGACTGCCATCGAGACCGCGAAATGTCTAAGCCTTGCACTCTCTCCGGGAGTTGATCCCGCTTATTCCGCCGCATGGTGCGAGGGCTTTCTCGAAGGTAGCGGTACTCTCTTAATTCACGATGAAACGATGTTAGGGATTGTGGATGAATGGGTCTCGAATCTTTCCATGGAGCACTTCATCCAACAACTGGCAGCCCTGCGCCGTACGTTCGCGACGTTTCACGCACCGGAACGACGTCAGATTGGAGAACGTATCGCGCGTGGACAACCGCGAACCACCACGGAATTCTCGGCCGAAGCATTCGACACTGCCCTGGGAGATCGAGTTCTTCCCCTTCTCGCTCAATTGCTGGGACTCTCGTATAACCCGGCTGATCAAGGGAAATCTTCATAATGAGCGCGACTTCGCCTAAGGAACGGCTACGGCGCTGGCGTTTGCTTCTTGGCGGCGAAGATGCGGATGGCACACGCTGCGCCTTGGAAGCAACGGATTTGCAGCTTGATGCTGCCCTGCATTGGCTGTACGACACGGAACGCTCCGCAGGGTTACAAGCCTCTTCACCCACAGTGGCTCGTTGGTTGGGCGACATCCGGAACTATTTCCCAAGCTCCGTTGTGCGCATCATGCAGCAGGACGCTCTGGAACGCCTAAACCTGAAGCAAATGCTGTTGGAGCCTGAAATGTTGGCGGCGATCGAGCCTGACATTCACTTGGTTTCAACTCTGCTCTCTCTGAAAACTCTGCTACCGGGGAAATCGCGCGAAACCGCCCGAACCGTAGTCCGAAAGGTCGTGGAAGATCTGGAGAGAAAACTCGCAAATCCGCTGAGGCAGGCAGTCATTGGCAGTCTCAACCGTGCGGGACGCACGCGGCGCCCTCGGCATAAAGAAATCGATTGGAATCGAACCATTCGCGCGAATCTGAGGCACTACCAGCCGGACTACAGCACGGTTATTCCGGAAGTCCGCCTCGGGTACACGCGCCGGCGCAATGCATTGCGTGACGTGATCCTTTGCGTTGACCAGAGCGGTTCGATGGCCGCTTCGGTTGTTTATTCCGGTGTTTTTGGAGCGGTCCTTGCCTCCATTCCATCCGTGCGCACGAAGATGGTCGTGTTTGATACTGCTGTGGTGGATCTCACAGAAGAGCTGACCGATCCAGTGGATCTGCTGTTCGGTACGCAACTCGGAGGCGGCACAGACATCAATCGCGCTCTTGCCTACTGCCAGACACTCGTACAAAACCCACAAGACACGATTTTGATTCTCATTAGCGATTTGTACGAAGGCGGGAATCGGGAAGAGATGTTGCAGCGCGTTGCCGCACTCTCGACAAGTGGAGGTCAGATGATCGCCCTGCTCGCTCTTAGCGACAAGGGAGCACCAGCATTCGACCACAACATCGCAGCCGCGCTCGCGAGTTTGGGCATTCCCGCTTTCGCTTGCACCCCGGACCGCTTTCCGGATCTGATGGCGGCCGCGATTGAGCGCAGAGATCTAGCTAGATGGGCTTCTGAAGAGGAAGTGGTGAAGATTCAGTAGTGGAAGAATCCCTCGTCGCATGAGCTCTCGTCTCCTAACCTCTGCCCTCGCTTCCCAAAAGCGGGCTATAGCGATTCTTAGCCGGTTGTAGCTGCAAAACGGGATCCGGTTGCGACTCAACTTCAGACCTCTACCTTATTAAGGTCGGGACTGCGGCTCCTACAACAATTGAGACCGCCAAAAACAGGTGGAAGGCGTTTCCTCTAACTAAAATCCGATTCGGTTTTAGATTAGATTCCACGGAAAGCTAACTAGAAATGAAGTAAACACTACAAAAAGTAGTAGCAAGGCGCGAATCGCCGCATGTTTACTGATGATTTTGGCTATGGCGGAGAGGGGGGGATTGAAACCCCAGTTGGTGAGTGGGAGGTGAGGGGGCGGTGAGCGTTGGTATGTCTCTTGTTATCAACATCGGTTTTCGATTTGAACGAATCCCCAGTGTTCAAGCGGGTTCCGGAAGGGGCCAAATCGACCGGGAGTAGTAGCAAAAACAGTAGCACGGAAGCCCGCTAGGTCCTCGCGGATGGGGTTGAATGAGAAGCACAACCAGGCCTTGACGATGCAAGTTCCAGACTATCTTGAAAAGTGAACGAGGCCTCCGACAATCTAGAGATGGTCACGACCCAAACATCCTCACACCTGTTGAAGCGACAGCTCTACGCAGATCAGAGTCCGACGTTGCCAAGGGTAACTTGAACCGCAGTGCGAGCGCGAGATATGCCGCGTCGTAATTCGTGAGGCCGTGGGCTTATGCTAGCGCGGGCAATTCGAGAATCTCGGAAGGTGCCTGCTGCGCGGCCTCAATCGGAAGTGCCTTCAATCGCGTCAGGAAACCGTCAACCTGATCGAAGGAGATTCGCTTGCGCCGGCAGGCCATGAGGAGGCCGTTGCCAACCTCATAGAACCACAGGAACGGGACCAAGGCTCGTTTTTCGGAGAGGCTTGCAAGGACGGCTAGGCTGTATTTTCGATCCGCTTCGTCTTCGAGAAACCACTGGAGCGCTAGAGACGCGTCCAGTACGAAATCACTCACAGACGGTGGCCCTCGTGAATCAGCTCCTTGACCGTGACACCCTCCAGGCGGACTCGATTCCTCTCGACAAAAGCGAGCATTTCACGCACAGCTTCGCGCTGCGCACCGTTTGCAGTTTCAGTGCTCCTAGATCGCTCTTTTTCGCTGAGAACTTGCAGCGCTTCGCCAATCACTTCCTCGACGCTGTGGAAGTGACCGGACTTCAGCTCTTCTTTGACAATCTTTTCCTGTTCAGGCGTCAGGTTGATATTCATCGCCTTAGACTCCGTTGGCTCCAACATCTCCATGATACCAGCGTCGCCACCATCTGATGAGCGGATTTGCTATGGATCGTTCATGTATATGTGGGGCTGCACGTTCGTGCCGTCTGCCTTGAGCAAAAGTCAGCAGAACCTTCGCAATAGGGAGACCTGCGAGGGGTTAACCCCTCGCTTTTCAATAACCATGCCCCAAGGGTCCGTACCGCAAATCGAGCACTTCTGACGAGGCTCCGTGGATTTGACCTTGGGGGTTGAGCGGCCATGGCAAACTTCAACCGGCGAAGGAGCTGCTGCTCGGGCTCCGGCTGCCTGTGTCCACTTTTTTTCTCTTGACTTCAATCGAGCGCTTTTATATTTGTATACCATGTTGCTCTAGGCCTAGAGCAACATGGTCTGGCTAGCACTTGGAGAGAACTTCCTATCCATGAAAAACCGTGAGCAACGAGACCTCTTTCCCGGCGCGCTGGAGATGATGATTCTCCGCACGTTGAAGCGACAGCCCCTGCACGGCTATGCCCTCGCGCAGCATATTAAGCGCACGTCCAAGGGTTTGCTTCAAATCGAAGAAGGCTCCCTCTATCCGGCTCTCCAACGGCTTCTCAAGGAAGAAATGGTGAAAGCCGAGTGGAACATTTCGTCCACGAATCGTCGCGTGCGGATTTACAAGCTGACGGCAAAGGGAACGAAGCATCTGGAGCATGAGGTGTCGCGATTTGAAAGGATGCTCGAAGGGATTACACAAGTGTTAGCGCCAGGTGAATCGTGATGTGGCTCAAGCAACTATTTTCACGACGTCGTCTCTACGGTGATCTCTCGGAAGAGATTCGGGAGCATCTCGAAGAGAAGATCGACGAACTCGCGGCCAGCGGCATGTCAAGAAAGGAAGCGATCGCAGCTGCCCACCGCCAGTTTGGCAACATAACTCTGATTGAAGAAGACAGCCGAACAGTCTGGCAGTGGCCGTCGATTGAAAACTTTCTCATGGATGTCCGCTACGGCTTGCGCATGCTGGCGAAGAGCCCTATTTTTGCCGTAGTAGCGGTGCTGACGTTGGGCTTTGGGATCGGGCTGAACACCACGCTATTTAGTGTGGTCAACGCCGTTGCGCTCAAGCCGGTACCGGTGCGGGATTCCGGACGGATTGTTCGCCTGGAGCGGTGGTTCGCAAACAATCTGCATGGCGACAGCCAATACGCTTTCTCCTACGAGGAGTTTCGGTACTTCGCAGGGCAGAACAGAGTCTTCTCAAGTCTGATTGCCACGAGCTTCCCATTACGCGTGACGGCATCACTCCCGCTCGATCCTGCTGCCGCGCGAGTGGCCAAAACTCTAATCGGGCCACCGGAGAACGCGACCGTTCAATTGGTGTCGGAAAACTATCTCGCTGAGGCCGGGGCATTGCCGGCGCTGGGCCGGGGATTTCGTTCGGACGAAGGAGAGATCGCGGGCGCAGATCCAGTTGCAGTTCTTAGCTATCCCTACTGGCAAACGCGCTTCGGCTCCGATCCGCTGATTTTGGGAAAGGTTCTAAAAATCAACGATACAGCGTTCACAGTCATCGGGGTAGCGCCTCGTGAGTTCGTGGGAACTGGTAACCCGCCGGTGATGGCCGATTTCTGGGTGCCGCTGACCATGCAGGCGCAAGTGCTTCCAGGGCAGGACTGGCTGAACCAACCGCTCGATTACGAAATCCAGTTGCTTGGCTATCTGGCGCCAACCGCTGTGATGAAGCAGGCTGACGCCGACACGTCGGTGCTGGAGCAGCGCTTCGCACAGGACCATCCGAATCCGGAAAACAAGACGACAGCGATTACCGTGCAGCGTGCAACGTTCTTCGGGAACACAGAAGACTGGCGTTTCCGTGCGATCGTGACGCTGCTGATGGTGATCGTCGGGATGGTGCTGGTGATCGCCTGCGCCAATCTTGCCAATATGCTGCTGGCCAAAGCAAGCGGGCGGCAGACTGAAGTTGCGGTTCGACTCGCGCTCGGAGCGAGCCGCACCCGGCTGGTGCGGCAATTATTGACTGAGAGCATGTTGCTAGCCGTGATCGGCGGAGCGGCCGGAGTGTTGTTTTCGCTATGGGGCACTCGCGCGCTTTGGCTGGCCGCGGGGCAGTTTGCAGGATCGCACTCCGCATTTGTCACCGAGACACCGCCAGACGGGCGAGTCTTTGGTTACACGCTGCTGCTGTCCCTCTGCACGGGAGTCTTATTTGGGTTGTCGCCAGCGTTGCAAAGCTCGCGGCTCGATCTCACGACCTCGCTCAAAGACGCGGGTACGGCGTTCGGCCAGCGGTTGGATCGCTCGCGCCTGCGCGGCTTGTTGGTCGCCGGACAAATCGCTGTTTCCACGCTGTTCCTGATCGTCGCCGGCCTACTCGCTCGTGGCCTGGTGCGATCGCAGGGGGTCGATCCGGGCTTCGAAGTGCGCACCGTCTATCCGATGCCATTGCTGTACAACATTGATCCGGCCAAGAACAACGCGCTGCGCCAGCAGGAGATCGAGCGGCTTGAGGCGTTGCCGGACATCCAGAAAGTGGCACTGGTCGATTTCATCCCGCTGAGAGCCACTTGGACGACGGAGGTCAAAGCGCTGGAGACAAAGGTAGCGCCCGGCGGCACGCCATCGAGCGTGCTGGCGAGACATATTTCTCCCGCATACTTCGACACATTGGGGATTCCCATCGTTCGCGGTCGAAACTTCACGCGCGATGAGGCGCTGTCCGGCGCACCATTGGCGATCGTCAGCGCGGCGATGGCGCGCCAATCCTGGCCGGAGGAAGATCCTCTCGGAAAAAAGATCAAGGTGCTGACCGGTTGGACGAAGCGGGAGTGGTCGGTATTCGAAGTGGTCGGGGTTGCCGGTGACGTGCGCAGCGCAAACATCTCCCGCCTGGATCCAGCCTTTGTCTATCTGCCGACTAGCTCGGCAAACTTCAAAGACTATTTCGCTTTGCTTCGCATTCCGGGTGATCAACGAGATGCGATGGGCGCAATACGCTCGGCGCTCGAACAGATTGATGGCCGGTTGCGTCCGGCATTTTCCCTGCTCAGCTTGGAGGATAGCGAGGTGAAGGCGCAGGCTCTGATGGCACGAACCTTCACTCTGTCTGCAATGTTCCTGGCAGGCGTTGCCCTGATTCTGGCATCCATCGGAGTATATGGTGTGATGGCGTTCCTGGTCACCCAACGGGAAAAAGAGGTCGGCATCCACATGGCCCTCGGTGCCACCAGGCAAAACGTATTGCTGCTGATGCTGCGTCAGGGAATGCGCCCGGTCATTTTCGGAGGCGTGCTCGGAATGGTAGGCGCGTTCACCGTGTCCGGTTTCATGAGAGCGCTCCTGATCTTTCCTGGCAGTGTCGATGTACTTTATGGCGCCCGTTGGTTCGATCCATTGACGTTCGTGGGGCTTTCACTGTTGCTGGTGGCTGTCGCGCTGCTCGCGTGCTACGTCCCTGCTCGTCGTGCAACGCGAGTGGACCCACTGGTAGCGCTGCGCCACGAATGACAGCTCCTGTCAATGGCCCACTATTGAGAACATATATTACTATAAGATTATATTAATCTTATATGACTGGCGGAGAGGGGGGGATTCGAACCCCCGGTAGGAGTTTTGGCCCCTACAACGGTTTAGCAAACCGCCGCATTCAGCCGCTCTGCCACCTCTCCGCGGTTTGGTTTCAACAGCTTACCACACTACCCTAGTTTATTTGGTGCGCTATTGGTGCACTCTGGTGCACTCTGACTTATGGCGTCCAAAGTTGCCTCTAATTTCTTCATCGAAGCGAGAACTGCGGGGTCGAACGCTTTGATGTAGCGCTCTTTGGTCACGTGCGATTTTGCATGACGAAGAATGCGTTGAACGATCTTATCGTCCGCACCCAATGCATACAAATTCGACGCAATGCCACGTCGGAACCCATGCCAGCCATACCACTCCATCCCGATGTTTCTCACGAGTGGACGTATGACTTGCTGAGCCAGCTCGTCCAAGTCCATAGGATTGCCATCCCCGGAGTGAAATATCACGCCGGTTGCGGGATTTCCCATGGAGATCCGATATGCGTTCAGAATCTCTGCTAACTGACGTATGACCGGTACAGCTTGTGCGCTCGCCTGTGCTTTATGGGAGGGAACCCAATGGCGTAAGGGCGGAACCGGGAAAGCAGAAGCCGTGAGACTGCCGGACGCAGGAATTAGCCCGAAGCAGTGCCCAGGAAAATGAGCGGCAAAAAAACGCTGGCCTACTGAACTCGGAACATCGGCGTGGTGTGAGCCATGGTACGTGGGCAGCTAAAGCAGAAAGGGAAAGAGTCAGGTGTACGACCGATCGCTACAGGCTCGAGAATGGTGCTCGATTCGAGTGGCTTTGTCATGCCGGAATGGCTGTGGCAAATGTGCTCGGTTAGCGCGGTTCGAATCGCGTGACCGCAGCCCCATGGAAATCGCCGATGGCTCGGGGCACTTTCTGCGGCTGTTACTGCCGTGTGGCCGACTATGCATCCGGTGAGCGCGGTCCGGGATTCCAGCCTCTATGCCAAAAGATCCTCCCCGAGTAGACAACCACTCATCCAAAATGTACAAGGACTAAGGGCGAATGTTTCGGTTCAAGTGGAAAACGTTCGTGGGATCGTACTTTCGTTTGAGCGCGACGAGCCTCTGATAGTTCCCGCGATACGTAGCTCGCACGGACTCCTCGCTG
>WNFP01004189.1_pt1 | contig 15847 bp, 11 predicted proteins | sample 5400201 | NCBI WGS metagenome assembly WNFP01 (sample SAMN13153355, study PRJNA577476) | soil metagenome | isolation source: 115 cm saprolite under Madrone tree | place: USA:California | collected 2016-06-14
CCAATACGAAGGTGACGGCTCCGGCGAAGGACGAGCAGCGCGTGGTCTTCATGGGCGACTCCATCACAGACATGTGGGCGCTGCCGCGATTCGGCGGTTTCTTTCCGGGGAAGCCGTACATCGACCGAGGCATCAGCGGGCAGACAACGCCGCAGATGCTTGTGCGCTTCCGTTCGGATGTGATCGCGCTGCAACCCAAGGTTGTTGTGATTCTGGCGGGGACGAACGACATTGCGGGGAACACAGGACCGATCACGGTTGAAGAGACGGAGGGAAATCTTGCTTCGATGGCGGAGTTGGCCAGAGCCAATGGGATTCGCGTGGTGCTGTCCTCGGTCATGCCCGTCAGCAACTATGGGCACGATCGAGAGGGTAACCCGGTGGACATGCGCATCAAAAGAGCGCCGGAGAAGATTCTGGAATTGAACGCGTGGATCAGAAAGCACGCTGCGGTGAACGACCACGTTTACCTTGATTATTTTTCCGCGATGGTGGATGACAAGGGCCTGCTCAAGAAAGAACTGAGCGAGGATGGGCTTCATCCCAACGCGGCTGGCTATGCTGTGATGGCGCCGTTGGCGGAGAAAGCGATTCAGGCAGCGAGGGGAGAAACGGCAGCAACGGATTGCTCGTCCTGCCGGGAGGCTCCTGTCATTGACGATGAAGAACGAGAGCTATTGCGCGATTTTTTTGGCCTCTATTATCTGGACTTGGGCGAGCAAAGCGGCGAAACGGCCCTGGTCATCAGTCCGGATGGCAAGCCGATCCCTCCGAAGGAAAACGATCCGCAAGCGCCGAGATTGCCGGGCTTGCACGTAAACGGGAAGTATTTCAAGTTTTTGTGGTCCCGGATTTCTCAAGGGGGCTTCGCATTCCGCACGGAGAAAATCGAAGGGACCGAATACTTGTTCCACGGAAAGTTTGGACGAGAGAAAGTTGACGTCATACCTGAAGTGCCCTATCTGAGCGGACTGCTTTCAGAAAAACACGATTCGAGTCTCGTGCGCCAGAAAAAAGTGCACTTTGCACACGCAGTCGTCCTGTAATCCGGCTCATCAACACCTTCCTGTAAAACTGGTGTCGAATCGTTCACGAACCCGTAACTTGACCGCGACGGAAGGCTGAGTTAGGGTGGAACTAGTTTCTCCCTGAGCGGCCGCAAGTCGCCCACGCACAACGAGGAGGAATCCCATCGGCCATCCGGTACCTGTAGCTGGCAAACCTTCCAATTGGATGCGACGTACTGTTCACATCTCCGGACAAATTCAACCCTTCTTTGGCACGCTGGATGAAAATGTGCGCCTGCTCGAGGATTCGCTACAGGTGCGCACGCATCTCCACGACACCCGACTGGTCATCGAAGGACAACAGGAGAGCGTGGACCAGGCCGTGAAAATCGTCGAAGAGTACAACCACCTCACACGGCGCGGGCGGACGCTTTCCTCCGCGGAAGTGAAGTCGCTGATGCGCGTAGCGACGGAGGAACCGCACGAATCACCTCGGGGGATGTTTGAGCACGGCCGCGCGCGTTCCTTCGGCAAGAAACAGGTCACTCCGAAAAATGCCAGCCAGCGCCGCTACATGGAAGAGATCGAGAAGCATGACATGATGTTTGGGATCGGTCCAGGCGGCACGGGTAAAACGTACATCGCGGTGGCGATGGCCGTGAGCGCGTTGCTGACGAAGCAGGTAAACCGCATTATTTTGGCCCGGCCCGCGGTGGAAGCGGGCGAGCGATTGGGCTTTTTGCCTGGGACGTTGCAGCAGAAGATCGACCCGTACATGCGCCCACTGTACGACGCGCTTTACGACATGCTCGATGCGGACAAACTGGAACGCTTTTTGGAAAAGGGAATCATCGAGGTCGCGCCGCTGGCTTTTATGCGCGGGCGCACGCTGAACGATTCGTTCGTGATCCTGGACGAAGCACAGAATACGACGAGCGAGCAGATGAAAATGTTTTTGACGCGGCTGGGCTTCAACTCCAAGGCGGTGGTCACCGGAGACGTCACGCAGATTGATTTGCCCTCCGGGAAGAAGTCGGGATTGGTGGAGGCGCTGGAAGTCTGCGGGAAGATCGAAGGCATCGGCGTGGCGCAGTTCAGCGAAAAAGACGTGGTGCGGCACAATCTGGTGCAGCAGATCATCCGCGCCTACGAAGAGTACGATGGCTCGCAGCCGCAACGCAGCAGCGCAGGGAACGGCAAAGCGGAGCCGCGTGGCGAATCCGGCAAAGAGCAGGCCAAAGAATTACTGCGGGGATGATCCTAAACCGGCAGCGGACTGTGCGCGTGGCACAGCGGCCACTCACGCAATTTCTCGCTCGCGTGCAGCGGGAACTCGGGATTACAGAGGCGGACGTCACCATTTGTCTCGTTAGCGATGCGGAGATCGCTCGGATGAATCAGGTGTTTCGCAAGAAAAGGGGTCCCACCGACATCCTGTCGTTTCCGGCAATCGAGCGGGGTAAACCTGCGTCTCCACCGAGAAAGCGCGCACCCCGAACAAGCCATACGACGCAAAGACCGCGAACTCGATATTTTCTGGGCGACGTCGCGATCTCACCTTCCACCGCGCGTCGCAACGCCAAAAAACTTGGTCGCACGTTGCCCAGTGAACTCCGGATACTGATTCTCCACGGCGTGCTGCATTTGCTGGGTTACGACCACGAAACGGATCGCGGCGAAATGGATCGCGTCGAAGAGCGATTGCGGCGAAAGCTGGGACTCACATGAAATATTTCTTCTGGGCCTACACGACCGCAACGATGCTGCTCGCACTGGGCCTGCCGATATTTTCCTACCTCACGCTGATTTATCGCGAACTCGGGCGCATGACTACCGGGCGCATCCACGAGCACCTGGAAATCTTCGAAGCGGAGATCGAGCCGAAGTTAAAAATCAATCGGCGCAGCGGCGGTCGCACGTTTCGCATCCTCGGACACTTCTGGCTGGCATTTCTCGTGTTGGAGACGACGCGCGGCGTGGTGTATTTCGTGCCGGGCACCTGGGAATCGTTCCTGGAATTTATTGTTTTCCTCACGCTCGAAGTCGTCATCCTGATGCATTTCTTGCCGGACATGCTGTTGTATCGCACGACCGGGCGCTGGCTGCTTCCTCTTTTGCCGCTGATTCGCGCGGCGATGTGGCTGGTCTGGCCAGTCCGTGTTTTCCTGGAAGGTGCAGAGTCGCTGGCCAGAATCTCCGAATACGAGGAGACGCGCACCGAAGAACAGCGCACGGAAGAGGGCATCGAAGCGCTCGTCGAAGCGGCGGAAGAAGAGGGAATCATCGAGCCGGAGCAAGGCGACTTGATCGAGCAGGTCGTGGAATTCAGCGACAAGCGCGTGCGCGAGGTGATGACGCCGCGGCCGGACATCGTCGCGATCGCAGCGGACGCCACGCTGGAAGAATTGCACGCGAAAGTCGTCGGCACGCGTTTTGCGCGCATTCCCGTGTACGAGAAATCGCTGGACGATATCTTCGGCGTTGCGTTTGCGCAGGATCTGCTGCACATCGCAGATCAGGATTTGCCCAGGCGCAAGGTGCGCGAACTGGTGCATCCCGTGATGTTCATTCCCGAGACGAAGCCGGGCTCTGAATTATTGCGCGAGATGCGTCAGAAAAATCATCCCATGGCCATCGTGATCGATGAGCATGGACTCGTCGCGGGAATTGCCACGGTCGAGGACCTCGTCGAGGAAATTGTCGGCGAGAGCGGGCGCGACAGCAAGCTCCCCGCCCCCGACGTCGTGCGCGAGCCGGATGGCGGACTGGTGATGCGCGGAAGTATGTCCATCGACGACGTGGAGGATTTGCTCGGCATTCACTTCGGAGACCAGGCGGACGAAGCGGTGACCACCATCGCGGGATTGCTGAGTCACGTATCCGGAAAAGTTCCTGCGCCAGGCGACAAGGTCGACATCGAGGACTATCGGTTTGAGGTGCTGGAAGCCAATCAGCGAAAGGTTTTGCGATTGCGCATCCGCAAACGTCCGGCGGCTACTGTGTCGGCGAAATAGATTCTTCGCTCACTCCGTTTCGATCGGCGGCTCTTCTCCTTCATCCGCTTGCGCTGTGCTCAATCCCTCGAGCTGAAAGTGCCAATCCAGTTCGCGAACGCGCTGAGGATTTTCGCGCCAATCCTTTGCAGCAGCCTAGCCTTCTCCTCGAATTTCTCGACGACGACAGCGACTGCGTAAGGCAGTTCGTGATGCAACGCTCGGATAGCCTTCTCGCGAATGATCTCGGCAGCGAGAAACCGCTCGGGCTGATCGGTGACCTGATCTTCCGGAAAGTACGGATGGTTCTCGGGAAGGAGCCGAAAGATTTCGTCGACCAGACCGTCCAAGCCTGTTCCCTTGAGCGCGGAAATGGGAACGATGGCGGCAAAGTCGAACTCCTTCCGGAAACGATCGATCATAGGCAGGAGCTGAGCCTTCGGAACGGTGTCGACCTTATTCAAAACAAGAATTGTTTTTCCGGGAAAGCGTTGCGCTTTCTGGAGCAACATCGAGTCGGTCTGCGGCGAAACCCGGCTCGCGTCCACGATCAGCAAAAGTACATCGATGCCCTCAATCGCGGCAGCGACTTCGCGCATCATCTGCCGTCCCAGCGCGGAATCCGGATCGTGCAGTCCCGGCGTATCGATGAAAACAATCTGGCCGCGCTTTTCCGTCACGATGCCTTGAATGCGATTTCGCGTGGTTTGCGGCTTGGAAGTGACGATGGCGATCTTTTGACCAACCAGCCGATTGACTAGCGTGGATTTGCCCGCATTTGGCCGGCCGACGATAGCGACGAACCCAGCGCGCGAGCTGGATTCTTGAGGTTCGATTGTTTCGTTTTTTCGAGTCACGGTTGAAAGAGTTCCATTAGTCTGGTGCAGCGATGCCCAGCGATTTCATCTTGCGGTAAAGGTGGCTGCGCTCGAGGCCCAGCGCCGTCGCCGTCTGCGTCATGTTCCAGCGATTTTCCTGCAACTTGCGTAAGATAAATTCACGCTCATAGGCGCTGCGCGCTTCGTGCAGCGTGGAGTACGGTTGCTGGGGACTTTCCGCAACTCCGCGAAAAATCTCTGGGGGCAGATGGTGCGGTTCGATGCGCGCCTGCGGGCAAATGATGACCAGGCGCTCGACCAGGTTGCGAAGCTCGCGAACGTTCCCTGGCCACGGGTGGCGCAGCAAAATCTCCATCGCGGCGTCGGTCAACTCGCGCGTTTTCTTTCCGTAGGCTGCGCTGAACTCGTTCAAGAAATGCCTGGCCAGGATGGGGATGTCCTCTTTGCGGTCGCGCAGCGGCGGCACGAAGAAGGGAATTACGTTCAGTCGATAGAAAAGATCCTGCCGGAAAGCGCCGCGCGTGATTTCCAGCTCGAGATTCTTGTTCGTAGCCGCGAGAACGCGAACATCGACGGTCAAAGTCTGACTCGAGCCGACCGGCTCGAAGCGCTGCTCTTCCAGCACGCGTAGCACTTTCGATTGCGTGCGCAAGCTCATATCTCCAACCTCATCGAGGAAGAGGGTGCCGCCGTCCGCTTTCTTGAATTTGCCGATTTTGTCTTCGCCCGCGCCCGCGAAGCTGCCCTTCATGTGCCCAAAGAGCTCGGATTCGATCAACTCTTCAGGAATGGCCGCGCAGTTCACCTCCACGAACAGTCCTTTGCTGCGCAGGCTTGCTGCGTGCAATGCCCGGGCAACGAGTTCCTTGCCCGTGCCGCTCTCGCCATAAATCAGCACGCGGCCGTTGGTCGGCGCCGTTACCGCAATTTGCTGCCGGAGAGCTTTCATTGGCACGCTGTCGCCGATGACCTGGTAGCGATGACCCAGCTCGCTGCGCAGCAGCTGATTTTCTTCCTGCAATCGCCGCTGTTGAATCGCATTCCGAACCAGCACGATGATTTTTTCAAGCGAGAGCGGCTTTTCGATGAAATCGAAAGCTCCGAGTTTTGTCGCGCGAACCGCGGTTTCGATCGTTCCGTGGCCAGAGATCATGATCACGGCCGGCGGCCGCTGCGACGCCTGCAAGCGGCTGAGAGCCTCAAGTCCGTCCATGCCAGGGAGCCATACATCGAGTAGGATCACTTCAACTTCGCCGCTGGAGGCGCGTTCCAGCGCTTCCTCCGCGGAACCCACAGATTCAACGTCGTAACCCTCGTCTTGCAGGATCGACGAAAGCGATTCGCGGATTCCAGGTTCGTCATCAACTACCAGGAGCTGTGGTCGGGAGGTCATGTTGAGGTTTCCACGCCAGCGCGTTCAGCGGCCGCCTGTGTAACCTCGGCGACGGGCAATTCGATCACAAAACGCGAGCCCACCGGAAAGTTGTCTTCCACGTGAATGCTGCCGCCGTGCTCAGCCACGATGCGCGCCGCGATCGCCAAGCCCAGGCCTGTACCGCGATCTTTGGTCGAAAAGTGAGGCAGGAAAAGCTTGTCCTTATCCTCGGGAGAGATGCCGTGTCCGGTGTCCTGCACGCAAATTTCAACCGTCTCTGAATCGTCATGCGCGCGAGTGATGACGGTGATCTCGCGCAGCGAGCAGGTTTCCAGCGCCTCTGCGGCGTTGTCGATTAGATTGACGATCACGCTGCGCAAGAGACCCGCATCGGCGCGTACCGTCAGCGGATTTTCGGCCAGAGCCGTTTTCAGCGTGATGCCGTCCAGCCGGCCGGAAAAAACTTCCACGGCTTCGTGGACAATCGTATTGGCGCTGGCTGGAGTCAGCTTCGCGGCGGGGAAACGCACAAATTGTGAAAACTCATTGACCAACGCGGCTAACGTGGAGACTTCGCGCTCAATCAGCCGCGAACATTCCTGCACCAGGCGGGAAAGCTCGGGATCGCGTGGCAGGGCAGTTGGGTCGGCGGCTTCGCGGCGATCCAGAAATCGGACAAGGCGCTGCGAAGAAAGCTGGATGGGTGTGAGCGGATTCTTGATTTCGTGAGCGATGCGCCGGGCCACTTCCTGCCACGCGGCGGACTTTTGTGCCCGCAGCATTTCCGTCAGGTCATCCAATACGAGAACGAAGCCGGTATTCGCGCGACGCGGGCCGAGCGCGCTGACCGTAACAGCTGCGTGCAGGACACGCCCGCCAACTACGGTTTCAATTTCACGAGACACCACTCCCATGCGCAGCGACCGGCGCATCAGGTGTTGCACGGTGCGCGCCGCCTCTGCGCCCAGGAGTTCCTCGAGCGAATGCGCGTCGCGGGCTGCGGCGCCGAACATCCGGCCAACAGCAGTATTTCCTCGCAGAATGGCGCCATTTGCGTCCAGAGAGATCACGCCTGTAGGAATGTTTTCCAGAACCGTTTCCATCAACTGGCGCCGGCGTTCCAATTCCTGCACGGCTTGCTGGAGGTTGCGCGTGAACTGATCGATTTGCGAGCGGTTGTCGCGCAACTGTGTGGTCATGGCGTTGAACGAGCGCACCAGCACACCTAGTTCGTCTTGCGCCTGCTCAGGAACCTGATAGTCAAAATTGCCGGCGGAGACTTCGCGCGTGCCCTCCGCAAGCGCCTGAATTGGCACGGTGACCTGCTTGGCGAGAAACAGCGCCAACCACATCACCGAGAAGAGCAACAGGATGGTGAAGAAGGCGAGAATCAGCAGCATCTGGCGTTTAAGCGCGCGCAAATTCTGCTTTTCGGTTTCGTACTCTCGCGTTTGCGTCTGGATCAGGCTCAATCGATTCAGAAAATCAGGGCTCGTGCGATAACCAGCAGCCACGAACCCGGTGGTTTTCCCCCCGTCGACAGTAGGTACACGCGCCACAAGATAATTCTTCCCCTGCGCTTGCCACACTTCGACGCCGCTGGGCAGCGTGCGCAGCAGGTTGCCGAGAACTCCGGAGTGCTGACAAATTGCGCCGCTGCGGTCCTCCGGCTGGTCGTCGCAAACGACACCGCCGTGAACTGCCTTGCCGTCTTTGTCGAGCCACCAAATAGCATCCACACCCGAGGCAAAGGCGTGTTGCAGGAGTTCATTGATGGGGAGCGATGCGTTCGCTTGTGCCTGGCGAGCCTGCGTGCGCAGACGGGGCAACGTAGTGTTGCGGCCGAGATCATTCAGTAGGGTTTGCGTCTGCTCCGAAGCGATTTCAAGGGGGCGCGGAAACCAGCGGCCCAGGGTGCGATTGAGCAGCGAATAGCTCACAAGAAACATGAAGAGCACGGGCAGCAGCGACAGAGCCATGGCGCCCACGACCATCTTGGTTTTGAAACGCGCCCCGAGTTGCTCTTTGCTGCGCTCCGCCCAGAGGCGCAGCACCGTGCGTGTGAGAATCAGAAGAAAGACGAGCAGAGCCGCGGTAATAAAAGTGGAAACCGTGTACAGAGCCATGGCCTCGCGCCAGCTCTTAGGCTCAAAGGGCACGTCCAGCGAGCCAAACGTAAACACCGCGGAAAGCAGCAGTGTGAGAAGCGCGGCACCGATCCCCAATGTCCAACGTTGTTTTGGCTCGAGCGAACTCATAGAGAAGCCTGAGTCGCATGCGGCAGAAAGGAGTGCAGCGGGCACTCACTGCAGCGAGGATTGCGTGTGCGGCAATACTCCTTGCCTGTGCGAACGATCAGGGCGTGAAATTCATTATACAGCGCCGCATCGCCAGGGAGACTGCGTTCAAAGAACTGGCGAATCTCTTCGTAACCCTGAGTCGGCATCGCGAGTTGATGTCGCTCGAGCAGTCGGCGGGTGTACGCGTCCACCACAAAGACAGGGTGCTTCCCCGCGTATAGCAAAATGGAGTCCGCCGTTTCCGGGCCGATACCATGGACGGAAAGAAGTTTCTCCCGCAGCACCGCCGTAGGTGTACGAAACATTCGCGCGATCGACCCACCGTACTCAGACCGAAGAAAGCCTGCAAAGCATTTCAGTTTCTTGGCTTTCTGGCGGAAGTAGCCGGAGGAGCGAACGAGCCGCGCGAGGCGTGCCAACGAAACGTCCTCAATGGCACGAGGCGTCAGCAGTTTCTCGCGGCGCAGATTTCGGATGGCGGTCTCGACGTTGTTCCACGAAGTGTTTTGCGTGAGAATGGTTCCCACAATGATCTCGAACGCTGAGCGGCCCGGCCACCAATGCTGTGGGCCGTGAGCGGCGAAGAGAGCGTCGTAGTATGTCCGTAGCGCACCGGCAGCCGCGAGCGAGGTGCCGTCAGCCGCATCAGTATCCGGGCGCTCGCTTTGCGAAGGGATAGCCATCTCCTTGCACGATAGCGACCGCTATCAAGCAAGTCAACAAATCAGCGCCGGCTATCTATATCTATCCGCTCGTTTCCGTGCGTCGCCTGCGCCGTCCGCGAACCTGCCCAGGAGGACAGGTATTAGCCATTTCAGAACGGACTAACAATTTCTGTCAACCCTTCTCCAGCGCTTTTGCTAAGGTTGGCGATGGTTGCTGTTCTGTTGGGAGCGCACGGATGTCCGTCCGGCTCGGCGAAATTTTGCTCAAAGAAAGCCTGATTACTCAGGAGCAGCTCCAGAAGGCGCTCGAGTTCCAGCGCGCCAATGGAGGCAAGCTGGGAAGCTGCCTGACCAAGATGGGCTTCATTACGGACGACGACATTACCGGAGTCTTATCCCGCCAATACGGCGTTCCCTCCATCAATCTGAAGTTCTACGAAATCGATCCCAATGTAATAAAGCTGATCCCCCAGGATACGGCGCTTCGCTATCAGGTGATACCGCTTTCGCGCGTCGGCTCCGTGTTGACCATCGCGATGACGGACCCCACAAACGTCTTCGCCATGGACGACATCAAGTTCATGACCGGCTTCAACGTGGAGCCGGTGGTCGCTTCGGAATCCGCGATTGGCGAGGCGATTACGCGCTTCTACGGCGGTTCGGACGGCGACTCCGAAGAACTCAGCAAGATGATGAAGGACCTTGTCGAAGACGAGGAACTCGAGCTGGCCGCGGAAGAAGCGGAGCTCGACGCCGCATCGCTCGAGAAAGCAGCCGAAGAAGCGCCGATCATCAAACTCGTCAACCTGATCCTGACCGACTCGGTAAAGCGAGGCGCCAGCGATATTCACCTCGAACCTTACGAGACCGAGATGCGCGTCCGCTTCCGTGTGGATGGCCAGCTGCAGACCGTAATGAGCCCGCCGCTGCGCCTGAAAGATGCGATGACCAGCCGCATCAAGATCATGGCCAAGCTGGACATTGCCGAAAAGCGCCTTCCGCAAGACGGCCGCATCATGATCAAGTACCGCGCGGACGGCAAGAAAAAGGAGCTCGACTTCCGCGTTTCCTCGGTGCCTACGCTCTACGGCGAAAAGATCGTGCTCCGATTGCTGGACAAAGAGAATCTCCGCTTGGACATGACCAAGCTGGGATTCGAGCCGGAGTCGCTGAAGAAATTCGAGCGCCAGATTTTGAAGCCGTATGGCATGGTTTTGGTAACCGGGCCGACTGGTTCCGGTAAGACCAACACGTTGTATTCGTCGGTATCGCGACTGAACACGGTCGATACCAACATTATGACCGCGGAAGACCCCGTCGAATTCCAGTTGGGCGGAATCAACCAGGTGCAGATGAAAGAGCAGATCGGCTTGAACTTTGCGGCCGCGCTGCGTGCCTTTTTGCGCCAGGACCCCAACATCATTCTCGTCGGCGAAATCCGAGACTTTGAAACGGCGGAAATCGCGGTCAAGGCCGCGCTCACCGGACACTTGGTGCTTTCCACCCTGCACACCAACGATGCGCCCTCCACCATCAGCCGCTTGATGAATATGGGTATCGAGCCCTTTCTGGTCGCGACCTCGGTGAACCTCATTTGCGCGCAGCGTTTGGTGCGCCGTATCTGCGCGAACTGCAAGGAAGAGCTTGAGGTTCCGGAGCAAGCCTTGATAGACGCTGGCTATTCCCCGGAAGAGGCCAAAAAGACCAAGATCTATCACGGCAAAGGCTGCTCGACCTGTAACAAGGGCGGATACAAGGGCCGCACTGGCTTGTACGAAGTAATGGAGATCAACGACGAATTGCGCGAGTTGATTCTTGTCGGCGCGTCAGCTTTGGAGTTGAAAAAGAAAGCTATCGAGCAGGGAATGATCACGTTGCGCCGCAGCGGGTTGATCAAGGTAGCCGCGGGCCAGACTACGATGGAAGAAGTACTTCGCGAGACAGTTCTGTAGGAAGGTGCACGATGCCTGGAATTACGCTGAGTGAATTGCTGAAGAAAATGATCGAGATGGGCGGCAGCGATCTGCACGTCACAACCAACAGCGCCCCGCGCGTGCGCGTGCATGGGAAATTGCGGCCACTGGACATGCCTCCGCTCACCGCCTCGGACACCAAGTCGCTCGCTTACAGCGTGCTTACGGATGCGCAAAAGCATCGCTTCGAGGAAAATCTGGAGCTGGACTTTTCTTTCGGTTTGAAGAATCTCGCCCGCTTCCGCGGCAACGTTTTTAATCAACGCGGGGCCGTGGGCGCCGTATTTCGCACCATTCCCTGGGAAATTAAAGGCTTCGATGCGCTGGGCCTGCCTAACGTAGTCAGAGGGCTCTGCGAAAAGCCGCGCGGATTAGTGCTCGTCACCGGGCCAACCGGATCCGGCAAGTCGACAACTCTCGCTGCCATGCTCGACAAGATCAATAGCGAGCGTGAAGAGCACATGATCACCATCGAAGATCCCATCGAGTTCTTGCACAACCACAAAAAGTGCCTGGTGAATCAGCGCGAGGTTCACGCCGATACGCATTCGTTCACCAACTCGCTGCGCGCCGCCTTGCGCGAAGACCCCGACGTGGTGCTCATCGGCGAGATGCGCGACCTGGAAACCATCGAGTCGGCCCTGCGCATCGCGGAAACGGGCCATTTGACCTTTGCGACTTTGCACACGAATTCCGCGTCCTCCACGATCAACCGCATCATCGACGTCTTTCCTTCGCACCAACAGCCGCAGATTCGAGCGCAGCTTTCCATGGTTGTCGAAGGGATTCTTTGTCAGGCGCTCTTGCCGCGCTCGGACGGGCGCGGCCGTGCCATGGTGCTGGAAGTACTCATTCCCACGCCTGCCATCCGCAACCTTATTCGCGAAGACAAGATCCACCAAATTTACTCGGCAATGCAGACGGGCACCGGCCAAACCGGTATGCAGACCTTCAATCAAGGTTTGGCGAATGCATATTTCGCGAAGCTGATCAGCTTGGACATGGCATTGTCGCGCTCATCGAACCCCGATGAGTTGCAGGACATGATTAACCGCGGCGTCTCGTCTCCTTCGGGGGGAGCAAAGACGCCGGTGGCATCGAAACGATAAGGGCCCTTGGAAAGCAACGTACGGCAAGCTATAAGGCCGATTGACTGAGGAGGAGTGAAATGCCGGTCTACACGTATCGAGGAACGAATCGAGGGGGAGGCGCGGTCAGCGGCGAAGTGACGGCGACCAGCAAGGCGGAGCTGCAGAACATTCTGCGGCGTCAACAGATTACTGCCACGAAGATGTCGGAGAAGGGCAAGGAATTCAACCTGCCTACGTTCGGCGGCTCGGTGAGCGCCAAGGAACTGGCCGTCTTCACACGCCAGTTCTCGGTGATGATCGACGCCGGTCTGCCGTTGGTGCAGTGTTTGGAAATTCTTGCTGGACAGCAGGAAAACAAGCTCTTTCAAAAAGTCTTGACGGGAACGAGATCTGCGGTCGAGGGCGGCGCCACGCTTTCTGCTGCGATGCGCCAGTTTCCGAAGGTATTCGATGCCCTTTATGTGAACATGGTGGAAGCCGGTGAAACAGGCGGTATCCTCGATACCATTCTGCAACGCCTCTCTCAGTACATCGAAAAGAACGTCAAGCTCCAGCGCGCAGTAAAGTCTGCTCTCGTATATCCCGTCGGCGTCTTGACAGTTGCCGCCGGCGTTATCATTTTGTTGCTTTGGAAAGTCGTGCCGGTGTTCTCAACCTTGTTCGCCGGCTTGGGTGTGGCGCTGCCACTCCCGACCAGAATCGTCATCGGCATGAGCAACTTCGTCGGGAGTTATTTCGGACTAGCCCTCCTCGTCGGGTTCGTGGCTACGATCTTCGCCATTAAGGTTTGGTACGGAACTCCTCAGGGCCGCTTTATACTCGATTCTATTATTTTAAAACTGCCTGTGATCGGCATCTTGATGCGAAAAATTGCTGTCGCGCGTTTTACGCGGACCCTCGGCACACTGATCTCGAGCGGCGTTCCCATCCTTGAAGGCTTGGACATTACCGCCAGGACGGCGGGAAATGCCGTCGTGGAGAAGGCGCTCCTCAAGGTCCGCAAGGCCCTCGAAGAAGGCAAGTCGCTCACCGACCCCTTGCGTGAAACCGAGGTTTTCCCCGGCATGGTCACCCAGATGATCGGAGTCGGCGAACAGACCGGCGCAATGGATGCCATGCTGCAGAAAATTGCGGACTTTTATGAGGACGAAGTCGACGCCGCAGTGAAAGACTTGCTGACCGCCCTTGAGCCGGTCATGATCGTCTTTCTCGGCGTGGTCGTCGGCGGCGTGGTGATTTCCATGTACCTGCCGCTATTTTCGCTCATCGGTCAGCTGAGCTCGGCCCACTAGGCTTCTCGCATCGGCGGACAGCATCTAAACTATTCGTGAAGGCCGGAGGGGCTTGCCGGCCTTCACGCATTCAGGCGGCGAACCGGGCGGTTGTATTCGGCAGGCCACGTACATAAAACAACTGAAAACGAACATGGAACAAGGCTACACGACACGGGAATGGCTTGATCAGCTGGCACGCGTGCGTCTGCTGATGATTGCCTTGATCCTTAGCGTAGGTGTTGCCTGGCCCTCCTATCTGCCAGCCGGCTCCAGCCGCTATTTCCTGCCTTTGGTGATTTTCTGGATTACGCTCGGCACTTTGCACATTATCCTCGTGCGCTGGTTGCCCAAAGCCCACTGGCACGGCCCGGCACAAGTAATTACCGACGTCGTAATGGTTTCCGCCCTGGTGTACGCCACCGGCTTGCAGGAGAGCTATTTCATCTCCCTCTATTTGCTGGTGATCATCGTCGCTAGCATCCTGTTTTCCCGCAACGCCGCGTTTCTTACCGCGGGTGTTTGCGTAACGTTGCTCGGAGGTTTAACGCTGCTCGCTTATGAGGGCAAGATTACCCGTACATACGTGGGTAGTCCAACGACCGAGCTGCTGCGCCTCTGGTTCCTTAGCAACTTGACCGGCTTTTTGGCGGTTGCCTACCTGGCTGGCCTGTTGGCGCAGTCGCTTCGCAGTAAGGGACGCGAACTTGAAGAAAAGCGCGAGGAGCTGCTCGATCTCCAGGATTTCACCGAAGATATCATTCATTCGATGCGCGGCGGGTTGATCACTACGGACACCGACGGCCGCGTGGTGCTCCTCAACCGCACCGGCGAGGAAATTTTGGGCTATCGCTTCGCAGACATTCGCGGGCGCAAGCTCGCGGAGATTAGCGAAGAGTTCTGGACGTCAGTGCGTCCCGGCATGAACGAACGCCTTTCCTTACGTCGCGAAATTGAGTTCCGCACTCAGGATGGACAGCAGCGCTATCTCGGCATCAGCGTCTCTCCGCTCCGCTCTCGCGATACCCATCGCAGCGGCTATGTCTTTAATTTTCAAGACCTCACCGATTTCCGCAGGTTGGAGCAGGAAGTCGCCACAAAGGACCGCATGGCTGCGCTCGGCCGCCTTTCCGCCGCGATAGCTCACGAAATTAGGCAGCCGCTGACCGCCATGGCGGGAGCGGTGGGCGAGCTCGCGCGGATGGCTCCTCTTGAGGAAGACGAAAAGCAGCTCGTTAGTATTGTGAATCGCGAGTCGGAACGCTTGAATCGCATCATCACGGAATTTCTGAATTATTCGCGAGAGAAGACCTACGAATTTCAAGATGCGGATGTGCGCGCGCTTCTGGACGAAACGTTAACGCTCGTCGAGAAAAAGCCCGAGGTCAGCTCCAAATATAAAATCGTGCGTTCGTTTAATGGCCACGAGCTGCGCGCGCGCGTTGATTCCAACAAAATTAAGCAGGTGTTCTGGAATTTGTGCGACAACGCGCTCCGCGCCATGCCCGAGGGCGGTACGCTTACAGTCGGCCTGGAGGAACGTCCGTTCTGCTTGCACATCGCCTTTCGAGACACTGGAGTCGGCTTGAACCCCAAGCAGCGCGCCAAAATCTTTGAGCCTTTGCAATCTAACTTCGAGGGCGGCACGGGCTTGGGACTTTCCATCGTGTATCAGATTGTCCAGGCCCACAGTGGGCGGATTAGCGTCGTCTCCGAAAAGGACTGCGGTGCCGAGTTCATAATCGAGCTGCCGAGAATGGCCTGAAAACTATGCAAGCCACAAAAACAGCCGCTAAGGGACCCAGCAAGCATCCTGTGCACATTCTTGTTGTGGATGACGAGCGCTCCATCTGCGAACTGCTCGAGATCACGTTCCGCAAGGAAGGCCATCGCGTCGAGATAGCCCACGACGTTCCGGCTGCCAAGCGAAAGCTGGAGTCGCTTCCTACCGTGGAAACAGCCATAGCCGCCATCAATTCCGGCGCCGACCGCTACGTGATCAAAGACCACGAATTGGTCGACCAGCTTCGCCGTGCCGTTCGCGAAGTCTCCGAGAGCTTAAAATGGAAGAAGGAAGCGGGCTATCTGCGGCGCGAACTTCGTCGCCTCACCGGTCTCGACAACATTATCGGCCAGAGTCCGAAGATGCGCGAAATCTTCGACATGATTCAGACCGTGGCGCCGCAAACCAGCCGCGTCCTCATTACCGGGGAAAGCGGAACGGGTAAGGAACTGGTCGCCCGGGCCATTCATGAAAACAGTCAACGTTCACAGGCGCCATTCATCACTATCAATTGCGGTGCATTTCCCGAGACGCTCCTGGAGTCGGAGCT
>WNFP01002082.1_pt1 | contig 15845 bp, 12 predicted proteins | sample 5400201 | NCBI WGS metagenome assembly WNFP01 (sample SAMN13153355, study PRJNA577476) | soil metagenome | isolation source: 115 cm saprolite under Madrone tree | place: USA:California | collected 2016-06-14
CGAGGATCTGGTGGAGGACGACGCGTACGCCCTGGTGCGGCGCGCCTGGCCGTACCGCGACCTGCCGCGGAGCGAGTTCGACGCCCTGGTGGAGATGCACGCCGAGGGCGTGGCTCGCCGGGCGGGGCGGGCGCAGGGGGCGCGGTTCCATCGGGACGGAGTGAACCGGGTGGTGAAGGCGCGGCGCGGATCGCGCATCGCCGCGCTGACCAGCGGCGGGGCCATTCCCGAGACCGCCCAGTACGCGGTGGTGGCCGAGCCGGAGGGCGTCACCATCGGCCAGGTCGACGAGGACTGGGCGGTGGAGAGCATGGCCGGCGACATCTTCCTGCTCGGCAACCAGAGCTGGAAGATCCGGCGGGTCGAGGCGGGCCGGGTCCGGGTGGAAAACGCGCACGGGGCTCCGCCCTCCTTGCCCTTCTGGAACGGCGAGGCGCCGGGCCGCACCCCCGAGCTGTCGGAGGAGGTCTCGAGGCTGCGCGAGGAGATCGAGCCGATGCTGGACGACCCGCCCCAGGCCCAGGAGCTCCTGACGCGCGAGTGCGGCCTTCCGCCGGCGGGCGCCGAGCAGGCGGTTCGCTACCTGCGCGTCGCCCGCGAATGCCTGGGCGCGCTGCCCACCCAGCGCACGCTCATCGCCGAGCGCTTCTTCGACGAGTCCGGCGGGATGCAGCTCGTGATCCACGCGCCCTTCGGGGCCAAGCAGAACCGCGCCTTCGGGCTGGCCTTGCGCAAGCGCTTCTGCCGCACCTTCGACTTCGAGCTGCAGGCCGCCGCGACCGACGAAGGCATCCTGCTCTCGATGGGCCCGCAGAACAGCTTCCCCTTGGAGTCGGTGTTCGAGTTCCTCGCCCCGGGTACCCTCGACGAGATGCTCACGCAAGCGGCCCTTCGCGCGCCGATGTGGGGCGTGCGCTGGCGTTGGAACGCCACCCGCTCGCTCGCGGTCCTGCGCGCGCGCGGGGGACGCAAGGTGCCCTTCAACATCCTGCGGATGCGCACCGACGATCTGCTGGCGCAGGTGTTCCCCGCCCAGGCGCAGTGCCAGGAGCACGATACCGGCCTGATCGAGCCGCCGGACCATCCGCTGGTGCGCGAGACGCTGCGCGACTGCCTGACGGAGGCGATGGACATCGAAGGCCTGCGGGCGCTCCTGGGCAGGATGCAGCGGGGAGAGCTGCGGCTCCTGGCGCGGGACACTCCGGAGCCCTCGCCCCTCTCGCACGAGATCCTCAACTCGGCCCCGTACGCGTACCTGGACGACGCTCCGCTGGAGGAGCGGCGGTCGCGCGCGGTGCAGTTGCGGCGAACGCTCGACCCGGCGGATGCGGCATCGCTGGGGGCGCTGGATGGCGACGCCATCGCCGAGGTGGTGGCGCAGGCGTCGCCCGACTTGCGCTCGGCCGACGAGCTGCACGACCTGCTCCTCACGCTCGTGCTGCTCCCCGAGAAGGAGGCGGCGAAATGGCAGTCCTGGCTCGACGAGCTTCGCGACGCGGGCCGCGCGGTCCTGCGCGACGGGTTCTGGCGCGCGGCGGAGCGGTCGGGGGCTGAGCTTCTGGACGCGGTGCGCGGCTGGGTGGGGATCACGGGTCCCATCACCGGCCCCGAGCTGGCCGGGAAGCTCGGAGTGTCCAGCGTGGAGGCGGAGCTGGCCGCGCTGGAAAACGACGGCCTCGTGCTGCGTGGGCGGTACCGGGCGGGCGCCACCGAGACGGAATGGTGCGAGCGGACGCTCCTCTCGCGCATCCACGGGCTGACGCTAGGCCGGCTGCGGCGCGAGATCGAGCCGTCCACCACCCAGGATTTCTTCCGCTTCCTCTTCCGCTGGCAGCACGTCCATCCCGGCGCGCAGCTTCACGGAGCGCAGGGGCTGTCCGAGATCCTGGGACAGCTCCAGGGATTCCAGGCCGCCGCCGCGTCTTGGGAGAGCGAGATCCTGGCGACGCGCGTGGCGCGCTACGACCGGGCGCTGCTCGATCAGCTCTGCTTCTCGGGAGAGATCGCCTGGGGGCGGTTGACCTGCGCCGACGACTCTCCTCGCCGGGCGCCGCCGGGACGGGCCACGCCGATCGCATTGGTGCGCAGGGAGGATCTGCCCTGGTTCCTGGACGCGACGCGCGGAGCGGGCGAGCCGCTCGGTGATCGTGCGCGTCTCTTGCTCGCGCTCCTGGAGCAGCGGGGCGCGCTGTTTCCGCACGAGCTGCGCGCGTTCACCGGGCTGTCCGCCCGCGAGCTCGGTGAAGCGCTCTGGGAGCTGGTCTCCGGCGGGCGCCTGACCTGCGACGGGTTCGCGGCCTTGCGCGGCCTCCTGGAAGGGAAGGCGTCCGCCGCTTCGGGACGGTGGTCGCTGCTCCGGCCCTTCGAAGCCGAGCAGCGCGAGCCGGACTGGCTGGAGAAGCTCGCGCGCCAGTACCTGCGCCGCTACGGCATCGTGTTCCGCGACTTGCTGGGCCGCGAGCCTCGCAGCCCGCCCTGGCGCGACCTCCTGCAGATCTACCGGCGCCTCGAGGCGCGCGGCGAGATTCGCGGCGGCCGGTTCGCCCAGGCCTTCTCCGGCGAGCAGTTCGCGCTGCCTGAAGCCGTGGACGCGATGCGGGCGGTGCGCAGGTCGCCGAAGACCGGCGACGAACGCGTCGCGCTCAGCGCCTGCGACCCGCTCAACCTGGTGGGGATTCTCACTCCGGGCGCTCGCGTGCCGGCGCTGCCCCACAACCGGGTCGTGTTCGTGGACGGAGTCCCCGAAGACGGCGCCGCCCTCCGCACCGCCTGACGCCCTCCGTCTCGAGTCGGAATTCTGGGGACACAATACGTATTTGCGCACTGCGCAATTCCGTATGGTGTCCCCAGATCTCGTCTACGTCTTTCGCTTGCCGCCCTTCTTCGCCGACTTGCCGGTCTTTGCTTTTGGCGCGCTTCGCTTCTTGGCGGCGGCTGGCTTGCGCGCCGGAGCCGCTGAGCGCGGGGCGGTCTCTTCCGGAACGGTCTCGGTGGCGCGCTGGAACACCGTCCCTGCCTTGCTGGCGGTGTCCTGCACCGTGCCCGCCACGCCCTCGGCCGTCTTCTTCGCCCACACCGTCAGCTCGTTCAGCCGGTCGCGGACCCGCTGGTGCTTCGCCGGGTCCATCGCCGCATCGAAGAGCCTCTGCGCTTCGGCTTTGACCTCGTCGCTGGCGCGGCGAAAGTCCTCGCCCGTCTTGCGGAGGAATTGCTTGAACTGCTCTTCCCAGCTCTCATCCGTCATGGTCAGCTCCCGGACCGAAATCCACTAGTACTTTGACGGAAAGCACTGCAACAGTTTTCACCTTCCGCCGCCGAGCTGCAGGATTGAACCTTCGCGCAGGTGCCCGCCCAGCTCGAAGGTTCGCGGGCCCACCAGCCGGATCCGGTCCGGAGCCCGTCGCAGGGTCCATCCGAGCCAGGCGCACAGCGCCGCATCGAGCTGATCGTGCGTTCGCGGCGTCGCTCGGAAACGAAGGCCGTTGCGCGAAAGCAGATCCGCGCGCGCCCGGAATCCCTCGACCGTGGTCTTGCGCGGCAGGCGGCGCCCCGCCAGCGCCGGCCAGCTGCAGCCGGGATAGGCCTCCAGCATCGTGGCCGTCGCGACCTCATCCGTTGCGGGAGCCCAGCCGTCCTGCGCGAGTCGCATCGCCAGCTCCACGCCGCCGCGGACGAATCCGGCATACGGCCCGCTCCCGGGAGCCGGCAGCGCGTCGGGCGTCTTGCCCGCGGTGGCCAGCATCCGCTCGCATTCGCGAAGCCGGCAGCCCGGCGCCGCCAGCCCGAGAGGGCCGTCGATGATCAAGACGTCGCCCCCGCGTGAGGCCGACGACATCCGCGCCAGAGCACGTCGAACCTCATCTCCGGGCAGCGCGGCGAATTGGCAGCGGCCGCGCTCGTCCACCAGCGCGACGTCGACCTTGCGTGGCTGCTTCGCGTACGGATCGGTGAGATCGAGACCGATGAACCGCATCCCGCCCGCGCTCAATGCGTCGGCGGGTGCGGGGTATCGCCGTTGGTGCCGGTCTCCTTCTTCTGCTGCAGCTCGGCGATCTTCGCCGACAACCCCTCGAAGACCTTCTCCAGCTCCTCGATCTTTCCCTCCAGCTTCTTCACGTCGCCGGAGGTGGGGATGTTCATGGCGCCCAGCGCGGTCTGGGCCGCGCGCTCCGCGGTGGCCTTCGCTTCCAGCGCGGCGCTCACCGTCTTCTGCAGCGCGCCCATCAGGATCTCGTTCTGCAGGAGCTGCGAAGCGAGCTTGCTCATCCGCTCTTCGCCGGTGGCGATCATCTTCTTCAGCACTTCATTGTCACGCAGCATCAGAAGGGTCCCCCGCGGGGTGGTTCCGCGCACTCTACTAATCGGGTGCCGCATCAAGTCAAGCGAGGTTGACGCCCCTCTGAGCGAACACTAGAGTCCCGCGGCCCATGCCGGCCCTCCTCGACCGCCGCCTCGTCGTGGTGACCGGGAAGGGCGGCACGGGGAAGAGCACTCTGTCCGCCGCGGTGGCCCTCGCCGCGGCCCGCCGCGGGAAGAAAGTGCTGGTGTGCGAAGTGGTGGCGAAGGAGCGCGTCGCCGCCTTCTTCGGCAAGCCGCCCTCGGGGCCGCAGATCCGCGAGCTGTTGCCGAACCTGTACAGCGTGCACGTGCGCCCGCGCGAAGCGATGCGCGAGTACGGGCTGATGACGCTGAAGTACGAAACGCTCTACAAGCTCGCCTTCGAGAACGCGGCCGCGCGGTACTTCCTCGCCGCCGCTCCGTCGCTCGCCGAGATCGTCATGCTGGGGAAGGTGTGGTGGCACGCGACGCAGGAGACGGAGCGCGGCCGCCTGCGCTGGGACATGGTGGTCCTCGACGCGCCGGCCACCGGACACGGCCTGACGTTCCTGACCGTACCGGAGGTGTTCCTGCGGCTGGTGAGCGAGGGGCCGCTGGCGCGCGACATGCGCTCGATGATGTTGCTGCTCGCCGATCCGGCGAAGTGCAGCGTCTGCGTCGTCACCCTGCCCGAGGAGATGCCCGCCAACGAGGCGATCGACCTCGACCGCGCCCTGCGCCAGCACCACTTCCCCGCCGGGCCGCTGTTCCTCAACGCCGTGTTCGAGTCGCGCTTCACGCCGGCGGAGGTGGCGGCCGTCACGCGCGGCGGGCCCCTGCTGGCGGCGGCGGGGGAGGCCGCGGACAACCACGAGGCGCGCGCGGACCTGTCCCGGCACTACGAAGCCCTGCTCCGGGACACGGTGCCGCGCGAGCTGGTGAAGGTGCCGTTCCTCTTCGAGCGGACGTTCGGGGCGCAGGCCATCGAGAAGGTTTCCCGCGCCGTCGAGAGCACGCTGTGAAGGCGCTCCAGGGGCGCGAGGTCCTCTGCTGCGTGGGATCCGGCGGCGTGGGAAAGACGACCGCCGCAGCGGCCCTGGCGTTGCGAGCGGCGGTGGAAGGGAAGCGCGCGTTGGTCCTCACCATCGACCCCGCGCGCCGGCTGGCGAACAGCCTCGGCCTCAAGACCCTGGGGAACCAGGAGACGCGCATCGAGCAGTCCCTGTTCGCGGACGCGCATCTCTCGCCGCGCGGCGAGATGTGGGCGATGATGCTGGACCTCAAGCGCACCTGGGACGAGCTGGTGCGCCGCGCCGCGCGCACGCCGGAGCAGGCGCAGGCGATCCTCGGCAACAAGCTCTACCAGACGCTCTCCACCTCGATGGCCGGCAGCCTCGAGTACATGGCGATGGAGAAGGTGTACGAGCTCTACTCCGGCGGCCGCTTCGACCTGATCGTGCTCGACACGCCACCCACCAGCAACGCGCTCGACTTCCTCCACGCTCCCGACCGCATCCTCGACGTCCTCGACAACAACGCCATGCGGCTGGTGCTCGGGCCCTTGCTCAAGGCGGGCAAGATCGGGTTCCGGCTTCTCGCCGCGCCCTCCAGCCTGGTGCTGCGGACGCTGGCCCGCTTCACCGGCATCGACTTCCTCCGCGACCTGGCCGCGTTCATGCTGGCCTTCGAAGGCATGTACGAAGGGTTCAAGGAGCGCGCCGCCAAGGTGAAGGAGCTGCTCGCCTCCTCCCGCACGGGATTCGTCCTGGTGACCAGCCCCAACCCGCTCACCACCCAGGAGGCGCTGTTCTTCCATCGGGCGCTGGAGTCGGACGGGATCCGGACGGCCGCGGTGGTGGTGAACCGCGTGCAGCGCGACCCCCGCCGTCACGGAGGCCCCGACAACCTGCCTGCCCTGCAGGAAGCGTTGCGGCTGGCGCAGATCAAGGACGAGAACCATCTGTCGGATCGCCTCTGCCAGACCCTCACCGAGCAAGCCATCCTCGCCGACCTGGACCGCCGCGAAGTCGACCGGCTGAGGGACACGCTGCGCGGCGTTCCGTTGTTCACCGTGCCCCGGCTGCGGAAGGACGTGCACGACCTGGCCGGGCTGTGGCAGATCGGCGAGTACCTGGGAGGCGAGTGATGCTCCACACCGCGACCATCGAGCTGCCCACCACCAAGAAGCAGGAGATGATCGACGTCACCAAGCGGGTGCGCGCGGTGGTCGCCGCGAGCAACGTGCAGTCCGGCCTCTGCTCCGTCTATTGTGGCCACACCACCGGCGCCGTCACGCTCAACGAGAACACCGACCCGGACGTCCAGACCGACATCCTCAACGCGCTGGAGCGCGCGGTGCCGCGCAACGAGAAGTACTACAAGCACGAAGAGGGCAACGCCCACGCGCACGCCAAGGCGGCGGTGCTCGGGTTCTCCGAGACCATTCCGGTCCAGGGAGGCAAGCTCGCCCTGGGCACCTGGCAGGCGATCTACTTCTGCGAGTTCGACGGCCCGCGCAACCGGAAGCTGGTCGTGACGGTCCTGGGATGAAGCGCGGCAGCGGGCCGCGCGAGCCGGGCTGAACCATGTCGCTCCTGCACGCGCGCGGGCTGTCGATCCGATACGGGCCCAAGGTGTTGCTGGACGAGGCGAGCTTCACGCTCGGCCAGCACGATCGCGTGGGGCTCATCGGTCCGAACGGCAGCGGCAAGAGCACCCTGATGAAGATCGTCGCCGGCAGCGTCGAGCCCGACGGCGGGAGCCTGCAGCTGGTGCGCAAGGCGCGCGCCGCCTACCTGCCGCAAGAGCTCTCCGAGCTGCCGCCGGGATCGCTCCTCGAAGGCGTTCTCGCCAGCGTGCCGGGGCGTGCGTGGCTGGAGTCGCGCATCGCCGCGGCGGAGGCGGCGCTCGCCGGAGCGCAGTCCGACGAGGAGCAGGTGGAGCTGGGAGGCGAGCTGGCCGAGCTGCACGAGCAGCTCGCCCATCACGAGGAGATCTACGGCCGGCATCGCGCCGAGGAGATCCTCAGCGGCCTGGGATTTTCGAGGCCTGCGTTCTCGCGCCCCGCCTCCGAGCTCTCCGGCGGCTGGAAGATGCGGGCGGCGCTGGCGTCCCTGCTCTTGCAGGACCCGGAGCTCCTGCTCCTCGACGAGCCCACGAACCATCTCGACGTGCCGACCCTGGAGTGGTTCGACGCCTTCCTCCGGCGCTCGCGCAAGGCGCTCTTGCTGGTCTCGCACGATCGGGAGTTCCTCGACCGGCAGATCGATCGGGTCCTCTCCTTCGAGCCGGAGGGCCTGCGCAGCTACGCCGGAAACTACGAGCGCTATCTGGAGCTGCGCGCCGAGGAAGAGGACCGGCTGGTCGCGCAAGCGGAGAAGCAGGCGCGGCGCCGGGCGCAGATGCAGGCCTTCATCGAGCGGTTCCGGGCGAAGGCCACCAAGGCCCGTCAGGTCCAGAGCCGGATCAAGCTGCTGGAAAAGGAAGAGATCGTCCAGGTGCGGGAGGAGCGGGCCACGGTCCGGTTCCGCTTTCCCGAAGCGCCGCGCAGCGGCCGTGAAGTCGCGCGCCTTGCGGCGGTGTCCAAGGGCTACGACGGCAAGCCCGTCTATCGCGAGCTCACCGGCCAGGTCCTGCGCGGCGATCGGATCGCGGTCATCGGCTTGAACGGCGCCGGCAAGACCACGCTGCTCAAGCTGCTCGCCGAGGAGATCGCGCCCGATGCCGGGACGGTCACGCTGGGCCACAACGTCGTCGCCGGCTACTTCGCCCAGCACCACACCGAGCGGCTGGATCCGAGGCGCACGGTCCTGGAGGAGGTGCACGGGCTGGTCCCGACGCAGCCGCAGAGCTGGGTGCGCGGCGTGCTCGGCGCCTTCCTCTTCTCGGGGGACGAAGTGGACAAGCCCATCGGGGTGCTCTCCGGAGGGGAGCGCGCCCGCGTTGCCCTGGCCCGGCTGCTGGTCGTGCCCTCCAACTTCCTCCTGATGGACGAGCCGACCAACCACCTGGATCTCGATTCCTCGGAGGCGCTGATCGACGCGCTCACGCGCTACGAGGGAACGCTGCTGTTCGTTTCGCACAACCGCAGCTTCGTGAACGGGCTAGCCACGCAGGTCTGGGAAGTGCGGGACGGGAAGATCGACGCGCAGCCCGGCGACCTCGACGACTGGTCGCGGCGCCGCGCGACGGAGGGGGTCCCGGCCGCGTCGGGGGAGGAGGCGAAGTCAGCCGCCGGGAGCCAGGGCGTCCAGGCGCGACGCGAGCGGGCCTTGCAGCGCGAGCAGCGGGACAAGGTGCTCGGCCCCATCAAGCGCGCCATCGCGGACCTGGAGCAGCGGATCGCGCAGCTCGAGCAGGAGAAGAAGGCGGCGGAGAAGCAGCTCGCCGATCCGGCGCTGTTCTCGGATCCGGCGCGCAGCACGCCGCTGGTGACCGCCTACCGTGACGCATCGCGGAAGCTGGAGGAGCTGTATGCCCGCTGGGAACACAAGAGCGAGGAGCTCGCCGCCGCCGAGTCGCAGCTTTCCTGACCCCCGGGGACACGCGGGAATGGTGTCACCAAGATGAAATTCGACCGGAGCAGGCCGGCCCCTATACTTGCGCGGGTATGAAGCGCGCCGTCCTCTGGCTCTTCGCGCTGGCTTTCCTCGGGGCCGTCGGCTTCGCCGGATGGCGATTCCTCGACGAGCGCCGGTTTGCCGGAACGCCGTACGGCGAAGGGACTCGCACGGTCAGCATCCCACCCGGCACGGGGCCGCGGGCGCTGGCCAGGTTGCTGGCGGACGCGCGCGTGGTCTCGGACGCCGGCCGCTTCTACACGCACTTGCACTGGTTCCGCCGCGACGCGCACACCAAGGCCGGCGAATACGAGTTCGTGGGCCCGCTCCGGCCGGACGACGTCCTGGGCAAGCTGATGCGCGGAGAGGTGAAGCTCTACCGCTTCACTGTCTCGGAAGGGCTGCGCATCGACGAGATCGCGCCCATCGTCGAGCAGACCGGTCTCTGTTCGGCCGGCGACTTCCTCAAGATCGCGCGGGACCCCGCCTCGCCGCGCAAGTACCACGTCCCCGGCCCTTCCCTCGAGGGCTACCTGTTCCCCGACACATACCTGATCTCGCGGGGCGCGGGCTGCGCCGGGGTGGTGCAAGTGATGGTCGGGCGCTTCCAGAAAGCATGGGACGAGGCGCAGAAGCACCGCCTGCCGGCGGTGCGCATGGACGAGCTGCAGGCGATCACCCTGGCCAGCATCGTGGAGAAGGAGACGGGGGTGTCGCAGGAGCGGGCGCACGTCTCCTGCGTCTTCCACAACCGGTTGAAGAGGGGGATGCGGTTGCAGACCGACCCGACGGTGATCTACGCGCTGCTGCTCTCCAACGACTTCAAGTGGGACAAGAACATCCACAAGAAGGACCTCTCGCTGCAGCATCCGTACAACACCTATGCGGTGTCGGGATTGCCGCCCGGGCCCATCGCGAATCCGGGCGCGGCCGCCATGCAGGCGGCGCTCCATCCGATGCAGTGCAACGACCTGTACTTCGTCTCCCGGAACGACGGGACCACGGCCTTCTGCCCGAATCTCAAGTGCCACAACGAGAACGTGAAGAAGTTCCAGGTCGAGTACTTCCGCAGGCCGCGCGCTGCCCGCTAGTCTCTAAGGCATGGGGGGCTTGCCGCCGCTCCACCGCTCGTCGGTGATGGACGAGGTGATGACGTAGCGGCAGGCTTCGGCGCCTTTGAGCAGGCACTCGCTCTGGCGCACCAGGGCCGGCACGCCCACGGCGATCAACGCCTCGGCGAGGATGCCTTCTTCCATCACGCAGTGGTGGGGCGTGGTTTTTTCCAACACCGCTTCGCCCGGCACGAACCGGAGCACCTTCCAGCCGCCGATGTCGGTGCCACGGTTGGCGTGCCGGTACATGGGGTCGATGCCATAGACCACGTCCGCCGCCGATCGGGCGGTGTGCTGCTTCAGCCGCTGCTCGTGCGAGAGATTGAACAGCTTGCGGCCGATTTCCAGGAGCGCGAACCGCCCGAGCCGGTCGGAGATCATCTGCATCGGCTCGAGCAACATCGCGATGGGGTACCACCCGTCCGGACGAAGGTTGGCAATGCGGCTGACGGTCTCCTCGCCGAGGATCGCGGCCGAAGTCGGGACGGCGGCCAGGACGGCGAGGATATCCGAGCCGATGGTCTCGTGATTGGTCCCGACGTAGCCCTTGGGCTTGCGCGTCACGTGTCCTTCCGCATCACGGCTGGAGGCCCCAGGTCCTACGAAAGCAGGACGTGGCGTCGCTGTCGAGAAACGGACTGGGAAGAGGCGCGAGAGATGTGCGAGAGCGAAGGCGGCCCCCCCACATCGCGGTCCGGAAACTGGGAGGGTACGCGCTCAATGCTAACATAAAGGCTCGTAATGCCCCCGATAGTGATTCTCGATGACACCGACGCATCCCGAGCATTACTCGAGGAGCTTCGGAGCAATGGAGCGACCGTACGCGAGCGGGCGGCGACGGTCGCGGAGCTGCGCGCGCTCCTCATGGCCGGCGAGTTGGACGTGATCCGCCCGGCGGAAGGGGCAAGTCGTGCGCCGGCCCGGAAGGCACAGGCATTCCTCGACGCAATCATCGAGAACATTCCCGCGATGATCTTCGTCAAGGACGCGGAGACGCTCGCCTTCCAACTCATCAATCGCGCGGGCGAAGAGCTGCTCGGCTTGGACCGCAACCAGATGCTCGGAAAACGGGACTCCGATTTCTTCCCTCCGGACGAAGCCGCGTTCTTCGTCGCCAAGGACCGGAAGGTCCTGCACGACCGGGTGGAGCTGGACATTCCCGAGGAGCCCATCGACACCGCGGCCGGACGACGCTGGCTGCATACCCGCAAGGTCCCCGTTCTCGGCGACGACGGTGAGCCCCGCTACCTGCTGGGCATCTCGATGGACATCACTGCTCGCAAGCAGGCGGAGGCGGAGCTCCGCCTGGCCATGGACGCGGCGGAGGCGGCAAGCCGCGCCAAGTCGGAGTTCCTCGCCAACATGAGTCATGAGCTGCGCACCCCGCTCAATGCCATCCTCGGGTTCGCGGAATTGCTCGAAGACGTGCTCGCCGGCGATGCCCACTCGGAGCACCGGCAGTTCGCGCAGCAGATCCAGCAGGGCGGACGACACCTGCTCGCGCTCATCAACGACCTGCTCGATCTGGCCAAGGTGGAGTCCGGCCAGATGGTCCTGAACCTGGCGCCGCTGGACGTCGCCGCGGAGCTGACCGCGGCGGCGCGCGCGGTCGACGTCCTCGCCTACGAAAAGAGGATTTCGCTCACCGCCGACGTGCCCGATGCCGGCATTCCGCCGATGGTCGCGGACGAGCGGAAGTTCCACCAGATCCTCTACAACCTGCTCTCCAACGCGCTCAAGTTCACCCCGCCCGGAGGCCACGTGCGCGTCGCGGCCGCCCCCCGGGCGAGCGAGGGCACCATCGAGTTCTCCGTCTCGGACACGGGCATCGGAATCCCCGCCGAGGACCAGGCGCGCATCTTCCGCCCCTTCGAGCAGGTGGATTCCTCGTACGCGCGCCGCAATGCAGGAACCGGCCTCGGCCTGGCGCTGACCCGCAGATTGGTGGAGCTGCACGGCGGCTGGATCCGCGTCGAGAGCCAGAGCGGGAAAGGCAGCACGTTCTCCTTCACCATTCCGCTGAGGGCAGCATGAGGGGCGGTGCGCGCATCCTCGTCGTCGAGGACCACCCCTCGAACATGCTGCTGATCGACACCGTCCTGCGCCGCGCTGGTTACGAGGTGCTCAAAGCGGAAACGGCGGCCGAAGCCATCGCCCTGGCGCGCAGCGCCGCGCCCATCCTCATCCTCATGGACGTGGCGTTGCCCGGCATGGACGGTCTCGAGGCGACCCGCATCCTCAAGGCGGACGCCGCGACCCGCGGCATCCCCATCGTGGCGCTGACAGCGCATGCGATGAAGGGCGACGAGCAGAAAGCCCTGCAGGCGGGATGCGACGGATATTTGACCAAGCCGATCAACACGCGGGCGCTGACGCGCACCATCAGTCGCTACATCGATCGCCGTGACGATTCCTGAGGCCGGATCGCAGAACGGCCTCACCGGCAGCTGCGATAGATCGTCGCGTAGGTGTACTGCTGGGCGGCGCAGAACGAGAGCCCGCGGAAATCGAAGCGCTCGCTCCTGAAATCGCCCAGGCGTCCGCGCTCGACCAGGACGGCGAGCGTAGGGGAGTGCCGCGCGAACCGCTGCTCGAAGTCGTCGGTCCAGCGCGCCCGCAGCAGTCTCGCCTCGGGAAGCCTGGAGGCGAAGGCGAGGGGGATGTCGAGGTAGTAGCTGCTGTCGTCGATCAGCACCAGGTCGCCTTCCGTCGCGTGGGCGCGCAGCCAGAGCGCCGCCTCCCCGATGCCGGGTGGGAGCGATCCGATCGGGGCCACGGGCCGCGCCCATTCCGCCGCGGGGCCGGTGCGATTCCAGCAGAGCGCGGCGAGGAGCAGGGGAGTCGCCACCGCCACGGCGGCCGAGATGGCGCGGGCGGGACGGGCGAGCAGCGCGAGGGCGTCGCTCGCGAACACCAGCGAGAGGGACGCCGACACCAGGGTAAAGCGCGCCATCGGGTGGAAGTCGGCCAGCACGGCGCCGCGGAAGGTGAGGTAGGCGGCCGGGACCCAGGCGAAGGCGACCAGGTCCCAGCCCGGCTGGCGCAGGCGCAGCGTGCGCGCCGATCCCCAGAGCGCCAGGACTCCGAGGGCCGGCGTGGCCACGATGCAGAGCGCCAGCGGCCAGTACAAGAGCGCGTTCAGTCGGGCCCAGAACGGGCCCGAGGCGTCCAGCGCCATCCGGGCGAGCGCGGCGTGGTCGCGGTCGATGTGGCGGATGGGGGCCAGCGGATCCCCCGTCCAACTCGCGTTGACCCACGACCACCACGCCGCCGGAGCGAGGGCGAGCGCGAAAAACGCAGCCGTGCGCACGGGTTCGCGCCGGCGCCAGAGGAGCAGCCCTGCCAGCAGGGGGACGTACATCCAGCCGTCGTACCGGACCAGTCCAGCCGCTCCGAGCAACACCGCGGGTGCGACAATCTGCCCGCGCAGCACCAGGAGCACGGAACCGAGCAGGAGCGCCAGGAACGGCGCCTCGCTCGCCCCCGTCGTGCTCGCCTGGATGTGCAGCGGCGACAGCGCCAGGCCGAGGGCGGCCCAGAAGCCAGCCTCGGGACCCCGCTCGCGCTCGGCGATCCCGTACAGCAGCCAGACGCCCGCCAGCCCCGAGATCAACGAGAGGAGCCGCGCCGCGAAGACCCCTTCGCCCAGGAAGCGCAGCAGCGCGCCGATCAGCGTGAGGTGGAGCGGACCGTACTGGAACGTCTCCAGGTAGCCGTGCCAGACGTGGGGATCGGCGGCCCAGCGCTGCGCGAGCTCGATGCGAACCGGCGCGTCGCCGTAGTGCTCGAATCCGTAGACGAGCGGCGCGGCGCGGGCGAGGGCGGCCACCGCCAGCGGAACCAGCAGCGAGCGTCTCAAAGTGTGCGCTGAATGAAGTTGTGCGTCAGGCGGTCCACCGATATGCAGTGTACCGTGCGGCGCCCCCAGTTTTGGGCCTTCTATCACCGAGCGGGCGAACTTTTGTCAGGGCGCATTGCAGGGCCTATGCTGCGAAGCTAGGTTCGACCAGTTTCCCACGCGCCTCCGGGCGCCAGAGGGGATGAGTCAAGATGCCGACGTCGTTGCGCGAGTCCGGCGACATGGGTCTGGTGACCCGGATCGCCGCCCTGCAAGACAAGACGAGCTTCAAGGAGCTCCACTGGGACGGTTCGTTCGAGGACTATCTCAAAATCGTGCGTGAAAATCCGCGGGTGACGCGCACCGCGTTCCAGCGGATCTACGACATGATCCTCAGCCACGGGAAGACCGAGTACATCGACAACAAGAAGCGGCTGATCCGCTACCACTTCTTCCACGACGAGCCGAACGGCGGGCGCGACGCGGTGTACGGGCTCGACGTCCCGTTGATGAAGCTGGTGAACGTCTTCAAGAGCGCGGCGCAGGGGTACGGCACCGAGAAGCGCGTCATCCTGCTCCACGGCCCGGTGGGCTCGTCCAAGAGCACCATCGTCCGCCTGCTCAAGAAGGGCCTCGAGGAATACTCGCGCACGCCGGAAGGCGCGCTCTACACCTTCGCCTGGGTGCTGGAGAAGAAGCGCGAGGACGGGACCACGCACCGAGAGGTGTTCAGCTCCCCGATGAACGAGGACCCGCTGCTGCTCATCCCCGAGGACTGGCGGGAGAAGGTGTTCGCCGATCTGGCCTCGCCCGACGCGGGCTTCCAGATCCCGGTCCGGGGCGATCTCTGCCCGGCCTCGCGGCTCATCTTCCGGGAGTTGATGACCGAGTACAAGGGCGACTTCGCCAAGGTGATGTCGCACGTGCGGGTGCGCCGCTTGCTCCTGAGCGAGAAGGACCGCATCGGCATCGGCACCTTCCAGCCCAAGGACGAGAAGAACCAGGACTCGACCGAGCTGACCGGCGACGTGAACTACCGCAAGATCGCCGAGTACGGATCGGACTCCGATCCGCGGGCCTTCAACTTCGACGGCGAGTTCAACATCGCCAACCGCGGCATCATCGAGTTCGTCGAGGTGCTCAAGCTGGACGTGGCCTTCCTCTACGACCTGCTGGGCGCCTCGCAGGAGCACCGGATCAAGCCGAAGAAGTTCCCCCAGACGGACATCGACGAAGTGATCATCGGGCACACCAACGAGCCCGAGTACAAGAAGCTGCAGAACAACGAGTTCATGGAGGCGCTGCGGGATCGCACGGTGAAGATCGACATCCCGTACATCACCAAGCTCAACGAGGAAGTGAAGATCTACGAGAAGGACTACAACTCGCACAAGATTCGCGGGAAGCACATCGCGCCGCACACGCTGGAGATGGCCGCGATGTGGTGCGTGCTCACCCGGCTCGAGGAGCCGAAGAAGCACAACCTCACCCTGCTGCAGAAGCTGAAGCTCTACAACGGCAAGACGCTGCCCGGCTTCACCGAGGACAACATCAAGGAGCTGCGCAAGGAGGCGAACCGCGAGGGCATGGAAGGGATCAGCCCCCGGTACGTGCAGGACAAGATCTCCAACGCGCTGGTGAGCGACAAGGGCGAGGGTTGCGTCAACCCGTTCATGGTGCTGAACGAGCTGGAAGGCGGGCTGCGGCACCACTCGCTGATCTCCAGCGAGGAAGTGCGCAAGCGCGACCGCGAGCTGCTCAGCGTGGTCAAGGGCGAGTACGAGGACATCGTCAAGAACGAGGTCCAGCGCGCCATCTCGGCCGACGAGGACGCCATCGCCAAGCTCTGCGGCAACTACATCGACAACATCAAGGCGTACACGCAGCGGGAGAAGGTGCGCAACAAGTACACCGGCCAGTACGAGGAGCCGGATGAGCGCCTGATGCGCGCCATCGAGGAGAAGATCGACATCCCCGAGTCGCGCAAGGACGACTTCCGCCGCGAGATCATGAACTACA
>WNFP01002084.1_pt1 | contig 15840 bp, 17 predicted proteins | sample 5400201 | NCBI WGS metagenome assembly WNFP01 (sample SAMN13153355, study PRJNA577476) | soil metagenome | isolation source: 115 cm saprolite under Madrone tree | place: USA:California | collected 2016-06-14
AAGCCATTCATCATAGTTCTCCTTCTGCGAGCTGCCGGAAATACGACTTGTTCGGGTCGTTGTAATAGGGCTTGAGATAGCAAAAGGTCGGCGGCATCGGGTTGAGTCCGTCGTAGGCGATGGTGACGGACTGCGCGTTGCGGAGTTCCGTGAACGTTTTCATGTCGAAGCGGTAGTCGGTCTGGGTGTTGTAGCTCTTGGAGGCGGTGATGTTGGCACGGTGCGAAACGGCGTTGCCCGTGAGCAGGCTGACGCGGGCGTCGTGGCCGCTTTCAGAAAGGTTGTAGCTGACCTTCAGGCGGTCTTCCCGGCCGCAGAGATCGCTGGCAGCCTTTGCAGAAAAGTCGTCCGAGAGCGAAAGAAAAATCTTGGTGCGAAACGTTTGCAGGAGTGTTCTCCAGCTGTCACCCGGCAATGAGGAGCGGAGGGAACTGATGCTTTGCGTCGCGACAATCGCGATGCACTTCGCTTGCCGCGAAAGGCTGAAGAACTTCTCGTCGCCGGTTGGATCGCTTTCGCCGACCGTAGCGAAGTGCTGATATTCATCGCACAGGAACAGCACCTGGCGGTGGTGACGGTCGGAATTGGCTTCGATCGAAGGAATGCGGTTCAGAACAGCGCGCTCGAAATCGAGTTTCATCATGACGCCGATGGCCCTGGCGAGTCCGGCATTCATTGCGACAGGGAAGTTGAGCCCGCAAACGGCCCCTTGCTCGAGAAGCCATGCGAAGGAAGGAAGTGGCTTGCCATACCGGTTGCCAATGTTCTTTTGCGGGTCGTAACAGTCCCGCTTCGGACAGAACACGCGCTTCACCTTCGGGTTGTCATCGAAGAGAGAAAGAAAGACGGAGATGCCCTCGACGATCGACGTGCGCAGCTTTGGCTCGATCCTCTTCCAGTCTTCGTTGAACCAGCGACCGACGGCATAGAGTTGCTCGAGTTTATCCGGGTCGGCTTGAGCCGGATCGAGGACGCAGAGAGGCTCGGCGGCGATCCCCTTGGCGCCGACCAGTTCCCACAGCTCGGCCGTCGCTTTGGCCACGTACCGGTCTTTCTTGGGCTCATACTTGAAACCGAGGCCGGCGAGGTCGGCCGCCCGTGCCCCAAACACTTCCGGTGCGATAGCGACAAAGGGCCGGCCCATGATGATGTCTTCGGCTTCGCGAATCCGCTGCTCGAGTAGGGGCGGCGAAATGGCGCACTCATAGACATTGAAGAGGGTGACGTAGTCGTAGGCGATCTTGTGGAGAAGAATGATGAACTTGACGAGGTTCGTGTAGGCCTGCTGCCAGAAGGGTTCCTTGCTCCGTCCAAAGAGGTTGTTTAATAAGGATGCGATGTTGAACGCCAGTGCGTAGGCGTCCAGGTCGTTGTGCAGCGGATTGTAGCGGTATTCGGAATCGAGGCTAATCTCGATGTAGTCGTCGCCCCGTCCGTGGCGCTCAAGAATCTGTTTTACCTTCCCGCAGAAGTCACCCTTGACCTCCAGGATGATTCCGCCAATGCGCTCTTCTTTGCTGTCCGGTTTGTAGGCCAGGACCTGCTCCGCGAATGGATACATTCCGCATGCCGTCTTGCCTGACCCGACCGCACCCAGGATCACTATGCCGGTGAAGAGACCGCGCTCGGGAATGGTAAGCCAATGCGGGGTCTCGGACGGCCCCGGCTTCCGCGGGTCGTGCACTTCGCCGATCACCAGGAAAAGCTCGCTGCGTGTGCGCGGGTCCGGGTAGCGCGGGAGGCGTCCGGGGACAATGCGGTGCCGCATCTTCAGTGTGGCGATGAACAGGCCCGAGAAGACGCCGAGATAGGCGAGGTAAGGGGTGGTGAACAGACACACGGTATATAGGTAGCGGAAACTCAGGAAGGCATGCGGTGCGCGAATGGAAATAACCTGAATGAAGACATGTATTTCCGGGAACGGGCACGCTAAAAAAAGATACAGTCCCGTGCCCATTGCTAGGAGTGCGGCCGTGAAATGCCGGGAGATGAGAATCCTGCGGATCACGGTTTGGCCGGCCCTTCACTCGCTCCGCGGTTTGCCGCGCCGGCTACAGCGTTCTTCCGCCGCTCTCTCGACTCGCGATAGTCTTGGTCGCGCCAGAGGGTTTTCTTGAGGGCCGAATTGATGACCTGGTCCGGGCTGCTAGCGATAAATTGCCGATAGTCATCGAGCATCTCGCTGACAGGTTCCCCCATGCGGAATTCCCGCATGAGGATCGCTGGAGCTTTCTTGATGACGGACATATAGGTTCTCCTCCTCGATGCAACCTCCGAAACTCAGGTTGGCCCGGTGGAGGAAACACCGTCACCGGACGAGGTGCCGCCCAATCTGGTGTTTTTTTGCACCGGGCCTTTCTTCTCGCGGTGTCCGTGATCTGCCCCTTCCACTTCTTCTGGAGGCGCGTACGGTTTGAGAATCTGCGTTTCGAAGTGAGCCAAGTGCGGTATTTCGCTTCCGGTCAACTGGCTGCGAATATGAGATTCGGCCACGCGACCCACCTTCCATGCGTGATAGAAATGTTCGAAGCGCTGGCTGGAGAAGCGCTCCTTGGCCAAGTTCCGGTAAATCAGGTCATCTTCCGAAAGAGAAGCATATTGACGCTGGTCCCATGCTTTGCGGATCGCGAAATAGCGGAGCAGATCGTCGGAAGGATTGGGTTCGAGCGGAATCCTGACGAGGGAGTGGAACAGCTCGCTCGCCCTGGCGAAATGCGTGTCCAATCGCGCGAGATAGAGGAAACGGAACTCTCGGAGTTTCCGGAAGAGCGGCAAATAGTCATGCAGGTGATGAACAAACGCCGTGAGGCTTGCTTCGAGCCCCTGGATAAAGGTGAATGTCACGACAGGAGTAGTGGAATTCTCGTCCTGAAAAAACATGGGAAAGCGGTCGACGAAGTAGCGCACCGCAGGCTGGGCGGTGCGCCTGCGCTGATAGGTCCTCGAAGAGAGATGCTGCAACCCGACCGCTAACTCACCGTTGAAATAAGCAACCTTCTGCGCTTCGGTTTCAAGATAGGAAAAACCGGGATTCTCCAGCACGAAGTCGAGCATGGCGATGCGGGCGTCGATGTATTCAATTTCATGCTGGCGGTGGTTGCTCAGGTTTTCGGGGCCGATCTGGTGATACACCTTCCGCGAGAACAAATGATAGACCGTGCCGTGCCCCGGCATCTGGTGGCTGCGCGTGTGTTTTTTAGACTGCGTCTTGTTCGAGAAGTGGGTCATGCGCTGGCCCGACTGCAGTCCGGCGAACGCCAGGAATTGCCGCGCAACGAAGTAGCCGGAGTGGGTGGCCACCAGATAGAGGAAGCGGGCTTCCTTTTCGGTGTAGCCAAGCCGCTCGAGGGCCGTGACATGGATGGGTAGGATGTTCATAGGGAAAGGATCTCCGCTGTGATTTCGCTCCGATCAAGAATGCGGCGGAGGCGTGCGACGTCCTCGCGTCGTGCGTAAAGGGAGAATCCTGCCTTTGCTTTTTCGGCCAGCGGCCGTGGCCCGTAGTGGCGAGTCGCGAGTTCCAAGTCCACGTGTTCGCGGCCCATCTCTGCCGTCTCGTACTCGACGCGGAGATCGGGTATCTGAATTCTGCCGTTGACGATGGATAGACCGTGCTTTTCGGCAATCCGCTGACGGGCCTGCTGCATATCCGATTGAGGGGCGAGCGTTGCCAGGTCGCGGTACAAATTCCGTTCCAATTCATAGTCGAGAACGACGCGGAGAGGCCGGCCCCCGGCGCGCGCGATCCGCGCGATTTCGCTCTGGTAGAGCCGGTACAGTCCCGCGTCGTGGTTTGCCTCGCGGGTGTTCACGAGACCGTGGTAGACGGCCTGGGTGTCGGGCAAGCGGCTCGATTTCCGAACAAGCCGTTTACCGGTCTTCGTCAAAGAGAAAAGTCGAGAGGTCTTTCGCTCGCCGATCGTAATGGTTTTTTCCGACAGAAGCTGTTGCTGCTCGAGGCGCCGGACTTCGCGCTTCATGCGGCCGGTGTCGCCCTGGTATCGGAACTGTGCGAGGTCGCCCGCCGCGACCACGCGGAACGTTCCGATTTCCGCAAGTGTTTCGAACTCCGAATCGCGAACGAAGTAGGTGCGATTTTGCAAGCGGTAGGCTGATGGTGAATTTACCGCTTTCGGCCTCGGTTCGCGGTGGCGGGGAATATCTTGGATGCCCTTTGTATCTGGCTCCCTTGAGTGCGATGACCGAGCACCTTCAGTACTCGCGGATGAGGCTTCCCGTCCGGCGTCCTGAGGGCACAGCTCTCGGTCCCGTGGGTCTTGCGGATCGAACGAAAAGGCGTCGCGAGACACGTCAGGGTTTCTCCTCGTCTTCGACCGGGGCCGGCATTTCGATCTGACCGACCTGGAACTGCCGGTCAAGGTGAGACAGCTTCCGTCCCGTGTCTTTCAGTAGGAATTTCCTTTGCAGGAGCAGAACCGCGCCAAAGATGTTGAAGAACAGAATCGCTGCCGAAGCCAAAATCGCGTTGCCGTATTCATGGAATACGACGCCTTTGTACGGCGCCATGAATTTCAGCTGGTCCATGAGCCAGAACCCGTAAGCGAGCAGCAGAGTGATGGTGAGGAGCAGAGCGTTGGCAATCATCGTTGACCTACTCTCGAGAAAGGGTTTGTTCCGCCTTTAGAAATCCAAAATGTCCCAAAGGAGCGGGCGGGAATCCGCAGCAACCGAGGCTCTCCCGGGCGCGTGCCGTTTGTTCGAAGGGCGAAAGGCGGTGGGATGGGAGGTGCGGAGATGGAGGAAGGAAACCACGGGGGGAGGAAAGAAGTGGCGCGCGGAGGTTGGGCCGAGGTTGCCAGGCGGACGCCCGCGACTCCTCTGGCTTCCGTGTTCTGCGAAAGATTCATTTGAAGGCCTGGTCTTCGCGAAAGTAGGAAATCGTGAGGCCCAAGGGATTGATGGGGATCAAGTCGTTCGGCACGCGCGTCTGGAAAACGAAGACGAGATTGCCGGTGTACAGGTCGCGCTTGAGCTCGCTGTGATCGGCGGGCGAATAGTAGACGAGGTAGAAATCGACTCGGGCGCGGTAAGGAGGGGCTTGCATCTCTTCGAGAGCGACTTTTTTGACATCGACATCGATCTCCGGTGCTGAAGTGTTGGTGAGGAACCTCCGGATGATGTCGTCCTTGTGATAAGCATCCAGAATGCCGTTCGCGAGCTTTCGATCGAGGAAGTACAGAGATTTCGCGAAGTCGTCCTGGATGGTGTAGCGATTCCGGCGGTAGTAGAGCTTGGTGAACTGCGACAGAAAGTATTTCGCTTCGGCATCCTGCGGCTTGTATTCGAAGTTGTGATAGTTGATGGCTTCGGCGCGCCCCAGATCGTCGATCCGAATCACGAGTGGGCGGAAGTTCTCAAAGGTCCTGATGGTCCGGAGATCGACCAGCGCGAGGCCGACCGCGACGAACGAGACAAGCACGAGTGCGATCTTCAGATAGGTGTTCGTCACCATCGGGTCACCGTACGATTCGAGATACAAACGCTTGGCATCATGGAAGGCGGCATCGCGATTCATTACATCCCCCGGTTCAAGTCGGTAGCCTCGAACAACCCGGCGGAGGAGCCGCCCGCGGTGCCACTGAAGATGTGATTTGTCAGCGCGGGAACCTTCGCTAGCACATAGATCGAAGAAAGAAACGTGATCAAGAGAACAGGAAACCAGCCGATCAGTTGAAGCGTCGAGATGGTGCCCGCGGGCTGGAGCGTGAGCACGCCGATAATAAGATTCCCGATGATGTAGACGACCGCGGCGGCAACGACTTCGTAAAAGGCGTATTGGACAAAACAGCGCAGCCAGCCCCAGAACAGCCATTCGAGTTTCGGAACAATGAAAAACGGCACGAAGACCGGCCCGACGAGCACGCAGACGGCGGTGGCGATGAAACCATAGGCGATGACCACGATCGCAATAGCCTGGGCAGCCGCGAGGAGAATGATGACGACGGCGTAGATGATGGTGCCGAGAATGTCGGTCACGCCTGGCGAATCGAGGCGCGCTTGGAAGTCCGAAATCCGATCAACGATGGTTTGCAACTCCGCCTGGTTGATGCGGTTGGCGAGGAACTGGGCTTCATCGGTGATTAGGTTGTGAAAACTGGAGCCGATCCCGGGGATGGGCATGCTGTAGTAGTTGACCATCGCGAACCCGAAAGCGATGGTAAGGAGGAGGCTAGCGAAGTTGTCGAAGTGGAAGGAGTGCTTGCCGCTCGCTGCGGACAGCGCGGACTTCACGCCGTACCACGCGATGAGGATGGTGGCGAACATGCGGAACAGGTTCTGCCCCATGGCATCGAAGAAGCCGAGGTTCTGTGTGAGAAGATCGTTGATCGCCTTGTACATGAACTCGAGAAAGTCGGTTTGCATGGGGTCGGCTCCTAGCGACGCTGGATGGGTGAAGCAGTTACGGCATGCGGAAGTTCTCTAGAGACCTGCTCAACGTGCCGGTGACTTCTGTCATGTTCTGCGAAAGGCTGGCGCGACGGCTGATGTCGGCATTGATGGCGTTAGCGGTCATTTCACGCTGTTGTTTGGCCGCGATGGTCTGCTGTTCGAGAAGCGAAGCGAGCAACTTGTTGGAATCCTGAATGGAGCGCAGCGTCAAGACGTTGGCTGCGTTGATCTTGTTCAGGACTTGGACTTCGCTGTTTAGTCCGGAGTTACCGGACAGAGAGTCCTCCTCGAGGTTGTTGATCTTGGTCTCGAGGGTCTGGGCGTTTCCTCGAATCGAACCGATGGTCAGAAGCGCATTGGTGTTCGCGCCGTCGGAGAGTTCGACGGAGGCGTACTGGGATTTCACGCGGGCAAGTTCATTCTCGTTCATGCCGGAAAGGGCGTTCGGATCGTAAGCGCCAAGCTCGGTCGTGGCTTGGCGGTAGCCCGAGAGAACCGCCTGCGGCTGGCCGGAGTTCGCGCCGGTGATCCATCCGGAGGTGTTTCCATAACTGTTGAGGGCCGTGACATTTCGCCATGGCGAGAACTGTGCCCGATAGCGAGCCGGCATGTTTTGCAGGTTTTGGGACATTTTGAGGGCGAGGTTGTAGGCCGAAACGACTTGGATGTAGGTCTTTTGCAGTTGCAGGAGATGCTGCTGCAGCTGGAAGTAGCGTAGCAACGCATTGTGATAGTTTGTCGGGTCGTAGACGACCCCGCCGAACTGCGCTGAGGCTCGACCGACACAAAGACCCAATACGAGCAGACAAATCAGAGCTTTCCTTCGCATGTATTTCTCTCTTTCCGCCTTCAAAGGTTCGAAGGCACGGTGTGGTTCGTGTAGTCGGGCAGCGCGAGGTCGCCCAAGAGATAGACCTTGATCCGGTGCCCCTCGCGGATGGTCACCGTCGGCAGGATGTTGAGAAAACGGTCCAGTATCTGTGCGGAAGATTGCGCGGTGCTCCCGGCGAATCCCTGGCGCATGAGATCCGTCCCGGAGGCGGTAAGGCCGCCCGAGGTTCCACCTTGGGCCACGGCACCAATCGCTCCGATGGCGAGCGATACGCCGAAAATCCGGAGGTAGTGATGGTTGACCTGATCGCGAAGCCCGGCATCCCCAATCTGGTTGAGCCCCAGAAAGTGATCGAGGCTTGCGGAGTAGCCGTCCGGCATGAGCAGGCGATGGAAAGAGACGGCCAAACGGTTTTGCCCGAAGTTCTCCACCTTCTTGGTTTCGCCGAGAAGTTTCGAGCCCGCGGGAATCAAAAGATGCTGACGGTCATGCGAGTAAACGTCGCCCGTCAGAAGGCACTCGACGGGCCCGGCCATTTGTCCGTCGAGACGGTTGATCAGAACGGATTCAAGCACGGTTCCTTCAAAAACTACGTAGGTCTTGCCCATTGCCGCGGCCGGTGCGCTCGCTGGCTCGGCCGCCGGGCTCTTGGAGTTCTCCTTTCGCTGGCTTTCCGCAGCGGAATCCCTGGCTGGTGCAGCTGTAGGAGCCGGCATCGTTCCTTGCAGTTGGAGGGGCTTCAGCATCTCGGCGAGTTGCGCGGCACTGAGGTCCGTCGGTGATGGCGGAGCCAATGAACTCGATTCACCCTCATGCATTTCGGCGATTTGGGGAGGTTTGCGATAGGTCAGTGCCACATTGGAGGCGAACAAGGAGAGGTACTCGCGCTTCTTGCGTTCCTCGCGGATGGAATCTTCGGCGCGCTCGGGCGCGGGATTGCTTGCCGGGCCGGAACTGGACAGGGGCTGCGAATCCTGGCTGCCGCCGGTGAGCACTCGAGTCTGTTGTGTGAGCGCGTTCTGCGCCAAAACCTGCTCGCGTTGCAATTGCTGGATGCGATTCTGCAGTTCAACGATCTTGGCTTCGTTGACTTCGAGGGGAGCCTGCACCGCGGGCGGCGTGGGAATCGAGCGCGCTGGCGCGGGAGGCTTCTTTCCTCCCGTGAGCCACATGATGACAATCATGAGGAGAGCGAGGCTGGCGAGGAGCCACGACTGTACGTTCTTGGGCAGCAGACCGGGAGGCTTGGGTGCTTTGTCCTCGATGGTGGATCGGGAAGTCATGGTTTCTCTCTCTACTTCTCTGGAACCTGACGGTTGAAGTTCAGTTTCTTCTTGCCGACGGTGAGATAACCGGAGTCGATGATTTTGGGAACGATGTAAACGCCATTTTCAAACTGGAACGGGACCAAGTTCGGTTTGCCGTCTTTGATTTCGTATAGCGCTGGTTTTTCCCGCGCGCCCGAGCGGATATACGTGAAGGTTTCATCGTGGTAAATGGCCGATACGAGAAAGGGTTCTCGTGCGGCTCGTCGATCGAGGGCGTAGTCGAACCGGAGCTTGGTCGCGTAACTCGACCGGAACTGGCTGACCTCCTCGGTGGCGTGCGATTGGGCCGCGCGCACTTGTTCGGCTGTCTGGGCGTGAACGGCGTCGAGCTCCTTCCTGTAGGCTTCCACGTCCGCGGCACGAACGTAACCGCGAAGCGTGCCGGTCGAAACGGAGCCCTCCTTGGGTTCGATAAACACCTTCAAGTCGGGCAGCGCATTCGGGTCGCTGCTGATTTCGGTCAAAAGAAACGAATAGACGCGGCCGCTCGCGGTGATCAGATTGAGGTTGCTGCGGATACCGGCCTGCGCCGGATGCACGTAGCATAGATTGTGCGAGCCGTTGATGATCCAGAATTCGCGGTCGCCGGTTGTGAAATCCAAGATCTCTTCTTCGTCCGGCAGAACGATGAGCGTCGAGAACCGCACCTTGGCATGGACAGGTACGATGTCTTCCTTGCCGTACTTCACGATGCGGGCCCCGTCGGCGGCAGCGCGCGGCTGCCACAGAAACATCACAAAAACCCCGGCGAGTGCCGCGAGCATCCGTACCAAGCGACCGCGCGCGACATTCGAAGAATATGGTTTCATTGGTATTCCTCCCTTATTGGAAATAGAAGTGTTCTAGGACCCTCGATCGTCGAAGAGCCTCGCGATCGATTGAAGCAACATCACCAAGAGGGTGAAGAGTCCGGCGATCACGAGAAGGGCAAACACCGCGCTGATTCCGAGACTCTCAGCCCGCGCCACTAGGTACGGAATCACGTGGGAACTCCGGCCAGGACCTCGAGGCCCTTTTCAAATCCGTACGTATCGAATGCTTCTTTTCGTTTCTGGTTGTCGTACGGATCATTCGTGTAGAGCCAATAGCTGCGGCGGTCGACGTTGAGATTGACGACTTTCGCGAGTTCGGGAGTCTTGATGAGAAACTGCCGCTTCGGAAGAAGCGAAGAAATCCACTCGACTTCGGTGTCGTTCAAGTGGAACTGGCGGCGGTACAGGTCCTGATCCATATCGGGATTGGCGAGGAAAATTTTGGTCGCACAGCTTTCGACGATCACGTCGAGGAGCTCCGAGCGCTTCAGCTCGTCGAGCGACTGCGTCGACAGGATCATGGCGGCGTTGTGCTTGCGCCAGGTTTTCAGCGCTTCGCTGACGTATTGCTGGATACTGGGATTCCGCAGAAACACCCAGGCTTCATCGATGAAGAAGGCCTTGAAGGTGGGGGAAATGTCACGGTTGGCGATGACGTCGTTGGCGCGGTGCAGAATGTAGAAGAGCAGCGGTTCGAGGAGCTCGGGATACCGGCTCATCTGCTGGAAGTCGAAACATTGGAAGCGGGAGAAGGAGATGGTGTCTTGGGGATTGTCGAAGAGAAATCCGAACTGCCCGCCGCGCATCCACTTGGCAAGCGCGTCGGACAAGTGGCGCGGCAGAGTGTTCGCCAGCACATCGAGCGTCCGCAGTGCGGGATCGAGCGAATAAAGATTCTCAATCTGTTCGTAGAGCGTTCGATCAGTCGCGGGATCGAGCCTGCCGGCGATGCTCCCCATCAGGACTTTGACAAAAAGGGCCAGGAAGTCGAGATTCGCTTTTGTGGGCGGAAGGCAGAACGGGTTGATTGTGAAGTCGGCGGATTCCGTTCCGACGCGAAGATACGAGCCTCCGAAGAGTCTTGTGAGGCTCTCGAAACTGCCGCCCAGGTCGAAGATGAATGTTAACGGATCGTATTTCTGAAGATTGGTAATGAGAAAGTTCAGCAGGAAACTCTTTCCGCTGCCCGTCCGGCCGAGGATCATGCTGTGGGCAACGTCGCGGTAGTGAAGGTTCAAAAAGTACGGCGTGCCGTGATTGGTTTCGAGAACCGCAAGGTATTCCTGGCGGAGCTGGCGATTGCGGGTGTCACCGGAATGCAAAGTAAAGAGGAAGGACAGATCGGCGTAGTTGGTATTGAGCAGGTAGAGGTAACGCAGATTGAAAGCGTGGTTTCCGGGGACGGCAGCGAGGAAGGCGTTGAGCAGGTTGTAACGTTCGTCAAAGAGCTGCGCATCGTGAACGCTGAAGACTTTGTAAAAGTCGGCCGCTGCGCGTTCAACCGCGGCGAAGTCGCGGTCGTAGATGACGACGGTGAGCGAGAAGAGGCCGAAGTAGTTGCCGTGCAGTTCGATCTCCTCGATGCCTTTTCCCAATTCCCGAACCTGCGACTCTTTGGCATCGTCGAGCAGGGCATCCTCGACAGAGGCGTCGCTCAGATTGACCTGGCTCATGAAGGAACGTTTCGTGTTATGGAAGTGCCGCCGCTTGGCCTGAATGCTGCGGCGCGTTTTGCCCGGGTCTTCTTTCTTCCACTCCGTGACGACGTGATAGTTGGCGCGGATATCGAGGAGACCCTTGAGAAGCAGAGGGAATGTATGGGCGGAGGGCTCTTTCAGCGTAAGCACTTTGACGTAGTCTTCGTCCACGCGGAGATAGCCGCGATGGCATTCAAGATGGGACTCCGAGAGGTAGTAGTCGAGGAAAGTATCGTGCTTCAGTTTCGCCGCCGCGAGTTTGACAGGGTCAAAATTCAACGTCCTTTTCAAAACGACAAACGCTTCCTCTTTCCCTAGAATTCTTGAGCCCACAAAGTCGCTGATGTGCGTGCGGAAGCTCTCGACCTTTTGGCGAAGGACGGACTCTGCCCGTTCCATCTCCTGCTGATCGAGCTGCACGGATGCGGTTGACGAGAATCGGGCGCGGAGAGCGGCGAGGGCTTTGCGAGGATTCTCTGGAAACTCGAGAACCGTGTTCGCGAGCGAACGGCGGACCGCGTGTGCCGGGCAGAGCACCACGAAAAAGATCGACAGCAAAAACAGGTTGTCTGCCTTTTCCTCAAAGTAGGCGATGCGCTCGCGTATGGCGGCGTCAACTATCGGTTTTCCGCAGAAGGTATGGGGGATGGGTTGGCGATTCCGTTTGAACAGCAACTGATACACGCGATAGTTCTCATCGAAGAGCCGCAACGCCGATTCCAGGCGCTTGGTTAGCGCGTCGAGCGCAGGAGTGTCCAGGCATTCGTAGTCGACGCCGTGGAGTTCGAGGACCAGCCCGGTGTCCCCGGACTTGGTAAGAAACACTTCCTGCCCAATGAAGCCGAAGAGATTGACCATGGCATTGAGTGAGCCCGTCTCTTCGTAGTTCTGGAAGATCCGCTTTAGATTGAGCATGGAGTTATCCTGACCACGGCGACCGGCGCCAGTTTCGCGGGATCGTATTGCCGGCGGACTTTTGCGGCGGAAATGAACAATCGCAGAATCTGCGGGTCGCTAGCCGTCGCCCAGCGAGCGATGAAGTACAGAAGCAAGAAGATAAGAAGGCCGCCTATGAGACTGCCGAGCAGGTTGAACGTGGCTGCGCCGAGGCACATCGCGAAAAAGAACAGTTTCCGCTCAGCGCCCAGAATTGTGAGGGGGCGCGAGAGCGAGCGTTGCACTGGGTTGATCCGCCGTTGGTATGCCATAGGGTTTTCCTCGGACGGCCGCGCCTCACGGAAAGAGCCAAGCCAGGAAGTTGACGGCGGCAATCGCCATACCGACACCAAAGAGCACACCGGCCAGGACCCGCTTGGAACCACCCTCACCGAACGCGAAAGTCAGACCGGAAACGACAATCGCGACGAGCGACAGCCCCCGCGCAATCGTGCTCGTGAACGCCTGTTGAAGGACGCCCACCGCGTTTTCCCAGGGGGAATTGGCCTGCGCGGGGGCGGGCGCGGCGAGAAATAAAAGCGCAAGGGAGGCAAAGACGACTCGGGGCGAAGGAAACCGGCGACAAGCCAACAGCCAGCGGATTTTCATTTCCACCTCAGCAAGCAGTGCGATTCGCGGCGCAGAAGGAAGGCCGCGCGACTGCTCCTGCGCGAACTCCCTCTATCTACCTATTCAGTGTTGGGAAGGGGAAATGTGTCGCGGGAAAACGAAAATCCTCTGATGCATGGACGACCCGAGAACTCCTTGTCCTCCCATGAGCACAAAGCATGGTCGGTCACGGCCGCTGTTTTCTTTTTAAAGGGGCAGCAAGCTGCGGAGCTGGAGGCATCGTGGCTCTCGGATCGTCCGCATTCCAAGACAGGCGGTTTAGTCAAGCAAGCACGAAACCCCCAGTAGCTTCAACGTGCGAGCCTGCGTAACTTGGCGAGAAGGCGTTTCCGCTTCTGGCGGTGCGCGTTTGAGGAGTTTTGGAACGATGTCCCAACGGGGAAGTCTCCGCTGTTTCCATCGAGTCTGAATGGAATCAAGAGATCGAGTTCCGCGTGGGTCAACAGCTGCCTGGTGGCGCATCGGTCGAGGAAATGACGCAGGATAGCGTGCCGTTCGAACGACTCTTGCACTGCGGGTGATCCGGAATCCTCGCCGTTGCCTTCCACCCGAACGCTACTCAGAACACCTTCATGGTTGGCCCACAGAAACAAGCGGCGCTTCAGGGTACGCGAGATCACAAAGGCGAAGTGGGAGGTTCGTCGCCGCAGTTGTTCCGAGCGGATGAAGTCCAGAAGAAAGTGCAAAGCCTGCTGCGCAACGTCTTCGCTAGAAAGTCCGGGCTGCTGTTTGGCAACCCGGCGAACCGTTCGATGCAGCATTGGAAGGAAAGCAAGAACGAAAAGCATCTCGACAGATTGGCGTGCCGTCTCTCTGGCGGTGAAGAGCGCTCGAAAGACCTTGTCGGAGCGGGGGTCCGCTTGCGAGCTCCGCAAGTCGGACAGCAGGGCCGGCACGGATGGAAATCGTCGCAATTCATCGGAGGATGCGAGGAGTGCGAGGTGGACACCGTCATCCCCAGGGGTGAGCTCCCTAAGCAGGTTCGATTCAATCCGGCAGAGCAGGCAACCGCATGAGGATCGAAGGAACATAGCCGGCCTCCCCGCGCCCCCGGTTCTAGACCCGGTTTTGGGCGCAAGAGCGCGGCAAGCTTTCCCGCGCTGAACGGCAGCAAAGAACTGAAGGCCGGTCACGGGGACGGAACCGGCGCTGAGAGTCCGCCGGCAAGCGCTCCGGCGGAGGAAGGGTATCCTCTGCAATCGGCGTTCGCTCGTGTGAAGATTCCGCGGATTGGCAGGAATGGCGGACAAAGGAAAAAAGGCCCTCCGGCCTGAGCCGGAGGGCCTTCCTGCGCCGTCGTCAGAATGGCGCGTCGCCTGCCATAGACAAAGGCTATCCTTGTCGCCTTTGCCTCAATTGTAAAATCGCTGCGAACGTCGCGTTAGAATTGCTGTCGCTCCCATCATGTGGCAGGAGTTCCGCGAGATTTACGTAGAACAGGACGTACCGAAGACCTGTACTAAAGTCCGGTATCGCATCGGGCACATCCGTCCGTTTGGGAAATCGATACTCGAAGTGTCCGTATGCAAAGATTAAGGCGCCGATTTTACTTAGGGGGAAACCATGAAATCGGGTTATCTCGAACAGCTAAAATCTGATATCGCAGCACGTTTCGAAAAGGATCTCCGCAAACCAAGGGCTAAACACGCAGTGAAGTCAAAGATGGAAGAGGACACGGCGTTGGAACAGCAGAGACAGGATCATTTCGCTAAGCTCCTGATGGCCGAGGCAGTACGTCAGCTCAAGTAGGTTTAGAAACCGTTCTCCCATCGTTTCGACACAGGCGAAGTTCGGGCGACCACGCTGGTTGCAAGGCTCCTCAGCAACGGACGCCCCGATTGACGGGCAACTCCATCGAAACACGGCTATGCCCTAATGACGCGGACGTCAGCGGGCGAACTGTAGCCGCGACCTATTCCACATAACATATAAATAGGACATTTTGTTTTACCTTTCTTTCTGCCCCGTTTTCTTTGGGGCACGACGGAGAGCGAGGGGGCGTGCAGTCGCAGGCTAGCGTCTGCTTTATGGGAGGGACCCATGCTCTCTGGTGGGGAGCCGAGAAAGCAGAAGACGCGCCGGCCGGAGCGGAGAGGAATTACGCGAGCGGTGAGCCCAAGAAAATCGGGGAGAGAAAGAAAGGAAATGTCCCTTGTTTAGGAACACCGCGGAGAAGACCAGGGAAACGGTCAGCGTAGTTCGAAGAGCGTGACCGCGGCCCCATGGAAGTCGCCGGATGACGGCTTGGAGCACCGTTTGCGACGATTACTTCCGGGTGGCCGACGATCCAACCACCAGGCGAGAGCGCCCTTTTCCGGGCATTGTGCCGGTGACGCTATTTACCAGTCGCCGTGCATTCCCCTTGTCAAACTAGGAGAGCAGTCGCTACACTCCTAGTTGAACTAGGAGACCAACACGGTGGACAAAGCCGCGGAACTACTCCCGGGCACCCTCGATATGCTGATTCTGAAAGCGGTGTCCTTGAAACCTCTGCACGGCTACGGTGTCTTGTTGCGCATACGCCAGATCTCGAAGGATGCGCTTGAGATTCCCCAAGGGTCCTTATATCCGGCCCTCTACCGCTTAGAGCATCACGATCTCATCACTGCTGAATGGGGTCAAAGCGAGAACAACCGACGGGCGAAGTATTACACCTTGACCGCTGCAGGGCGTCGCCGCTTGCGTGAGGAAACGGCCGGCTGGAACCGGTTGGCGTCTGCGATTGCCGCGGCCTTAAACGCAACGTCGGAGGAGGTGTGAAATGATCCAGCGCCTTCGTTCTCTGTTTCGCGTACTCACTCGGCGGCGTGATTTCGAAGAGGGAATGTCCGAGGAGCTCCGCTTCCACATCGAGCAATACACGGACGACCTCGTGCGCTCCGGCATGTCACGGGAAAAAGCGGCCCGCGTGATACGGGCGGAGCTCGGAAGCCCCATCAATATCAAAGCGGATTGCCGGGAAGCCTTTGGTGTGCACTTCTTTGACGAGTTTCGCAGGCAGCTGAGTTACGCCGCCCGATTGTTGCGAAAGACCCCGGCATTTACAGCTACCGCTCTTCTGACGCTCGCCGTTTGCTTGGGCGCGAATCTGACCATTTTTGCCGTGATCGATTCGGTGCTGCTCCGTCCCCTGCCCTTTCCCGAGCCCGACCGGCTCATGATGATATTCAATACTTATCCGAAAGCTGGCGTCG
>WNFP01002086.1_pt1 | contig 15835 bp, 11 predicted proteins | sample 5400201 | NCBI WGS metagenome assembly WNFP01 (sample SAMN13153355, study PRJNA577476) | soil metagenome | isolation source: 115 cm saprolite under Madrone tree | place: USA:California | collected 2016-06-14
TATTCCCATTGAAAAGCGTGTAAACACCAAGATTCAGCAGACGGGTGAATTCCGGATGAATCTGTGAACATCGGCAGGGAAGTGGGGCTCTTTGTGTCCGTTACATATAGATGACGTAGGAACTGTGCCAGAGCGCGCTGGGCAAACTGCCGGGTTTGCGGGCGGTAAGAATCACGTTGTAATCCTGCGAGACCGGCAAGGCATCCAGAAAGGTCACATCACGGCGGTCCGGCTGGACTGTTGCCAGATAGCGAAGGAAATCTGCCAGATGCAAACCGCCGTCATAACAGGAACCGGCGTAGGAAAGATCAACGTTTTCGCCGCTAAAGTGGCAGGCCAGTGACGCCGCCAGCGAAACCGCGCGCTCGTAAGCCGGTGATGACACCTGTCCAGGCTCCGGGTTGTCGAATACCAGACGCAACCGGCGTTCGTCTTCCCGGGTGAACTCGCGCACCTTGAGTTCCCCTGTCTTGGCTGTGGCTTTCCAATCGACAAACCTGGCCGAGTCCTGTGGCGTGTGTTCACGAATGCGGTAAAGCTCGGTGCCCCGTCCACGGACAAAGGACACGAACTCGCCGGTAATCATCGGCAGCACTTCCAGAAAATCATCCTGTTCCAGCAGAGCGGGGTAGACCAAAAGCTCTCGATCAAGGCTGACCTTGCGGCTCTTGATCAAAAAAGAAAACGGAAAGCGCGTCGCCAGACTGAATCCGTCCTGGCTATAAAGGCCACGGCGCGGAAAGGCCAGGTCCATGTCCGTTGTTGCCGTGGACCGTGGCGCAACAAATGGAAAGTACACCGGCCGGGTCAGGATCCTGGCTTGCCACGGCGGCGGATTCTTCTTACGGAGCGTATAGTCCGGCAGGCGCAACCAGCTGCGGCGTTTCGGAAAAACAAATTCGGTCTTGTTCCACTCCCATCCCTGGCGCGTCTTTTTCTGTTCAACAGGACTGAAGACTTTCACGGAGAATGCCGGCATCCACAACCTTGGGTTGGTAAGGTTGACGCGCAACTGTACGGGCCGATTCGCAAAAGCATTTCGGGGAACATTCACGTCCAGTTCCAGCCGTCGCAGCACCGCCGCTGAAGCCACGCCTGAAACCAGGATCGCTGCCAGCATCGCAGCGAGAATAATGAAAAGAAGATTGTTGGCTGTATTCAGTGCGGCCACGCCAATCACCAGCGACAATCCAAGATAAGCCAGGCCCTCGCGCGTCAATTCATAATCAAAGGCACCTTTCATGCGCTCGGCAGCTGCGCGCCGCGCCAGAAATGGCACCGTCAACAACGCTACAGTCCCGGCAAGCAATAATGCCGACGTGGCAAACACGGCGGTGGCCAGCATATTGCCTCGCTCGCGCGCCACAGACGAAAACACCGCAGCCGTAAAAGCCAGCCCCAGTCCGGCTACGGCAAGCAAGAACCTTTGCCATGCTTCACGATCAATATTCGCCAGCGTCGACTTTAAATACTTGCCCATTCTGCCCTTCAGTGTGGCACAACCCTGGAAAATCCTGTTAGTGCCTTAAGATCATGGCAGTTCGCCCGGGTTGGGTTGCTTACCGGCAAACTCCAGGACCAGCCGGTTGAAGTCCTGCGGTGCCTCCTCAAATGGCAGGTGGCCCACTTCCGGCAGGACCACACATTTGCAGGCCGGCAATCTCTGCATGAGCATCGCAGAGGAACGCGGGTCCACCGCGCCATCCCTCTCGCCCCATATCAGAAGTGACGGCGCCCGCACGCGGTTTATCGCCGTGTTCAAGGCGAGCAAGTCCTTGTCCCAGCAGCGCAAAGTATTCACAAGGTTGTGCGCGCGGCCTCGCCGCATCAGAATCCGGGAATATCCTTCCAGAGTGCCGGGAGGAATGCGCGTAGAATCGCCATACATACGTTGCAGGACAACGGGGTGCAGCGATCGCGAGAATGGCATACCCAATCGCAGCAGCGTGCTGCCGAATGGTCCGGCAAAGAAGCCAATTCTCTCTGCTCCAAAGCGTGACCACGGATTCACTGGTGCAGCCAGCGCAAGAGACCGTACTTTGTTTGTCCTGGAAGCAAGGAATATTGCTACGGCGCCGCCCCAGGAAGAGCCAACCACATCCACCGCCTCCAGACTCAGTTGGTCCAGTAAACTCTCCAACCTGAGCGCCTGCTTTTCCATGCCGCAGTCCAGGTTGCGCGGAGCATCGGATTCGCCGAACCCAGGCAGATCCACGGCCAGCACCAGGTGACGCTCCGCCAATGTTTGAATGTTCATGCGCCAGCAAAAAGAACCGCCCAGCAATCCATGGATCATGAGCATGACTGGTCCTGATCCTGCATGCAGGAAGTGCATTCGCTGGCCGTCGACTTCCACCCAGTGACTCTTGATTTCCATAGGTTACAGGCCGGAGAAAATTCCGTGCAGCACTGCAAAAAGAGCGCTCTACTTTTATGTTATCGCCTGTGTTGCTGCTTTTTGCGGAATGCTTTTTGGGTACTCTGTCTTTATTTAGTTAAAGGATATTTAAACCTTCAATTATTCGCTATCGCTCATCACTACAAAAAGCCACACACAAATACCAAATTTCGTAGCTTTTCATTGGCGCTCGATTTATAATTTTGTAAATAGCAGTAAACAAGAGGTTTATTCCTTGTCCTGCTTAACCCGCCATGGCACCAGACTTGCTTCAATCATCGCAAAGTCCGCAGGCTTATACCTCTAGGCAAGCGGCTGGGAGCTTTCGGGCCTCGCAGATGCGAAAGGACTCTTTAATCCGGTTCTCCGCCATCGTCCTTGCGCTTTTCACGGCGGGAGTCGTGGTGTTTGCCGTCATTAACTGGCAGAAAGAGAGCCAGTACGTTACGCCGACGGATGGCGTCTGGTGGAAGGAACAAGCTAATGGGCTTGTGGCCAGAGGGGTGCAACCGAATGGCCCGGGTGAAAAAGCTGGAATCAAAGTCGGGGACCGTCTACTGCGGGTAAACAGCCAGCCCAAAGATAGCTCCATTCAGAATATTGTTGAACTGGAGAAACATCTTTATCAGACGGGCGTTTATTCGCGCGCTACTTATCTCTTAAACCGGCAGGGCGTGAATATAGAAGTTACGCCGGTGATTCCGGTACCTGCCGATAACTCCATGAAGACAGGGCAGCGACTGATCGCGCTCATCTACCTGGGCATTGGACTTTACGTCCTCTTCCGCCGCTGGACTGCTCCCAAGTCGACGCATTTTTACTTGTTTTGCCTGGTGTCTTTTGTTCTCTACTCATTTCATTATACCGGCAAGCTGAACGCATTTGACTGGATCGTCTTCTGGAGCAACATTGTTGCGGGGCTGCTGCAAGCCGCATTGTTCCTGCACTTTGCGCTCACGTTTCCGGAGAGGCGCGGTGATACTGATAAGTTCCACTGGCTGGTCTCACTGGTATATCTCCCCGCCGTGCTGTTGCTGGGATGGCGCATCTTTGCCCTGACCCAGCTTAAGGCTACTGAATCGCTCCGCTGGAACCTGGAACGCCTGCAGCTCTCTTATGAGACGCTGTTCTTCATTGTTGCTGCCGTGGTGCTCTGGCGAAGCTACCGCCGCGCGAATACGCCGCTGCAACAGCAGCAGATGAAGTGGATTTCCCGCGGGACGGTATTCGCCATTGGCCCGTACACGCTCTTTTACGTCATCCCGTATCTCTCCGCCGTTCTCCCCACGCCGGGAATGAAGATTTCGGTGCTGTCTCTGGTCTTTCTCCCCGTCACCTGGGGTTACGCCATTGTGCGCTACCGCCTGATGGATGTGGACATCATCTTCAAGCGCGGCGTGGCGTACACGCTGGCCACGGCGGCCATTGTAGGGGCCTATTTCGCTGGTATCGGCAGTCTGGCCGGCTCTTTTACCAGTAAGTACCCCAGCGCCGGCACCTTCGGCCTGATTACTGTCATCATCATCACCGCGCTGGTTTTTGAGCCGCTTAAAAACTGGATTCAGGAGCGCGTTGACCGTTTCTTTTACCGCAAGCGCTATGACTACCGTCGCACTTTGATCGAGTTTGGCCGCGAACTCAGTTCGGAAATGGACCTGGGCGCCATGTTGACCTCGGTGATTGACCGCCTGTCGCGCACTTTGCTGGTGGACCGCATTGCCATATTCCTGGCTACCGACGCGGAGGCAAATGCGTTTGTGATGGAGAAGTCTTTCGGCATCAGTTACAACGGTTTGCTCGACCTCAGTTTTCTGGTGGTGGAACGGCCAGAGCAGTATGCCGGCCATATCTTCTTTGACAATACTCGGAAGGCGTTGCAGGAAAGCGCGGCCGCTCGTGAAACCATCGCCAAGCTCAACCTGAATTACTACATTCCCTGCACCGTGCAGAACCGCACCATCGCAGTGATGGGCCTGGGCAAGACCATGGCTGGCGACTTTCTCTCCAGCGAAGACGTTGAATTGCTTGAAACCCTGGCCGGCTATATCGGGATCGCCATTCAGAACGCCCGCCTTTATGCCTCACTGGAGCAAAAAGCCAGCGAATACGAGCGCCTCAAGGACTTCAATGAGAACATCGTGGAATCCATCAGCGTAGGCGTGTTGGCTGTAGACCTGGAAGACCGCATTGAATCCTGGAACTCCCAGATGGAAGTGATGTATGCCATGCCGCGCTCACAGGTGCTGGGCGAGCGGCTGAGTGAAGTGTTTCCCGCCGCGTTCATGGAAGACTTCTACCGCGTGCGCCAGAATCCGGGCATACACAACTTGTATAAGTTCCGCCTGAGCACGCGCGCCGGAGACACGCGCATCGCCAACATTGCCGTGGCCCCGCTGGTCACCAGAAAGTTCAGCGTGATTGGCCGCCTGATCATCGTGGATGACATCACCGAGCGCATTGATCTGGAATCACAATTGAGCCAGGCGGACAAAATGTCTTCCATCGGCCTGCTGGCTGCCGGCGTTGCGCATGAAGTGAACACACCGCTGGCTGTCATCTCCAGCTACGCCCAATTGCTTTCCAAGCAGATTAATGGCGATGACAAGCTTGGCCCGCTGCTCGAAAAGATCACGCGCCAGACCTTCCGCGCATCTGAGATCGTCAACAATCTGCTGAATTTTTCCCGCACCAGCGCCACCGAATTCAACGCCATTGATCTGAACAAGATCATCACGGAAACGCTGAACCTGCTGGAACATCAGTTGAAGACCTCTCACATCAAGGTGGAAACCAATCTCTGTCCGGGACTGCCGCCTATCCACGGTAACGCCGGGAAACTCCAGCAGGTTTTTCTCAATCTTTTTCTTAACGCCAAGGACGCCATGGCTGGATCTTCCGGCGGCATGCTGCGCATCAGCACGGCCAACGGTGACGGCGTGCAGGTCAGCATCAGCGACAGTGGGGCCGGCATTGCTCCCGAAAACATCAACAAAATCTACGATCCCTTCTTCACCACCAAAAACGCTCCTCGCGAAGGGCAATCGCGTGGCACGGGCCTGGGCCTGTCCGTCACCTACGGAATCATTCAGGAACATGCAGGCAAGATTCGCGTGGATTCCAAACCTGGACAGGGAACAAGGTTTCAACTGGAATTCCCTATGAGAAAGGCTGTCAATGTCTGAAGCTGCAGTTCTAAGCCGTCCCCCTGTTGAGACTGCGCACAGCGGCTCCGTGCTTATCATCGACGACGAAGTTGCTATCCGCGAATCGTTGGAAACCCTATTGGATTTTGAAGGCTATCGTGTGGAGTCGGCGGAGACCGGTGAACAGGGCCTGGCCCGTCTGGCGGAGCGTACCTTCGATCTTGTTCTGCTCGACTTTGCTTTGCCTGACCGCGACGGCCTGGAAATCCTCGGCGACATTCGCTCCCGTGACTCGCAGCTTGCCGTAATCATGATTACGGCCTACGGGACCCTGGACAATGCCGTGCGCGCCATGCAGAAGGGCGCTACGAATTTCATCCAGAAGCCATGGGACAATGAAAAACTGCTGGCGGACGTGCGCGCCGCCGTGGCCCGCCGCCGGGCGGAAGAAGAGAATGAGCAGCTCAAGCGCGCTCTAAAACAACGTTACAGCTTTGAGCATATCGTCGGAAAGTCCGACTCCATGCTTAAGATCTTCGATCTGGTCGGACAGGTCGCCTCCAGCCGTTCTACAGTGCTGATTCAAGGGGAAAGCGGTACCGGCAAGGAGTTGATCGCCAAGGCCATCCATGCCAACTCGCCGCGCAAGAACCAGCCATTTGTTCCGGTCAACACCGGTTCCATGCCCGCCGATCTTCTGGAATCCACGCTCTTCGGCCATGTCAAAGGAGCTTTCACCAGCGCCATTTCCTCAAAAAAGGGCCTGTTTGAAGTCGCCGATGGCGGCACCATCTTCCTGGATGAAATTGGCACCATGAGCCTGGAGACCCAGGCCAAGATTCTCCGTGTGCTGCAAGACCGTAAATTTATGCATCTGGGTGGAGTATATGAGTTGCAGGTTGATGTGCGCGTAATCGCAGCCACCAATATTGATCTCCATGTGCTGGTCCGCGAAGGCAGGTTTCGCGAAGATCTTTTCTACCGGCTCAACGTGATTACCGTGGACCTGCCGCCGCTGCGCGGCCGCTCAGGGGACATTCCTTTGCTGGTAGGACGTTTCCTGGAAAAGTTCTCGCGTGAAAATGGCAAGTTGGTGGAGCATATCTCGCCCGAAGCACTGCGCCCGCTTATAGATTACGGCTGGCCCGGCAACGTCCGTGAATTGGAGAACGTCATCGAGCGCGCCGTGGTGCTCTGCAATGGCTCGGTCGTGGGACTGGATCTGATTCCTGACCACATTGTGGGCCGTGGGTCAGAGGGCAAGATGTTTGAGCACCGCCCGGATGCCTCGCTGTTTGAAATCGTGGAAGACTGTGAGCGCCGGCTGATTGTAAACATGCTGGAAAAGTGCAATTGGAACCAGACCGAAGCCGCCGAGCGCTTCCACATTCCGCTTTCCACTTTGAACCAGAAGATAAAGCGGCTCAGCATCGAAATCAGGAAGAAGGGATCGCGAGACTTCTAGCCCGGTCATGATTCTGGTTCCGCTTTCTTTGCCATGCGCGCAGGGCCAGTATCACAAAGATGAAGGCATATGCCCCCCATAATGGACTAAAGTATGAGGCCGCCATGGCCGCGCCCAACGCTACAGGAAATGACATGATCCGTTGCTCCATCGCCCGGCTGGCCCGTGGATCGTCGTCATGGATGAGCTTCTTCTTTTTTGCCAGCAGCCATTGTGCGGCGAGCAGGGTCGCCGCCAGAAACATGTTGCCATAGTAAATTTCCTGGGCCGCGCGGTTGTGCAGGAAATGGCCAAGCAATCCACAGGAAAACGGCATTACTGAGACAGACATCAGGAACATCAGGTTCAGCCACACCATCGCGATCTGCAGATGCCGGATGAAGTGCATTCCCAGATGGTGCAACACCCACAGTAAACCACAATAAAGGAAGGAAACAAAAAAGCTGAAGAGTTCCGGCATCTGCTCGCCGATCTTGTGCAGGAGTTCGCCGGCTCCGGCATGTTTTGGCATATCGGGGACCTTCAGTTCGAGCACCAGCAAGGTCATCGCGATGGCAAAAATACCGTCCGTGAGCGCTTCCATGCGCCCTTTGGAAAGCAGAATACTGTGGATGAGTTTCGTGTCCGAGGTTGGCTGTGGGTTCACCGTGGATGAGATTGTAGCCGCCCGCCTGGAGTTCCGTACAGTGCCCAGCCGGTATGGGGCCGGTCGGGCTCTTTGGGTGCAATGCTTGCGCTCTGCTATATTTGAATTCTTGGATGGAACTGAACTCTCCGTTCGAATTCGTGAAGCGTAGCGTCCTGGCGGTCCAGGAATACGCTATGCTTTCCCTTAGTGCGCTCGCGAATATCTTCCGCAAGCCCTTTTACATGGCGGACACTATCCAGCAAGCCGACCTCATCGGCTTCGGTTCGCTCCCCATTGTGGTGCTCACCGGCATGTTCACGGGGGTAGTGCTTGCGCTGAACACCTCTAAGACTTTGGAATCGTTTGGCTCTTTGTCGCTTACCGGGCAGTTGGTCTCTTTCTCCATGGTGCGGGAGCTTGGCCCGGTGCTCACGAGCCTGATGGTGGCCGGACGCAACGCCTCTGGTATGGCCAGCGAGATTGGTTCCATGAAGGTGACAGAACAAATCGATGCCATGCGCGCTTTGGGCACCGATCCTTACAAGAAACTGGTTACCCCGCGCGTCCTGTCCACCGTCTTCATGATGTTTTTTCTGACCATCATTTCCGATCTTGTCGGTCTGGTCGGCGGCTGGATTATTTCTTTTTCTATGCTTGGCTTGGATAGCTACCAATATTGGAACAGCGCCTACCAGGTCCTGAAATACAATGACGTGATTACCGGTCTGGCCAAGCCTGTTGTTTTCGGCTTCATTATTGCGACCATTGGTTGTTATTACGGCATGAATACCAAGGGCGGCACACAGGGCGTGGGCCGTTCCACCACGCAGGCCGTGGTTGCCTCGTCCGTGCTCATTCTGGCCGTAGACGCTGTGCTCACCCAGCTCTTCATCAACCTGAGATGACCTCCGCCATGCCCCCGTTTGACAATGCACCACTCGACACCGTTCACAAGGCGATCATCTTTGAGGATGTAACCATCAGCTTTGAAGGCCCGCCGGTTCTTGATGCCGTTTCTTTCGAGTTGAAGCGGGGTGAAACCAAAATCATTTTCGGCGTTGCCGGATCGGGCAAAAGCACCATACTTAAGCTCTGTCTCGGGCTGCTGAAGCCTGATCGCGGGCACATTTATGTGCTGGGCCATGATGTAACCACCATGGCGGAAGAAGAATTGTTCGATCTGCGCAGCAAAGTGGGAATCGTCTTTCAGGAAAGCGCCCTGTTTGATTCACTCAATGTGTGCGACAACGTGGCCTTCCGCCTGACGGAAGAGCATTTACCGGAAGCTGAAGTCAACCAACGCGTGCGCGAGGCTCTGAGCTTTGTGGAACTGGAAGATGCCATTAACAAGTTTCCCGCCGAGCTTTCCGGCGGCATGCGGCGCCGCGTCGGTATTGCTCGCGCCATCATCACGCAGCCGGAAGTCCTGCTCTATGATTCGCCGACCGGCGGACTTGATCCCATTACCTCCACCACCATCATTGAACTGATTATGAAACAGCGCGATGTGTACAAGACCAGCGCTCTGCTGGTGAGCCATCGCCTGCAGGATGGCTTCACTCTGGCGGGCCACTTCTACGATCCGGCCACCAGGCACATGAAACCCACGGATGGGCTGCCCGTCCGCGAGATTCTCACCCGGTTTTTGGTCCTGCGCGACGGCAGAGTGATCTTTGAAGGCACAGCTCCAGAACTTGGCGCCGTGGAAGATCCCTACATCAGGGAATATATTTCTTAGCGGTGGTCAGCATTGTTCAGCAGCTCATTTTTCAGCAACACGTTTTTTCGGCAGCCCATTGGCTTCTTCAAACCGGCGCGCCATCTTCTCGCCGCTGCATTGTTGCTCCAGCAGCGTTTCCGCGTCCCACTCACTGCGGGGAACGCCAAAAAAGTCGCCGCCGTAAACGTGAATTGCGCCGGTCAATTTTGGGAGTGGATTGCTGACTGAGTGAATGACGTCTCGTCCCAGCGGTTCAGCGTCCTTCTCGCGCAATGCTCGCGCGCCGGCGGCTTCCACCAGGCCATTGCTGCCGGACACGCGACGCCAGAAGATATTGTCTTCGCGTCCGGTATAGAGACCAATGATGGCCCACATCTGGTGATTGTGGGGCAGCAAGTTCATCCAGGGCGCCCAGATCACGTTCAGGATTGTGAGATCGTCTGACCGGTAGAGCGTCTGCATCTCCGCTCGCTGTGGTTCGTCCAGCGCCTGCAACACCGCCCCGGGAGTGGACACGGCGCGCGCCACCACTTCTCGCACGGCCCGCTGCGGCGAATCTTCCCGCAGCGCGGCCCGGCAATCTGAGACGAACTGGTTGAGCTCAAACATGCTGCTTTTCTCGCGCTTTGCTACTTTCCGGCCTTTGCCGCAGACGCGGTTTGCGCACGCCGGGTCGCCACGCGCTCCTGCAGGCCTTTAACCCTCTTCCTGCCCTGGGGCGTTCCCACTACTTTTTCCAGGCGCACCAGGAACTCCTGGTCAATATGGTCTTTGCGCGCCTGAGGAATATAGGCCCCAAACTTTGCCCATAAAAAATACGGCTCCCCGCTGGTTTCAAAAAATAGCTGCTCACTCAATGCGCCCTGCAATACCAAGGCCGCTGCCATGTCCCAATAGGTGAGAACCTGACGCATCCAGGTGTGCTGCTCCGAGCCATAGGCCGTCAGAACAACCTTGAATTCATCGTAATTCTGCGGCCAGAACTCTGACACAATATATTTTCTCGCCGCACGCATCACCGGATCGCGCCGGAGATCGTAAAGTTGCAGCACAAGCTGCGCTTCCTGCGGCGTTGCTTTCCTGCCTTTAGCCATGCATCCCCTCCACCCGGACATTGTAGCGGGTTTTTGGGAACGGCAAATTTGTCCTGGTAGAATTTTTCTGAAGATGGAATACAAGTTGTCGACTGCAAGGGCGTGTTAGCCAACCTGCAACTTTATCTGCCTAGGCTGCCTCAAGGGCTGGAAGCACACATGTATGTGCGGCAAATTAAAACAGGTCCACGGGATTTACGGCGCAGGAATGACAAAGGGCAGGGAAGTTCTGTGATTTATCCCCGCGCCAGAAACTCAGCAGCGGTTGGGGGCGCAATCGGTGTTGTTGCTTCGTTTTTTGGCTCCGGAAGCGCTGCACCAGATGCCTTCGTTTCCGCTTGTCGACAATTGTTGTACCCAGCGTCTTTCCTCCTTTTTCCACGAAACTTCAATACTATTTCCCGATACGCTACAACGAGTTGATTTTCGCCCTCACCTTCGCCAGAAGGGGCGTTGGCAATTCGGAGTAGCCTTCCTTAATCGCGATCTTTTGTCCGTCTGAGTACGCCCACAGAAGCAACCTAAGTAACGCATTTCTGCGTCCCCGGTCGGCTGCGTTCGTACGGAGATAGATCCATGAAAAGCTCACAATCGGATAAGAATCCGGGCCAGCAATATTCGTCAATGATGCCGCCATGCGGTCCCAGTTCGGCGCCTCCGCGGTAGCACAAGCAGCTGTGATCGTTTGGGGAGTAGCTTTTACAAACTTTCCTGCCGCATTCAGCACGCTGGCGTACTGCATATTGCCGGCGGTATACTGCAGTTCAACGTACCCCAGCGATCCGGGCAGGACCTTGACCTTATCGGCCATGTCAGAACTTCGCTCCGCAGGCTCTCCCACAGGCCATTTGGGCGATGGCCCCCGCCCGATCTGCTCACGAAACTTTGCGCTGACTTTGGAAAGGAAATCCGTAAAAACGTAATTGCTTCCTTTGCCTCCCGGCCGATAAATGACATGAATCGGTAGGTTGGGCATGGAAATCCCGGCATTCAGTTTCGCGATCGCGGGATCATTCCAGTTCTTGATATGTCCCAGATACACCTCGGCCAGGACTTCGCCCGAAAGCCGTAGTTGCGAAACTCCCGGCAGGTTGTAAATTGGGACAATTCCGATCAGCACAACCGGCAACTCAATGAGATTCCCGCCGCGTTGCTGCTCTTCCGTGAGCGGTATTTCGCCCGCCCCAAAGTCGCTGGTGCCGTGGGACACCTGGACAATACCTTCGCTGTTGCCCATGGCCAGGTAGCGAAGCTGGACTTGTGAGTTGTTCTGGTTGTAAACGTCTGACCATTTGTTGTACAGCGGCAAAGGCACAGTGGATCCGGTCCCGACCAAAACAAAGCCCTGATCTGCTGCCTGAGCGCCGCTTACGCAAGCGATGAGAAAAATACAGGTTTGGAAGAGCCAACCCACGATTGCTTTGTTCCACCGTGGCCGGCTGGCCGTGGATTTGCGCGCTGGCTTCTCTCGCTCATGCCAGATAGCTATTTCACACATGATGATGCACCTCTCCTTATGGACTTCACCGCACCCTGGCAAATTGGCACAATATTCAGGAGAAGAGGAATAACGCGGCGCGTCTTCTCCCTTGCTTGACCCAAGTCTAATAGAAATTGTCAAGCAGGAACATGACTATAGTAATAGTGCGTTGCTCTTGTTGTTCGGGCGCGCCTATGCCAAAGATTCGATGGGTGCAGGCTTAAGGAATGCAGATTTTGAAAGGTGTTTTGCTTGCAACGTGCGGATTAGCTACATCCGGCAACCGGGCTGGGTTCACCCGATTGCCGGCATAACCAATAGAGTCTAAGCCACAGCAACCGGTGCCGGAGGTGCAGGGATCGACCGGGAATAATCACACTTGGCGACCGCCGCCGGGGCTGCTTCTGCCGCAGCTGCGCCTTTTTTGCCGCGTTTCTTTACCTTCGGCTGCTCTTCTTCCTCAGCCGATTTCTTGCTGTTATTCGGGCAAACCAAGAGCGATCCTGACTTCAAATGCTTCTCCAGCAGATACGGGCTGGCGCATTGCGGACAAGGTTCAGCCACGGGCTTGTAAGCGGAAGTGAATTCGCACTTGGGGTAAGTCGAGCAGCCATAAAACGTGTTTCCCCGCCGCCGGGCTTTCTTTTCCACCAGGTCGCCGTCTTTGCACTCAGGACACTTTACGCCGATAAAATTCTGCTTGATGTATTTGCACTCCGGGTATCCGCTGCATGAGATGAACTCACCGTAACGCCCATGGCGCAGCACCATATTGCGCCCGCACTGCGGGCATAACTCTTCCAGCGGGACATCCGGTACGCGTTTACCCTGGTCTAACCGGCGTGTGGTCTTGCAATCGGGATACCCCGTGCAGGCCATAAACTGGCCGAAGCGTCCGCGTTTCAGCACCATCACGCGTCCGCAATTCTCGCAATACTCTTCCTGCGCCGTCTCCGGCATTTCCGCGCCGTCAAATTCCGGCAGGTTTACCGGGTTTTCTTTGGTAAATGTGCAGCTTTCCGGATCGTCTTTTTTATAAGAGCTGCAGGCGTAGAACGAACCGTGCTTGCCCCATTTGAGCACCAGCGGAGAGCCGCATCGCTCGCACTTCTCGTCCGTGGGCTTCTCCATCCGCTTCACATTTTCCATGTGCTTTTCTGCATAGCGGAGGTCCTTTTCAAATTTCTTGTAGAAATCGCCCAGCGCGTCAGTCCATTTCTCCTTGCCTTCTTCGATCTCGTCCAGTTCTTCTTCCAGCCGTGCGGTGTACGCCGGATCAAAGATTTCTTCGAAGTTTTTTACCAGCAGATCGGTGACCACCAGCCCTGTTTCCGTAGGAATGAATTTGCCGCCAATTTTCTGTACATACTGGCGTTCCTGGATGGTGGAGAGAATCGTGGAATACGTGGATGGACGCCCAATTCCGCGCTCTTCCAGTTCCTTTACCAGGGAAGCTTCGTTGAAGCGCGGCGGCGGCTCCGTGAAGTGCTGTTCCGGCTTCAGTTCACGCAGCGTAAGCTTCTGCCCTATTTCCAGCGGCGGCAGCTTGTGTTTGAGCGCCTCATCTTCTTCGTCCTTTGCGTCCTTGGACTCTTCATACACTTTCAGGAAGCCTTCAAATTTCAGAACCGATCCGGTCACGCGGAACGTGAATGACTCGGCCGCGCTCTTGGCCTCAATATCTATGCTGGTCTGGTCAAAGACAGCCTGGTTCATCTGCGACGCCACAAACCTCTGCCAGATCAGTTTGTAAACCTTGTACTCGTCTTCCTGAAGATATTTCTTGATCTCGTCCGGATGCCGCGCAACGGAGGATGGGCGAATGGCTTCGTGCGCCTCCTGCGCAGCCTTTCGGGACTTGTACACATTCGGCTGTTCGGGCAGGAACTCCTTGCCGAAGGTCGACTCAACCATGCCCCGCACTTCGGTCAGCGCGTCGGGCGAGACTTGCACCGAATCCGTACGCATATAAGTAATGAGGCCGACCGAGCCTTCTTCGCCCAGTTCCACGCCTTCGTACAGGCGCTGGGCAATCATCATCACGCGCTTTACGCTGAAGCGCAGCTTGCGCGAGCCGTCCTGTTGCAGTTTGCTGGTGGTAAACGGCGGGGCAGCGCTGCGGCGGCGCTCCTTCTTTTCAACGTTGCGCACCGCCCATTGCGCCTGCTCCAGCGCCGCGGTGATCTTCTTGGATTCTTCTTCGTTCGGGACCTCGGTCTTTTCGTCTCCGCGGCCCACAAACCGGGCATCAAAGGCCGGCGGCTTGCCCGCGAACAGATGCGCATCAATGGTCCAATATTCCCGCTTCTCAAACGCCTTGACTTCGCGCTCGCGCTCCACGATCAGGCGCAGCGCCACCGTCTGTACCCGGCCGGCGGAAAGGCCGCGCCGGACCTTGTCCCACAGCAGCGGAGAAACCTGGTAGCCCACAATCCTGTCCAACACGCGCCGTGTCTGCTGCGCATCTACCAGGTTGCGATCAATCTCACGCGGGTGCCGGAATGCCTCCTGCACCGCTTTTTTGGTGATCTCGTTAAAAGTAACGCGATGGAATGGAATGCCGCCTTTTTTCTTGTTCTTGCCAACACCGTCGCTGAGCTCTTCTTCCAGGTGCGCGGCAATGGCTTCGCCTTCGCGGTCCGGGTCAGGCGCCAGATAGACGGCAACCGCGCCTCTGGCCATCTTCTTGAGCCTGGCCACAACTTTCTCTTTCCCGGGAATGACCACGTACTCGGTGGAGAAGTCGCCTTCCAGATCCACGCCGAGCTGGCTCTTAGGCAGATCTTTGATGTGACCGAGCGAGGCTTCCACATCGTAGTCTTTGCCCAGATACTTATTGATAGTTTTCGCCTTGGTCGGCGATTCGACGATGACGAGTGATTTTGCCAACTTTACTCTTTTCCCTTTAATTCAAGTTGAAGCTAACACGAAATGCCACGCAGCGACAAACATGCATAAGTGCAATGACTCTAGCGTTAAGCATTTTGGCTCCTGGCTTATGCAGGAGTTCTCAATGCTGGCGGTCTTAAACAATGTTCCATTTCATTGACTTTCCACCGCCACTGCTGCCTTCAGAATTTTTGCCGGGATTCTAACGTAACCCATTCGCAAGACCAATGCTCCTGCTGCAAAAAGAGCCAACAGCGATTGCGCAACTAGAAGCTTTTCACATAATGCTTTCCCGGCAATTGCTTGATCTTTCCGCTCAACTCAAGCTCGAACAATGCTGTAAACACCTCTGACGATGAGACTTCCGGCTCAAGCCGCTCAATGATCTCATCAATGTGTGTCAACGCATCCTGTTTCAGCACGGCCAGGATCTTCTTTTCGCGCGGGGTCAGCTCATCGAACAGGCTGGAGACTTGAGGCTTACCGTCTGATGCTACCGGGCCGCGTTCGGATTCAAGCTCCATTTTTACGTTGGCCGGCAATTCCTCCCAAACGTCTTCCCATGTTGCAGTTAGCTTGGCTCCCTGCTTGATCAGCGTATTCGGTCCCCAGGAGTTGCGGGAGATCACATTTCCTGGAACAGCAAATATTTCCCGGCTTTGCTCCAGTGCGCAGCGGGCCGTAATTCGTGTGCCGCTGTACTCACCTGCTTCCACCACCAAGACCCCTATCGACAGTCCGCTGATGATGCGGTTGCGAATGGGGAAATTCTGCGGCGCGGCAAAGCTGCCCAGAGGGAATTCGCTCACCAGCGCCCCACCGCTTTCGATCAGCCCATCGGCTATTTTTTTGTTCTCGCGCGGGTAAATCACGTCCACACCGGTGCCAAAGACAGCCACGCTTTTACCTTTGGCCGCAATGGCCCCGCGATGCCCGGCTGTATCCACGCCGCGCGCCATCCCGCTAAAGATGACGAGTCCGCGGGACGCCAGGTCACAACCCAGACGTTCCGCCATGC
>WNFP01009049.1_pt1 | contig 15828 bp, 10 predicted proteins | sample 5400201 | NCBI WGS metagenome assembly WNFP01 (sample SAMN13153355, study PRJNA577476) | soil metagenome | isolation source: 115 cm saprolite under Madrone tree | place: USA:California | collected 2016-06-14
GCAGGCGTGAGCGCCAACACGACTACAGCCGCTAAAAAGATAAGCCCAAGCTTTCTGAGATTTGGCATTTCTTTCCTCCCCAAGAACTTTTCTAAACGTGCGTAACACTTGCCGTACGGACGCACCCAGCCCGGCGGCGGTGCTTTCTCATTAGAGAGAGAAGCAGAGAAGAAGAAGGGACAACCGTAAGAAGCCACCAAAGGCCACCCCATTTGCGCCCTTTATTAGACCCACGGGGCGCAATAGTCAAGCACAATTTCGTTATTCTTATGAAATAAATCAGAAGAACGAATCTGAGGAGACTTGCCTGCGCGACCTGTGGTTTCGCTTTTTGTACGCCTCCCGAGTCGCATATTTGCGTGAATCTGCGTCTGAGACAATGGGAATTGGTGAACGTCGGCAGTGCCGCTGCTCAGGACGCGCGGTTGAAGATTTTGTGAATCGCTGCTTACGCTTTGGCCCACCCGCGGTTCGGTACGGGACCCACCCCTTCTTTGATGGAGATGAGCCGATTGGCAAGGATCTGCTTGAAAGTTTCGTGCAGTCCATTTGGCCAATACACGTCGATGTCGGCCGAAGTGGAGTTCCCCAAACCGAAATGCAAGCGGGAATCGCTGCACGAGAAAAAACTGGATTGACTCAGGACCGCTTGCGCCTGTGTCTTGCCTCCATAATGGACAAGCACTCTAGCTCCAATGGCGCTTTGATTGGACTTTACTCCTTCCAATTTCACTTTGATCCAGTTGGCCTTCCCGCTGAGGTCATTGCGTAGTAGCGAAGGAGGCTCGTTGAGATTGATGACCAGGATGTCGATATCCCCATCGTTGTCGAAGTCTCCGAAAGCACATCCCCGGCTGCAGTGTGCCGCCGCCACACCCGGACCGGCCTCCTCGATGAGTTCTTCGAAAACGCCTTTGCCCAGGTTTCTAAAGACGGCGCGCGGTGTTTTGTAGGGGTATTGCGGCAGCGTTCGTTCTACCTGGGGATAAACATGGCCAGTAACCATAAAGAGGTCGGGAAGACCGTCGTTGTCGAGGTCGACGATGCCTGCTCCCCAGCAGACGTAGCGAGTTTCAACTCCAAGGCGCGAAGACCCGGTAGCGTCCTCGAAATTTGCTTTTCCGTCGTTGTGATAAAGGATGTTGGCGTCGTCTGTAAAGTGCGTCTTGAATAGATCAAGATGACCATCCAGATCGTAATCGCCGACCCCGATCCCCATACCCGCCTGCTCCATGCCATCATCGCTCAGGGCCGCCCCTCGCAGTACTCCTTCTTCACGGAACGTTCCGTCTCGATTGTTCATGAATAACAAGCTGGGAGTCGAGTCGCAGGCGACGTAGATGTCTTGCCATCCGTCTTCATCAAAATCCGCCGCTACGACAGTCATGCCATACGTGGCCGCGGCATGCGTGATGCCGGCCCGTTCCGTCACGTCAGTGAACGTTCCGTCACCGTTGTTTCTGTAAAGTGAATTTCTGCCGGTGGCTAATCCTCGCGGCCCGCATTCGACGGGAATTCCTTTCCACCTACAGTTCGGGTTTTCGCCCGGAGCGGCAGCATTTTCAAAGGAAAAGCGAACATAGTTGGAAACGAACAGGTCCAGGTGTCCATCGCGGTCGTAATCCACAAAGGTACAGCCCGCGCCAAATCTTTGTTGGTCGCTCCAAAGCCCCGCGCTCTTGGTCACGTCGGTGAAAGTTCCGTCGCCGTTATTGCGATAAAGCGCGTTCTGCCCGAAATTGCTGCAAAAGATATCGTCAAAGCCATCGTTGTTGTAGTCTCCGATGCAGACTCCACAGGCCCATCCGAGCGAATGCAACCCTGCTTTTTCTGTGACGTCCGTAAATGTCCCGTCGCGGTTGTTTTTGTACAGCCGATTTGTGGTGCCGTTGGGAGCGCCTCCGAGCCGAGTGCCCGACAGCACAAACAGATCCATCCACCCGTCATTGTCGTAATCAATGAAGGCGCAGCCGCATCCGGTGGACTCTACGATGTACTTTTTGATTTCTGCGTCGCCGTAGATCACCGGCGCGCGCAGGCCCGCGGCAGCAGCGACGTCCACGAAATGAGCGTTGAAGGGACGACCGGAAGCTTTGGGCCTCGGCAGGGGCTTGGCCGTGTGACTTGAAACACCCTGTGCCAGCAACCGATTCCAGTGAAAGGAGAGCGCGGCCCCCATCCCCAGTTGGACAAACTTTCGGCGGCCGAAATTCATGGCGCGAAGGGATCGTGACTGGAGAAAAGCGCGGTGCCGCTCATTTCCGCGTCAATGCTACCTTTTCCGCGACCATCTGAGGATCGGCAAATTGTAACCAGAAGCCCATCATCTCCTCGTCACTGGGTTCGCCCCAACGAACTGTTTGGGATGGATCGGGGTTCTGGAAATTGTTCTTGGAATTGTCGAAATAAGCGATGGTCATGAGTTTCGTGCCTTTGGGCAGCAAGAACTGTTTCTTCAAGAAGTATGTTTCTTGCCATCGAAAATCATAATGGGGAACGTAGAGGAGTACCTCTTGACGGCCATCCGGATAAACAGCCTTGGTCAACATGTTTTTGCCGCGAAAATGCATGTGCGCCGTGTAGGCCACCGCGATCACATCCTTCGGCAAAATAAAGCAGGAAGTTACACGGTGATTGTCGTCGTTGGAAGGGATGAGAAACATGTTGTTCCAAATTTCGTACTGTCCGATCTCATGTTGGACGGGTTCCCGCGCGAATACCAGACCGATGCTGGTGCGATCCCTTACGTCCAGGCCATGATGATTGCTGTAGTGAATCTGAAATTGCAGATAGCCGCCCGCCGGGATTCGCAGCGCATAGCCTGGAGGCCGCGTCTCCGCCAGATGTCCCGGAAGATAGATCGCCGGCACGATATTCAAATAGCCCGAGGACTCGCCCGGAACGCCGCCACCATCCGGCGCTGCGCATCCGTCATCAATGACCGGGGCATCGGGGCGGAGGTGCAACACTTTTCCGGTGCGGTAGTGATATTGGTCTTCGCCTTCGTCGGCCTTAGCGTGCTTTTCCAGATGCTTCGCTACTTCGGCCTGATCGATCACCGACACCGTGGCGTGATGAACCACACGACGATCACCGGGACGCACTTCGGCGGCCTGTATCCATTTGTCTTCCGCGAAATTTGTGGGGACGTAGATATATTCGTAGTCGTCTTGGGCGGTTTTGGAGACCAGGAATTCCGGAACGGTCAGCACCACGTCCGGCTTGATATGCCAGCCTTGCGTGAGCACCGGGGCCGCTGAGGAAGCTTCAGGCTCGCCTCTTTTTGTTCCGTTTTTTACCCACGCGTCGATGATCGCGATTTCCTCGTCGCTCAAGCGACTGTCATTGCTAAACTCGCCGAACGCCGGGTCGGCATGCCAGGGGGGCATCTTTCGTTGAACCACGCTCTCCCGCATTGTCCGGGCAAAAGGGAGCACTTCGTCATAGGTCATCAGCGACATGGGAGCAATGTCGTTTGGGCGATGACAGGCTACGCAGTGCTTTTGCAGAAGGGGCGCCACGTCTTTGTGGTAAGTAATTTCTGATTTTGCGACCGAGGTGTTTTCCTGGCCTGCGACTGCGATCCCGCACAATCCCATGCATAGCGGAATGAGGAACGTTTGCGACAGACGCATATGAATTGCGACTCCACAGAACAACGAAACAGGTACTGCCCGATGCCGTTACTCGCGATGACACAGCGTGCACGAGCATCTAGCAATCTAGCGGTTGATTTTACACCTTATACGGCATTTTCGGACTGGCTGGATGGTAAGACTTCTTATCAACAACAAAATCTGGCGAAACTTCTCATCTTCTCTTGGTCCTGCAGAATAATCGTCCAAGGTGCCGCGCGAGAGAAATGTGTGCCCCGTTGACTGTTGGAAAGTCGGATTACTGGACATTTGTCGGTCCAGGGACCATAGGAGGGCTGCGACGAAGCCTACCACCAGAAGGGTGCCGTCCGCGTGCTGGGATTCCGGGGTTTGCTGGGACGCGTAGGCGTCTCCACTCCCAGAAGCCGTTGGGCCGATGATGACTCTCTCTAGGGAGGAACCTTTGTGCGATTGGCATTTTAGATTTGTATGTAGTAGTCGCTCGGGCCCGCCTTGACATTGGTCAAGGTTTTCATCGCCGTTCTCCTTTCGTTGATGTCGTGGTTCGTCTGCCGAGGAGTAACCCACTCAGCCCCCTCCACGGGTGGGGGAGCCGCAACTGCTAGTCTCAGGCCTAGCTTGCCCCAAAACTATAACTGCCTGCCTTCACATTGGTCTTGGTTTTCATGGCCGTTTTCCTTTCGCTAAGCAGTGTTGCAATTGGCAGGCCCACAGAAAGGTAGCTTTAAGCGCGTCCTTGGAAAGTGGAAGTCATTGCGTTGATGTGGGATAGACCAAGTGAGGGCTGAGCAGTACGTCCCTCCAGCGCTTCTTTCACTCTATCCGAAGAGATAGTCAGTCTATCTGAAAGTGAACGCGAGCAGCGGGGCAGTGGGCGGATAAAATGAATGGCGCAGGCGAAAAGCATGATTTGCAAACAGAGGTCTTCCCGGAGTGTCGCCTTTGGGAATGTATCCTCGAAGTGACGGCTAGGGATGCGCAATCACCATCAGCGTCGTAGCGCGCTTCAGGACGCAATTCAACGAGCGGCGAAGAGTTTCTGGGTCAAGCGCGGCGAAGCTCTCGTCCAGGATAATAGTGGGTGCACCCTGCAGCAGCGCGCGCGCAATGTAGAGGCGGCTGCGCTCTCCGTGCGAGAGCTGCCAGCCAGTCTCGCCGACCATCTGCAATAATCCCGCAGGCATGCGCTCGATCAATTCGCCCAGGCCGAGCTCTCGACAAATCTCTTCCGCCTGGGTCAGGTCATTTTGTGAAGGCGGCCAGCGGCGCCCCATCAGCAAATTGAAGGCGAAAGTTTCAGTCAAGACGTGGTTCTCATGGAACTGCGGGGCGGAGACGATGCGCCGGCGCCAGCCATCCATGCCCAGCGTCTGCCAATCCAGTCCCTCGAAGAGCAGCAGCCCTGATTGCGGCGCACGCATGCCTACCAGCAGCGAAGCCAGCGTAGACTTGCCTCCGCCCGAAGGACCTTCCAGCAAAATTCGGTCGCCCAAGCCAATGGACAAGCTGCACTTGCGCAGCACGGCCTCGCCGCGGTCCTGGTAGCGAAACATCAACTCGTGTGCCTCGACCAGCTTGTGCCCGTTATCGGTTGCTTGGGTTGTTTTCGGTGGACGAAACAGCGGCAGCCCCGACGCTTGCGGCCGAGCCGCCGCATGGAACAACGGCGCCACCTGTTTCCAGGAAATGGTGGCGTCCACCAAGTTCCACAAGCCGGTAGAAAGCCTTTTAAAAGCCCGATAGGCCAGAAGTATTCCACCGAGGGCGATGGCCAGCTTGATCGGCGAGCTGCGGCTGGATACAAATACGGGCGTAAGACCGATCAGGCCCACGATCAACCAACCGCGAGGCAAGAGCGCCATCAGCCGAAGCGCCGACCCATCGAGGCTCTTGGAAATCTCCAGGTAACGCTCGAGCGCCTCATCTTCGCCCTCGTGCCATTGTTCCTGCGATTGCTGCGCCATCCGGGTGCGGTGACCGACCATGCGCTCGATTAGGTCGTGGGTCATTTTCAAGCGGGCGGTGGTCCAGACCTGGCGGCGGAGGTAGTAGCGGTGCCCAATAACGGCAACCAGCAAGATCCAGCCTAGAAGTAGGAGTCGCAGGATAGTGGCGCCTGTGCCCCACCCCAAAACAAACAGCGCCGCGCCCAACTCAACGGCCGAAATCAAGGCCAAGAATCCGCCGTTTAGGGCCATGGATTCCACCGCTTCCGACTCAAGCACCTGTCCCAAGAATTGGCCAGCTCCCCGGCGGCGAATCTCCTCCGGCGCGAGGCGAAGCGCGCCATATAGCAGGCGGCGCTTCAGCAGGGTCGCGGTGCCGATAGAGATTACGCCCTGCAGCCAGGAGCCGAGCAGACGAAAGGGCACCAGAGTCAGCAAAAGCAACGCCCAGGCCAGTAGCCAGCCGCGATCGAAGCGGCCCTCGAGGGCGGCCAGTCCAATCAGCCACCAGGAGACAATCCAGAGAACATATTCCCCCGTGTAAGCGGCTACCAGGGCGAGGATTCGTCCGTGCAAGCGCGCCCGGTGTAACTGCCGCCAGAAACTTCCGCCCGGAGGCATGCGCAGCATCCAGCAGCTAGCGATCGGCCGATTGCGCAACCGCTCACGCATGAGCGCTTCCCGTGCTCGCTGCTGGCGCCGCTTGGGAATACCCGCACGTTCGACTAGCCGCAAAGTTTCCTGCTCTAGGGGCGCCTCAACCTGCTCCAGCAGCGCGGCCCGGATGGCTTCCGGCTTCACTGCTGTGACCTTGAGATCGGGGGATAGCAGCGATACAACTTTCTTTTTTGCGCCGAGCAGAACGAGGAATTTCGCTTCACCATTCGCGGGCAGTAAAACAATGGCTGGGCCGGCGGCGCGCACCATCTGGTCAACGGTGTCGTACGAAGCGGCTACAGATTCTGCTTCGAGGCCGAACCACTCGGCTGTTCCATCTATCCATTCCTGGAGCGCTGATGTATCGGCAGCCATGCCACCCGGCGCCGTAGGAATCTGTACTGGCTGCGGCGCCAGCCCGCTCTTGCGGGCAAGGGCCTCAATGGCTTGCCCGAGTTGGCCAGCGGGCCAGGCGAGTGCTGCCAGCTCTGGTGTCATGCGCTCACCCTTTGCGCATGACGCTTTAGCTGTCCGTCTTCCAGCCGCAGACGTTGCCAGAGAGCGCTCGACCACAAGCCCTCGCGCACGTCCTCTTCGGCCTGCAGCAAGCTGCGATAGCGCGAGTCCACCCGTCGCGCCAGCACTTCGGGGGGCTAGCCGTACGCCACTCTTGTGCATGGCGCGCCCCAGCCGCACGCGCTGACCTTCGCCGCCGGAAACCAGGGCGCCGCTTTCGCCGAGTTCGGTTTGCAGGCCGTCAGGCAACTTCTGCAGCAGCTCGTGCAACTCCGCTTCTTCCAGGAGCTCAGGACTAGGCACCGAGTCGGCAGCTGAACCGTAACGGAGGTTTTCAAATAGCGAACGGTTCCAGATCTGTACCGCTGGGTCCACCCAGGCGGTTTTGGCGCGAAGCCGTTCCAAATGTGCGCTCTCCAGCGGCATGCCATCAACCAGCACCCGCCCGGTCGCCGGCCGATTCCAGCCAAGCAGAATGCCGACCAGGCTCGACTTTCCTGCGCCCGAGGGTCCGATGATCGCCACGTGGCTGCCCGCTTCAATAGCGAAATCCAGACCCTCCAAGACGGTGTGCCCGGAAACCAGAATGCTGACATTCTCAAGGACGATCGCTGCGGGGCCGGAACTTGCGGTAATGTTTGGCTCGATCACCGGCGCAGTTGCTGCCAGTTCGGGCCGATTCTTAACTTCCTCCGGCGCGCCCAGCGGCTCCAGCAGACGCAAAGTCCGGTTGCGATGGCCGGGATATTGCCAGGCTATCTGTGCAATGTCCTGGCCGGTCACCGGCAGGTTGAGCGACCAATAGACTAACAACAGAACGCTTCCCAGTTCGCCGACGCGCGAAACGTGATCAATCAACAGCCAGGCTGCCAACCCGAATCCAGTAAAGAACTGCGCGCCTTCCACCCAGACCACCAGGCGCTCCAGGGAAAAGGCAGCTCGCGTCCACTCGCTCAGCAGACTCTCATGCTCACGGCGCAAAGCGCGCTCGGCTCGGTGGACAATCAAAGGTACAAGCCCCAGGAAAGCGTCCAGGTAGTGGCGGCTGAGCGCACCCGCGTGGTTCTCCAGGCGCATGTCGCGCTCCGCCAGCAACGGCTGCACCGCCAGGGGTAGACCGACGGCCACAACTGCTGCCGTGAGAGCGATCGGTGCGGTCCCAGGATCGAGCCAGATTATGCCTGCGGCGGTTAGCAACAGCTCGAAGGTCGAGCGCAGCAGGCGGCCGCCAAGATCTGGTAGGAGGCGAATTCGATGGATCTGGTGGCTACGCGATGCCATGTCGGAGTTCAGCCGGCTGTGAAAATAGCGGTCCGCCAGGCGCGGAATCTTCTTTAGGAATGCGATCCGCAGCCGCGATTCCAGTCGCCGCCCCATGCTCAGCAATCCCGAGACAATGGGAAATTCAAGCAGCAGCAATGCAGCTACGAACACCAGAAGAGCGCCCATGACGACGATGCGCTGAACAGGCAAACCGATCTCATGAGCCAGGTCAAGAAGTCCGCGGAAGAGCAGTGCCTCAACGATGACGCCGGCGCCAGCCAGCAACAACGCCAAGAGAATTGAAACTGGAGCAATCGCGCCATCGGCCGCGAGCAGCCGCAATAGCTCAATTCCGGGCCGCGTCTGCCGCTCTCCCAGCGCGGCGACCAATTCGGGAGAAAGCACGGCGGGCGCCTGCTCTGGCGCGACGGCAAAACCGGACTTCGATTTTATCTGCTGTGTGAGCCCGCTGGCGTGCACCAACACCGCGCCTCGAAAATAAATCTGCTCTTCTCTGTGCTCGCCAGCCGGTGCTTCGCGGACCGACCAGAATTGGGGAGGGATCATTGATGGCTGGCCGCCGGATACCGCGCGCGCACCTTCGTACAGGTGCTCGATAAGCCGCGTGGCTTCGCGGCCCCGCCGCAAGCTTCGGGACTTGACAATAGCTTCCAGGGTGCGCACGGAAGCTTCCAGCGCGGCCAGAGGGCGCCATCCTGCATCGGCCGCAGCGCCTTCGACAAGACGTGCTGCTTTGCTTCGGGGGCATCCCAGGTCGGTGAGCTTGCGGCAAAGCGGGCACAGGAATTTTTCCGAAGTTGCCCACTCTCGCCAGGCGCTTAGAGGCGCGAGTTGCGTGTGCACGTGCAGCGTGGAAGCAAACTCCTCGCGCGAGGGCCAGCGGCGCCCCACCCCCGGGTCCATCACCTGCACAAGACCACTGTGGCGGCGCCAGGCCACCACGAAATGTGTGATCCCGCTGGTCAGGATCACAACCGCGATTGCGGGCAGCGCTTCCGATTCCTCTAGCAAGACGTAATCCGGAGGCACCATGACCTGTTCTGCCTCCAGCCCGAGTTGCACTGCGATGCTTTCGATCGTGTCGATGGAAGTGCCGTCCACATCGGTCTGACAGGCTTCGCGAAGTCGACCGTAACTGACGGGAATGCCGAAGCCTTCCAGCAGGCACTTCAGCGATGCCGGTCCGCAGTCCATCGCTGAGGTCTGTACTACCTCCGGGACCAGCAGCCGACGGCGGCCAAACCTCATATCATTGCCCCGCTTCTGCCGAAACTATCGCGTCGGGCTTGGCAAGCCATCGCCCTACCATGCGCAACACGAGGGAGGCGGGGGAGATTCGCTCGACTTGCACTTCGACCGTCCCTGGCAAGCCGTGCTGCAGATGAATGCGCGGCGCGGAATTCGAATTGACTGCTAGCTCGACACGAATCCGGCCGTCGCGAACCTCACTGGCCACCCGGGTGACCGTGGCTGAGACGCTACCAAATTGTGTCCAGGGAAAACCTTCCAGGTGCAGACTCGCATATTGCCCTGGCTGAATGCGGCCCACTGCATCAGGCGGCTGGAAATTGGCGACAATGCGAAGGTTCCCTGCCGGGACCACTGCTGCCAGTTTCTCGCCTTCGCGCACCACGCTGCCCACGCGCACATTCGCGACTTCCCCCAACCTGCCACTTACCGGGGCCCGGATGAGCCGCCGGTCTACGTCGTCTTCCAGGCGCTTGATCTCCGCTTCGGTGGTTTTTTCGAGGCCGCGCAAGCGGTTCGCCTCGCTCATCAGACCCTGAAGACGTGCCCGGCGATCTTCCTTATCCGTGAGTTGCTGCCGTTCGAGCTTGCTTACAGCAAACCCCAGACTGTCAGCTGCCGCGCGGCGTTGCTGTGCGTTCGCTTGCCCTCGCTCCCAATCCACCCTGGAGAGCAGGCCGCTTTTGTACATCTGTTGCACACGCTCAGCCTCCGATTCCGCGAGGCGCGCCGCGGCATCTGCCTCGCGAAAACGCGCGCGGGCTTCCTCCACCGCCACGGAGGCGGTCCGCAGCTCTTGCTCGGAGGCTTTTTGTTCAGCGGCAATCTGGTCTTCGACTGAACCGGCTTGGGGCCGCAAGGCAACCAAGCGTGTGCGTTCTTCGCTCAGTTGCAGCTTCTGGGTATCGGCGTCGAGTTCGACTAGCACTTCGCCAGCCTGGACCTCGCGGTCCAGCGCCAACGTGCTGGCGACCACGCGGCCTGTATACTGCGATTCAATCGGATGAGCTGCACGGTCCACTTCCAAATCGGCAGTGTCGCTGACCGCGTAAACCACAACCTGTGCCCGGAAGAACCAAGCCAGCCAAAGTCCTAGGAGGACTGCTGCAATCAGCAGTCCCCAGACGCCACGGTAGGATGTTTCAGATTCAAGGAACCGTTCAGAACGGAAAAAGGGATTGGCCATAATAACGGGCACCCGATTGCTCCCCCGGTCTCTAGCAAACCGCGGCGCCAATGGCTTGCGGCGCTGGAGCGCAGAGGGCGGCGCGACCGCTGCATATTATCGGAAAATCTCTCACTCAAGCATGGAAAATCGATAGGTGTGGGAGCCGCGGGATACTTGTTTTCCCAGCGGCTAGCAAGGACCGGTCGGAAAACCCGCCTTCACTTTGGTCTTGGTTTTCAGAACATCAAATTTGCGGCGACGTTGCATTTACTCGTTTCGTTCACCTCGAGCTGGTCGGAGAGTCCATCACGTTCCGACAGGGATCAATCGCCACCGGTGGCATAGATAATGTGGGGACCCGCTTTTAAACTCGTCTTGATTTTCATGCCGCTCTCCTTTCGCCTCGCAGCCTGGTTTTCATGGTCGTTCCTTCTTCAGAACATCAAATTTGCGGCGTGTATTTATTCGTATCCACCTCGAGCTGGTCGGAGGGTCGATCACTTTCCGTATTCCACTGCCGTGGGTCCCGCCTTGACTCCCGTATTCGCTTTCATGGCTTTTCTCCTTTCGTCGTCGTGTAACAGTCTTTCGTCTCATAGCAGAAGCAATTAACAAGCCAAAGCGGAGCGCTAGGTTGGAACGTGACGTAGGAAGACGGAAGTGCTTGTCACTGTGCGGCATACGGGCCGCGGAGAATTTCGGAAGCGCGCCGCTGGATGCACTTTGAGTCTATCTGGAAAGCTACATCCTATCTGAACAGTGAGTGCTAGAAGCGGCACCATCCATTAAAGGGCGAGGGGCAATGGGATACGTCTGGTGAGGCTACGCTCTGGGACTTACGTTCTGCAACAGCCGAGTGTAGTTTTCCCGGCAAGCCACGGAATTGGGATGTCGAGTTCCCAGAGCCTTTTTGAAGATGGCAAACGCTTGACGGTACAGCGCTCCGGCGGTCTTGAGTCTTCCCGTCGCCTGGCAAAGCAGGGCGAGATTGTTGAGGGTCACTGCGACATCAGGATGGTTGACGCCAAATAGTCTCCTCTTGATGGCCAGAGCCCGCCGATACTGCCCCTCTGCCTCCCTATACCTGCGCCTGGCTTGGTTGATCGCAGCCAAATTGTTCAGGTTGACAGCGATTTCGTAGTGCGCTGGACCATAGGTGCGGCGAAATATCGCCAGCGCCCGGTGGTACAGTCTCTCTGATTCCTTGAACTTACCCTGACCATCTAGGATCGCGGCGAGCGCTGCGATGTCCGCGGCTACCTGCGGGTGGGTTGGCCCTAAGGCCTTTTCACGGATCCGAACCGAGCGTCGCGCAAAGCGCTCACCACGCGCGTAGCGGCCACGAGAATGCTCCACTCCGCCAAGATTGTGGTAAATCGTGGCTACATCTGGATGATTTGGCCCCAGAGTCCTTCTGACAATGGAGAGCGCTCGGCGATAAAACTGCTCTGCTTCGTTAAACCGGCCCGTGTATTTGCAAAGCATGCCAAGGCCATTCAGAACGGCTGACGCCTCGACATTATCTCTTCCCAATGATTTCGCAGCTAAGGCAAGAGCCTTGCGAAAATACCGCTCAGCCAGTCGGTATCGCGACTGTAAGACCTTGATCGAACCCAACCTTCGCAGCAACTCCACGCGTAGAACGTCTTTATCCGGGTTGCCCTGGACTCTTTTGAGACTCTTGATCGATTGACGGCAGAGTCTCTCCGCCTCAGTATAGTCGCCTTTTGCTTCATAGCTGGCGGCCAGCGTGTTTGTAACAATAGCTATGTCGGGGTGTCGGCGACCACACGCCCGCTTCAGGATTGCGAGCGACCTCAAACAGAGAGACTGAGCCTTGCGATAGTGACCCTGGGAACAGTAATCAACAGCGCTTTCGTGCAGTTTTCGGGCCCGTTCGAGGGCGCTAGCCGGCATTTTCATGCAAGGAAATAGATACGCTCGAGCGCAGCGACACGATCAGCCAGACCGGCAGGTAAGCTCCCGACGCGAAGCACCCAGCCCGCATAATCCAGAACAACAATCAAGGCTACACCTTACCGCAACTGGGCGCCCTTGTTGGGAGCTTTCCTCTACGATCTGAGGGCGGCGGCGCGGAGCAGGGACTGGTTATGATTGGCTGCAATCCTTCCGGCCTTCATGCTGGTCTTCACCTTCACCCCGGCGGCGCGGAGCAAGGTCTAGTTGTGATTGGATGAAAGCATTCCGGCCTTGATGCTGGTCTTCACCTTCACCCCGGCGGCGCGGAGCAACGTCTGGTTATGATTGGCTGCAATCCTTCCGGCCTTCATGCTGGTCTTCACCTTCACCCCGGCGGCGCGGAGCAACGTCTGGTTATGATTGGCTGCAATCCTTCCGGCCTTCAGATTGGTTTTAGTTTTCATCGTCTTTCCCCTTTCGTTGGTGAGTATCGCAATTCACATGCCAAGCAGCGCCAATAAGGTTGGGCGCTCGGTCTGAAGCTGGAAGTGCTTGCCATCGCGTGGGATAGAGGTGGCGAGCAGTCATTAGCATCCCGGTCCGATCTGTTCGCTCAGTTCGATCCGCGGAGCTGCAGTCTATCCGAAGAGATACGCTCTATCCGAACGGTGAGCTCAACCACAGCGCCAGGAGGGCGGGGGATTTGCTTTATTCCGGGGCACTATCGCTTTTCGTATTCGGGTTCCGACCCATCTGGTCTGTTGCGGTGCGCCATTCTTCAGCGCTAACCAAAAATCCCGGCGGGAGTTCAGACGCGCGTTCAAGAAACTTTCCGCTTTGCCGCTCCTATCCACTTGATTCCTTTGGTTGAGCTGAGCTTAGCGGCAGAGTTTGTTCGAGAAACGTCTGATTGTCTTCGCGGGAAAGACTCACAAGATTCGCCCGGTTCCAATAAATTCGGAAGCGCGTCGAGTCTTGGAATTTTGGACGTTCGGCGGAAAGAACAAGTTATTTTCTATAACCACGAAACCGGAAAGCGATTTGTTGATCTCAAGACGGGCTTCGCCTTGGCTTGACGAAAGACTGAGATCGAAGGTATTACGTGGCGCACGCTACGCCACACGTTCGCGTCCCGGCTGTTGGATCGAGGAATGGATATAGTGACAGTGCAACAGCTGCTCGGACATCGACTGTCATCGTAAGCATGCCCTATACGAACACAAATCTCGACTCAAAGGACGCAGCGGTGGCGAAACTCGAAAGTTTTAGTGACAATTTGGTGACAGTATGCACCAAAACGCAGCAGCAGGCCCCAAAACTGTCAGCAAAAATTCCGCTAAGAGCTGTTGCAAGTTATACTTAGAAACGGAGGAGTGGGTGAGCGGTTGAAACCGGCGGTCTTGAAAACCGTTAGGCTCGAAAGGGTCTCGGGGGTTCGAATCCCTCCTCCTCCGCCACATTGTCATGAGCGACGGCGGCGACAATGCGAGCCGCCATAAATATTCCGACGTCTTAACCCTTGCCAGACAAGCTCACGCGGCTGGGCCAGATTGAGATACCGAGCCTCGCGCTCAGTGTGGTCATTGTTCAGGACGATCCTCCCGAGCTCTTGCGTCGAGCGGTTGGTCACCTTGCGGAAACGTCGATGCCGGGAGAATGGGGCGACGTCGCACTCGCAGGATATCGCGACGGTTTCTTCCATCCCCTTAACTCGAATTCCTCGTCAGTCTCCCACAGCATTCGGGTCGTTCGGGCAAGGCCGAGCGATCCCAGCCGCCGCCGAGGGCTTGGATGAGGGTCACTGCGCCCACCATGCGGCGGCCGAGAATATTTACCGCCGTGACTTCGTCGGACAGAGCCGCACTCTCAGCGGTTGTCACCTCCAAGTAGCTGGTGACACCGCCCTTGTAACGGGTGATGGCGAGTTCCAGATATTTCTGAGCGGCGGCGACTGCTTTGTCCTGAACCTGAGCTTCGTGCTCGAGGATCCGCAATGCCGCTACGTTGTCCTCGACCTGTTGGAAGCCAGTCAGCACGGTTTGGCGATAATTGGCAACGGCCTGGTCGTACGCAGCGACCGCCTGGTCTGATGCAGCCCGCCGCCTCCCTACGTCGAATAGAGTAAACAGAGCCGATGGCCCGGCCGACCACAAAATGCTAGGGCCGGAGAGCAATGTTGTGGGAGAGCCGCTTTCAAAGCCTCCCGCCGCTGCCAAATTGACGAGCGGATAATAAGCGGCGCTCAAGCAATTCTGAGGGCAGGCCGACGGGAATCGGCGGAGGGGGCATCGTTAGAGGAAGAGGAGCGAGACTGAAAGACGCCGGGGGCTTGCCAATTAAAACTGCTGCTGCGTGCTCGTACTGTGCACGGGCAACTCCGACATCAATGGCCTGCGCGCGGGTTGTTTCCAGTTGAGTCTGGGCTTGCTGCACTTCCACATCGGAAGCAATGCCCCCGGCAAATCGAGTCTTGATTAACTCCAAGGCTTGTTCATATTGAGTGACAGTGGAATTCAGAAGCTGCTCCTCGGCATCAAGCACCCGAGCCTGGAAGTAAAACAAGGCCAACTGGGAATGCATAGAGAGGTTGACGGCTGCCAGGTCGGCTGCGCTGGCTTGTGCCTGTGCGCGATAGGATTCAACGGTGCGCCGTACGCGCCCCCAAAGGTCGATTTGGTAAGACAATTCGAAAGGAATTTGGAAATCGTTGTAGGTAATGCCATTGAAGGCTGCGCTGCGAGGTTGACGATTGCCGGACGACTTTGTGCGGGTGGCGACGGGATCCGCAGCGACGGTTGGAAAATAATCGGCCCGCTGATAGCGGAGAAGTGCACGAGCCTGGGTATATTGAGCCTCGGCCGCCTTCAAGTTTTGGTTGGAGACGTTGACCTGTGCTTCGAGGGCATTAAGTTGAGGATCCTGAAAAATTTCCCACCAGTTACCACTGAGATTCTGGTCATTCGGCTGGGCAGGTTTCCAATCGCCCACCTCTTTATAGGCTGGAGGGACCTCGGCAGCCGGGCGCTGATATCTCGGTCCAACCGTGCATCCGGTCAACTGGAACGCAGCCATCACGAGTAGAACCATCCGACGAGATGTTTGGCGTCGGCGCGCAAACCCGATCAACTTTAGAGCGTGTTTCACTTGGTATCCCCGGGCAATGTAGCCTGAACAATTTGGACTTGCTGCCCAGTAATGACGGAGTCGGGTGGGTTGACAATGACTTGATCGTCCGGCTTGAGGCCGGAGACGATCTCGATCTGATTGCCGAAATCGTGCCCGGGAGTCACGGCAGTAAGCACGACTTTCCCATCCTTCACAATGCCCACGCGCAAACCCTCCGAGCGGAATAGCAAAGTATTGACCGGAAGCAGGAAAGTGGAGGCCTGCGTTGGGACCGCCAAGTGGACCTCCGCATACGAGCCCGTGAGCAGCGTGCCTGTCGGATTGTCCACATCGATTTCAATCAACA
>WNFP01002180.1_pt1 | contig 15824 bp, 19 predicted proteins | sample 5400201 | NCBI WGS metagenome assembly WNFP01 (sample SAMN13153355, study PRJNA577476) | soil metagenome | isolation source: 115 cm saprolite under Madrone tree | place: USA:California | collected 2016-06-14
CGAAATACCCTTCCTGCCACACGACGCCGTTTGCTCGCGCATGAAAACGTTTCCAGTCCCGGATGATTTCGCTCATCGATTTGTCGCGTGGGAAAGATAGCACCGCATGGACGTGATCCGGCATCAATAGAAAGAGCGTGATGTGCCATCGCATCCTGGCTTCATAGAACCTTGCTGAATCCAGAATCGCCTGGGCTAACGGTGGATCTGTTAACGCCTTTTGTTCTTTCTGACGATCAATGGCGATGCGGATGTGAAACAGCGCGCCGGGTTCAACCCAATGCGGCATGCCGTGATGCAATCGCTCAGGGAAACCGCGATAGATTTTCATAGTCGCGAGTGTAACCAGCGGGCCAGCGGCGTTTGGAGAAATTTCTTGCGCCTTCGGCGATTCCATTTGCCATCGTCTTCGGAGAAGCCGATCCACCTTCTGCAGGTGGAATGCGTTGTCCTCACGATCCGCCTGCTGCACGGTGGAACGCGTTGTCCTCAACACGTTGGCTAGGTTCGCGCGGATCGTAACTCTTACGGCGCGGCGAAACCGATCTCAATCGGCGCGTTTGGTTTTTGCGTGTTCACGATTACGGCCTTGGCCGGCTGCACTTCGACGAGCTTGTACTTGATCTCTTCCACGGGCTTCAGGGAAAATTCCTGATCTTTTCTCACTTCAAACTCCCGGCGTCCACCCCACGCATAAACGAAAGTGGCCACGGATTGCGGCGAGGTGGCGACCTTTCCTTTCACCAGCGTGACCTGCGCGTGACCCTGCGGGTGTTCGAGGAGCAGCTCCGATACATCCTCATTCATGCCGTACTGATTGCGCGCCCGTTTCTCCGTGAACTTCACGATCTTGAAGTCGGTGCCGCGGATGACGTCGCCGACCTTTAGGAATTGTGTCGGCTCACTTTGGTCGATTGTGTTGATACCGAATTTGTCTTTTATGCGCGATGAAAATATGTATCGGAATGGTTCCTCGGTAGCGGACACCAAGTGTAATTTTGTGGTGTACTCCGGGTGCGAATCCTTTTTCGTCGGATCGGTTCCACCCTGCCATTCGTCAAGATTGGTGAAACCGTCCTTGTCGGGGTCCTGATCGAGAACGTCGGCGTCTTCGATCGGCAGACCGTATTTTTCGAACCAGTCATTTGGAACCGGAGCGTGCACCTGCGTGTTTTGCAGCGTGGCCGGCAGACCGTCTGTGCCGATGAAATGTTTTTCCGGAACGAACAGCCCGGAACGCGTGCTGGCTTTCCATTGTGCCGGGTTCTGAAGCTGCTCAGCTGCGCGATCGAGTTCGACCGCGACAGGGGGCTGCGAGGCAGCTTTTGGCCGAGACGGCTGCGGAGTAACGAGACGATTGCCAAACTGGATGGCGCTCCACCAAATGGAGACGGCGGAAATGAAAAGGAACACCGCCGCAGCGATGACCGCAGCGCGATCGTAATGCGCCTTAATCCAGTCGATTACCTTCGCCACGGCCAATCATTAACCACGAATGAACACGAATGGACACAAATTTATAAGGCAATCCTCTGCCACTCTAGCTTCGAGTGTTTAAAGTTGAGGATTACGCCAACACGCAGGCCAGTGATGCGGAGGTAGTTCAACATCAGCCCGCGTTCATGGTCGGTGATCTGGTCAATTACCTTTGTATCTACGACTAGAGAATCAAACGCGATTAAGTCAGGAACGAAGAGGCCAATCTTGTGGCCCTTGTAGAGCACATCAAACGAAGGTTGCTGTCGGAACGGAATTTTCCGCAGCAAGAACTCGATGACCAGCGCATTTTCGTACGGTTTTTCTACAAGACCGTGACCGAGAGTGTTAAGCACCTCGATGGCACAACCCACGACTTGAAACACTTCGTCCTTCAGCAACAGCTTTTGGTTCTTCGTGTTCATTCGTGTTCATTCGTGGTTAAAAGCTGAAGCGCAGCATTTCGATCGTGGCTGAGACTTCGATGTGCTCGTTGCCGACGATAAAATTTAAGGCGCCCGCCCCGGCGGGCTGGCCGGGAGACGCCTCCACATTTGGCGTCGGCGCTGGGCTTGCGCCTCGCTCGTGCGGTGGACCTTTGTCTTTTTCGTTGTGCACGTAGAGCGTGCGAATGATAAAGAACTGTCCGCTGGAGGCTGCGATTTCGTTCAAGACTTTTCGCGCTGCACTGGGTGCCGCCTTAAAGCTGATATCGACGATGTTGCGTTCTATCAGCGTCGGCGCAGGCGTGCTGCCCGGTTTCGCCGTCGCCACCCTCCGGCCGGGAACTGGAGGCGGTGTCGGCGTTGGTGACGCTCCATGTTCTTGGGGCAAAGGCGCGCGGCGAAATGACGTCACGCTGTCCACTTTGGCATCGAGCAAAATGTTTATGAGCATCTGGATTTGAGAAAGCTCTTGTCCAAGCAGCGGCGTCACGGCTGTGTCAGGCATTGCCCTGGTGAATTCATCGAAGCCGAGCTGAAATCTGTCCGGCATTTTCACGTTGTTCGCGCGCGCTCTGTCGAGCGTCGCGACGACCGACTGGCGCAAGCGGGACTGAAATTCATTGGGCGCAAGCGGCGGTGCAGGGGCGACCTCGCTTTTCAATTGTTCTTTGAATTTATCCAGCGCCTTGGTGTAGCTCTGCAAGTAACCCTGCAGTTTTCGATAGTTGGCGTCGTTCGGAAACGGATCGAGGCTCTCCAGCCGGTTCCGCTCGGCTGCCACCTGGTCGAACGCCTGCCTCGCGTCGGTCCAGGCGCTCCATCTCCAGTAAACGAGTGCCCCGACAAGCAAAGCGCAAATAGCAAAGGCAATTAGAAGCACGCCCAGCACTCGATTTTGCTGAAACCACTTCATTCGATTAACCACGAATAAACACGAATAGACACGAATTTATAAGGCGATCCTCTGCCACTCTAGTTTCGAATGTTTGAAGTTGAGGATTACGCCAACACGCAGGCCCGTAATGCGGAGGTAATTCAACATCAGCCCACGTTCGTGGTCAGTGATCTGGTCGATGATTTTTGTGTCTACGACTATCGAATCAAACGCGATCAGGTCAGGAACGAAGAGACCGATCTTGTGTCCTTTGTAGAGCACATCAAACGAGCGTTGCTGTCGGAATGGAATTTTCCGCAGTAAGAACTCGACGGCCAGCGCATTTTCGTGCGGCTTCTCTACGAGACCGTGACCGAGAGTGTTAAGAGCCTCGATGGCAGAACCTACAATTTGAAAGACTTCGTCTTTGAGCAACAGCTTTTCGGCCTTCGTGTTCATTCGTGTTGATTCGTGGTTAAAATCGACCTTCATGGCAGTTTCACTGGTTTCCGCAGCGGCAGCTGAAGCTCATATGGGAACGCCCACTCCGTGTCGTTCGGCACGGAGTTGGATTTGATCACGCGCTCCGGAGTTCTTGGATCGACAGTAAAAAACTGCGATTTCGCCAGGTTGCGGAGGTAATCGACGACGATTTCCTGTTGTTTGGGATTATAGAGATAAAGGCCGCGCACCAGGAGGCCATCGATGACCTTGCCGCCCGCAGCTCCGCCTTTCGCTGGCGATCCAGCAATACTGGGCGTTTGTGCTGGCGCAGTTTCCCCGGCGCGTTTTTCTGGCGCTCCAAGGAGTCTTCCACCGGAAGTTGCGGCAAGCTCGGTGATCCAGATGTCTGCTTGTGGCAGACGCGTGTTTAAATCTTCAAGAATTTGCGGCCAGAAATTGCGATCGCTCACTGCCGCGATCAGCGGAGTGGCGATGCTGTCCAATGCTGTGATTTGCTTTTTTAGCCTATCAAGCTGCGCTTCGGCGCCGTGCATGCTGTCGTTCTTCTGGCGCATTGTCTGAGCAGTTTGCTGCGCCACTTGCGCTGCGCGCGTGTAGTAAGCCGACCAGCCGAGGAGCGCCAGGAGAATGCATGCCGCCGCAGCAATGAAGAATGGCCGGCGTTTTTCCAGTTCCTGCCTGCGAACTACGCTCGCCGGAAGCAGATTTAACTTCATTGGACAAACGGCGACGCTGCGCAGCGCCAGGCCAACCAATTCCCCAAGCAAATGCGCGGAACGCGCCACCTCGGGCGTTGATTCCGATACGCTCACATTTTGGAGCGGATTAAAAAACTCGACCGGCAATTCAAACTTCTCCTGAAAAAACTCGCGCATGTTCGGCATGCCTGCGCCGCCGCCACAAAGAAAGATGCGCGCGGGCCGATCTCCCTGCTGTTGTGCGCGGTAGTAAGTGATGGAACGCATCAATTCCGCGTGTAGCCGTGTCATGGTGCTCCGCACAATCTTCGAGAGGCGCCCAATGTCCGGGTCGGCAGGTTCGGAGGCGCCGCCCAAAGCGACAAAGCCGTCCCTGTTCTTTCGAGTTTCCGCCGCCGCAAAGGATTCGCCAAATTCTTTGGCAACTGCCGCTGTGATCGCGCTGCTGCCGAGCGGAAGACTGCGCGAGAAAATTCTTCCAGGCTCGATGAAGAGGACGTTGGTGGTGCGCGCGCCAACATCCACCAGCAGCGAGCAACCGTCTAAATCGGTGTAGTTGTAACAAAATGCATTGTAGAGTCCCATGGACGCCATACCGATAACCCGGGTCTGCAGTCCGGTTTCTTCCACGGCATTGTTGATGTCGTCGAGCAGATCGCGCTTGATCGCGACAATGACGACCTGAATCTGTTCGCCCATACCGCCTCCGACCAGTTGGTAGTCCCAGACCACCTGGTCCATCGGGAATGGCACATTCTGTTGCGCCTCAAATGCGATGATCTTGTCGATCTTTTCCGCATCGAGTGCCGGCAGTTTGACGAAGCGCGCAAAAACCGATTGCGCCGGCACCGCGTAGTTGACTTCGCCGGGGTGAATGTGCATTTCGTGCATCATTTCGCGCAACACGGCAGCGGTCTCGTGCAGCGCAGCGTGGGCGTCACGACGTTGCCCGGTTGCAGGATCAAGCGGCGTTTCGCGGAAACGATAGTTCAGCAACACCAGGCGCCCGTGGATTACTCGAAATTCCGCCAAACCGAGTGTTTGGGAACCGATGTTGAGAGTAATGAGACGCGCTGGTGCGGCCATGGCCTAAAGCTCTAAATCCCAATTTTGAAATGCCAAACCAAATTTCAACATCCAAATCTCAAACCCATGAGGTAGGATGAAGCGCGGTTTTGCAAGCGACGAAAATTAGCGACTGGGTCCGGTGTTCGCTTGCATCTAAAAAAAATCGCTTTCAATCACGCGCCGTGAAGCGATAATTTGCTCCCGAAACGTGAAGTAAGTCTTCGCGCTTCGCGCAGTGTTAGACCGGGAATTCATTCGAGAACTGATGGGGAAACGCTGCCGAGTTGCCTCTTTTTTCCTCCCGCTCTTCATCGCCTTCGATCCCTGCTTCGGTGCTCAGCCCGAAGCGATCAATGACAAGCCGCTCACGAGAAAGTCGTCTGAGTCTCGGCGTTTGGTGCGATACCCGTGGAAAACAAACATCGTCACGACGATTTTCTGGATCGGGGAGCAACCGGGTGGACATAATCTCATGCCGAATCGCACAAGTTCCTGGGACAAACAATGGACAAAAACCTACGGCGGGTTTGATGATCCTAATCCGGCATGTCGGAAGAATTGCCTCCCGGTGAAATTTACACCGCGGCAGAACCCGTTTTACTGCGCACTTCCTTACAACGACAAAGCACGTACCGGCCACCAGCCGGAAGCGCCGGGCGTTGTGCCGTGGTTTAATGAAGCGTATCAAAGCCCGGCTGTGTCCACATGCAAAGATCGGTGGGTTGCGATCCGCAAAGGCAATCGAATCGCTTATGCGCAATGGGAAGATGCGGGACCGTTCCGAACTGACCATTGGCAATACGTATTTGGCAACGAACGTCCAAAACCCAGCCTGAATGGTGGCGCAGGTCTCGATGTTTCCCCTGCTGTTCGAGATTACCTCGGGCTGACACAAACGGATGTGACTGACTGGCGATTTGTGGAGTTTAGCGAAGTGCCGCGCGGGCCATGGTCAGCCTTGGGAGAAAACAACACGTTCGTGATCAACAGGCGAAAAAAAATCGTCAAGGTTCCGGAGAAATCGAAGCCGACCAAAGGGAGCGCGATCACGCGATAGCCGCGCATCGCAAGCGGCTGGCACGATAGTATTCTCATGAACCGATCACTCTGCACAGTTGTCGTTTGGCTGTCGATGTTTGCCGTGGTTGCCCCGGTCAGAGTCGCAGAAGCGGGGCCGTTCAGAGGTTTTTTTCAAGCTCTACGGAGCGCAATCGCTCACCCAAATGAGAAGCCGCGATCACACTATCGCAGTCATAAGCATAACGAGACCCCGCCAAACGACACTTCGGATAGTCAGTCTTCGGATAGTTCCGTCCCTGCGCCTCCGGGACGGCGGAATGTGCGGGTCGCGAAAGCAGTCTCGGACGCGGGCGGGCAAAAAGCTGAGGTGCCTTATGGAACGCCTGTGCCCGGCAAATCAGGCTTGGTTACCAGTCCGTTCGCGCCAGATCGCGGTTATGTCGACGTGACCGGCTTTCCGCCGGGAACCGAAGTACATGATCCCTACACAGGCAAAATTTTCCTGACGCCTTAAAGGGTTGTTGCCTTCGCGGGGCAGACGTTTCGCGATACAGACCACGGTGAAGGTGAACCAAACGTCGCGATCACTGCTTGGCCGGTCGACCGTTTAGCCGCGATTGGACGAAGCTTAGCAGGTCTTTAATCGCTGGTGCTTCTTCTTTCAGACTACGCTGGAGCACGGGGTCGTATGACCTGAGCCGTCGAGGTCGGGAAGCTCCATCAAATAATTCGATAAGCCTTTAGTTCCCTGAAGAACGTGACGACCGCAGTCTTGATTACTACCACCGCCGGAATGGCGAATAACATGCCCCACACACCCATGATGAGCGCGCCGCCGATGATCGCGATAACAACCAGGAGCGGATGAACGTTCACGGCGCTGCCAAGAACAAAAGGCTGAAACACAACATCGTCTATTACATGCACGAGCACGACCAGAATTAGCACATACAGCGCCAGATCATTCGGGTTCAGACCGGGAATTAGCGGCTTTATGTTTTCCGCGATCAACCCATAACCAACACCAATCACCAAAGCGATCGCCGTGCCCAAAAACGGAATGGCATTGAGAAGTCCCGCCGCTACGGCGATGGCAACGGCAACCCCCGCGGGAATTCCAAGAAGGATCAATCCCAGGGTAAGGGTCAGGCCCACCAGAAAACACTCCATCAACGTTCCGCGTAAATACCTGCCGATGGCGTCATCGAGTCTGTCAAGGACGGTAAGCGATAACTCAAAGTAGCGGTTGGGGACGAGACCAATGAAAAACCGGCGTATTTGCCCGTTATCGAAACCGAGGAAGACAAAAATCAACGGCGCCAACATCCATGCGGACAATTTACTTTCCAAGCTGGTCCCCTCCTCCGCAGCGGGAGGCTGAACTTGAGCGGCGGCAATCGGGACCGTGGATGACGTTGCACTGGGTGGACTCTTTTCGGGAATCACATATTTCGTGGTAGCCTGGTTGGCCCGAAAGTAATCGTAAAATTTATTCTCAATGGGAGGTTTCCCATTGTATCCCGCGCAATATTTCAGGAACAAATCGCGTTCCTCCGGCGTAAGTTTGAGCGCCTGATTAATCTTATCCATGACCGGGCCGAGTTCTTTATCAACTAACGACGTGACCGGGTTAGATTTTCCCTCGGCTGACTTCGCCACGAACTGGCGATATTTTTCGTTCAGTTTGTATTGCAGGCGGACTTTGAATTCGAGCTTCTGCTCTTCGTCGGGAATGTGTTTGCGCAGAGTGTTGAAGGCGAAGAACAAGACAACGCCAATGGCCGCGAACGAACACAGAACCTGAAGCTCGTGAGGTAGCCATCGGACATTAAAGCGGTCTTTCACCGGACGGAACAAGAAGGCCAATAAGGCGCCGACTATGATCGGCAGAATCAGACTGCGTAGCTTCCAGATCAGGAAACCTGCGGAAATCAAGACCAGCGCGGCAAATGTGAGATAAAAGACTTTGCGGCGAACTTTGCGCTCTCGCTCGTTTTCGTCGAAGTCCTGACCGTTACTCATTCTAACCCGGCCGCATCGGAAGGAGTTTTCATCTGCACTAATTCATTGGTTAAACGAAGCCGATCCCCGATCATCCCCGCAAGGGAGCGGTAAATTCGGCACGCAGTTCTTGGATGCCGATAAACCAATCCGTTGAGGTCGTTCCGATAAAGCGCCAGCGTCCGGGTCTGTTCCAACGCCCGCGCGGTGGCAGAACGCGGCGTTTCATCCAGCAACGCCATCTCGCCGAAAAAGGCGCCTCTTTCCAAAACAGCCAGGCACATCGTGGAAGTCTCGCGGTAAATTTCTATCGCAATTTTGCCGTCCAAAATTAAAAAGAGCGCCGCTCCCGGTTGTCCCTCCTCAAAAATTAATTCGTCGGTCTCATAGGTACGTTCAAACATGATATCAGAGACACGCTTGAGTTGCCGATTCGAGAGTTGGTCGAAGAACGGCACCGTCTTTAGGAATTGAACGCGATCCAATTCAGGGCTTGAACGTTTCCACCGTCCCAGCGGTTCCCACAACAACTTATCCGCGACGAGTTTTCGAGCCGACATTGATATTCAATCCGTTGAAGCGACTTCGGCCAGCGGCCTCAATTAGGAAGCTCCCGTCCTGATTACGGCCCATAATAGGAAGGATCGATTGGCAATTTCAATCGAAAAACTTTGGACGGATCGAGCTTCGAAAACTTCAGGATTCAACGATTCCCGAAAATGTTCGGTGCCTCTGCGATTCCTTCTTCGAGATCGGCTCGCCGCTTCCAGCCGAGCCTTACGTTCAATGATTGAATGAGCGGAACCGCACTCCTTGTCCACTCCACTGGTCAAACGCGGCGCCAGCTGTGATCTGGAAATGGTCGTTACCGACCTGGCCCATAATATAACTTTCCATCAGGTCGCCGCTGCTCTTGCCCATCGAGTGGCCGTAAAGAAAACCTATTTCACCGCCGTAATAAATCTGATTCGGCGGCGGCACCATCATTTCAGGTAAATCCTTTGGGTCGGTTCCAAAATTCTCGGGTCGCGAGTCGGAAGCAGCCCTTCCTTTGCTTGTTGGCCCAGGCCCGAAACCATTCGGGGTAAAGTAGGTCAACGGAGGCAGGTCGAGCGGCCCCATTCCAATTTCAACGAGTGCGGTCTCGCTCGCGAGCTGGCCACCGTCCGACCACGCTCGCACCGGACCTTTGTGAAACAGAAGTGAACTCGCGTTCGCGCTGAAGGTTTTCGGCTGATAAAGGCTCATCGCGAAAGCCGGAGCCAACGCGCCGGCAGCGTGCAATTGTTCGGATGCGGCTGCTCGGTTTTTTGTTGCTCCTGGCCGATTCGCTTGCTGCGCTGCGACCGGAAAGCAAAGAGCGAGTAAACCCATCGCGACGGCAAGCGCACGCCTGATCATGCGGTAATTCAAAACCAAATCACCGCAAACGCCAGCAAAATCTTTGCGCAAGCGCACGTGATTGGTTACAACAGTTGCATCGTTACAACGGACGGGCTTTGTAACCCTTGTAACTTTTTTAACGAATTAACGTGGCGCAGCCAACGATTCTTTAAAATACTCGACCGTCTTTTTGACTCCCTCCTCGAAGCCCACGCGGGGCTCCCAATCAAGGACTTCTTTCGCGCGCGAGATATCCGGTTGGCGCACCTTGGGGTCATCCACCGGTAATGCTTTGTATTCGATCGCCGACTTTGTTCCCGTGATGCGAATGATTTCCTCGGCGAACTGTTTGATTGTCATTTCGCGCGGATTACCCAGGTTGACCGGCTCGTGAAAACTGCTCATCGCCAGTTTGAAAATTCCATCAATCAAATCGGACACGTAACAGAATGAGCGCGTCTGCGAGCCGTCGCCGAAGACGGTGAGTGGTTGACCACTCAGCGCCTGGCCGATAAACGCTGGAACCACGCGCCCGTCGCGCAGCCGCATTCGCGGGCCATATGTGTTAAAGATGCGCACGATTTTCGTGTCCACTCTGTGATACCGATGATACGCCATCGTGATCGCTTCGGCGAAACGCTTCGCCTCGTCATACACGCCGCGCGGCCCAATCGGGTTGACGTTCCCCCAGTAATCTTCTTTTTGCGGATGCTCGAGCGGATCACCATACACCTCCGAAGTGGACGCAAGAATGAACGAGGCCTTCTTATCCTTGGCCAGGCCGAGCGCGTTGTGCGTGCCGAGCGCGCCCACTTTGAGCGTGGGGATCGGGAGCTCCAGATAATCAATCGGGCTGGCTGGTGACGCGAAGTGAAAAACGTCATCGATTTTTTCTTCCGGCAGAAAAATGAAATTGGAGACGTTGTGTTTGATGAACCGGAAATTCTCGTTCCCGGTTAGATGTCCAATGTTCGCGGTATTACCGGTAATTAAATTGTCGATCGCAATCACGCGATGGCCTTCCGCCAGAAGTCGATCCACCAAATGCGAGCCGAGAAAACCCGCGCCACCGGTTACGACGGAAACGGGCTTGGAACTTTTTGCAGCCATTGCGCATTTCTTCTAATGGTTACCCCTCGCGTTTGCCAGAAGGAAAATTAGGGAATGACAAAGCCCGAATGACTAATCATCTGATGAAGACTTGAACGTTGAAAGTTGGACGTTGAGCGTTGAACGTTCCAGCCCATGCGCATCCTTTCCGGTATTCAGCCCAGCGGTGGCGGGGTTCTGCACATCGGCAATTATTTCGGCATGATGCGACAGGCAATCGCACTTCAGAACGAAGGTGAAGCGTTTTATTTCATCGCTGATTATCACGCGCTGACCAGTGTGCGCGATCCGGATGTTCTCCGCGAAAACGTCCGGCGTGTTGCGGTCGATTTTCTTGCGGCCGGCCTCGATCCCGAACGCGCTGCGCTCTTCAAACAGAGCGATGTGCCGCAAGTCACGGAGTTGACCTGGATTTTGTCGACCGTTGCGCCAACGGGACTGCTCGAGCGCGCACATTCATATAAAGACAAGCTCGCACGCGGACTCGCACGAACGGCAGGACTCTTCAGCTATCCAGTGCTGATGGCGGCCGACATTTTGATTTATGACAGCGACATCGTGCCGGTCGGCAAGGACCAAAAACAGCACATCGAGATTACGCGCGATCTGGCGGGGAAAATGAATGAGCAGTTCGGACAGATCTTCAAGTTGCCGGAAGCGCGGATAAATCCCGAAACGCAAGTTGTTCCCGGCCTCGACGGGCAGAAGATGAGCAAAAGCTATGGCAACAACATCGACATTTTTGGCGACGAACAGGAAACAAGGAAACGCGTCATGAGCATCGTGACCGATTCAACTCCGGTAGACGCGCCGAAAGACCCGATAAAGTCCACCATTTTTCAGCTCTACTCGCTCTTCGCTTCCAAAGGTGAGATCGAGAGCGTGCGTGAGCGATTCGAAAAGGGCGGTACTGGATACGGCGATTTCAAAAAGGAGCTTTTCGAAAAGCTCTGGGAATATTTTTCTCCGATGCGCAAACGGCGCGCGAGAATCTTGGCCGACAAATTGTACGTCGATAATGTCCTCGTCCGCGGCGCCAAACGCGCCAACGAAGTTGCCGACGAGGTGATGACCCGTGTCCGTGCCGCCGTCGGCCTGCGCTAACGAGTCTGCGCCAGTCGTTTCGGCGCGGTGTTACGCCACGCAGTGCTAAGGGCTTCGCGAACGGCATCGATCTTTGCCGCCGGCAGATGGATGCTGGTATTTCCGCGACGACCCCAGGCGCCTTTCACCGGTCTGAAAACGTTCGGATCGCTGTGGACCAAATCTCTTTGTTCGTCTGGAGTTAATCTTACGACGGCGGAATTCTGGTCGGGATATCCAAGCGTAGCGAATATCTTCCCGCGGACGCGAAAATCGGGATGATGCATGTGCGCCGACTCTACGGTTTCAGGAAAACTCAACGCGAGGTTCCGAAAATCATCTGCTGTCATTGTTTCAGGTTTAAACGGCTGTCAGATCGAGCTTGGATTGTCGCAAATAAAGAAAAAGCGGCAGACCGAGCGAAACACCGACGAACACTGTACCCAGCATCGGGAACCAAAGGAGTCGCACCCGCAACCGCCGTCCTTCACTCTGAATGAATACAAGCAGCACGATTGCCGAGACGATTACGTCCAAAGCGAAGAAGGCGCTAATGCGATTCGCAAAAAGATCGCGCATGAACAGCGGCATATTCAACGCATGATGCTCGATGATCCAGGGAACGAATTGCGAATAAGGCAGAAGCAGCCCAAGCAGGCAGAATACGAGATAGAGATGCCGAAGTTTCATGCTTGCGATTTCTCGGCATGTTTGGGTGTTTGTCGAGCAAAAGTGCGGCGTTCATCCCTGCGCGCAAGGCTACTGCGCGACAGGTGGATCGCGGCTACAATGCGTCGATGGCGACATTACGTGTTCACATTGTCCCAAACGCGAAGATCGATAACGTTGTGGGCGAACATGGCGGCGCGATTAAGATAAAGTTGCGCGCACAGGCTGTGGAAGGGAAAGCTAACGCCGCTCTGCGTTGTTTTCTGGCCGACCAATTGAATATCTCTCAGCGCGCAATCATTCTGGAACACGGTCAGAGGTCGCGCGACAAATTGATTCGCATCGAGGGTATGAGCGAAGAAGATGTTCGTCGAGCTTTGCTTGGGACGAGTCGAAATGAACCGACTGTTACTCGGTAATTATTTTATCCGACCACTCGACCAGTGAGACAAAAATTTTGGGATTGCCGAATTTAGCACCGTATTCAGTCAAGTCGGTCTCGGTGACGCCTCTCGCGCGAGAGCATGCGCCACATGCGTAGATTGGGATTTTCTTTGGCACAATTTTGCTCAGAACTTCCGACAGGGGCGGCCAACCAACAGGAACAACTGCATTAGCTACAGATTTTCGCATCAGAGATACCGCTTCGCCGAGAAGAAAGATTTGGACTTCGTGGCCGGCTTCAGAAAGCGCGTCGCCGTGAAGAAAAGGAAACGCAGCTTTCGTCGGGTCGTCCGATCCCCAGGCACTCTTCATAAGAATTTTCAGTTTAGCCGCGCTTGCGCCAGCAGTCACAGGTACCGCAGCCGCGACAAGCGGAAGCGCTGCAAGATGCTTCAGGAACGATCGCCGTATCATATCGTTCGATTTAACCAGAAGCAGACTGCATCGCGCAATCCATTTCGAACAATCTTAGCGGCTGCGGGTTTGCCGAGTTGGTTTGGTTTGCTCTGGGGGTTTCGTTTGAGTAGTTGCAGCGCTATCGCGGTAAAACAAGACGCCGTGCGCTCGCAGATTGCTGATCAGGGCGTGCAAATCGTTGGCCAACTCTTGATTGTTTAAGAGAGTCGCAACCAAACCTTTGCCTTGCGTGGCGCTCTGCAGCACCTTGCGTGTATCACCGATCGCGTTCTGCAAGTTGTCGGCAGCTTTCTTTGCCGAAGCCATCGTGGAATCCGCCTGCTCGATCACTCCGTCCAATTTTTTTGAGGATTCTGCCAGTGCGCCGGTAGCCTGGTTCAAATGTTCCATGCTCGACTTCAGGTTTTCCATGTTCGCTGAGGAGAGTGTGTCTTGATTCAGGCGGTTCACAGTCGTGTCGATCTTTTGCACAGTCCCACGGAGATCGTTTACCAACGCGCCACCTTCGCGCGTGAGGTCGTCAATGCCAGTTTCGCGCGAGCCATTGATGTAGGTGTTTGGCCGCAGAAAAGCCTTTGGCTGTCCGGGCGGCATCACCACGTTTACGAAGCGATCGCCGAGCAGACCGGAACTTCCGACCGTAAACTTGCTTCCTTCAGGAACCTTAATGTAATCATAAATCTTCAAGGGCACCTCCACCCCCTGGCCTTCGCGAACCATTCGCGGACCGCCGGAAACTTTTCCGATTCTGGCCCCCGCAAGCAAAACATCCGAGCCTTTTAACAGGCCGCTCGCGTCATTGAAGCGAATGGTGAGACCGTAATAGGTCTTGAAGCCCTCCCCAAGCCTGCCGAATTGCACGACGAGCGCACCCAGCATCGCCAAGCCCATAAAGACGAATATGCCGACTTTGAATTCCAAACCTCGCTCGTGCCGATTCATTACCCTTCAACTTCAACTCTTAACGACTAACTCTCAACTTTCTTCACGACGCTCTTCGGAACGCCCGAGCAGGAAATCTTGCAGCAGCGAATCGGATGATTGCTGCAATTCTTTTGGCGTCCCGTGAAAATAGATACGCCCTTCATGCAAATACGCGATGCGATCGGCGACGTGGAATGCATTTTTCATATCATGCGTTACGACAACGCTTGTCACACCAAAGCGTTGCTGTAGCCGGCGGATCAGCCGATTGATTGAATCGGAAACGACGGGATCGAGACCCGAAGTCGGCTCGTCGTAAAGAATGCAGGATGGCTGCCGAATGATCGAGCGCGCGAGTCCAACGCGTTTTTTCATGCCACCACTCAGATTGACCGGCATTTTCTCCTCCTGACCTTCTAACTCCATCACTTCGAGCATTTCCCGCACTTTGTTACGCAGCACGTTCGGATCGCGCTCGCCGGCTTCGCGCAATGGAAACGCAATGTTTTCCGCAACCGTCATTGAATCGAACAACGCGCTCCCCTGAAATAGAATTCCGACCTTTCGGCGAATGCTTGCGAGTTTGCGCTCGGTCATGCCGATAATGTTTTGACCTTCGATCCAAATCTCGCCTTTGTCCGGTTGCATTAACCCAACGAGATGTTTGAGCAAAACGCTTTTGCCACCCCCGCTGCGCCCGATGATGGCCAGCGTTTCACCGCGCCCGACAACGAGGTCAACGCCGCGCAAAATCTCCTGCTGGCCAATACGTTTGTTTAAATCGCGCACGGCAATCATTCCGTTTCGCGATTGTCGATCTCGAGATGACGTCGCCGTGATCGATGATTGCGATACTTCGATCATTGATACCCTGCCGGGTAAATAATATTGAACAACATTGTGAGAAAAAAATTGCAGATCAGGACCGCCAACGAGCTGTCAACGACCGCCTCGGTTGTTGCGCGGCCGACGCCAACTGCGCCTTCACGCGCGGTCAATCCCTTTTGGCAACTTATGAATACGATCAGGATGCCGAAGCAAAATGCTTTCGAAAGGCCCATGATAATGTCGCGGTTGCGCGTCCACTTCACCATGTTCGCCATGTAATAGGTGCCGTTGATTCCGAGTAGGGAGATCGCAATCAAATAACCGGCGGCGATTCCCACAGCGATACACTCCGCCACCAACAGTGGCATCGATACCATCATGGCAAGAACGCGCGGCACGACCAAATAATCAGTTGGATAAACTGCAAGCGCGCGTAGCGCATCAATCTGCTCGGTCACTTTCATCGTGCCAATTTCGGCCGTCATTGCGGCACCGACACGCCCAGCGACCATCAACGCGGTTAAAACAGGAGCAAGCTCGCGACAAAGCGATACCGAAACTACTGCGCCCACGGCGGATCCCATTCCCAACTTGTTGAATTGGAAAAACGTTTGCGCCGAAAATACCGCTCCAGTAAACGCACCAGTGATCACGACAACCAATTGTGAAAGCAATCCGACCTCGACAATCTGGTTGAGAAATAATTTCCAGCGGAGTTTGCGCGTAAAAATGGAACGAAAGGTGTCGGCTGCCAACAGCACGAGTTCGCCCAGGTATAAAAAAAACGAGAGCAGCGGCGCGCCCAGAGCGTTGAAGAATCGAACCATTAGCAACTCAGGTGATCAGTGAACGACTGACCGGTGAATGGTAAATGACGAAGCCGCGTAAAACATGAACTCGTTCCCCGCTTTACCATTC
>WNFP01002855.1_pt1 | contig 15813 bp, 13 predicted proteins | sample 5400201 | NCBI WGS metagenome assembly WNFP01 (sample SAMN13153355, study PRJNA577476) | soil metagenome | isolation source: 115 cm saprolite under Madrone tree | place: USA:California | collected 2016-06-14
TATTTTGAAACAGAGATAGCGAGATATCGCAAGTTACGCAAGGTTTTGCGGTCCCACAGTTTCAGCAGAAGAGCTGAGCAACCCACAGCCGACAATCTGCGCCCCACTGCCTTCTAAGCAGAGGGTCGCAGGTTCGAGTCCTGCCGGGGATTGGCGGGTTTGTTATCTGGGTTGGTTTCTCTGGGTGAGCAGTTTCTTTGCGATTTCTGCAAGTCCTTTGGCCTTTGGGAGGAGATTCAGCGAGGCGAGGACCTGTGGGTCTGTTTCTGCGTGGGTTCGCATGCCTTCCTCCTGGCCGAATTGGGACGTGAAGATTTCACTTTTGATATTTGCCTTGACCCATTCCAGGTTGTCGTGAAGTTCGGACTCCGTGTGAGAGATTCTTTGGCCATCCAGGAACTTCCTAAAGTCTTGTACTACAGTCTCGTTGACTTCAAAGTTTCTATCTACGTTACGTCCTATCAAATAATGTTGCGCGAAGTTGAAGAACGCGTATTTCTGGAGCAGTAAGTCCTGGAATTGCGTGGTCTTCACGGTGGGAATCGTGACGTCCGGAGTGATTCCGCCTCCGCTATAGACGGTTCTACCGCTGTCGGTGAGCTTTGTTTCTTTTGACGGAGCGCCCTGTTCCTGATCGCGATTGTAGTAGTAATCGTAAAGCGAGACCCCGTTGTAATCACGTTGAATCAGCCGGCCGCTTGGTGTGTAGTATTTGGCCGTTGTCAGAGCGAGTGCTGTGTCTTCCGAAAGCGGATAGACAGTCTGCACCAAGCCCTTGCCAAATGTAACTTCACCGACAATGAGGCCGCGGTCGTGGTCCTGAATCGCGCCAGATACGATCTCAGCGGCAGAAGCCGTACCGCGATTTACGAGCACGACCAGCGGATACTCCTGCCCACCATTCCCATATACTGCGCGATAGAGCCGTTCCGGCGAACTTCTGCCGTGATGAGAGACGATGAGTTGTCCCTTCTTGAGAAATTTACCTGCTACCCCGACGCCTTCGCTCAATAATCCGCCAGGGTTGCCCCGGAGGTCGAGAATCAGGCCCTTTAAATCGCCAAATTGATCCAGTGCTTCAACGACTTCGTGTTCGGTAGTTTCGTTGAACGCGCTGATGTGCATGTATCCGATACCTGGGCGGATTTCAAACTTCAGATCAACGCTATAGCGCGGAATCTCCGCGCGAACCAAATGGAATTCAAGTGGGTGTTCCGAGCCTTCTCTCAGAATGGTTATATGGACCGGCGTTCCTTTGGCACCCTTCAGCAGATCGGCAACTTCGCCAGCATTGAGGTTCTCTGTTGGTTTGCCTTCCACGGCAATAATGACGTCCCCAGGCCGGATCCCCGCTTTGTAAGCCGGGGTACCGGCGAAAGGAGCCACGACAATTACTTTGTTATTGCGCGGCGCAATGTGCATGCCAACGCCGTAATACTTACCCTGCTGTTCTTCCCGGAGCAGAGAATAGGATTTTGGGTCAAAAAAGTTCGAATGCGGATCAAGGGCGTGGAGCATACCGGGAATGGCTCCGTTATAAATCGCCTTATCGGGGTTCACCTGATCGGCATAATTCTGCTCAACCAAGTCGTACACTTGCGAGAATTGGCGCAGATTGTCACGAACGTCGGCGTCTGTTGATGTTGCAGTGCCGCTGCCCACCCTTTGACTCAATCCGATTCCGAGCGAGCCAGACAGAAGAACGAAAAACAGAACAAAGAAAAACGACTTACGAGTACCGTCTGACATGAACTGATTCCTTGAAAGCCAACCTCACCGGCTTCCACGGAAGTTTCGCAAGTCCGTTCCAGGCGTGTCGCGCGGGCTTGCACTTCACTGCGGAGGCCAGTCACGAAGTGGCACTGTCTCTTCATAAGATGCTCATTGGCCCGGCTTGGCTGCGGGCCTTTCCTGAATTGAGCGCACAGCACCGATTAACCAAAATTGTGAGCAGCCTGGAAAGAGAGTTTGGGCAACCCAGCGAAGGAATCCTGCTGTATCATTGAACCAGTCCTATGGATATTGGTTTTTCAGAGATACTCTTTATTATGCTGCTGGCCCTGATTCTGTTTGGGCCACGCAAACTGCCGGAGATTGCCCGCCAGATGGGTCGCTTCATGGCGGAATTCCGTCGCGCCAGTACTGATTTCCAAAGCCAGATCCACGAAGAGATCCGCAAGATCGAATTGGAAGAAGACACCAACAAGGCCCTCGCGCAGATCGCCTGAAGAACTTCCCGCGGGATTACGATGCCTGAGATTGTGGCAGAACCGGAAGAAAAACAAGAACAGCGGCAACTTGGCTCTATGAGTCTGCTGCAGCATCTTGAAGAGCTGCGCAAACGCATCATTTATTCAGTTGCGGCGGTGGCTGCGGGTTCTTGCGTTGGTTGGTGGTTTGCGAAAGACAAGATTTATCCGTTGATGGAAAAGCCAATCTTGGTGGTATTCAAGAAATATCACATCGATCATGGGCTCACCTACCTGAATCCACTCTCGCCCTTCAACATGTATCTGAAAATCGGACTGATGGCCGGTATTTTTATCGCTTGTCCGGTTGTCCTGTATCAGATTTGGCAATTTATTTCGCCTGGTCTCTATCGTCGTGAGAAGCGATTTATCCTGCCGTTCCTTTTCTTGTCGGTTGGACTGTTCGTTGCAGGCGGGTACTTTGGATATCGTTATGTTTTTCCCGTAGCAATGGACTTTCTTATTGGCACGTACGGCCAGGGACTCAACGCACAAATCACGATTGACGAGTACACCAAAGTATTTCTCACCATGATCCTTGGATTGGCCATCACTTTTGAGTTGCCAATTGTGATCGGTTTTGCCGCGTTGATGGGTGTGGTGAACGCGAAGTTCCTGTTCAAGCACATTCGTGGCGCTGTGCTGGCCTTCTTTATCATTGCCGCTGTTCTGTCGCCGACGACCGACATCATGAACATGACCATCTATGCCGCTCCGATGATTGTGCTCTACATCCTGAGCATCGGTATTGCCTGGTTCGTTCATCCAAAACAGCGGCGGAAGCGGGCAGAGAAGCGCGAGTCAGAGAACAAAGAGTAGCTATTCGCCGTTCTAGCGTTTACTGAGGAGGAAATCGATGCGGACTGACGCACGTTGCTTGCGCCAACAAATGTGTCGCTGTTTCGCACTTTTCCTTGCTATCGTGACGGCACTGGCATGTAACAAGAGCAAGAATGCCTCGGCCTCGAGTGAGGCCCAGACCGCACAATCTTCAGCCCAAAGCCCGCTATCTCTAAATGTTGACCCGACCGGCCCTGCAACACATGTGGACCCTGCACGTGCCTGGCAGTATCTAAAGGAGATCGTTGCGATCGGTCCGCGGTGGGACGGCAGCAAGGGCCAGGAGCGGATTGGGCAATATCTGCACAGCAAACTGAAAGGCGATCAGGTTGAAGAAGACATTTTCGTCGCGGATACGCCGGCAGGCAAAATCCCGATGCGAAACATCATTGCGAAGTTCCCCGGGACCAAAGACGGAACCATCATTCTTGGCACGCACATTGATACGAACTATCCTCTGCGGCACACCAGTTATGTAGGCGCGAATGACGGAGCTTCGAGCACCGCGCTGTTGCTGGCGATTGCGGACCAACTTCGCGGCAAGACCCTCGATGGTTACAGTGTTTGGCTCGCCTTTCTGGACGGGGAAGAGGCCATCCAGGACTGGACGGACACCGACAGCATTTATGGTAGCCGGCATCTGGCAGCGAAATGGCAGGCTGACGGCACCATGAGCAAGATCAAAGCTTTTATTCTGGCAGACATGATTGGCGACAAAGACCTGAACATCCGCCGCGATGACAACTCTACGTCATGGCTTGAGGACCTGGTCCTGCGTGCGGCTACGCGTCTGGGATATCAGTCGCACTTCTTTGCTACATCGTCCCCGGTTGGCGATGACCACACGCCTTTTGCGGCCGCGGGCGTCCCGGTAGCGGACCTGATCGATTTTGATTATGGCTACGGCAATGCGTTTTGGCACACTCCTGAAGATACTATCGACAAGCTCAGTCCGACCAGTCTGCAGATATCCGGGGATGTGATTCTCGAAACCATCCGGCTCCTGAACGCAAACGCAGACCGACTACCCGCATCGAACGCAAAAAAAGCACCGTGAGTTCAAGCCCTCTTAACTGATTCCTCTTTCACTTTTTGCCGGTTTGGTCTTTAATCCAATGACATGGGGATCTCACTGTCGCCTTCGCTACCCTTTATCTCGCTGCTTATGCTTCAGAATTCCGCCACAAAATCCCATAACCAATGCCGATAATTTTTTGGATCATCTTCAACGCGGCCATTCTAGTCCTGGTATTTCTGGATATGGCGGTTTGGAACCGAGGCGGCCACGCCATGCCTTTCAAGCGGGCGCTCCTGGCAAGCGCAGTCTGGATCGCGCTTGCGCTCGGCTTTGCGCTGTTGGTCCACCGATGGATGGGGCCAGGCAAGTCGCTAGAGTTCATAACTGGCTATTTGATTGAAGAAGCATTAAGTGTAGATAACCTGTTTATTTTCATTCTGATATTTTCATATTTCAAAGTTCCGCCTGAACAAGAGCGCACCGTCCTTTTCTGGGGAATCCTGGGCGCGCTGATCATGCGTGGTCTCTTCATCGTGGGAGGAGTTGCGCTGGTCGGGCGGTTTCATTGGGTGCTGTATGGGTTCGGAGCATTCCTCATCTACAGCGGTTTTCAACTGGCGCGCCAAAGCGAGGACAAGCAAGTGGACCCTGCGCGTAATGTGGCGCTGCGTCTCGCCCGCAAATTCCTGCCCGTGAGCGAAGACTACGACGGAAGCAACTTCTTTACCTTGCGCCAGGGAAATCGTTTCGCTACGCCTCTGTTCGTCGTGCTGCTGGTGGTCGAGACCACGGACGTTCTCTTCGCCACCGACTCGATTCCTGCCGTGCTCGCGATCACGCGGGATCCATTCATTGTCTATACATCGAATGTATTCGCAATTCTCGGGCTGCGGTCGCTCTATTTTGCTCTGTCTGGGATGATGAAATTGTTTCACCACCTGCACTACGGTCTGGCTGTGGTGCTGATGTTTATTGGCGCCAAGATGGTTGCGTCCATCAGATATGAGATTCCAACTTGGGTGGCGCTCACCGTGATCGCCGGTGTCCTGGCCATATCTGTCCTCGCATCAATAATCTTTCCACAAAAGCGAGCAGCCTAGCGGGGCCAGTGAAAGGTTCGCGTTACAGTTCACTATTTTTCGGGTTGCATAGGGGATTGGAGAGTGTTAGCCTAGGGCCACCAAATATGTCGTTTAGCGATATCGTTGGACGATATGTTATTCCCTGTGATTGATGACGTAGCCGGAAAACGGTCCGCTCGTTCAGGAAAAGGCCCGTACAACTGGTACGCCCTCTCTGTTTGGTTGGGACCCCGGAAGTACTCCCGGGGTCTTTTTACTCATAGATAACTCCTCTACTCGAAGCGGACATTCTTCTCAGTGATCACGGAGTGCTTCTTAAATCTGGCATCGTTGTGGGCAGGATAATCGATGCGATACTGGGCGCCCCGGCTTTCCTCACGCGCGAGCGCTGAGTGCGCAATAAGCGTTGCCGCGGTGTGGATGTTCGCGGCTTCGCAGGCCCGCCGCGATGCAGGCTGCGGCAGACGGGCTTCCGCTGCTTTCAATTGTTGAATGGCCTCTCGCAGACTCTGGCCAGAACGAACGATTCCGACCTTCTTCCACATGAGCTGCTGAATTTCATGGATGAAAGGTTCGACATCCGCGGTTGGCGGCTCGGAGTTCTTTCCAGAGATCTTTTGATCGTGGGTCTTCACAGTCGAGCTGCCTGACTCTTCACGCATGGTCTCTCCGGCGCGCGCTCCGAATACCAGTCCTTCCAGAAGGGAGTTGCTAGCGAGGCGGTTGGCCCCGTGAACACCAGTACATGCGGCCTCGCCGGCGGCGTAAAGTCCGGGAAGGCTGCTTTGTCCAAACAGGTCAGTCCGCACGCCGCCCATGAGGTAATGCGCTGCGGGACGAATAGGAACCTGGTCAACCGTGATGTCCACGTTGTACTTCAGGCAGGTTTCGTAAATGCGCGGGAAGCGCGTTTTGATGTGGGCCTCTTTGAGATGTGTCATGTCCAGATAGACGACGGGGTCCTTCATGCGGGAGACCTCGAGTTCATGCGCTATTGCACGCGCAACCACGTCGCGGGGAGCGAGCTCTCCCATCTCGTGATACTTGGGCATGAAGCGGAGCAGTTCGGAATTGCGCAGTACCGCGCCCTCTCCACGTAGCGCCTCCGACAAAAGAAAACGCGGCGCCTTCTTAACGTAAAGCGCAGTAGGATGGAACTGAAAGAACTCCATGTCGCTGATTTCCGCACCAGCGCGAAAAGCCATGGCAACGCCGTCCGCCGTAGCGACTGCAGGATTGGTAGTGTTGCTGTAAATCTGGCCGGCGCCGCCGGTTGCCAGTAAGACTGCCGAACTTCGCACCATGTGAGGCCCGCCTCTGGCGGAGATCAGTTCAACTCCACACACGCGGCCTGAATCCTGGCATAGGCCAGAGGTGAATTCGAATTCTGAGAGCAGAATATTCCTGAGCGACGAAGCCTTGGCATGCAGGGCCCGGCCGATTTCGCGGCACGTGGAATCTCCGTGTGCGTGCAGCACGCGGCTGCGGCTGTGCGCGGCCTCGCGCGTGAATGTGAGCTTTGTGCCGTGGCGGTCAAATTGCGTTCCCCATTCGATTAATTCATTGATACGGTCTACGCCCTCTTCCACCAGAACGCGGGCGGCATCGGGATTCACGATTCCGTCGCCGGCGCTGATGGTGTCCTGCAGATGAAGACTGATTTCGTCTTCGTCGCTCAGGGCAACGGCAATGCCACCTTGCGCATATTGTGTCGCCGACTCAGTCAGTTCTTGTTTGGCCAGCACCAGGACTTTGCCGGCCTCAGAGAGGGAAATAGCGGCGCGCAAACCGGCAACGCCTGCACCTACCACGATGAAATCAACCTCGTCTGGCAGTGTTTTCATGAAGAGAAAATGGTAACAAAGGCAGGCGGTAATGCGAAATTTGCAATCGCGCAGAAGAGAGCGCCGCTATCAGTTATGATTTCAATGAGTGAGAAAAATCAAGGTAAAGCCCGGTACGCGCGGCTATGACGTGATCATCGGCGGAGGTTCTCTTCGTCACGCGGGGAGAGAAATTCGCCGCGTGCTGCCTCAGCACGATTCCCGGGTGTTTGTTATTACCTCGCCGAGGGTCAGGGCGCACTGGGGAGAAGCCCTGGAACACTCGTTGCGCTCCGCCAAGCTCTCCTATCATGTGCTGGAGATGAATGACGGCGAGTCCGCTAAGAAGTTGGTGACGGTGGAACTGCTGGCCGAGCAGATGGTCAACGCGGGCGCGGATCGCAAGTCAGTTGTGGTGGCGCTTGGCGGGGGAGTCGTCGGCGACAGCGCAGGTTTTCTTGCGGCCATGTTCATGCGCGGCATTCCAGTGGTCCAGATTCCGACCACACTTCTGGCGCAGGTGGATGCCAGCATTGGCGGCAAGACTGGAGTGAATCTTCGTGCTGGAAAAAACCTGATCGGCGCGTTCCATCAACCTCTGGCTGTGTTGGTGGATCCGGAGGTCCTGAGAACACTAGACGAGCGAGAATTCCGTTCTGGACTCTTTGAAGCGCTGAAGTGCGGCGTGATCCGCGACGATAAGCTGTTCTCAGTCATGGAAAGCAACGCCGGTAACATTCTCAAGTGGGACCGCGACGCGCTGGCGAGCATTATTCAAGCCGCGATCGAAGTCAAAGCCCAGGTGGTATCGAAAGACGAGAAGGAGTCCGGTCTGCGCCGGATTCTCAACTATGGACATACGGTTGGTCACGCCATTGAAGCCGCAACCGGGTATTCGCAGTTGCTGCATGGCGAAGCTGTCGGCTGGGGAATGATTGCCGCGACAGAGATCGCACGCGACGTTCGCGTGTGCTCGGCGAAGACAGCTGAACGAATCAAGGCCGCGATCATGGCCTATGGCCCCTTACCACCAGTCACGGCAAACACAACTGAAATTATCTCGCGTCTGGCAGCAGATAAAAAGACCATTTCCGGAAGCCTCCATTTTGTTCTTCCGGAGAAAATCGGCAAGGTGAAGATCGTGAGCAACGTTCCTAATGAAGTCATCTATCGCTCGATAGGTGCAATCACAAACCATGGCTGAGTCGATCAAAATTGGCAGCGGCGCCACGCCGGTCGGCGCAGTTGATGAGCAGTCCGCCGCACGCGCCGTGCGCCAGATGTTCGACGAGATCGCACCGCGCTACGATTTTCTAAACCACGCCCTCTCCATGAATATTGACCGCCTGTGGTGGCGCCGCACCGCAAGGGCTTTTGGACATATTCTTTCCCGGCCAGACGCTTGTGTGCTCGATCTATGCGCGGGTACAGGAGACATGTCTGTGGCCCTGCGAAAGATCGGGCCGCAGGCGTGCATCATCGCGCTCGATTTTTCTCATGCCATGCTGCGCCATGGGATCGAAAAGTTTTACCGCAAGACTATTCAACCGCTGGAAGCCGACGCCCTTGTGTTGCCCCTGCCGGACAGCAGCGTTGACCTGGTGGTATCGGCATTTGGTTTCCGCAATCTGGCTAACTATGAAGCAGGTTTGCGAGAGATTCTCCGCGTGCTCAAGCCGGACGGGGAAGCCGGTATTCTTGACTTCAGCGAACCGGGTGGCCTGATGGGCAAGATCTATGGATTTTATTTCCGCCAGGTCCTGCCGCGCGTGGGCACTCTGATCTCAGGCGTCAAAGGCGCGTACGAGTATTTGCCTGCCTCGGTCCATAAATTCCCGCTGCCGGAACAGATGGTGCTTCGCATGACAGCTGTGGGATTTTCCCAGGCGAACTGGAAACCGTATATGTTTGGAATTGCCGGGCTGTATCGGGGCAAGAAGCCACAGTAAATGTTATTGGCCGATGGCCAACTCTTTAGCCTCAACGCGGTGAGCAAAATTGTCTGCGAGCGCTTCATAGGAAGTAAAGTGAATCACGCTGCGGTAATCCTCTCCCAGGAAGATGCGGAGCCGAGAGGTATCTATGGTCAACGATCCGAGCAGGTAGGGCAGAGCTTCCGGCGGAACGTCGGACAACCCGAGGTCCCACAGCCGGAGCATCGACTGTTTCCAAATGGTCCGTCCGGGAACCCGCTTAAATCCAGCCTTCGCGATTTGTAAACAGCTTCTTAATGACAACGGATCTCCGCGTCCAGCCACGTTCATGACTGTCAGCTTGCGTTCTGTCCGCTTGCGCCGAAGGATATGAGTGATGAGGCGCGCCATGTCGTCGAGATGGACGAACTGAGCTTTGTGCTCCAGATACTGCTCGCCGGATGGCAGCAGCACGGAAAGACGCGAGTTCTTGCGTCTCAATCTTGCGGCCAACCGGCCAGGTCGCTGGGGAATTCCACGAAGATTGCTGATCAGGATATTGCGCGCGGTCTCACCCGCGTACGCTTGCGGTCGCAGCAAGTAGGTTGCACAATCGCGCAGAGTTCGCGCGCGGGACTGGATGGCAAGATCAACTTCTTTCTTGTCCTGTGCAAATGAAAACGCTTGCACTGGCAACAGGCTGTCTTCGGACAGTGGTTTGGGGGCGTCTGGTCCATAGACGGTTGCGCTGCTGGGATAAATGAACCTGTCAATCGTACCGAGGCTCCGGTTGTGCTCCGCAAGAGCTTCGAGTACACGGCCCGTTCCGGCGACATTGGTCTGCCACATTCGCTCACGGCCCCTGCTTTCGCGTACAGGCTCGGAGCAAAAAGCGAGGTGTACCAGCGCTTCGGGACGATGACGTCGAAGCAGCCCCAACAACTGATCGCACGAACACTCTTCCGCCAAGTCAAGCTTCTCGAAGACCGTCAGATTAGCGTGGCCCGGCGGCTCGTGCCGGCCTGCTCCGACAACGTGAAACTCCGCTAGCTTGTCAAGAACACGGAGTCCCAGACTTCCTGAGACTCCCGTGATCAACACTGTCGGCTTTTCAGACATTGCTATTTCGGAGGGGCTGGTTTCTGGAGCGAGGGCGCGCCGGAAGGCATCGGTTCCGTGCCGAAGTACTGACCGTTCAGGTCAGCGTGAACCGAACCCATGATGGCCTTCACGTCGCGATCAAATTTCTCCCTGAACACTTCCTTGGCGATTTCATCTTTGACCTGTGCAAACGGAAGCGTATCTTTGCTGTCAACGCGATAGATAACGAAGCCTGCGGCTTCATGTTCAACTTTGGAAACTCCGCCTGCGGGAAGCGCAAAGAGTTCCTGTTCCAGTTCCGGCGGCATCATGCCCGAGCGTCTCTTGCCCATGAACGTACCAAGCGGAGCAACGGTAACACCCAGGGTTGTGTAAGCTTCTTTTTGCAACTTATCCAGGTCTTCGCCCTTTGCCGCGCGATCACGAATATCGGCAAGGACCTGCGCCGCCCTCTTTGACCAGTCTTCCCCGTTGGATGACGACTGGTTCTGTGTAGGAACGAAGACGCGGCTTAGCGTGAGTTCCTCGTATTTGCGCGAGTGCTGGCTGTAGTAAGCCTGCAAGTCCTGCTCTGGGGGATTTCGGTACTTGTCTTCAAGGGTACGGGCGTAAGCATCCGCGAGTGTCCGCATACGCACCACGCGCATGATCTCCACGAACTTGGGATCGTTCTGTAAACCGGCCTTTTCCGCCGCCTGCGTGTAAGCCAGAAGTTCAACGTAATGCTGGGCCAGATTGCGCAGCACAGATTGCGGGACGGATTGTTGTTTGCTGTTGAGAGCGCTCACCATCCGGTCAAACTGCTCTCTGGTGATGACGATTTTGCAGGAAGCAGGATCCGCCGCCGGAGCAGAGCAGACTCCGGTAATAGTGATGACCGGCTCCGCTGGTGGAACAGCCGTGGCGTCTGGCGGCGGTTGCTGTTGTGAATTACGGTCGCGCAGCGTAGGCAACTGCTGTGGCCCAGAACTGGTTGTTTGTGCTTGCGCCGTGATCGCAGCCGCGACCAGGGCAAGAGTTAGCAGGGTTCGAATCATTAATGGACACCATCCTCCCTATAAATATAGAGGATAAACAGCGGGCCGTCGCGTGCAGGCGCCTCTTGCCACAGGTTGCGCGGGTGGAAACCGCTGCACTAAAACTGAGACAATGACTCGATGTCCTCCACTGAATCGATTCCGCTGTGGCAAAGCATGCGCCGGGAGAAGCGTGCGGTTGCGCTGAACTCGCTGCTTGCGGCTGCCGCGATTACGGTGCTGAAGCTGGTGGTGGGCATCTCAACGGGAAGCCTGGGTATTCTCTCCGAAGCCGCGCACTCAGCGCTTGACCTGGTTGCCGCATTTATTACGCTGCTTTCGGTACGCGTTTCCGACAAGCCGGCCGACGCCGAGCACCAGTATGGACACGGCAAGGTCGAGAACTTTTCTGCGTTCATCGAGACTGGTCTGCTGCTTTTGACGTGCGTCTGGATCGTGTGGGAAGCGGTCCAGCGCCTTAACGGACACCATCCCATGCACATTGACCCGTCTTGGACGGCGTTTGCCGTGCTGTTTGCTTCCATGGCGACCGACTGGTGGCGATCGCGAGCCCTGAAGAAGATAGCCGTGAAATATGACAGCCAGGCGCTCGAAGCTGACGCGCTGCACTTCAGCACAGACATTCTTTCCAGTGGCGTCGTCGCCCTGGGATTGGCCCTGGTCTGGATTGGCCGGCGTGCGGGCATTCCCTGGCTGCTCAAAGCCGACCCGATCGCCGCGCTGCTCGTATCCGTGGTGATCGTCTATGTGAGCTGGCGGTTGGCGCGTCAGACAATCGACGCTTTGCTTGACGCCGCGCCGGCCGGTTTTCGCAGCCGCGTGATTGAGGCGACGCTACGGATTCCCGGCGTGATTGAAGTGGACCGTGCGCGCATCCGGCGGGCAGGGAATCGCTATTTCGCTGACCTTACTGTCGGGCTGGCGCGTAACGTGACTTTTCAGCGCTCAGACCAGGTAGTCGCCGAGGTCACCGCGGCCGTGAAGCAGATTCTTCCGGATGCCGATGTCGTGATCCACTCAGTGCCCCGCGAGACCGGTGAAGAGAACATCTTTGATCGCATCCGCGCCGTGGCTTTCCGCAATAATTTTACGGTGCACGACGTCAGCGTCCAGGACCTGGGCGGACGCCTGCACGTGGAGCAACATCTGGAACTGGACGAAAATCTCAGTCTTAAGCAGGCGCATGACCAGGTCACACAGGTCGAGAGCCAGATGCGCACAGAGATTCCCGAAATCTCCACCATCCTGACGCACATTGAAAGCGAACCCGCCACGATTGAATCGGGTAATCCGGTGCGGCGTGACGCGGTACTCGAACGCAAGCTGAGGCCGATCCTGCGGGAATTTCCGGAAATCCTGGACATGCACGATGTGGAGATCAAACGCGTCCGTGACAAAGTCTACATGTCCTGCCACTGCACCATGTCCGACGATCTGCCGCTCTCTCGAGTGCACGATATCTCGACCGCGCTCGAGATCCGCTTCAAACAGGAAGCGCCTGAGCTTTTCAAAGTGCTGATTCATCCAGAACCTCTGACCGACAATCGCCGCTAGTCGCACGCTTATCCGAAACATTTGGCGGCGTGTGCTCTGCAATGCCGCGCCCTGCCGCCCTTTGCCGCTTGAGGACTTCATGCGGCGCCTCTACGTTGAGTGGAATCGCCAACGGCGACGGGAGGCTTTGATGCTCAGTTCGGCAATTGAGGACAGCTTTAACGAAAACCCAGCAACCACGGCCAGCCGGCCGTTGACTCCATCACAGAAATACCGGCCCCTGGGGCCCTCCAAGGCTGCGCGATGGATGTCAATCCTGCGGCAGGCGATGTGCTTGCCTAAAACGCTGCTGACCATCCACCGGATCATCCGCGAAGATCTTGCCCCAGCCGCGCTGGATGAGAACCTTTGGGCCTTTTGGGGGTTCCACCAGGAAGTGTTCGACAATCAACCGTGCGACCCGCATTACTGCGCGCGGACGTGGCAAAAAGCGCAGCTTAGCGCCATCGGTCCGCAGCACGTGATAAGGGGCCTGGCAGTGTGGGAGTTGGCGTTCATGATGAATTTCGCGATGGAAAGCGAGGAGCCCATCATGGACTACACGCAACAAAGCGGAGAAGGCTTCCGCTTTCTGCTGCCGGCGCTCGGACGCTTCATGGGCAAGAACGAGGAGCAGGCCAAGTACAGCGCTGAGCACCGCCTGCCATGGTGCGAGAGCGCGTGGTGCGCCGAAGAACGGCGGCACAGCAACGCATTCGCTCGCATGATCGAGCGCCTGGTGAACGTATCGCCCAGCAGGGAAAATCCCAACCAACCGATGGAGGTGACTGCGGACGAACACGATGCCATATTCCACATCATCAACCGGCAGACCTCGGAATGGAACGCGAGCTCCAGTTATATCGTGATGGCAGCGCACGCAGCCGGGGACCTCCACATTCTGATCCGGAACATCGTGCGAGACGAGATCAAGCATTTGAGCATCCTGGGTTGCGCCTATATGTACCTCTTTGGTCCGCGCTTCTGGAAACGCCTTCTTGACTGCGTCAAACTTGGAATCACAAACTATCGCCAGCGAAGGAACCGTTCTGGCGGAGATCTCCTGGGATCAAATCCAATCCTGGCGATCGAGGGCATTGCAGCGCATCTTCTAACCGCGCAGTATCTGACCAAGTGGCTCAAGACCGTGCCTCTGAGCGCGCTTACCACTGTGTTTGAAACTCCGTCCAAGCTGCCCGATCTGGCAGCGTTTGCTCCGTCGCCAGAGCGGCAGGCAGAGATAGATAAGACGCTGAGAAATGGGCAACAGAAACGCGTGGGTCTGGACCGATGGAGTCCGACGGCACGAGACTTCGCACTGACCCAGCGGCGCTTCGAGGAAGGGAATGCAGAGACCATCGCGGACATCATCGCCTGGGAACTCGACAATTTCCAAGGCGCTGAGCTACCGGGTTCGGCGGCCGACCGAAGAATCAGGCGAAGAATTGCAAAGGTTAAACTGCGGAGTTGCCGGGAGAACGAGATGATCAGGCGCTGTCTGCTGGACAGCCTGCGCCACTATCAAATCCAAAATAACCGGCATGTGTTGAGCCGCCATTTTCTGTCGGTTCGAAGTGGGTACGGCGTTGCCGACAAATCTGGAGTTCCGATGACTGCACACGGGAGTACTCTGACAAACTGAGAACGGAAATCGATGAGGCCGATCTGATCAACTCGGCCTCACCAACTAGCGGAGGCGGCAAGCGTACTACTCTCTTGGTATGGCCCTTCTTTCAATTCGCGGCAACGAAGAATCAACGCTGTAACCGGCAGGGACTTGGAACAAAGAAGAATCGGGTTCTGCCCGGTTGATGGTAGTCAGACGGTACACCGTCTCGCCAAAACGGGGGTCGTTTCGTTTGCTGAGAACAATGATCTTGAGATCCGGCGAAAACCAAACCTCATTGATGATCTGCAAGGGGCGCTCATTGCCGATCTGACCCGCCGGGATTGTAATCGTGGTACGGGTGCCCTGGGCAGCGACGCCTTCTATTTCTTGCGAGCCGAGATCTTCTCTATTGACCTGTTTGACTTCTGACTGCGATCTGTCGGTGCGCTCCTTCAGCTCGATTTTGAATTTTTCAAAAGCCTGAGTTTCCGGGCGCCCGCCGTAGTGGAGCACATGTGCAGTTCGAGACCGAGTCTCTAGTGTGTAAGAGTTTCCTGAGACGGGATCATTGATCAGAATCATATTAGGAGCATCTACCGGTAGGCGTCCGAGCAAGCCCAACGACTCTTCGGTACGCGTCCGGCCCTCGCTGTCTCTCATGAGCACGCTGCTGTTCTTATGCAGGATGCGGTTGCCGTCGCCAAGGACTTGTGTCACCTCGGTCACGGCGGTCGCCGAATACGGTGCTCCTTTTACCGTGGCGCCCGGATGTGCCGACTCCGCCCAAAGGAGCGGCTCACCGTTGAAGATAACGTTTCCTCCTGCTACGCCGGCTTCTGTTCGCTGCTGCAACTGACCTGAGAGTGCGTAGCCGACGTCGCCTGTAACGTGGAGCCCGGGCGCGGTAACCGGCCCATCGTTGTTAACCACAACCGTCTGGGCGAAGCCAAAAAGTATCGTTGAGAACGCTAAGGACATTAAAACCAGAGTTCGCTTCATCACGTTTCTTCTCCTAATTTGAAGACGTTACTAACCTCACTGCGTAGGGTGTGCCATCCTGCCCCACAACAAAATCTGCAAGCACGCGCCGCCGGGCCAGATCCTCTGATACCGGGGCGCCCACCAGTCGCAGGTCAGCTCCCGGCAGCTCCAGACGCACGATCTGGAGCTGCCCTATAGTCATGCTGGGATCGTAAGAATTGAGCGCCAGAAAACCATTGAAATCGGCTGCCGGAGCCCTATGCGAGTCGCGTTTTCGGCGCGCCTGTGTCCTCTTTCCGGATGAAGACGCAGATGCTTGTACGGAGCGAATCGGAGGGGCGGGTTTATGGCCGGCAACATTCTGCGGACTAATTTGCGGACCGCGGACCGCCGCTGGCCTGGCGCTCACGATCACGGCAACCAGCACAGTGACGGCAACTACAGTCATTGCACCGAGTCGTATCCGGCGCCGCCGCGCATGATGCCTGCGAAAACGGTGCATCAAACTGTCTTCCAGCGCCGCCGGAGCGTCGTGGTCTGCTGCCGCAGCCACGCGGCGTAGCGCTTCGCTGAGCTTGACGTCGGATTGGTTTATTTCACGCATTGCAGGCACTTCAATTTCGTCCG
>WNFP01004443.1_pt1 | contig 15803 bp, 16 predicted proteins | sample 5400201 | NCBI WGS metagenome assembly WNFP01 (sample SAMN13153355, study PRJNA577476) | soil metagenome | isolation source: 115 cm saprolite under Madrone tree | place: USA:California | collected 2016-06-14
CTCCGCTTATGCTCCCTCGCGTGCAGGCGCTGGAGCGCCTCGTGCACGGCGGCGCCGACGACGCGGGCATCGAGCGGGGCGGCGACGGCCTCCAGGACGGCTCCCTCGAGGACGGCTTGCGGGAGGTGCAGATTGTTGCGGCAGACCTCGGGCCCTCGCTTCCAGTTGTAGGCGCAGCCATAGAAGAACCCCCGCCGACGGCCATGATGCCGGCTCATGGCAATGACGGCGCCGCCGCAGACGCAGCGCCCGAGCCCGCTCAGCAGGTAGGGGGAGGGTTGATCGAGACGTGGTGTCACCGCGCCGGCAGTGCCCGGCTCCTGCCGGCGCGTGAACGCCTTCTCCCGCTGCGCGAGTTGCCGATGGGCCGCGTCCCACAGCTCGTCGGACACGATCCGCAGCTCCGGGGCCTCTCTCGTCACGATGTCGGCCGGCGGACGGATGCGTTGCGCCTTGGTGCCCCCACGATGCACCTTCTGGGTGCGGTTCCAGTGGACGAGTCCGCGGTAGTCCTCCCGGTGGAGAATCTCGCGAATGGCGGTGGGGGCCCAGCCCTTCCCGCCGGCACGGGGCGGTAGCACGTGCTCGTCATTCAAACGCTTGGCCATCCGAGTCAGGCCCGAGCCTGCCGCGCAGAGTTCGAAGAGTCGGTGGACGACGGCGGCCTGCGCCGGATTGGGCTGGCGTGTGACGTATTGCCGCTTTGGGCGGCCGTCGGGCCCTGGGGCGGTGACCTCGACGTTGTCGTAGCCAAAGACGCGCCCGCCGGTGACGTGCCCGGCCCGGGCCTTGCGAAGGAGGGCGTCATGGGTACGCTGCTGGGCGCGCTCTCGCTCAAGCTCGCCCGCATAGCTGGTGACGGCCAGGAGCACCTTATCGGTGGCAGAGTCGAGGGTGCGTTCCCGGTTCTCCAAGTAGAAGAAAACCCGTACCCCGGCATCGAGAATCTGCTTCAGGGCGTAGCTGGTTTCGATGGCTTCTCGCCCCAGCCGTGACTCCTCGGACATGATGAGGACGTGAAAGGGCGGTCGGGGCCGGAGGGCGTTCATCAGCCGGAGGAACCCCGGGCGCTTGACGAACTCGGCGCCGCTGACGCCGTCATCGACGTAGATGGATTCCTCGCGGACGATCCACCCATGCTGGGCGGCGTAGAGCCGCGCATGCTCGATCTGGCGGGTGACGGAGCGCTGCTCGTCGCTCACACCGACCTGATCGGTCGACTTCCGCACGTAGGTGGCGGCGAGCAGGGGACCAGGGCCGTGAGCGGCCGAACCGCCTCGGCCAGGTCCCGCCCTCATGCGGAGGCCCCGTCCGTGCCGGCGGAGTCCACCGTGTCGGTCAGATCTCGGATGAACGCCTCGGCCAGGGCCGAGACGACCGCCGTGAACACGGCGGGCGGCCACAGCCAGGACGGCAGCGCCCGAGGTCCGCGAGGCGGGGGCGTGCCGAGGTGCCACGTCCTAACCCTGCCCTGATAGCGTCGAGGAACGTTCTAGTCATCGGGCATCTCCAATCTTCGTCCGGCCTTTGGGCAGGCCGTGGTGCGGAGGATGATCACCCAGAGGCTCGAAGAAGGCAAATTTGTGTTGATGATCCGAGGATCACGGGATGGTTCGTGGCTGATGTTTGAGCGGGAGCACGGAAGCGAGCGCCGGCGCCGGACCATTACGACACCCGATGTCTAGCCCGGGAGGGCAGTGCCCGCGACTTGGGAGGCATCGGAGGAGGGGCTGCAATTCGGCTGGCATTCGGCTGGGATTCGGCTGGAATTCTGCTGGACTTCGGCTGGATGTCTACCGGACGTCTGCTGGATGTCTACTGGACGTCTACTGGACGTCTACTGGACGTCTACGGGGGTCTCTACTGGACCTGGAAAGGGATCTCGGCCAGGAGGGGCCTAAGGAAACCACGTGCAGGTGGCCGCGCTGTTGAGCACTCGTAGGGCCAAAATGCCACCTGCCGACACTCTCCGATGGACGACCTTTGGGTGTTCCACCCGAAGGTCGTCGCAAGCGTAGCACCCCCGTAGCTCCTGCCTCCGAAGCGACCGGCCTCTCGCTGACTCACTCGTCCGTATTTCTGAGGACTTGCGACGCTGATGGGATCGAGTGCTTTAGACGATGACGTGCGAGAGAGGGAGCGCCGGTTCTGGCTGGCAGTGGGAGTAGAGAGACCCGGTGGGGCAGGCATGGGGGTGAATGGAGTCTCAGCCAGTAACGGCACCTGTCTCACGTTTTTTGGCAGGATTTCGAGCCGTCCACAGAAGGGAGCGACCTGGACGAGCGCCGCGCTCCTTCGTGTCATCAGCAACGCTTCAAGGAGACCGCTCTCTTGACGGCGGCGGGTGAGTCTGGGAGCTTATGTCACAGTGATGGGGTTCAAGGAGGGGTCACCGCCATAGGAGGTGTCAACGTTGCCTATCCCATTCTTCTTGTTCTCGGGCCTGCCGCCGCTGTGCCGCAGGGGATAGAAGAACACTTCCTCAACAGCGCCGCCCTCATCACGAATGGAAAGTCCGGGGGCAGCGGTTTCTTCATGCTGCACGAACTTGCTCGTGACCTCGCCACTGGTAGAGCCTCATATGCGGTCCTCTTGGTAACGAACAAGCACCTGCTGCCGCCGGAGACGGCAACGACGTCAGAGCCCGGTCCGCGGGACATCAGTGTCCGCCTAGTCGTTCGAAAGGACGATGACACAGCCGAGGTTAAAGACGTCAGTGTTCCTGTCGTTGGGCCTGACGGAAAGTGGTTGAAATCGGTTGCCTACCATCCCGCCCCGCTAGTGGATGTAGCGGTAGTCGACGTAGGGAACGTCCTAAATGAGCAGCGAGCGAACCTGTTCTTCCAAGTGGCTCAGTCGCGCAAAGCAGTAACGAGCGAACTTCTCGTGCACAAGGACGAGTTGAAAGAAGCCGCAATCGGGATCGGTACTCAGATTTACCTTCTTGGCTACCCCGCCGGAATATTTGAGCGGCGCAATATCTCTCCGATATTGCGGGTGGGGATCATCGCAACAGAACCAGATCGAGACTTTGCGTTCAACGACCAACTGCGTGCAGCGCACAAGGAACTTCCAGAGACATTGCGCGGGTTCTTGATCGACGCAAGTGTCTTTCCTGGATCGAGCGGCAGTATGGTGGTTCGAAGAACCGATATTGTTCCAGGGTTCTCGCCCGGCGGAAAGCGATCGATTCCCTACATACTGGGAATTGTTTCAGGGTCGTTACCAATATACGACCTCGAACACGTGCAACGGATGGGTCTCGGCATCGTGTACAACGCTGAGACCATCAGGGAAACGATTGAAGTGTTGCTGAAACAAAGAAGGGTTGTGACGCCCTAGGTTCGGTGCGGTGCATCAGGAGCAGGAGTGAATCCGATTGCCCCACGGCGAAGGGGAGCCTTGCTGTTCCCCTAGAGATCAGGCCTCGCCATGGACTCGGTGATGTACCTCCTCACCCAGGCCCATAGCCGCTTCGCAGCCTGGACACGTCAACCACACGATTCTCCGGTCCTCTGTCAACGCCAAGTCCTCTCCGGAGACGCGCCAGCAGCGTCCGTGTTCGCCCAAGAAGCCCTCAAGGGCCTCCCCCAAGCTCGCGTTCGTCGTCTGCGGCATGGCCGGGATTGTAGGCGAGAGAGGTAGGGAAGGCCAGAAGGACGTCTTTCATTGAATCAGGCGAGTCTATACACCCCGCGCTCCACTCGAACGAAGAGGACCGTGTAACTGCCAGGATTTCCTTTCCGGTGCTTCGGAAGAAAGGTTCCAGCCCAATTAATTCCGAGTTTGCGGTTCACTTCTTCGGGTGTGAACTGCTTTCCTAAGGCTCCGCTGCAAGGACGTTCTCCGTCGCGTCTACCGCCAATCGACCATCGGCCCATGTTGCATTCTTTGCATGCGTCAACCAGCCTACAAGTTGCCACGTCTCCTCAGCTACAGTCTTGAGGTACTGACGGACGCGTTCTGCGCTCGATCCGTGTGCAACGGTATCGGCAAGTAGCCTGCTCCAATGTAGGAAGTCACCACGCCTGGGCACTTCCTCTCCCGATGGAACCATCTCGTCCTTGGCAGTTGCGGCTACCAAGTCCAAGAGGCATTCGCGGCATCGCATCCCGACGGCTTGGAAATCCTCGGCCTCCTCGGCATGGTCCAGCGCCTCCACTGCCTGTTCCCACCGTCGCCACGCAGCCGCAAGACGCTGCTGCTCCTCGCTCGGGACCGGGGGCGTTTGTCTTGAGAACACCCTTTCGGTGATGCCCACGTGAGCCGAGATAGTGAAATCGAGGCTAGGGAAATGTCGTTTCGAGTAGAGGTTGGTCGGATTCGTGATGACCCAATACCGATCTCCTGTGGTCCATACGTCCCAGGCGTCCAGAACACGGGTGCGCAAGTGTTCCGTCTTGACCTTCTCCAAGTGCGTCACCTTCTCCGGTCTCGCCTGAACCTCTACGTACTCCCGAATGGCTCGCTCCTCATGCTCCGTGCGCGTCACCAGGAAGTTACCTAGCACTCGTGCGGGAAGGGGCTTCGGGATGACGTGCTCTCCCGAGTCATTGAGAAGCGGGCTTGGCGTCTTTCTCCCGGGACGGCGCTTCCCCTTGCGAGGTCGCTTGGGCTTGCGTTTCATGGCCGGGATTGTAGGCGACCCGGGCCAGGGAAGGCTACAGCCATGGCAGCAACCGCTTCTGAGGACGGCGACGACGCACTCGGCCATCTTTGCCACGTGCGGAAACTCATAGAGATGACCCGACGGGTCGGTGTTCTCAACGATGACGAACTTGGATGAGAGGGCATACCGGAGCACCTTCTGTAACACCGTCTCGCCTGGACGGTTGGGCTGCTCCCTGACCAAGTAGACGTGGTATCCGGCATCCTTGAGAACACGCGCGATTTCCTGCAGCCGCTTCAGATGTGCCCTTGTGTCCTTTCCGAGCACGAGCACCGAATCGGAGTCTTCGAGCATGCGCTCGGCGCGGTTCCAGACCTCCTCAAACGATTTGCGTGCAGCATCTATGATCCGTCTGCCGGGGAGCTTGGCATCAAAATGGATCGTCCAGCGGGTCAAGTAGTAGTCAGGATCGGACAACTCGACCTCTGGCTCCTCGTAGGGCCTGCCCTCTACGGCGAGTCGTCGCACTGCTCTCGCCATGGCCTCAGCGAAGAGGCTGAGGTTGTATTTGTGGTCCCAAATACTCTGGCGCTCCGTATCGGCAACTTGGACCACGACTTCTCCACCGTCGCGGCTGATCCAGAACTCGGGGAGACCAATGAGTAGGAGCGTCACGTCCTCGGGAAGGCGCTCAAGAGAATCCTCATCGAAGTCGGATTGCTCCATCTCGACCGGATCACCAGAAGCGGCTTGCCTGAGAATCTTCTTCCACTTCATAGCAGGCCCGATGATCGCATCGAGGCTTGCCATCCGCTACAAGAAGGTGCTACAAGGGACCTACAACCCGGCAGGGACAACGCGAGATTTCACAAGTACTTAGCGGGTTCCTCTGGTTCCCACCAGCGACTTCAAGCGACGGCTGATCGAGATGACGCTCATACAGGCCGCTTAGCAGATCATGCCGCCGGTTCCCTCACCGATGAGCGCAGAATTAGTTTCCTTTCAACGGTGGTGCAAGATGGAGTGCATCAGCCTCTCATAGATCCCTGCGCCCGGTGGACCCTTGCGACCCTTGAAGCAGTGATCCACAGGTCAGCCCGCGGGAGATACCCGTTGCGGCTGTCGGTCGCTGGTTCAAATCGGGGGCCCGCAACCACTTGCAGGCGGACAGGTCGCCGGGCTTCTGCTTCAAGATCCTTATCTAATCTCGCGTTTTGAGTCACGATCACGTTTTCGCCAACGTTGTCGGGTAAGTCCAGGTCAGCAGGTTGGTCGAAATCGGATACGACTAAGACTGGGTTCTACGTCAGCGCACCGCCGGCGGCGAATCGGCGGAGGGCTGGTTCGCCCGCGCTACCCCGGCCAACCCACCCCCGGGCCGCAGCGGGAGCCGAGGGGGTCGTGCGTCCTGAGCTCTCCGCCTTCGACGGCCGCTGTCAGAAAGGGTGGGCGTCAATTTGGGCTGGGCCTGCGAAGTATAACTATTTGGTTTGATTCGCAATATCCCTTGTTGACTTCGTCAAGATACCCGACTACATTAGCACTCGAAGCCGGCGAGTGCTAAGACCCCGCTGACCGGAAGCAGCCACGAAGTCCGACATCTCACAATCAGGAGGCGAGTTGACCATGAAGATTCGTCCGCTGCATGACCGGATCCTCGTCCGGCGCGAGGAAGAGAAGGAAGCCAAGAAGGGCGGCATCATCATTCCCGACACGGCCAAGGAAAAGCCCCAGGAGGGGACGGTCATCGCCGTGGGGAACGGCAAGGTGATGGAGGACGGCAAGAAGGTGTCGCTCGACGTGAAGGCCCACGACCGCATCCTGTTCGGCAAGTACTCGGGCTCCGAGGTGAAGATCGACGACGAGGAGTACCTGATCATGAAGGAAGAGGACGTGCTCGCGATCCTCGAATAAGCGGGACCGACGCCACCAACCCGACCGGGCCCTGCGGGCCGGTCAATTCCATCGCACGATCGATGAGGAGATTCAGCATGCCAAAGCAAGTCCTGTTCAGTGACGAGGCCCGCGCCGCCCTGCTCCGCGGGGTGAACATCATGGCGTCGGCCGTCAAGGCCACCATGGGCCCCAAGGGGCGCAACGTGGTCATCGACAAGAAGTACGGCAGCCCGACCATCACGAAGGACGGGGTGACGGTTGCCAAGGAGATCGACCTGCAGAACCACTACGAGAACGTGGGGGCCCAGATGATCAAGGAGGTGGCCTCCAAGACCTCCGACATCGCGGGTGACGGGACCACCACCGCAACGGTGCTGGCCCAGGCCATTGTCCGCGAGGGCCTGAAGAACGTCACGGCCGGCGCCAATCCCATGGGGCTCAAGCGTGGCATCGACAAGGCCGTCGAGGTCGTCGTGGCTGAGCTGAGGAAGATGTCGAAGTCGACGAAGGACAAGAAGGAAATCGCCCAGGTCGCCTCCATTGCCTCCAACAACGACAAGACCATCGGCAACCTGGTGGCCGAGGCGATGGAAAAGGTGGGCAAGGACGGGGTCATCACCGTCGAGGAGTCGAAGTCAGCCGAGACCGCGCTGGACGTGGTCGAGGGCATGCAGTTCGACCGCGGCTACCTCTCCCCCTACTTCGTGACGGATGCCGAGCGTATGGAGTGCGTGCTTGAGGATGCGCTGATCCTGATCTACGAGAAAAAGTTGAGCGTGATGAAGGACATGCTCCCGCTGCTCGAGCAGGTGGTCCACGCGGGCAAGCCGCTGCTGATCGTTGCCGAGGACGTGGAGGGAGAGGCCCTGGCCACCTTGGTGGTCAACAAGCTCCGCGGCACGCTGCACTGCGCCGCCGTCAAGGCGCCGGGATTCGGCGACCGCCGCAAAGCCATGCTGGAAGACCTTGCGACCCTGACCGGCGGCAAGGCCATCACCGAGGACCTGGGGATCAAGCTCGAGAACATCAAGCTCGAAGACCTGGGCAAGGCCAAGAAGGTGATGGTGGACAAGGACAACACCACCATCGTCGACGGAGCCGGCAAGACGGGGACCATCGAGGGGCGCATCAAGCAGATCCGCGTCCAGATCGAGGAGACCACCTCCGACTACGACAAGGAGAAGCTGCAGGAGCGCCTGGCCAAGCTGGCCGGCGGCGTGGCGATCATCAAGGTGGGCGCCGCGACCGAGACGGCCATGAAGGAGAAGAAGGCCCGCGTCGAGGACGCGCTCAACGCGACGCGCGCGGCCGTGGAGGAGGGCATCGTGGCGGGTGGCGGCGTGGCGCTGCTGCGGTCGGCGTCCAGCATTGATAGTCTTAAGCTCGAGGGCGACGAGAAAGTGGGTGCCATGATCGTCAGGCGCGCGCTCGAGGAGCCCATCCGCCGGATCGTGGAGAACGCCGGGCTCGAGGGCAGCGTCATCGTCGAAAAGGTCAAGGCTGAGAAGGGCGTGGCCCGCGGCTTCGATGCGGAGTCGCTGCAGTTCGTGGACATGATCCAGGCGGGCATCATCGATCCGACCAAGGTTGAGCGCGTCGCGCTCGAGAACGCCGCGTCGGTCGCCGGCCTGTTGCTCACCACGGAGGCCCTCATCACGGACCTCCCGGAGGAGAAGGTGGCCGCGGCTCCCGCGATGCCGCACGGGGAGGACTTCTAGGCCCAGGCATCCAGGCCCAGGCACTGCGGCCCTTGCCATTGCCGGCAAGGGCCGCAGTGCCTGGTCTGGAGATTTCCGAGCCCCGCTCGGCGCGGTGAGCGCAATCGAGGGAACGGAATCGGTCCATATCGGGAATCCCCGTTCAGGAGGTCTTGTCAATGAAGGCAGAGACGGCAGCGAAGCTTAAGTATGGAGTGTGGGGCCTTGTTTGCGGGGCAGTCATCGCCACGATCATCGGCTTTACGTGGGGTGGCTGGACGACCTCCCGCACAAGCCAAACGCAGACCACAGAGGCGGTCTTGGCGAGTCAGGCGGCTATCTGCGTCGCCCAATTTATGAAGCAACCGAATCATGAAGAGAAACTCAAAACACTCGAGAAAGTAAATAGCTGGGAGAGAGCTGCAGCCATCACAAAAGAGGGCTGGGACAAGATGCCCGGGCAAGAAAAGGCTGGCGATACTGTAGCCCGAGCATGCGCCGATGGACTTGAATTGCTTATGAAGAAATGACCTTGCTCTGTGCTCTTGAGCTTTGCCGCACACGTCCTGAAAAGCGGGCATGACGTCCTTCTGAAATCGCGAGATCAATCCGGATCGGCTCGTTCTGTGCGACCTTCCAGCCCTTGGCGATGGCCCTCGGCGTGCAGTGAATGGATCTACTGGATAGAGTGTGGGAGGCATCCATGGCTGATGGCACGTTTGTTCAGATCGCTCCCGTCGCCCTCCCCACTGCTCAGGGGACGGTGAGGGGGACAGTGATCACTGCCGTGTACGCGCTCGACAGTCTCGGGAACGTATGGAAGCTCATGGATCATCTCGGTGAGAAGTGGATGCGTGTGACCGCTGAGCGGGAGGTCTAGCACGATAGAAACACGCCCTGTCCAACGGCAGTGGAAAGGAACTTTGCCGACGCTCTGAGATTCAGAAAATGTCAAAAAGCAGTCATTGAGTCGTGATCTTGACCGTCGACTGCGTGACGGCCTGCCGGCCGAACCGTTTGTCACTCCAGGCGGCGTGGGTCAAAAGTAAGGTCACGGCCGGGATCCAGATGTGTCATGATGCTCGTGTCTGGCCCGGCTGTCGGTTCATCGCGGACCCCCCTCCTCACCAGACCTCGACTCTGGTTCCGTCTTCCGCCTCCCAGAGAGTGCCATTCCCCGGCGGGAGCTCTCTTTGGAGGTTTTCACCATGGCGCATAAACTTTATGTCGGCGGCTTGTCCTTCTCCACGTCGAACGATCGGCTGCGCGAGATGTTCGCGGTGACCGGCGGCGTCGAATCCGCCGCTGTCGTGATGGATCGCGACACGGGCCGCTCGCGCGGATTCGGTTTCGTCGAGATGGCGACGGCCGAGCAGGCAGCCGACGCGGTCAAGCAGTTCAATGGAACGACCGTGGACGGCCGGACGCTCAAGGTCGAGCTGTCGACCGGCTCGGGCGGAGGCAGCGGCAGAAGCCGCGGGTAGGCGGGAGCCGACCATGCAGGTCGCCGCAGTCTCCATACCCGGGAGCCCCGGGTGGTATTGGCGCGTGGTGAACTATGCCGGCGAGATGGTCGAAGAGTCGCGCGAGGCGTTTCCGACGATCAGCATTGCCGTGGCTCACGGGAAGAAGCGGCACGCCGAGATGGACATCGAGGACCGTTCGGTGCCCGCCCGCTCCTATCGACCGGCCCCGCATCTGCGCCGCCGGTGATGAGTGAACTCATGACGAGTCTCAACGAGCTTCGAGCACTTGGCCACATGGCCTGGAGCGAGCCTGAGCGGGGCTGGACGGGGACGCCGGGGAAGATCCTCGACGCCCTCGCGGCAGACGGATTCAACGAATGCAAGCGCGAGATGACCTCGAGCCGGCGTGATTGCCGGCCGGTAGGCGGCGTGTGGCAAGGCGTCAATCCGCTGACCAATTCCGTGGCGTCGCTGATCTGGGTGGCTCGCCCGGCAACGCAACCGGCCACGCTGTTCATCGAGATTAACGGGGAAGCGCTTCCCAACCTCTAACGGAGCGAGACGGAATCACCGGGGGCGGCCGCGCCCAGACAGCATAGAGGGGATCGCCCCGCCGCGACGCGTGCAAAGTCGCCCCCTTAGGGTCCCCGCGCCTTTCCCGATTCAGACGCGGCCGGTCTCCGCGTGACGAAAAATGTTTCGGTCGACCTCCCTTGGGGGCAGGTCCGACCAACGTCACACCCCGCGAAAGTCTACTTCTGAACTGTCTACCGAATGGGGAAGCTTACGGTGGGCGGAGCACTCGCCCTCATTGTGATCCCTGTCCTGGTCAATTTCTCTACGAGCTGGTTGACTAGACGGTAGCCCTTTAGTTCGCCAGCCCCGCGATCTCTTCCAGCGACCATACGTAATCTGTGGGCTCATGCCGGAGGCGGCCCAGCGCATTGATAGGACCCGCTGTATCCAGCACCACTCGGTGGTCGTAGCGGCGGTCTAGGATTTCTCGCCCCACTCTCGCCGCAAAACGCCAAGGGCTCCGGGGTGGTGCTCCCGAAGCCCTTGGTTTTATGGTTGCGGGGGCCCGCAACCACCGAAATCGAACAACCTGATCTTCAGGGTTGACCTCGTCTGACAGGTAGGGTGCTACCGAGTTCGGTCCACGCACGCGCCGACGTTAGCCCGCAGGGGTCGGCTTCGAGAATTCGCTGGGAATGGATGTGGGAAAGACCTGGGAATATGGGAATCGGACTGGATTTCCCAGCGGTCTAGCGGAGCCAATCGATGTCACGAGCCACAGCTTAGTGGCACCAATAATTCGCACCCGCGTTACAGCCCACCGGCAGGTTGGTGGTGATTGGGACGGCATTGAAGTCAGTGGAACGTCCGCCTTGGCTTGGCCGGGTGTGGTTGCACAAGATGAATGCCCCAGCGTCAGCCTGAAAATCGGATGACCTAGTCGACGGAGGGTCCTCGGACGTGTCGAGAATCGAGCGTGCGTCCAAAGCGAGCCATGAACTCCACCTTCATAGGTCCTGGACTGAGGGAACAGCCCGGGCAGCGTCTGACGCAGTACGCGATGACACTCCCCGACGGGCGGAGCGCGGCCTAGGTGCCCACTGTGGCGCTCTTGCTCTCCCGCACCTTCTCCCCAACTCTCTCTCATCCGGCTTCCTGTCCATGGCAGGCGTCGAGATAGAGCTGCGAGCGAGACAACGCGAGGTAGGCAGACATGTTTGGTCTTGGCGCCCAAGAGCTGCTTATCATCCTAGTGATCGTGCTCGAATGTCCTCGAGGATCACACACGCAGCAGGAGGCCGTATGGACGAGGCCAAGACTCCAGACAGCTTCTCCGTTCACGTCGTTCGTCCAAGAGAAGAACCCCTAGGTGGCAATCCCATGGGAGGCACCTACATTGGAGAGGCCTATAGTCAAGACTTCACAAAGCTTGCGGATGCCCTTCGTCGCCAAAGCAGACTAAGCGCGGACGCAGCAATCTGTGCAGGCACGTCCGCCTTATTGCAGGGCGTCTCAATGTTTGCTTCCCTTTTCACGCGCGTTCCGGGTAGTTCGTGATGCCGAGCTAGCTCCAGCACCGTGGACCCGCGTGGGTCGAAGGGGGGGCAAGTGATGGCCACCAAGGTCGAGCGGAATCCCAAGTGTCCCGGGTGCGGCAAGAGGGGGACCATCTACGGCATGCCGTATGGTCTCCAAATAGAGTCTCCTGTGAAGGGCGAGAACTCCGACGTTGATAGAGTGATCTTCGTCATGTGCGGCGAGTGCGGCACCGCCATCGGTGCCTACCAGTGGCCAACGCGATGATGCGCGCCGCCATCTGTGCCGCCACGCTCTGCTGCCTGCTCTCTCTCGCCCCGCCGGCCTCCGCCGAGTGCGCGTGGGTGCTGTGGGTGATACCAGCGGGTACACCACAGGGTGACCCGGTGCATGTAAGAGCGGGATTTGCCACGATAGCCGAAGGTGCTTACGGAACCCGCCAGCAATGTGAAGCTGCAAAGAGGCCGGGAGCAGCTATCGGATCGAATGAGATGGATGCTGATGGTAAGGCGAAGGCTTGGGTCAACGCTCGGCAGGTCTGCCTCCCGGACACCATCGACCCTCACGGGCTGAAGGGGAAGTGACAAGGCTGCCAATGAGGCGAACGCTTGGGCTCGCGGCTCCTCAGACCCGCAGCAAGAAGGTTGTCATGTTGCCCCGAGTGGCCCGACTTGGCCGCCAGGCGCCCGTGTCACCTTCGCGCGACCGCCCGGCGTCGTAATGGCGGTCAGGGGAGCCGTGTACCCTCTCCTTCCCCAGATGGGTGGCCCAGATCGCATACACGGTGCGTGCGGCCGAGATTGCGCATTTTTTCTCCCGGTCACGTAATGTAGTCAGTTGCGACGCCTCGGAATCCCCAGCCGGCGCACCCGGTGCGGGGCGAATTGCGCACTCCCCCCTTGTGCGAAAATGGGGTGTTGCTCCGGTTGGCCGGAGACTTCACGTTGGAGCAAGACAAGGAGGCCGCGAATGGCGGAGAAGATCAAGCGAGTCGGGCCCCCGAAGGCGGCGGGCCTGGAGGGGAATGTGTTCACGTGGTCGGTGCCGCTGAACGCGAAGCCGTCCGGGATCTGGATGGTAGCCTTTCGAAATCCGCGAGAATCCTCGACCATCTGCCATCCCGGCAGTGTCGTCATCTCCGAGAGGGAGATGGCGCTCGGCTTCCAATCCAGCGAAGGACACGTGCACGACTGGGTCCGGTTCATCGACAGGTGGATCGATGATGCCAATGCCGCGGAGGCGCAGGCGCTCGAGCGCATGAGCAAAGATCAGGCGGCGGCCGATCAAGCTCGCAAAGAGAAGGAGAGCAAGATCCGGGAGGCGACGGAGAAGTTCAAGAACCTCTAGGAGCGTGTCGGAGTAATCATGACGACGCAGAAAAGTGGGATGGCCAACCCACAAACGGGCCCATTTGGGCGACAGAAGCAGCGCCGAACCGTGAGAACAGGGGCCGAAGTGGGAGAAGTGACCGTACCAATCGTGGCTTTTTGCATTTCTCCGACACGCTCCTAGGCTGGGCTAAAGAGGAGCGGGCGGGTCTCTGAATCCCTTACCCTCCACCGCTTCAGGGGGCAGAGCCTGCGGCTGTACTGTCCCGGCTGCGGCCGCGGAGTCCCAGAACTCTTCCCGATAAAGACACCAAGGCAGCCAAGATCCGGCGCCGGCACGGCGACTTTCCTGAAGCGGTGCGTGTCCGGCGAAACGCCAGCGCAGCATCAGCCAAGGCCTGTCCGGTCACTGAGGGCGGCCTCGTGCCCACTGGACCCGGCTCTCCTGTCATCGGTTCTGGGCCAATGAGGTGCGGCTGCTCCTCGGGGTCATCGCCTACAACGTCGGCAATCTGCTGCGCCGGCTCGTCTTGCCTCCGGCCATCCAGAGCTGGTCCCTGACAAGCCTCCAGCACCGGCTGTTCAAGACCGGTGGCCGGCTCATTCGGCACGCCCGGTACTTCGTCCTCCAGCTGGCCGAGAGCTACTTGACATCGGATCTGTTTCGGCAAATCCTCGAGCGCATCGAGCGACTCAGGTGGTACCCCACGTGATCGAGAGCCCCACACTAGGACCGGGGACCATGAGGGGCGGGGGGCGAAGCAGCGGAGGTGTCCCTGAACAGGACCGTCAGGGTGACGAAACCCACAGGCACGGGTCCGCGGACGGTCCCTGCGTCGTGAGCATGACTTCCCTCAACGTGCCGGAAAGGATGAACGAACTAAGCGACGGGGGCGCTCCGCGCGTTCAACACGAGGACGGTGAGCAGACATGGGTCCATATTGGGAATCCCGGTTGAGGCCTACTTCGCCATCCCCGGCCTGCAACTCGGCGCCGTCGAGGAGAAGCTGGCGGTGATCGTGCGCGCCAACCAGGAGCTGGAGAAATTCCACCGAGGGCGCGCCGCCGCGACGCCGACGGCGTAGGATGACGAGAGTGAACAACTATCCGCTGCTCATCGAGTTCGTTCCAGGTACCCGCATCAGCCGCGAACCGGAGGTCGTGCCGAAGCTGCCGATCTTGCGGAACGGTCCCCCTGGGACATCTGTCGTCTTCGGAGACGGAGCACAGGTGCCCCTGCCAACCGATCAGATCGTCTTCGCCGAGGATGGCGGTGGTGCCGCCCATGTGGGGTTCGGCGGAATGAGCTTCGAGGGAATGGAAGGCGGCCAGTTGGTCTTCTTCCGGGTTCGCGACCTCCAGCCCGAGGAGCTACTGTCCCCCCAGCGTGGTCGAAGGATGACACTCGACCCGCACATGGTCGCCTCCATTGCGGTTGACGGGCGAGTCGTGTGGCCGCAGTGACTGGCCGAGCACCGGGTGGCCGAGCCGAGCGGCCGTGCTCGCCACGGCGTACGCGGCACATCCCGAGCGGTTTCCCGGCGGCGTGCCTCAACTCCCGGCGCGCGCCCGCCGTCTGGATCAACCCACCCAAGACTCGAGCGAACGAGGGGGCGCTCCTACACTCGCAAACCCGCCGTCTCATTCTTGTTGTCAGGCTCCGAAGTGCGCTACGTGTCGCCCTAGGAGGATACTCGCCATGACGCGCGTGCAGCCAAAGGCCATGCCCAACTGGTGCCTGCAAGTGAAACCCGATGAACCGTGGACAGGGCGGTGCGTGAAGGAGAAGATTGCCGACGACGGCAAGCGCCATCGGTGCCACAAAACGGAGAAGCATAGCGACGCCGTGCATGCCTGCCAGTGCAGTCTGGAGTGGAAACAATTCTAGATTAAGCCGGAGTCGGAGAGGTTGTGCCGGGTCCGTTCGATCGTGGCGTGGCAGCGCTGCGTGTCCTGGCGGCAGAGCCGTTTTTTCGAGCACCACTTCTAACTGCGCCAAGACCCCTGCTAAAACGAGCGCTTGCTGTCCCCATGGATTGGGGTTTTGGACTGCCCGGGTCTCTTAGCCCCTGGGTTGATGCTATGACGACGGAGCACGTGTGTCCGAAATGTCAAAGTAAGGAGATCGATCGTGTCGCGCGCCAGGATATCCTAGAGCGTCTAATTCTGATGCTGCGCCGCAAGCGACTCTATCGATGCCGTGACTGCGACTATCGCTTCAACGATCATCCAGTATCCAAGCAATAGCTACCTGCGCGCGCAGAACTCCATACTGGTACGAGAACGTCAGAAGCCGTCCGCCACTGAAACACCACGAGCGTCGAGAGGGACTCGACGCTCGTGTAATGGAGCGGCCAAAGCGACGGCTATTGCCTGCGACGCGGCCTCCACGCGGTGCCGACCAATCCCGCGAGTCCGACCCCCACAAGCAGGAGCGAAGCTAGGTAGAAGGAACGTGGCGGAACCCGAGCTGCAGCGGTTCTTAAGTAACCAACGAATTCGTCGAGACGCTCTCGACTTATCGTTAGCGCCAGAGCGTAGAGGTAACCAATTTTGGAGCAGCAAACTCTAGCTCAGACCCAACTCTAGGGTCTGAACTGGCACTCCAGCAACGACCGCTTAGCCCGCCTAGGGAGTAACATGCGCTCAGGCCTGCAGAAGATTCCTGTGGGCGACTCGGGCGCGAGAATGTGCCACACATTCGTCTACCCGAAGCTGAGCGAGGGGCGGGGTAGGACGCGAAGGACGCGGGCTA